>Ga0070708_100003708_pt1 | contig 11979 bp, 10 predicted proteins | sample KBSK5503metaG_FD_65469 | JGI IMG/M metagenome (GOLD analysis project Ga0070708, IMG submission 65469) | Corn, switchgrass and miscanthus rhizosphere microbial communities from Kellogg Biological Station, Michigan, USA - KBS K5-50-3 metaG | ecosystem: Host-associated > Plants > Roots >...
GATCCGAGGACGACGTCGGCGCGGCCCTCGCGGATCGGATCGATCAGGCGCCCCAGCTCGCGAGGCCGGTCGCTGTAATCCCCGTCGAGGAACACGACCGTGTCGGGGTCGTTCGCGGCTTCGAGGCCGGTCAGGCAGGCGCGACCGTATCCGCGGCGCGGCTCGAGGATGACGCGGGCGCCGTGTGCCGCGGCGATCTCGCCGGTCCCGTCGGTCGAGCCCGCGTCGACGACCAGCACTTCGGTGACGAGGGGCGCGGGAATTTCGTCGAGGACGCGCGCGATCGAGCCCGCCTCGTTGTACGTGGGGATGACGACGCTGACGCGCATCCTAAATGGGCCTATCCGAGACGCCAACGTGGATAGCGGCGCGCGAGCAGGGCGTCCACGCCCCACGCGCGTCCGGCCCGCGCCCACGCGAGGCAGATCGCGACGATTACGGGTATGCCCAGCTCCCAGATCCATGACGTGCCGAGCTCCGACACCCAGAGGCTGAGGAGGAACGCTCCGGCGGCGGCGGCGACGAGGCGCGTCGCGGCGCCCGCCAGCAAGAGCACGCCGAATCCGAGCTCGGTCATGGCCTGCAGCGGCGCGACGATGCGCGCGTTGGCTGCCATCGCGGAGATGATCGCCTTCCAGGGGTCGGGTGAGTGTCCGTTCTTCACGTAATAGTCGATCACTCCCTTGTACCCCGACGGCGTGTACGCGCCTTTGCCCAGGTTCTCGAAGAAGACCCAGACGAACATCGCGCCGAGCGCCACGCGCAACACCGCCAGCGCGCGCTGCTCGCGAGACGCCCCGGTCACCTCCGCTGCGTGGTCGTCCAAAGGATCCCTCCTTTTCCCTCGCTTCGGCGCGTATAGCACACGGCGTTCACTTGGGCTCATCGCATCGTGTCTACGACGCATCGAACCGTTACGGCGCCTCTCGCCGACTCTGCTATCGCTGACCACCGAGTCCCATCGCCAGCCCGTTTCCTCTACCCGCTCATCCAATCGGCAGCTGCCGCGGCCGTCAGCTCGCGGGTGCGGACGTCTTCGGCCGCCAGGTCGCGGGGGACGCCGCCTCGCTGGTGCGGACGTCCTCGACCGTCGCGTCGGGCGTCCCGTTCGAGACGCGCGCGCGGCAGGTAGCTCTGCGCCGCTTTGGTCGCCGCCAGCTCCGCGCGGGTGCGCCGCCTCGCTGGTGCGGGCGTCTTCGACCGTCGCATCGGGCGCCCCGTTCGGGACGCGGGCGGCACGTAGCTCTGCGATTCGGACGAACTGTGCGACATTTCGGGTCCCCGCGGCACCTAAATGTCGTACAGTTCGCCGCCGCTTTGGTCGCCGTCCCGGTCGAGGTCGCCGCCCCTGCCGCCATGAGCGGGGTCACCCCGACGGGGATCTCACGGCCGAAGCACCGATTGCCGGCAGACAAACGACGAACTCGCTTCCTTTTCCGGCCCCGGCGCTGCGGGCGACTACCTCGCCACCGTGGAGTCGGACGATGTTCTGAACGATCGCAAGGCCGAGCCCGAGCCCGCCCGGCGCGCGCGATTTATCTCCAGGTCCTGGAGGGTCAATTGATGACTTCGTTCCTCGATCACTGGACCGGCAATCTCGGCGGCGTGGGCAACAATCCTGCCCACCTCCAACGTGTCCCGCCGCATCTCCACCTTGCCGCGCGCGATTCGCGAGACATCGAGGAGGTCATCCACCAGTCGACTCAGGTGGGCGACCTGGCGTTCGATGATCTGGTGCTCGCGGCTCCGATCGTTCCCCTTGAAGGAGAGCAACCGAAGCGCCGTGACGATGGAGGCGAGTGGATTTCGCAGCTCGTGCCCGAGCATTGCCAGGAGCTCGTCTTTGGCTTGGCGGTTCGCCGAGTGACGCCTGCAGCTCGGACGCGATGAGCGAGGGTGGAATGGCCGCGCAGTTCACGCGGATGAAGGCCCGGCTCGAGCGGTTCGACCGCTTATGGATCGCGCGCGCGATCAGCTCCTTGCCCGTGCCGGTCTCGCCCAGGATCAGCACCGTGGAATCGGTCTTGGCCACCTTCGCGACTTGGGCCAGGACGCGCTTCAGGGGCGCGGATGAGCCGACGATCTCCTCGAACATCGAGGAGCGGTCGAAGTCCTCGCGCAGCGCGAGATTCTCGTTGCGCATCCTCTCTTCGGCCTGCTTGCGATCGTCGATATCGGTGCCCGTGGCGTACCAGCGAACGATCCGACCCTGCTCGTCCCGCAGCGGGTTGTAGCGGATGAGAAACCAGCGATAGTGCCCATCGTGGCGCCGGGCGCGTTGCTCGTACTCGAACGGCACGCCGCGCGCGAGGCCCTCCCGGCGCTCGTCGTCCAGTCGCGCTCTATCCTCCGGGTGAAAGATCCGGGTCCTCGAATCAGGGCCCAGTACCTCGTCCATCCTGAGCCCGGAGTATTCGAGCACGGCCCGGTTCGCATGAACGACATTGCCTTCGGGGCTAAGCGCGATGATCGCTTGCGGTATGGCGTCGGTAATGCGGCGCAGCTCCTCCTCGTCTTGTCGCAGCTTGGCTTCAGCCCGCTTGAGATCGTCGATATCCGTATTCGTTCCGTACCACTCGACGACGTTACCCCGTTCATCGCGCAACGGCTCGACCCGGACCATGAACCAGCGATATTCGCCGTCGTGGCGCCGCAGCCGAACTTCGAACTCCCCCGGCCTCCCTGCCCGAACGATCTCCTTCCAGTATTTGGCCCTGGCGCTCGGGAGATCGTCGGGATGCACGACGGCTCGACCGAGGTCGGTCGCATTCACTGGCTGTACGGACTCGCCGTTCCGGCCGGCGCCATACGCCTCGTTCGGCGACAGGCCCGTGTAGTCGAGCCACCGTCGATTGACATAACTGATGGTGTCGTCCGGGCGCTGGCTCCAGACCTGGGCGGGGATCGCGTCGATGAACGTTCGGAGGCGATCTTCCGAATTCTTGATTTCGGCGACCGGCTTCCTGAGGGTGGCCTGGGCCCGCTCCCTTTCGATCGCAATGAGGGCGATGCGCGCCGAGTCCTTGTCAGCGGCCGATTCGCCAGGCGTTTCAGCATTCGATCCTCGAAGGAGAGCGAACGGCTGGTGCTCCCTCGGATTTCCGCGCTCGGAATAGGCATCTCCCTGCGTCGGTCGCGGGGCCGGAAGCTGTTTAAGCTCCTTGTTTTTGACCCAGTTATCGATCTTCGCTCCTCTTGTTGCCCCGAGGGAACGTCTGCGACCATTTGGCTAGATCAGACACCGTTAGACGATTGGCGTTACGGGGGAAAACCCCGTATGGCAGCGTCGCTGCAAAGCTTTTCCCATCGCGGCCCCGGGGCAGCATGTGCCCGCAGCGCTGCCAAGGCGGCTACGCGATGGGGGCGACGGAGCGGGCGGCTTCGGCGGGCCTTGCGCCGGCGGTCGCCGAACGACGACGGGCGAGGAAAGTGTGCAGCTGGGCGACCACCCCCGCCCCCTCCCCGATGGCGGCTCCTACTCGCTTCACGGAGCCGCAGCGGACGTCGCCCACGGCGAAGATTCCCTCGACTCCGGTTTCCAACGGCAGCGGCTCGCGACCGGTGGAACGCACGTCGGCGCCGGTGCGGACGAAGCCCTTCTCGTCGAGCGGGATGCCGCACCCCGCAAGCCAGCTCGCCGCCGGGTCGGCGCCCGTGAAGAGGAACACGTGGGAGATGGCGTGCTCCTCTTCCTTTCCGGTGCGACGGTTGCGCCAGCGCACGCCCCGCAGCCCCGGGTCGGGCGGGCCGAGGAACTCGACGATCTCGGTCTCGAAGATCACCCCGACGTTGGGGCAGGCGGCGATCCGCTCGATGAGATAGTGGGACATCGTGCTGGAGAGGCTCGGTCCACGCACCAACATCCGCACGTGGCGCGCGTGGCTGGCGAGGAACACCGCTGCCTGCCCCGCCGAGTTTCCTCCGCCGAGCAGGACCACGTCCTGTTCGCGGCACAGCTTGGCCTCGACGGGCGAGGCCCAGTACGACACGCCGCGGCCCTCGAACTGCGACAGGTTGGGGATCTCCGGACGGCGGTAGCGCGCGCCCGTGGCCACCACCACTGCCCGCGCCCGGACCTGCCGCCCGTCGGCCAGGTGGAGGACGTGCACCGGATCGGGCCCCGACATCTCGGACGTGCAGTCCAGCCGCTTCACCTCGGTGGACAAGCTGAACTCCACCCCGAACTTCTGCGCCTGCGTGAACGCGTTCGACATCAGCGCCTGCCCCGAGATGCCGGTGGGAAAACCGAGATAGTTCTCGATCCGCGCGCTGGCGCCAGCCTGCCCTCCAAAGGTGAGCGCTTCCAGGACCAGGATGGAGAGGCCCTCGGATGCTCCGTACACGGCGGTCGCCAGTCCGGCTGGACCGGCGCCGACGATGGCGACGTCGTACGGGTCGGAGCGCAGCGTCGTCGCCACCAGCCCGAGGGCGCGCGCCAGCTCCTGCTTGGTCGGGTTCTTGAGCACCGTGCCGTCCGGGATGACGACGAGGGGGAGCTCGCCCGAGCTCGGGGCGAACCGCGCGAGCAGCACCGAGGCATCCGCGTCCTGATCGGGATCGATGACCCGGAAGGGAATTCCGGTCCGTCCGAGGAGGCCGGACAACCGCGTCACCTCCGGGGAGTTGACTGAACCGATGAGGACTGGGCCTCCGAAGCCCAAATCGATCAGGGCCACGCGGCGAAGGATGAGCGCGCGCAGGATGCGCTCCCCAAGCTCGGCCTCGGCGATGAGCAGGGCCCGGAGCCCCTCGGGCGGAACGAGGATCGCCTCCACCTCCCCGATCGCCTTGGCGTCCAGCACGCTCACGCTGGGCTGTCCGGAGAGCGCCCCGATCTCCGCCAGGACTTCGCCCGGGACCACCTCCGCCATGTCCTCGAGCGTGGCGCCCATCATCTGGGCGAACGCCGCCACCGGGAGGGCCTGGCCCACCGCGTCGCGGCCGGTGACCGCCAGCCGGCCGGAAATGAGCACGTACATCCCCGGGGCGGGTTTTCCCGCTTGAATCAAGGCCTCGCCGGGGAGAAAGCGGCGCATTTTTCCGAAATGCCGGACCCGCTCTATCTCGGCTGTAGAGAGGACGGGGAACATCTGTTGAAAGCGCGAGGCCAGCGCGCTGGGTGGAGTCCGCCCCGAGTCCATGGCCCGCTGATGTAACACGCGTCGTGCCCGATGCACTATCCCAAGGGATAGGAGCCGTCGGTTTGGTGGCGGCTGGTTGGGTACCGACCTGGAGGCAACGCCATGATGATGGATTGGGAAGCATACCGGAAGCAGCTGCTCGCGACGGTCCAGCAGATAGGGCAGGTGAGCCCGGACATCGTCCGGGGATATCGGGCCATCGCGGATGGCGCGGCGAAGATCGGGAAGCTCGACCCGAAAGTGCGCGAGCTGATCTCGCTGGCGGTCGCCGTGACGGCGCGCTGTGACGGGTGCATCGCCATCCACGTCGACGCCGCGGTGCGCCACGGGGCGAGCCGCGAGGAGTTGATCGAGGCGCTCGGCGTCGCGATCTCGGTCAACGCGGGGGCGGCGCTGGTCTATTCGGCTCGGACCTTGGATGCGTTTACGGCGCGGCGTGAGGCGGCCGGGGCGGGGACTTAAGCTTCGATCGGGCATGAGCGTCGCCGCGCTGTTTTCGCTCTCGGCGGAAAGGAGGGAAGCGCTTCTCATGTCCCCGACGGGATTCGAAGCCGCGACGGCATGTCTCAGGACGTGGAGTCTGGTTGCATCTCGCCAGAGGTTTCGGGTGTTTCCGATGAATCCTACCGCGCCGAATGCGGTCAGCCGAAGGATGACTGTAGTAATGTAGTAAATGCCTCTCGAGCCGAGTGGCAGAATCGCATTGCCGATGAGCTCGCCGCCGTCCGGACGGTTTGGCTCGGCGCGGGTGACGTGAAGTCCCTCCGGCGAGCCTTGCTCGATCTACTGCGCCAACTGGAGCAAAGCGAATGATGGCCGTGGGTTCCTTCAAGAAGGTTGCGGGGACAGCCCTGGCTGCCCGCGGCGAAATACCTTGCGAGTTGCCGATTCGAATGACCCGCGTCTTAGTCGCTGGGCGCAGCTAGAGAGGATCCTGGCGCGGGTCGGCGAGGACAGGGGACCGCGCATCGTCGCAACGGCCACCGCCTAGCTTACAGGTCCAAGACTGCGCTCGCTTCACAACCACCGTCACGACTTCGCTGTTCGCAAGGCGTCAAATGCTGCCAACTTCGTCGACTTTCGGATCGAACGGCGCGTAGAACGAAATTCCAGAGGGCGTTTGGGCACTCGCGGGCTGACGACGGGAATGACGATATCGGCTGTAAGGACTGTCGAGAGCTGACTGCAAGGACCGTGATTACCAAGAGCGAGCGCTACCGCGAGGTCTTGACCGTACTCGCGCGTCACGGCATTGGCGTCGTCGACGATGAATTCATCAAGCACGAGGCCGGTGATCGAGCACGCGCGGAGCATCTCCGCCGCGCTTGCGAGGACCTCGGGACCATGTTCATCAAGCTCGGCCAGGCTCTTTCGACACGTGGCGATTTATTGCCCGACGCGTATCGTACGGAGGTGGCAAAGTTGCAGGACGAAGTTGCCCCGTTGCCCGCAAACGCCATCGCCGACGTCATTCGAGAAGACTTGGGCGCATCGCCCGACCAGCTCTTCGCATCCTTCGATCTGGAACCGCTCGGGAGTGCTTCCATTGGCCAAGTTCATGCCGCGCGACTTTTCGATGGCCGGGACGTGGTGCTCAAAGTCCGCAAGCCTAGGGTCGACGAGCTCGTTCGGATCGATCTTGAGATTCTGGCAGGCCTCATCGAAGAGTGGTCTCCGCGATTTCCGGTGCTCCAGCAATTCGATGCTCGCGGCCTGTTTCGAGAGTTCAGCGACGCGCTGCGTGCAGAGCTCGACTATGGTCGCGAAGCGGCCAATGCAAAGTTTTTTCGAGAGGCGTTTGCGAACGACCACGGATTCAAAATTCCCGACGTAATCGAACAGTATTCGAAGAAACGCGTGCTGGTGGAGGAGCGTGTCGAAGGACAAAAGCCTTCGAATGTTGCTGACCTGCCGAAGGCGGGCCGAGCCGTGGTCTCGCGCCGCATCGCCCGCCTGGCTGATAAATCAACAATTGATTACCGGGCTCCGCCCGGCAGCGGAATTTGAACGCCTGTCGGAGTACGCCTCGCAGTTGCCGAGATGATCTAGACGTTACCCAGCAAGACCTAGAGGAGAGCTGATGACTCCATCAATGCCACAAGACGAAAATGCGATCGAAGCAAGTGTCATCATCCAACGTCCGGTAGAGGGGGTTTTCGAGTTTTATCGTGACTTTAAGAATCTGCCGAGCTTTCTGGGGGACGTGATGGCCATCGAGCAGATCGATCCGGCAACTTCTCGATGGACAATACAGGGCCCCTTGGGCATCCGAGCGCACTGGACGGTAAAAGTGACCGAAGAGCGCACGAACGACTTGATCCGCTACGAGACCGTCACACCTGCTGCACTGCGAACCTACTGGGAAATCAATTTCGCCTCCGGACGTGACGCGGAGGAGACGGAAGTTCGCGAAGTCATGAAAGCACGGACGCGCGGCGCTCGCTCTGATTGGAAAATCCCCGGCTGAAGAAGTGCATTCAAATCTGCACAGATTGAAACAGGTAATGGAGACGGGACGTGTGACGGATACGAGCTACTCCGTGTCAGGTAAGTTTGCACAGCGTCCGAGTCAACATGACCCAAGGAGATGAACGAGTGAGGGCAGGGGGATGGCTTCTTCCAAGTGCCCAAGCGAGACTATCGCACCTTCGCAGTGAACTTGATCTCAACCAGCTGCGTTGGCAGCGCCAATCGGGATGTCACCAGAATCGTAGTTGCCACTTCGGGCCTTCTTGACCCATACGCTTCTTTCCGAACCGGGCCAGCAACGGCAAACGCTTTGTCCATGTCTGTGACGTAGAGCACTTCCTCGACCACGTTATCCAAGGTGGCGCCGAACTGGCTTAGAATCTTCTTTGCACTCGCGTAGGCTTGCCGCATTTGAGTCTCCATGTCGAGTGGTCGCGGATCTTACGGCGGTCATCGAGCGGAGCAGGCGCAACCATATTCCCTTGGTCATCGTGGCTCAGTTGCCCGGAAACGTAGATCGTGTCACCGACCTTCACGGCCTGGGCATAGCCATATTGATCCTCCCAAGGCATTCCAAAATCCAGCGGGACGAGCGACTATCTCTTCGCCATTTCTCTTGTCGACGCGAACACGGGTTGGGTGGTCGGTGGCAGCTTCTTCAACAGCCTTATTCTGCACACCGTCGATGCGGGCGCCACCTGGCCCGATGCGGAAACGCCTTCGGCATCCACCAGCAACTCGTCGATCAAAACGGATTTTCGGCCAGCAACGAGAGCGTGAAGCGATTCGTCCGGACGCTCCGAATGAGCACTCAGCCCCAAGCCCACCCGGTCATCGAGACAGCACGCGGGGAAGAAGGCCAAGTGGACAACGGAGAGGGCCCGATGGTGCGCGAGCTCGTCTCGCTATCGGTCGCAGTGACGGCGCGCTGTGACGGGTGCATCGCCATCCACGTCGACGCCGGACAGACGCTTGGTGTTGCTAATGTTGCCCGCTTGTCCGTTTTCCACTTCGCGCATGTCTTCAAGGGAACAACAGGATTCGCGCCGCATTAGTACGTCTTGCCCAATCATGACAGCGCTTGGTATTCGCCGTTGCGGCGTTGCGCGCACGCTCATGGCGCACAACCGCCTGACAACGGGAGGAAAACAAATGTTACGGCTTAAGCGGTCCATCTTCCTTGCGGTGCCCAGTTCTAAATCTTGGATGCTCGCTGCGAACATCTTGGTGGCGATGGGCGGTGTTGCGTATGGGAATGCGGGCGCGTACGAGCGGCTCGCTGACAATGCATATATGAAAGTTGATCCGATCGATCCACTTTACAGTGTCATATCCAACCTCGGTACGCCGTGCGACCCAGGCACCACCGTGCAGACGGACAAGGGGCCCGTCTGCGGCATCGTCGTCAACGGGATCAATTCCTGGCAAGGAATTCCCTTTGCCGCGCCGCCCCTCGGGAATCTCCGCTGGGCGCCACCCCAGCCAGCGGCCGCCTGGAGCGACACGCTGCAGGCCACTGCTTACAAGGGCCCGTGCATGCAGTCCAGCGGCGGCAACGAAGATTGCCTGTACCTCAACGTCTGGGCGCCGCCGGGAGCGCAGGGTTTGGCTGTCATGGCGCATATTCACGGCGGCGGATTCGCCGGTGGCTCCGGCGCCGGCGACTATTCGCTTCTCAGTGGGACGGGCAACGTCGTTGTCGTCAGCTTGAACTATCGGCTGAATATCTTCGGATTTGCTGCCAACCGCGCGTTCGGTCCGAACTCGGGCGATTACGGCCTCCAGGACCAGCAGGCCGCGCTGCAATGGATCCAGCGGAACGTCAGCGCATTCGGCGGCGATCCGAACAACGTGACGATCTTCGGCGAGTCGGCCGGTGGCTCCAGCGTGTGCGACCAGATTGCCTCCCCCACGGCAGCGGGCCTCTTCCACAAGGGAATCAGCACCAGCGGCCAATACAATACCATTTACGAAACGCCCGAATCCGTAGGCCCGCTGGGAACGGGACTTGAAGTGCAGGACTGCAAGTCGAGGTTGCCGTCCCTGGCATTGGCGGAGTTAATCGGAGACCAATTCGCCGTCGCTTTGGACTGCACGGGATCGGATGTGGCAGCCTGCATGCGCGCCGTGGACACGGCGACCGTCTTCAACGTCGCCCGGTCCGGGTATCAGTACGGTGGATTCGGCACCATCGCGCCCACGATCAACGGTACGACGCTCGTGGCTTCGCTCCCCGACTTGCTTGAGACGGGGAACGTAAATAGCGTGCCCGTCATCTTCGGGACGGACCGCGACGAAAACCTGGCAGGCACCGCCAACACCGCTGAGGACTATGCGAACCTCGTCCAAGCACAGTTCGGGAAGTTTGCGGGTGAAGTAACCGCGAGGTATCCACTGAATCGATTCGCCTCGCCGGGGATCGCCTGGCGCACCATCGCAGCCGACGCATACACAGTCTGCAGCGAGTTGCGCACGGTGGGGTCTGTTTCGCAGTGGATGCCGGCCTACATGTACTTGATCGAATACGCGGCACCTTGGCCGCCCGCCTACATGGGCATTCCTTCCGGAGCGGGGCACGTCCGGGCGTGGGCGCTGACGCCGGTCCTGCCGAGCACAACATTGCCGAACGGACTCGACAACAATCAGCAGGTCCTGCAGGACGAGGAGATTGCCCATGTATCGGCCTTGGCACGAACGGGTAACCCGACCGCCGACGGCACGCCCATCTGGCCGCAGTTCACCGAGGGCCTGGTCCTGTCACTGAACGCCGGCGGCTCCAGTCAGGCAGCATCGGTGGCGGAGCTTAGCCGGGTGCACAATTGCGCTTTCTGGGACGCGCTGACGCCCGGCGACTGAGCGTTTGCGCTAGCAGTGAAGGTTCGGCGTGAAAGAGCGCGCTTCACGCCGGGCCGCTCCTCGCGCAGCGAGCCACTGAGCTCGCGCAGCGACGTGGTGTCGCAAGGCGTGCGGCTCGGCCTGGGCGCGCGCGCTTTTCATATTCAGCGATGTCGTCGGCGAAGCGAGCAGATATCCATCAGCGCTCTCGGCCTGAAGGGTGCATCGCCATCCACGTCGACGCTGCCGTGCGCCACGGGGCGAGCCGCGAGGAGTTGATCGAGGCGCTCGGTGTTGCGATCTCGGTCAACGCGGGGGCGGCGCTGGTCTATTCGGCCCGGACCTTGGACGCGTTCACGGCGCTGCATGAGGCGGCGAGGGTGGGTACTTAGCTTCGATCGGGCACGTGTGTCGCCGCGCTGTTTTCGCTCTCGGCGGAAAGGACGGAAGCGCTTCTCACGTCCCCGACGGGATTCGAAGCCGCGACGGCACGTATCAGGAGGTGGGGTCTGATTGCATCTCGCCAGAAGTTTCCGTGCGTTTCCGATGAGGCCAACCGCGCGGGATCCGGCCAGCCGAACGATGCCTGTAGTAATGTAGTAAATGCCGCTCGCGCCGAGTGGCGGAATCGAATCGCCGATGAGCTCGTCGCCATCCGGACTGTTTGGCTCCCGCTCAGGCGATGAGAGGGCGCTCCGACGACCCCTGCCCGATCTGCTGCGCCTCCTGGAGCAGAGCGATTGAGGGCCGAGACTTCCTTCAAGACGGTAACAGCACTGGGTTACCAACTCGGGAGCGTCTGTTTCAGACCGTGTCATCCGGCGCGAGCGGGCACTCTGCCACGTCCGGACGAAGGTTCTTTTCAGATGTATCGAACCCCAATGCCCGGAGTCGTTGATTGACGCTGCGAGTAGACGCCTGAGCCGGCCCGCGTTGGGTAAGGTTCGCTGTCGCCAGATTGACGCCCTACTTTAGCGACCTAGCCGCGGCGAGTTCGGACACCGGCGCGGAGTAGCTGAAGGAAATGGTGCCACCGGTGTATCCACCCATCACGTAAAGGACGCCGTTGGCTGTCGTGCCGCTGGTGTTGTCCATCCCCCAATCAGGATAGCCAGGCCATGTGGGAACTCGCGGCCCCTGCCACCAGGCGTCCACCGCAGGGTCGAAGATTTGGGTGATCGCAGGCTCGCGGGGCGAGGGATGAGCTCCGATGAGGTAGATGAGTTTGCCGTCCGTCACTACTGCCGGATCGAGAATGCCCACAGGGATGGGTGACGCGGTAGACCAGGTGTCGCTCGTCGTGTCGTAGACGAGGTGGTTGGTAAGGGAGCTGAGCTCGCCGCCGCCCAGCACGTGGACAGTGCGGTCCGCCAGGTAAGCTCCGTGAATGCGGCCGAGGCGGCGCGGCATTGGGGCAAAGCCAGTGAGGTACACGTCGGTCGAAGGCTCGTACCTCCAGACGGTGTCCTCGGTGCCGTAGGCTATGTTGTACCCGCCCATCACCCAGATGCCCTCGCCGTCGCTCGCCACCGCA
>Ga0070708_100003711_pt1 | contig 11972 bp, 10 predicted proteins | sample KBSK5503metaG_FD_65469 | JGI IMG/M metagenome (GOLD analysis project Ga0070708, IMG submission 65469) | Corn, switchgrass and miscanthus rhizosphere microbial communities from Kellogg Biological Station, Michigan, USA - KBS K5-50-3 metaG | ecosystem: Host-associated > Plants > Roots >...
TCAGGGCCAAGCCCGGCAGCCGCTTCATAGCCGCGCTCGGCATAGCTCCGTACTGCGGGGAAATCGCCGCGGCGCAAGGCGATCCGCGCCAGATCGGCGAATGCGTCGGCCAGCTTTCGGCGGTCGGTCTCTTGCTTGACCAATTCGAGGCGATCCAGAAAGGCTTGCTCCGCGACTTCAGGATCGCCTTGGCGGAAGGCGATGGTTCCAAGGCCTTTGAGGACCTGTTCTCGATCGGGATGGTCGATGGCCGCCGCGCGCTCGAGGAATTGGCGGCCCTCCGCCATGTGCCCGCGTTGCCACCAGAAGCGCCAGAGGACGGCTGCGAGCTCCGGAGCGTTGCGTGGATCGGTCGTCAGGCGATGCTCGACCAGTTGCGTGAGTTCGTCGTGTCGCCGCTCAAGCCTGTCCAGCCAGTGCTGAATTTCCTTGTCACGGAGGAGGATGTGCGGGCGCGCTAGATGAACGAGCTCAATCAGGGTTACCTCATCGTCGCGGCCTCTTGTCGATGGTGCACTCCCCACAGAAGGAGTCTATTGCGCAGGTCGCCGCCTACGGAGCTCGAGGATAAGCGCGGGCATCTGAGGCACACGGCTGGTGAAGGCGATGGCTGGGTCAATTGGTCAGGTCTCGCAACTCTGGCGAGCAACCTCGGGGATAGGCCTGAAGCTGCGATGGCTCGGCTGTTACGAGCCGGACTGACATGGACCCCCGATCCGGCCGGTCGATAGCATCGCAAATGGGAGCTCAACGCCTCCTGCCCGTGTGTACAAGACGACGCTTCCGTCTCCATTGACAAACCAGGTGCCGTTGGCGTCGGTCACCCCGATGGAAAGAACATGGTTGATCTTCATCCGATTGGCGAGATCATATGCACCAGGGCCGACGTAGATTCGTTCGCCCGTTTGCGGTCCGCGGAGAAGCCACAATTCAGAAGCCGCGGAATCAACGACGACGACAACCGGATGTCCTTCGCTGTCGAAGCCGACGGGCCCTACAAATGCGCCCGGACGGTAGAACCAAGTGCTGGCTTCACCGGTCTGGAGATCCACGCGAAGCAACTGATCGTTGGCGGCTGACCCCTCATACGGAGATTGTTGCCACGGATGCGGGTCGCTAGGATTGAGGGCGGTTATCCATGCTGCGCGGCCCGCGACAATAGCTGACGCTGTGGTCGCGGTCGATGAGACCTGTTTCTGATGACCGCTATTCGGATCGACGACCCACAATGTCAGGGCTACAGGCGTGGGACTCGTCTGCTCCGGACCTTCGAGCACATAGATGCCACCTACCGTATAAGCCACCGGATAGAAACTGCGTTGTGTGGCATTCGTGGCGGGGAGTAGTCGATCCACGGCACTTTTGACGTCGACGACGTGTAACCCGTTTGGCCCCGAGTACGCATAGGAAGAGCCGTCTGGTGCGACAAGCGAAAGCCGTGTCGGTAACCACCGGTGCTGCGGAAGGTCGTACGTTTCGGCATCCCCACCGTTGAGCTGCGGGCTGGCTACGGTGACAAAACCGCCGGCACCATCCGCCCGGAGGTCGGCAGCCGGATCCACCTTGAATACGGCACTTGGAAAGCTGATGAAGCCTCCGCTGCGAGCCGGCCTACCGGTACTCGTGTCGATCAGCCCGCCGAAGGGCAGCCGACACGTCACATGATCACTGGTACTCAGTCCGCCGGGGAGCGTCCCGAAGAGCGACAGGTATTGATGCTGGGTGTCTACCGCTGCCTTCTTGCGGGAGACTGTATCGAGGATGGCGTCGCCAACGTACGACGTTCCGCTCAAAATCCCAAAGACAAGATGAGTGCCGTCAATCCACCCCAAAGGATTGCCGGCCACGCCCGCTGCTCGGGTGATTGAAGCTGACAACAGCACGATGGGAAAGGGAGCTTGCTGGCCTGCGCCGGCCATTTGCGAGCCATCCGGAGAGACGGGGCCGGGTTCCACATTGTCCGGCCTCGCAAATGTGTTGCGCTGCCCGTCCCACCTCAGATCGGCCGCACCACTCGCGCTCCGGCAGCCGTGCCTGCCACAGTAAGCGGACCGAAATTGCAGTCGGAGCCGACGGCAGCCAGCCGATTCCCGGTCGCTGGGTCGACGAGGTGGTAAGCATCGTTCGGTCCTGGCCCTCCGCTGTTCCCAGCGTTGTAGGGATTCGGCCAAATGTTTTGCACAGCAATGGGACCCACAGCGACTACCAGGTCGCCGTCCCTCCACCCGATCGGCCATTCTGCAATCCCATTCGTCGCTGTGAAGATATCGACGTGGTTGGCGCCGCCGGCCAAGTCCTCGACGTACATTCGGAGATGGATCGGCCGGGTCGAATAATCGAGAAGAGAGACGGCGATCCGGCGATCATCCGGGCTCACGGCGAACGCCGCGCGGACCTGGCCTGAGCCAGGAAGGTGGGTGGCGATCCCCATGGTTCCATCGGGTTGAAGGAAACGAACCTCGCTGTCGCCGTTTAGAAAATAAAGCCGGGTGTCGGAGGAGCTGACCAGCGGCGTCGGTGCCACGAGGCCCGCCGGCATTGTCGACGGCAACGAAGCCGCCTGGCGGGCTGCCACCTGGCCATTGGGGGCGACCAGTTCGACCGTATACATCGTTTGCCCAGGCGCCCGCACGACCGGATTGTTCGCTAGCACGGCAAAGGTTGGAACTCCGCCGGCGTATTGCGACGGTCGGATCACTGTGGAAGGCGTTGGCGCTGCGGGCGTTCTCTGAGCTCCTGCGCCCGGCTGGCTACAGGCCGCAAGCAGCAAAGCAGCGATCCCTAACCCTGCTCGTCGCATGAAGCTAGGAACGCATTTGGAGCGGTTCCAGTTACTCCGACTCGGGCCGCGCGACCGATGGGGAGTGGCGCTTCAGCATGAAGGCGATGGCTGGGTTGACTGGTCAGGACTAGCAACTATGCCCTCGCGCTTTGGCCACCAGCTGGCCCAGCGGCTAGACCGATTCCTGACGCGAGTCGCCTGAGGTGGGATTTGGGTCGATGTTCTGGTTCAGCCTGAAGAAGTTGTCTGGATCATATCGGCGCTTGAGCCCCACCAGCCGTTCATATTTGGCGGGTCCGTATGCAGCGCGGACGCGTTCCCGGCCCTCATCTCCAAGGAAGTTGAGGTAAACGCCACCGGTCGAGTGGCGGATCGTACGCTCAAATGACTCTCGAACCCAGAGGGTATCGTCGTTGTCCGGATCCTCGGCAGTCCACGCGCCGTTGATGTTCAATTCATGTTCAGCGTCTCGGCCCGTGTAAGCCATGGACTCATCGCTCAAGTCCCGGACGGCTCCGCCTTTATGGAACAGGATCATGTAGCTGCGCGGGGAACGTTTGCGCCACGCTGTGGCGACCAGGGTATCGATGGCGGTGTTGGTCAGGGGTGGAAGGGACACCGACTTCCAGTAGTAACGCCACCCATGAGGGACGGTGGCGTCGAACATTGACTGGTGTTCGAGGTATGGCTTGGTCACGACCAAATCTGCCGCCGGTGGCCCGAAACGTCGCAGGGGCTCCAATACCTGTTCAGCCTCAGCCGTCGCTCCGACAAAACAGACGACGATCGCGACCACTGGTCGGCCACGTAAGTTTTCGGGGACCCAGGGGAGGGTCGGGGCAGTGCGGAGGTTCACCACGGTCCCGACTTCGCGCGGCGCATGCTGGACGAAATCGCGGTAGGCGCGAAGCACTTCGGTTGCCCGCTCAGCTCGATGCATGATCAAGCCGGCCACAACCTCGGGGCCCACTGGATGAAGCTGGTATACGAACCTGGTTACGATCCCGAAGTTGCTACCACCGCCGCGGACCGCCCAGAAGAGGTCGGGCTCCTTGTCAGGGCTAGCATGCACCAGGTCGCCGTCGGCTGTCACCAGGTCCACCGCAAGGAGGTTGTCGCAGGTAAGGCCATGCTTGCGCATGAGATGGCCTATCCCGCCGCCAACGGTCAGGCCGGCAATCCCGGTGTGGGTGACGATTCCGGCAGTGGTCGCCAGACCGAACGTCTGACATTGGCGGTCAAACTCGCCCCAGAGCAGGCCCGCATCCGCTCGCACAGTGCGTTCAGTGGGATCAACCCGGATGCCCTTCATCTGGCTCAGGTCGATCATCAGTCCACCGTCACATACGGCACTCCCCGATACGTTGTGGCCGCCGCCGCGGATGGAGACGAGGAGGCGGTTCTCGCGGGCAAACCGGACACAGGCAACGACGTCGTCGGGACCCCCGCACTGCGCGATGAGAGAAGGACGGCGATCAATCATTCCGTTCCAGATCTTCCGTACCTCGTCATAATCCAGCTCGTTCGGCCGGATCAGCCGGCCAGTGAACCCGGCATCGAGGTCGGGGGGAGCGGTGTCAGCAGTGGCCAAGGTAGTTAGTTCCCTCAGAGATTCTGCGGCTCATCGAGATCCCGCGCAAGGCCAACGCACGTCGGGCTGCCGGTTTTCGTCAGGCGCCAGGAGCGCGAAAGCGCCCCTGGCGCAAGCCGTTCGTTCTATTCCAACTGTTCGCCGAGGTTACCGCTGCCGCCGTGAATAGGTCGCATCAACGTCACCTGCACCTGGGCTGCGACATGAGCGCCCATCTGGATGGCATCGTCGCAGGAGAAGCGGAAATGGAAGCCCGCATACACGCGGGCATCCGCCACCTGGGCGACGGCGGCGTTGAAGCTGTCAAAGGTGCGGACGACGCCGGGTAGTCCCGCCGAGGTCAACGTGAACTCAGTGTTTTCGCCGAAGAGCGATGCGAGGATGGAGGCCGCCGCACTACTCACGCCCGAATGCGCGGACGGATATTCCTGGAAATAGGGGGTGGCGAGGAGTGGCAGCCAACCGGGGTCGGGGCTGGTGGCTGGATTGCCAAAACCGGTCACCGTGTTGATCGCAGTTACCGGCCGCCAGCTATTGAACGCGTTCTTCGCGTCCCAGATCGCGATGGTCGCGTCAGCCAGCGCAATGTTCACGAGCGCAAGGACGCGGGCGTTCTTCAGCAGGCTGTTGTGGTGGTGCTCGGCGAGCGAGTCGGCAACCCGATCCCAGATCGCCACCGGCGTATCGAGTTGCCAGAATTTCGCGGTCTCCGTCTGATAGGCAGTTCGGGCGCTGTCGGTCTTACCGCCGAAAGCCTTGACTTCGTTGTAATCCTGTGCATACCGCGCGCTGCTGAGCGCGGGCGGGCCCGCGGGCCTGAACTGCGACGGCGACGTCAGCGCGAACGGAGTTGTCGTCACGAGCGACCGGAACTTCGGTGGCCCAGACCCTGGCACACCAGCCGCATCAGGGGTCGGTTGCCAGTCTCCGACCACACTTCCGAAGACGTAGGGCGGCGGCGGCGTGTTGAAGCCGTCGGCGGCACGCCAGGCGATGATCTGCTGGGCCACGGTCGTGCCCCAGTCGAGGCCGCTGGCGATCGCGGGGTTGTCGCCACCCTCGTCGTCAGCAATGGCGGCGAGAGAAGTCTGGTAGGCGGAGTAAAGCGAAGCCGTTTGCCCAGGGAACAGAGATACGAGCGCCGTATAGGCGGCTCCAACCACGGCAGCCTGGCGTGACGCTCCAGCTGGCCCGGCGGCTACGACGTGGATGGGTGTGTAGCGTTCGCCAATCCCATTCAAGGCATCGAAGACGGCCGCTTGGACGATTGCGGCGTCGCGACTGGCGGGCGGGGGCGGCACATTTGCGGTGGCGAAGGTCGACAGCATTGTCAGGTTCCAGTCGATCACCATGTCGGGGTGGGCCGCGCTGGCATGCCGAATGCTGCCACCAGGTGTGGTCAACGCAGCAACGAGGACGACGACAACCGAGAGCGTTCCGAGTAAAGCTTTGCGTCGCATGGCTATTCCCTCATGAACTCAATCGCTGACTCGACTGGACCAACCTAGCTGTCGAATCGGCTGGCTGCCAGTACGAAGACTGGAGTTGCAGCTACGAAATTCGTACTTGCTGAGAAGGCACGTTAAGGCCACAATGAGGCCATGTCTGGCTACGGCCAGTTCTGCCCGGTCGCCCGTGCCTCCGAGATATTCGCCGAGCGCTGGACGCCACTTGTCCTGCGCGAAATCGTCGCCGGCCGGCATCACTTCAGCGAGATCCTCAAAGGGCTGCATCGGATTTCTCCGAGCGTGCTCGGCCAGCGGCTGCGGAGCCTGGAGCGCGCAGGCGTGCTCACGACGGGGCCCAACCCGACCGGACGAGGATCTACTTATTACCTGACCGAGGCCGGAGCTAGCCTCGCTGAGCTGGTCAAAGCCCTGGGCATATGGGGCCAGCAGTGGCTGGAAATCCAGCGCGAGCACCTCGATTCCGACTTCCTGATGTGGAGGATCTTCAAGCACCTCCCGGTCGAGAGGCTGCCGCCCTCCCGGCGGGTTGTGCGTTTCGAGTTCCGAGGCGAGGGGAAGAGGTACTGGCTCGTGCTCAAGGGTGAGGATTCGGACCTCTGCTACACCGATCCAACCTTCGGCGACGATCTGATTGTTAACGCGGATCTCGAGGCGCTTACGAGGGTGTATCTCGGGCAGCTCGACCTAAGAGACGCACGCCGCGCCGGGCTGCTGGAAGTTGAGGGTCCGCGTGAACTGGTACGAACTCTGGACGACTGGTTCCCGCGCAGCGGCTTCAACGCTTATGCGCGAGCCGTTAGATATGACCCGGTCAGGCGATCATTTGCTCGTATCGAAACCTCGATCGCCCGGACGCCCGCCGGAGCCGGTTAACAGCCAGCGCCGACGCGCTCGAAGATACATGCGAGGCTACAGGATCGGGGAGCTCGGCTGAAGGCGATGGCTGGGTCAACTGGTCGCGTTTGTCAACTCATCTGTTCAGGGTTGCACCTACCGTCGAAAGGCCGTTGAGACGTCTAATGGCCTGATTTCTCGTCACCCGGCGGGGACATAATGCAGTCGCGGCGTTCTTCAGCTCATGTAATGCTCGAGTCACTTGTCCCCGGCCTCGACAGCGTGACGCCCAGCTGTTGCATTAGGCCAACGCTGTCGAAATGGCTCCACGTCTCGACGCGCTTGCCGCCTGAGTACCTGTAAATATCGATTCCACCAACTGTCACCTGCTTGTTAGTGGGAGGTATACCCATGAACTCACCGCGATGCGTGCCGTGGACGTCCACCGTTCAACCAGCTTGTCGCCTTCTGTGATGAGGTCTTCGTGTACAAGCCTTATGTCAGGGAAGGCCAAGAACACCATCCGCATGGCTCGCTTGTAACCCTCGATGCCCAGTCCGGATCCAAGGACGGAGTTGTGCTCCAGCACATCCTGATCAACGAACTCGTCGGCGGCGTTGGGATCGTGACGATCCCACACAGCCTCTTTGAGACGACGCTCCATCGCCTTGTTCTCCTCGCCCGAAATACGATGCCACCTCCCAGCAAAGGCCCGGTCACCGACCCCGAACCATCGAAGGGCCGTTGAGTCGTCCCTGGCCTGAGTTGCTCGCTCATCCGCTGGGCAACGCCGGCTCCCGTGACTGGCGGACTTAGGCAGCCAGCAAACTCGAGCTCTTCAATGCCTACATCCTCCGTAGGGAAAAGTTTGGGTAAAGAAAACCATGGAATTCGCTTGACTTGTCTAGCTAATTGCGCGTAGCGTGCAACTGCTCGGCATGGGGACCGAGACTCGGCGCAGGGTCGTTTGTTTCGCAGGGAGGAGGATACCCATGAAGGACCTGCACATCACCCGTCGACAGATTCTCAAGGACGCTGGGGCAGTTAGCGTCCTCGGCGTACTCACGACTCCGATTGCGGTCTTCGCGGACAGCGGGGACGGGGACAACGATAAAGGGAGATTCAGGTGGGACCTGATCGACTTCACCCCTCCCGACATCAGAGCTGGCGGGGACGACACGGCCAGCGCGGAGGGCGAGTCGATGCTAACGCTGACGGGCAGCGGAACCTTCAGGCCAAGGTCTCCTCGCGACGTGACCGGCGGAGGCACGTGGACCACAACGAATACTGACTTACCGGGCAGCGGCAGCTATCGGGTGACCGAACTCGTCAGCTGGCGTCGAGCGCCCGGTACCCTGGCAGGCCTACCCCTTAACGATCACATCGGAAAACTGGCAGATACGCGTGCTGGGCTGGCCATCCTCCGCATCACCTACTCAGATGGGCTTGACGGAGTGCTCTTCCTCAGCTGTAACCTCAGGGGCACCCCGGCGTCCGTCGACGAGGGGATCAATGCGTCGAGAGAGTTTGTGAACTTTTTCGATCCAGCGATGCCAACTGTCGGCAAGCACTCGAATCGAACCTTATTCCACGTGCTTGGAGAGAGTGAGGAAAGTTAGCTCGCCAGACAACTGACCGACGGGTTGTGGCGTGCGATAAGGGGATCGTTTGCAGAGACGGAGGGATGCCTATGGGGTGGTTTGCGGGTGCTGCTCGGTTTGGGAACCGGGCTCTGGGGCAGGGTCGGTTTGTTCTCCCAAGGAGGGATCGCTATGACAGACTTGCGCACGACGCGACGACAGATCCTCAAGGGCGCGGCAGCGGTGGGTGCGGTCGGGGCGTTGGTCGGCCCGGCCGCGGTGTTCGCGGAAGGTGACGAAGACGCAGGCCGTAGAGTCCGTTGGGACATCATCCTGGTCGGCAGCGGTTGTGTGGCACCCGGAGGCATGGCCTCGGCGAGCTCCAATGACGGCTCAAAGATCACAATTGGGGGCACAGGAACATTCCCCAATGTCATGAACAAGTGCCGGAAGGACGTGACGGGCGGAGGAACCTGGACGGTCACGGCCAGTGACTCTCGCTGCTTCCCCGGATCGGGCACATTTAAGGTCACTGAGCTCTTGGAGTGGACGACTGCAGGCGGCACACCACCGCTACCCTGCGACAACATCGGTCCGCATGCCACATCCGGTCTGGCGACGCTTCGCGTTCGATATTCAAACGGCAAGACCGGGACGCTGACGATCAGCTGCCATTTCGTAGGAAGTCCGAACTGTGTCTTTGAGGGAATCACGGCCACCATGGACTACGAAGACTTCTGGAACCGCGGAGCGCCTGTGGGAATGCCTGGCGGGCCGAACTTCCTCGAAGGGAACCGCACCAACTTCCACTTCATCGACAGCAACGAAGACTAGCTCGCGTTGGCGGACTTGAGGGAGGCCGCTCCGGCCTCTCTTGCCTCACAGAAGACGGGAAAGCGCAAAGGAGGTTCTCATGGAGCGTGCTCTGCTGTTTGAGCGTGATTCGCGGCTGGGCCTGCGAAAGCTGGTATTGCTAGTCGGCGCCGTCCTGGTGGCTGTCGCGCTGATCGGATCAGCGGCCAGACCAGTCGCCGCCGGCGCTGCCAGGGATGCTGATCAACAGGTGATGGGGGCTGGCAAGACGATCATCGAGGGTGGAACCGGGGCACCGTCATACGTTCCCGTGACTACGGTCCTGGCCTTCCACGCGAATGGACAACAAGGCGATTTCGAGTGTCTGGCTCTCGCGCCGACGAGCGGTTCCGGTGCCCCTGAGAGCGGGTCGTTCGAAGTGAATGCGATGTATGTGACCGGCCCGATCACAAAAGTGACCGTAATGGGGAGAACAGCCGTGCTGCAAGGGGCCGCAGTGGTGACGGGTCTCGGTGCCGGACCGCACCAGCCCTTTACCTTCACGGTGGACGCTGGGGGCCCGGGAACGACAGCGACGCTGGTTGTGTCCGGTCTGACCTTCCACGAGATCTTGCTCGAGGGTCAGGTCACGATACGATAGGTTTCAGCTCAGCGAGGAAGGGGATGATGAGCGAGCGCGAACCTCTGCGCATCACGCGGCGAACCGCGCTCAAGTGGGGCGCCCTGGCGGCGGCTTCCCCAGCGATGGGCGGCAATCCGCTCGACCTGTTTACTTCCAGGGACAGCATCGTGCTCCTTTGGAATCAGGCGGCACTGCAAGGCGTCCGGGATACGAAGCTCGGTCCGCCGATGGTCGCTCGTGCGCTCGCCATCGTCCACTCCTGCATCTACGATGCCTGGGCTGCCTACGATCGTCGGGCCGTCGGGACCCGACAGGGGGGAGCGCTCCGAAGACCGGCTCACGAGGCCACGTTGGCCAATCTCAAGGCGGCCATTAGTTTCGCTGCGTACCGCGCGGTCGTTGATTTGTTCCCGACAGACCAGCTCAAAGTGTTCGATCCGCTCATGCGCCAGCTGGGTTATGACCCCGCGAACAGGACCGACGACATCACCACGGCGGCAGGAGTCGGCAACGTGGCTGCCCAGGCCGTCCTCGACCTCCGGCACCATGACGGCGCCAACCAGCTGGGCGACGAGTCCGGTGGCAGCCCTGGCCTCGCGTACACGGACTACACGGGCTACAAACCAGTGAACGATCCGATGGATCTGAGACCCGGTAGCAAATTCGATCCCTCCACCGTCCATGACGCAAATCGCTGGCAGCCGCTCCGGTACGTCGACAGCAGCGGTATGCTCGTCACCCAATCGTTCGTGGGCGCCCAGTGGCAGCACGTCCGGCCATTTGCGCTGACGAGCGTTGCGCAATTGCGATCGCCCACCGGGCCGGCGCGATATGGTTCCGCTAACTATGAGTCGCAGGCCCGCGCCCTGCTCGCGCTCAGCGCCGGTTTGACCGATGAACAAAAGATGATCGCCGAGTATTGGGCGGATGGTCCTCACTCGGAGCTTCCACCCGGACATTGGGACCTGTTCGCCCAGTTTGTTTCACGGCGCGACCACCACGGTGCGCAGAAGCACGGGATCGACGCTGACGTCAAACTCTTCTTCGCACTGACCAACGCCATCTTCGACGCGGGCATCTGCTGCTGGGACAACAAGCGATTCTTCGACTCGGTCCGACCGATCACGGCCATCCGCTACCTCTTTCGAGGCCAACGGGTGCGTGCCTGGGGCGGCCCATATCAGGGCACTCAATCGATGGATGGCGCGGATTGGTTGCCGTATCAGGCGCCGACCTTTCCGACGCCGGCCTTCCCGGAGTACAGCTCGGGTCACAGCACCTTCAGCGCAGCCGGCGCCGAGATTCTGAGACTCTTCACCGGGAGCGATAGGTTCGGCGGTTGGGTTACCTTCGCTGCTGGGAGTTCGAAGTTCGAACCTGGAGCGGTCCCGGCCGCCGACATGACGATTCGCTGGGCAACCTTTAGCGATGCCGCGAATCAAGCCGGCTTGTCTAGGCGCCACGGCGGGATCCATTTTGAGCAGGGCGACCTCGACGGAAGAGCCGCCGGCCGGCACGTCGCTCGTCTGGCCTGGGCCAAGGCCCAGAGCTACATCGACGGGACCGCAAGATAGCCGACAGCATGAGCCGCTGTAGAAGTCGGTTCAGAAGTCCTTGGGCGCACGGCGCAGCCGTTGCATATGAAGGCACATAGAGGGGCTGGGTCGCTAGGATTCGATCCTTTGGATCAGGGCGCCCAGAGGACGGCGCGGGTCAGGCCTGCGTCACCTTCTTTGATGCGCAAGGGCAATGCCGCCATCTGCCACCGGCCAGGTCTGACCTTGAAAAGGTCGAGCCCTTCCAGAATTGGAATGCCGGCACCGAGCAATCGATGATGCGTCGGCGCGCCGGGGACACCGAAGCCCTCGATCGACAGGTAGTCGATGCCGACCAGCTCGACGGCGCGCTCCACCATCCAGTCAGCGCCATCCGCAGCCAGATAGACGAAGTCGGTCCGAAACGGACGGGCGGGGTGCCACAAGCGCGAATTGCTGGTGCGAAGCAGGATGCGACGCGTACCGCGTGGGATGCGCGCCCGACCTAAATCAACGGCGCTGATCCCGCCGCCGACGTGCCGGAGGTCGGCGACCCATGCCGGGCCGATGAAGCGCTCGAGGTCCACCCGGTCGATGCCCTTGGCACCGCTGATGAAGTGGATGGGGGCGTCGACATGGGTGCCGGTGTGCGACCCAAGGCAGAGCTCGCTGAGGTTGACGTGATCCTTTCGTAGCGTCATCGCCGGGCGAATCCGAACCGGCGGGTTGCCACGGTAAACCGTCAT
>Ga0070708_100003712_pt1 | contig 11971 bp, 9 predicted proteins | sample KBSK5503metaG_FD_65469 | JGI IMG/M metagenome (GOLD analysis project Ga0070708, IMG submission 65469) | Corn, switchgrass and miscanthus rhizosphere microbial communities from Kellogg Biological Station, Michigan, USA - KBS K5-50-3 metaG | ecosystem: Host-associated > Plants > Roots >...
ACCGTAGGAACACCGGAATCGGCCGTGGGCTTCGATCGCAGACGAAGTATCGGTCACCTTCACCGGTGCCCCGCCGCGAAGGAATTCGTCATCGCCGCAGCCAGCAAGGAGAGGCAGGAGCAGAGCCGTTGCCACAAGGAAGGGCTTCACGGAGTCCCAGTTCGGTTCGAGCACCACGATTCCTTCCGGCGATCCCAGTCTCGCCGCGGAGTCGAGCGGTGCCCCCGACAGGACTCGAACCTGTGCCACCGGCTCCGGAGGCCGGTGCTCTATCCGCTGAGCTACGGGGGCGTGAGGCGAAGCCTCGAACGTTCATCCTACCGGCGCGGCGCCGGCACCCGTAACGGACGAGCCGCCGGGCCCGCGGGCGTATCATGACCCGCATCATGGGCAAGCGAGTGCTCGTCGTCGACGACGACCGGGTGATCCAGCAGCTCCTCGAGGTCAACCTGGAGCTGGAGGGGTACGAGGTCGTCGGGACGGCATCCGACGGCCGGGAGGCGCTCGACAAGATCGCCAAGCTCAAGCCCGACCTCGTGATCCTCGACATCATGATGCCGAAGATGGACGGCATGGCCGTCTGCCGGCACCTCAAAGCGGATCCCGAGACCGCGAAGATCCCGGTCATCCTGTTGTCGGCGCGCGCGCAGGACATGGACATCCGCGACGGGCTCGACATCGGTGCGAACGCCTACCTGACCAAGCCCTTCGATCCGGTCGAGTTGCTCGACGTCGTCGGTCGTCTGCTCAAGGGCGAGACCGTCGGCTAGCCGTGATCCAGACCGCTCTCGCCTCGACGGTCCTCGACGCGCTCGCAGCCGCGCAGAAGGCCGGCGACCTGCCCCCGGTTGATCCGCTCCCGGTCGTCGAGCTCGAACGCCCGTCGCGCTCCGAGCACGGCGACTGGTCGACGAGTGTCGCGCTTCAGCTGGCGAAGCCCGCCGGGCGGAAGCCCCGCGACATCGCCGAGATCCTCGTGAAGCACATGACGCCGCCGGAGACGGTGGCCAAAGTCGAGATCGCCGGGCCCGGCTTCATCAACTTCTACCTGACCCACGCGTGGCTGGCAGGCACGGTACGGGAGGTCGAAGAAGCGCGGGACGCGTGGGGCCGCAGCCAAGCCGTTGAGCCCGAACGGATCCAGGTCGAGTTCGTTTCCGCGAACCCGACCGGCCCGCTACACCTCGGGCATGGGAGGTGGGCAGCGATCGGCGACTCGCTTGCGAACGTGCTGGATGCCGCGGGCCATTCCGTCGCACGCGAGTTCTACGTGAACGATCAAGGACGTCAGATGGAGCTGTTCGGCCGTTCGATCGCGGCGCGCTATCTCCAGATCTTCGATCGCGACGCCGGCATCCCCGAGGGCGGCTACGAAGGCGCGTACGTCACCGGCCTCGCCAAGGAGATCGCGGGTGAGGCAGGGGACCGTTACGTCGACGTGCCCGACGACGAACGCGTGAGGTTCTTCCGCGAGGAAGGGGAGCGTCGCATGCTCGCGCACCAGCGCGAGGTTCTCGAGCGTTTCGGTGTCGTCTACGACGAATGGTTCTCGGAGCGCTCGTTACATGAGTCGGACGCGGTGCAGCGCGTCATCGAAGTCCTGCGCGAGCTCGGCCACGTCTATGAGCAGGACGGCGCCACCTGGCTCCGGACGACGGACTTCGGCGACGACAAGGACCGCGTGCTCGTGAAATCCGACGGCGAGCTCGCCTATCTCGCCCCCGACATCGCCTACTTCATGGACAAGATCCGTCGCGGCTTCGAGCGGCTGATCTACCTGTGGGGGGCCGACCACCACGGGCACGTCCGCCGGATGGTGGCCGCGATCCGCGCGCTCGGCGAGGACCCGGAGCACGCGGAGTTCATCATCGGACAGCTCGTGAACTTGCTGCGGGGAGGCGAGCCGTTCCGGATGTCGAAACGCACCGGAGAGTTCGTGACCTTCGACGAGCTCCTCGACGAAGTTGGGAAGGACGCGGCGCGATACCTGCTCGTGCGCCAGGGCGCCGACACGCCGCTCGACTTCGATATCAAGAAGGCGGTGGAGCAATCGCAGAACAACCCCGTCTTCTACGTGCAGTACGCGCACGCCCGGATCGCCTCGATCGGACGCCACGCCGAGGAGCAAGGCATCGCGCTCGCGACCGTGGACGAGGTGGAACTGAAGGAGCTCCAGCACGACAGTGAGCTGGCGCTGCTGCGCACGATCTCCGAGTTCCCGGAGGTGGTCGAGGTCGCCGCCAAGCTCCGCGCGCCGCACCGGATCGCGAGCTACGCCGAGGAGCTGGCCGCGTCGTTCCACGCGTTCTACCGGGATTGCCGGGTCGTGTCCGACGACGCCTCGCTCACGCAAGCTCGGCTGCACCTGTCCCGCGCCGCGCAGATCACGCTCGCGAACGCATTACGTTTGCTCGGTGTCTCCGCGCCGGACAGTATGTGAGCGATGCCTCACACCCTGAAGGACGTTCTCCCCGCGACCGCGCGCATGCGCGACGACGGTCATCTCGAGGTCGGTGGGTACGACCTGGTCGCGCTCGCCGCCGAGTTCGGCACGCCCGTTTACGTCTTCTGTGAGGAGACGTTCCGGGGACGGTGCCGCCTCTACAAGGACGCATTTCCCGGGCCCGACCGCGTTTACTACGCCGCCAAGGCGTTCACCTCGCTGGCGTCGTTCCGCATGGCGGCCGAGGAAGGTCTCGGGGTCGATTGCGCTTCGGGGGGCGAGTTGCACGTCGCGCTCACTGCGGGTGTCCCGGTGCGAGACATCATCGTGCATGGGAACAACAAGAGCGACGCGGAGCTCGAAATGGCCGTGGCCGCCGGCGTCGGGCGGATCGCGGTCGATTCCCTCGATGAGCTCGAGCGGCTCGCCCGCATCGCAGCTTCGGCCGGCATCCGTCAGACGATCGTTCTGCGCGTGACGCCCGGCGTGGAAGCCCACACGCACGAGTACATCCAGACGGGCCAGGAAGACACGAAGTTCGGGATGTCGATCTCATCCGGGTCGGCGTTGGAGGCGGCGAAGCGCGCCGCCGATCTGCCGTCCGTCGAACTCGTCGGCGCGCACGCGCACATCGGCTCGCAGATCTTCGGGCCCGAAGCCTTCGGAAAGCTCGTCGAGATCATGTTCGAGTACATGGCCGACGTGCGCGCCGCGACCGGGCAGACGTTCGGTGAGCTGAACGTCGGCGGTGGTCTGGGCATCGCGTACACGAAGGAGGAATCCCCCGCGGACGTGACGGCGCACTCGCGGTTCATACGCACGGCCGTGGCCGACGAGGCGAGGCGGTACGGGTTGCCGGTGCCGGCGCTGTCGGTCGAGCCGGGCCGCTCGATCGTCGGGAACGCGATGGTCACGCTGTATTCGGTCGGCGTCGTGAAAGACATCCCCGGCATCCGCACCTATGTGAGCGTCGACGGTGGCATGAGCGACAACATCCGTCCGATGCTCTACGGCGCGAGGTATTCGGCGCTGCTTGCGAACAGAGCCAACGAGCCTTCCGACAAGGTCGTCACCATCGCCGGGTCGCATTGCGAGTCGGGAGACGTCCTCATCAAAGACGTAGCACTCCCGTCGTCGGTCGGTCGCGGCGATCTGCTCGCCATTCCGGCGACGGGTGCCTACGGCTACGCGATGTCCTCCAACTACAACAAGATGCGCCGGCCTGCGGTTGTCTCGGTGCGGGACGGCAAGGCACGGGTCGTGGTCCGGCGGGAAACGTACGACGACCTCGTCCGTCTCGATCAGGTCTGAGCGCCGGCAAAGGTAAAGATCGTCCCAAGACGACTCCCAAACCCTTTCCGCCCTCCGAACGTCGCGCTAGGTTTCAAACGCGTCGTACGGGGAAAGGGAGCGGCATCCCAGGAAGAAGCGAAGCTCTCGAACAGACCGGCACTCATACCGGTACTGAGGACTTCGTCCTCGACATACCGTCCGACCCCGAACACGTCCGGACCGCCCGGCTCTTCGCCGCCGCCGTTGCGCGTCATTTCTCCGTCGATGAGGAACGCGTCGAAGACCTCAAGGTCGCGATCTCCGAGGCGTGCACGAACGCGATCACCGCCCACCGATCCGCCGCGATCGAAGACCCGGTCCGCGTCATCGCCGTACCCGAGGCGAATCGGATCCGCTTCAACGTCGTCGACACCGGGGCAGGCTTCGACCCCCAAACCGCCCTGTCGCAGCATCAGGAGTACACGCCGCCGGCCGGCATCTTCGAAGGGAGCCTCGGGCTGGCGCTGATCCGCTCGCTGTTCCCCGGCGTGGAGATCACCCGCAACGACGACCGCGGGATGACGGTCTCGATCCCGGTCGAGCGTTAGCCCACTCGTTCCGCTTCGGCTACCCGGAGGACCATGAGCGCGATGTCGTCGCGCGGATCTCCAAGCTGGAAGTCGAGGACCTCGCGTTCGATCCGATCCGCGATCGCGGACGCGTCGAGGCCCGCACACCCCGCGATGAGTTCGCGCAGCCGCTCCTCCCCGAAGACGCCCTCCGGCCCGCGGGCCTCGATGATCCCATCGGTGAAGAGCAGCAAAACGTCGCCCGGGTTCAGCACCATCGAACGATCCGTGAGCGAGGGCTCCGGCAGCACGCCGATCAGGGTTCCGACCCTGCAGGCACTTTCCATCGATCCGTCGGCGCGGAGAACGAGCGGCACCGGGTGGCCGCCGGACGCGGAGGTGATGCGCACACCGCCCTCGGCCGGCCGGAGGCGCAGGTACGCGACCGTGCAGAACCGTTGATCCATCGAATCGCGTGTCGCGGCTTCCGACAGCAGCGCCTCGTTGAGCATCGCGAGGATGCGACTCGGCTTCCGGGCTTGCATGGCTCCGGCCCGCAGCGTGTAACGAGCCAGCGCGGTGAGCGCCGCCGCGTCGGCGCCTTTGCCGCACACGTCTCCGATGACGACCCCCCAATCGTCCTTCCCCGTACGGAACAGGTCGTAGAAGTCGCCGCCGACCTCGTTTCCCTCTCCGGCGGCGTGGTAACGCGCAGCGATATCGAGGCCGGGGATCTGCGGTAGGTGCGGCGGAAGCAGGCTTCTCTGGAGCGTCCTGGCGACGTGGGTCCGCTCGCGATAGAGACGCGCGTTGTCGACCGCGAGCGCGGCGCGCCGCGCGAGGTCCTGGGCCAACGTTACCTCCGCCGGGCCGTGCGTCCGGTCCTCGGATACGGTCACGAGCGTCATCGCGCCGAGGGTCCGACCCCGAGCGACGAGCGGCACGACGATCGCGGTCCGGCAACCGAGCTCTGAGATGAGCCGGCGCCGTTCCGGGTCCTTGCTGTTACCGCCGCAGGCGTCGAAACCGTCGGGAGCGATCACCGCCTCGCCGGTCGCCAGCACCTCGCGCAGCACGCGGCCGTCGTCTTCATCCGGCCGGATCCCGATGAGTTTCCGCGCGACGTCGCGCTTCGCTGGGTCTGCGTGCGCGACGGCCAGCCGCCGGAGCGTGCCGTCCTCTTCGAGCACGTCCACCGCGCACCAGTCCGCGAGCGATGGTACGACGAGGTTCGCGAGCCGCTCGAGCACCGTCCGGTAGTTGAGCGATGAGGACAACAACGCGCTCGCCTCGGCGAGGAACGCGAGGCGCTCGCGCGAATCGCGGAGGGCGCGCTCCGACGCTTTCTCTTCGGAGATATCGCGGACGTAGCCGGTGAAGATCGGCGGGTCGGAATCGACGACGGTGATCGCGAGCTCCGCGGGGAACTCGCTGTCGTCGCTTCGCATCGCCGTCACTTCCATGCGGCGGTCGAGCATCGGCCCTTCGCCGGTTTCCAGGTAGCGGCTCAACCCGGCGCGGTGGTAGTCACGATCGGCCGCCGGGATGATGAGCTCCGCCAGCTCCCGTCCGATCACGTCGGAGCGCATGTACCCGAAGGTCCGCTCCGCGGCGGGGTTGAACTCGATGATCCGGCCCTCGTGGTCCATGGAAATGAAGCAGTCCAGCGCCGCACCGAGCATCGCGCGGCCGCGCGCGTGGCTCTCGCGCAGGGCTTCGCCGGCTGTGGTCGATTCGATGAACTGGCCGATCTGGGTACCGATCGCGCCCATCGTCGCGACGAGGTCGTCGTCCGGCTGGCGGATCTTGCGACTGAAGAACTCCAGCACGCCGAGCACGGCGCCGCGGAGAACGATCGGAAAGCCGAGCCCGCTGTGCAGGCCCACGCGCGCGGCGATCGGGGCGCGCGGGAAGTTTTCGTCGATGGCGACGTCCGGGATCCACGCCGGTTCGCCGGTCGCCCATACACGGCCGGGCAACCCGGCCCCCGAGCGGAACGAAAACCCATGCGTCATCCTGACGAACTCGGATCGATCGACGGCCGGCTCGCTCCAGGCGGTGTGGCAGACGAGGTCCTGCGCCGCCGGGTCGATGAGCCAGAGCATCCCGGCGTCCCATCCGAGGTTTTCGCCGATCGCCTCGAGGATCCGCGGTGCGGCCTCGCCGAGCGTCGCCGATTCCGCGAGGGCGAGCGTCGCCGCGTGTTCCGCCTGCGCCCGTCGGGCGGCGAGCACGCGGTCGGTGATGTCGATCATGACTCCGCGCAGCCCGCCCGGGCGTCCCGCGTCGTCGCGCACGACGAACATGAGATCCCTGATCCAGACCGTGCGGCCGTCCGCTGCGATCATCCGATACTCGAAGTCGTGATCCGGAGCGCCGTCGGCGGCGCGCGCGTACGCCTCGGCAGCCCGTTCTCGGTCGGCTTCGTGGACGATACTGCTCCAGAATCCCGGTTCCTTCACCCAGCGATCGGTCGGGTACCCGAGGATGTCTTCCGCCGGCTTGGACACGAACGTGAACTGTCTCGTGGCGAGATCTGCTTCCCAGACGATCGCGTCGAGCGAATCCACGAGGTTCTCGAGCTTGCGCTCTTTCTCCTCGACCTCCTCGGCGAGTCGCGCGTTCGCGGCCGCCAGAGCGCCGCGCCGCGCGAGCGCCTCCGCGAGCGTGAGGTCTTCGTCGGTGAATGAACGGCCGCCTTCCGACGACACGAACGTGATCGCGCCCAGCGTGAGGCCGCGCGCGATGAGCGGGACGATCATCGCGGACTGGAAACCGCCGAGCCGGCGGATGAGCTCGAGGTGGTCGTCGTCGACTGCCGTCGAGCGCAACTGGGCTTCGCCGATCTCGGGGTAGAGCTCGGACGTTCCGGTCCGGAGGACTTTTGGCACGCCGAATTCGGAATCCGTGTCTGGCGGGTAGCGGCGCTCGAGCTCGACGGCGATCTCTATCTTGGCGGGGTCGGTGTGGACCACCGCGACGCGGGTCAGTCTCCCCGCGTCGTCGAGCACGTCGATCGTGCACCAGTCGGCGAGCGCGGGAACGATCAGCTGCGCCAGGCGCTCGAGAGCGGTCCAGTGGGTCGGCGCGGCGGCGAGTGCCTCGCTCGCGCGGGCGAGGAAAGCGAGCCTGCTGGAGGCGTCCAGTAAGGAGCTCTCTGAGCCCGGCGTAGGGACGCTGCGATTAGGCCGTTTGGTCATCGTCGATGCCCCCGATAAAGGTGGCCCGGTTCACAAATGTATCTACCCAAGCAAGCATTTCGCCAGGTCCTTTGTCCGGACCTGGCGCCGGTCAGGTCGAGCCGGTGAACGCGGTAGGATCGGTCGCAGGATGGCAGATGACCTGATCGAAGAGCGTGCCGAGGGCGAGGGCAAACCGGATCCGAAGCGCGTCGCCTCGCGCGCCAAAGCGATGAAGAAGGCTCGCGGCAAAGGCAAAGAGGGCGACGTCCAGGACCCCAACAAAGCGGCCGAGCGCCTCCTGGCCGAATCCGAGGAACGCACCGAGCTCGACCCCGCCACCGAGGACCTCAAAGAGGACCGCGTCGAGCGCCGTACCTCGGAAGACGCAACGCCCCCGCCCGACGAGGAGTAGCCCTCCGAATACCCGGCCGTCCGGGGTCGCTCTGTATATCATCGGGCCGTCCGCCCGCCGGCCCAGATCCCGGTGTGCGGTGAGCGCTCAACCATGAAGACCCTTCGGATAGGCCAACTCGGATGCGGGATCGTCGGCTCGGCGGTCCTGCGTTTGCTCGACCACAATTCCTACGACATCGCTCAGCGCGTCGGGGCGAACCTCGACGTCGCGAAGATCGCCGTGCGCACGCTGTCGAAAGAGCGCGACATCCCCGGCGGCATGACCTCGCACCTGACGACCGATCCGCACGAGGTGGTCACCGACCCCGCGGTCGACATCGTCGTCGAGGTCATGGGCGGCATCGAGCCGACGCGCGCGCTCCTTCTCGAGGCGATCGACAACGGCAAGCACATCGTCACCGCGAACAAGGAGTTGCTGGCGTCGCTCGGGGCGGAGCTGTTCGACGCCGCCGAGGCGAAGGGCGTCGATCTGTACTTCGAAGCCGCCGTCGCCGGCGGCATCCCGCTGATCCGTCCGCTGCGCGAGTCCCTCGCCGGCGAGCGCATCCGCAAGGTGATGGGGATCGTGAACGGAACGACGAACTTCATCCTCACGCGGATGAGTGAGGAAGGGTGCTCGTTCGCAGAAGCGCTCGGCGAGGCGGAGCGGCTCGGCTACACCGAGCTCGACCCGACGGCCGACATCGAAGGATTCGACCCGGCGGCGAAAGCCGCGATCCTGGCTTCTCTCGCCTTCAACACCCGCGTGGTTTCTGGCGACGTCTACCGGGAAGGGATCGCCGACATCACCGCCCAGGACATCACCTACGCGAAACGGCTCGGCTATGAGGTGAAGCTCCTGGCGATCGCCGAGCAGCAGAACGGCGAGGTCGCGGTGCGCGTGCATCCGGCCATGATCCCCGCGTCCCATCCGCTCGCGAGCGTGCGCGAGAACTTCAACGCGGTCTTCGTCGAGGGTGAGGACGTCGGTGAGCTGATGTTTTACGGCCGCGGCGCGGGGGGCCCGCCGACGTCGGTGAGCGTCGTCGGCGACGTGACGACCGTGGCGAGGAACATCCTGAGCGGCGGCCGCGGGCCCGGCGCATCCTGGTACCGAAAAACCGAGGTGCGTTCGATCGAGGCGATGTTCTCGCAGTACTACGTCCTACTGAACGTCGCCGATCGTCCGGGTGTCCTCGCGTCGGTCGCGAACGCGTTCGGGTCGCACGACGTGTCGATCGCCAGCGTGTGGCAGGAAGGCATCGGCGACCAGGCGCAGCTCGTGATGATCACCCACCGCGCGCGTGAGAAGGACATCCAGGCGACGCTTCAAGAGCTCCGCGACCTCGAAGCCGTCACCAAGGTCGCGAGCGTCATGCGCGTGGAGGGCGGCGAGGCGTAGGGGCCTCGCGAGCCGGACGATGCGCGCGTGGCAGGGAGTGATCCCCGAGTTCCGCGAACGCCTCCCGGTCTCCGAAAAGACACCGGTGATCACCCTCGAGGAGGGCGGCACGCCGCTCATCCATTCCGAGGTGTTGTCGAACCGCACCGGATGTGACGTATGGCTGAAGTACGAAGGCGCGAACCCAACCGGCTCCTTCAAAGACCGCGGCATGACGGTCGCGATCTCGAAAGCGGTCGAGGAGGGCGCGAAGGCCGTCATCTGCGCGTCGACTGGGAACACGAGCGCTAGCGCCGCGGCGTACGCCGCGAAGGCCGGGATCGAGTGCGGCGTGCTCGTCCCCGAGGGCGCGATCGCGCTCGGCAAGCTCGCACAAGCTTTGGTCCACGGGGCGCGGGTGATCCAGGTGCTCGGCAACTTCGACGCCGCGTTGCACATGGCGCGCGAGCTCGTTGAGCGCTACCCGGTCACGCTCGTGAACTCCGTGAACCCGCACCGCATCGAGGGACAGAAGACGGCCGCCTTCGAGGTATGCGACGCGCTCGGCCGAGCGCCCGACTACCACGTGATGCCCGTCGGCAACGCCGGCAACATCACCGCCTACTGGAAGGGCTACCGCGAGGAACGGGACGTAGACAACATCACGTTCCTCCCGCGCATGTTCGGTTTCCAGGCGGCGGGTGCTGCGCCGATCGTGCTCGGTCATCCAGTCGAGAACCCCTCGACGATCGCGACCGCGATCCGGATCGGCAATCCCGCGTCCTGGTCGCAAGCCGAAGAGGCGGCTCGCGACTCCGAGGGGGCGATCCGCGCGGTGACGGATCGCGACATCCTCGCGTCGTACCGGATGCTGGCGCGCGAAGGCGTGTTCGTCGAGATGGCATCGGCCGCGTCGGTTGCCGGGCTGTTGCAGCTCTCCGAGGAAGGCGTGCTCGCGGCCGGGAAGACGGTTGTCTGCGTGCTCACGGGGCACGGGTTGAAGGATCCCGACTGGGCGATCGCCGGGGCACCGAAGCCCGCCGTCATCGAGGCCGACGCTGACGCCGCAGCGACCGAACTGGGGCTGTAGTGTCCGCGCCCCACAGAGTCGTCGTTCGCGCGCCGGCCACCATCGCGAACCTCGGTCCCGGCTTCGACTGCCTGGGCATCGCGCTCTCGTGGCACAACGAAGTCAGTGTCGAACGCGATTCCTCCGGCGAGCTCAACGTCACCGTCGCCGGCCAAGGAGCCCAAGAGATCGCCCGCGACGAAACCAACCTCGTGGTGCGGGCGATCGCGTCGGTCGCCGGCACGGCAGCCGGGCTCCGCGTCAACCTCATCAACGCCGTCCCGTTCGGCCGCGGCTTCGGATCGAGCTCGGCGGCGATCGTGGCCGGGCTCGTCGCCGGCCTGGCGATGGAGGGCCGCTCGTGGGAACCGGCCGAGCTGGTCCGCGTAGCGGCGGAGATCGAAGGACACTCCGACAACGTTGCGCCTTGCGCTTCCGGCGGCGCGTGCGTCGTTTCCGGCGAATCCGTCCTGCCGCTCGGGGTTCCCGACGGGATCGAGGTCGTCGCGTGCGTGGCGCCGATGGCGCTCTCGACGGAAGCGGCGCGCCGGGCGTTGCCTGAACAGGTTTCCTTCTCGGACGCCGTCGCGAACTCGGGCCGCGCGGCTCTGTTGGCCGGGGCGCTCGCGAAAGGCGACGCCTCGCTCCTTTTGGCGGCCACCGACGACGTCCTGCACCAGCCGGCCCGGTTCGGCCTCGCGCCCGATTCGGGCAGACTGGTACACGCCCTGCGGCGAGAGGGGATCGCCGCGTTCCTCGCCGGCGCCGGGCCGAGCGTCGCCGCCTTGGTGCCGGCGGCCGAGGCGGCCGCCGCGGAAGCGGCGGCCGGGCGGCTCGCCGGCGACGGCTGGGACGTCCGAAGGGTCGCCATCGACGCGCACGGCGCGACGGTCGTTGAGGGCGCCCCTGCCCTGGCATAGACTTCGACCCGAGCCGGACGTGCGCTCAAAACACCACTGGGAGCGTCCAACGTGGCCGAGTCCGCGGAGATAGAACCTCCCCACCTGTATCGCACCTCCTCCGGAGAAGAATTCGAGCTCGACCATGAGGGCGCGACCCGCGTCCTGAACGAGGGCGTCGCCGCCCCCATCACCGACGAGGCGAACCGGCTCCTCGCCACGAAGGAAGGCGAGATGTTCCTCTACGCCGATGAGGAAGGGAATCTCTCCGGCGGCTATCAAGGGATGGGGCTCTACTACCGGGACACCCGGTTCCTGTCCCTCTACGACATGAGCGTCAACGGGCGCTCGCCGGTTCTGCTGTCGTCGAGCGCCGAGCGCGCCTACATGTCCTACGTGGACCTGACGAACGCGGACATCTGGGATGACCAGAAGATCGAAGTTCCCCAGCAGACGCTGAACGTCCGCCGGATCCGCGTGATCAACGGCCGCCTCTTCGAACGCGTCCGCTTCAAGAACTACAACGAGCAAGCGATCCACGCTTCGGTCGAGGTCGTCTTCGGCGTCGACTTCGCCGACATCTTCGAAGTCCGCGGCCTCCGGCGGAAGCGTCGCGGACAGTTCTTCCGTCCGAAGGTGGACGGACGGCTGATCACGTTCGCCTACCGCGGCGAAGACGATCTCTTCCGTCAGACGCGCATCGATCTCGGCGCCGACCCCGACGAGGTGACGATCGAGCAAGGCCGGGTTCGCGTCGCCTTCC
>Ga0070708_100003714_pt1 | contig 11969 bp, 9 predicted proteins | sample KBSK5503metaG_FD_65469 | JGI IMG/M metagenome (GOLD analysis project Ga0070708, IMG submission 65469) | Corn, switchgrass and miscanthus rhizosphere microbial communities from Kellogg Biological Station, Michigan, USA - KBS K5-50-3 metaG | ecosystem: Host-associated > Plants > Roots >...
GCGTCCTCTTGGATGTCTTCTCGGCGGACCAAGGATTCGGTGAACGTTCGCGCGAGGCTCTCCGTCGCTGTCTCGCCGAGGGCGGGTTGATCGCGTGCGAAGTCGTCTGGGCTGAGGTAGCCGGCGCATTCTCCTCGTCGTTGTCGGCCGATGACCGGCTTCGACGGCTTGGCGTGTCATTCAGTGCTCTCGACGCCCCCAGCGCGATCGCTGCCGGTCAAGCCTGGCGCTCCTATCGGGAACGAGGCGGTCGCCGCGACAGGATCCTCGGTGATTTCCTGATCGCTGCCCACGCGATGGGCCGTGCGGACCGACTCCTTACACGCGACAAGGGCCTTTTTCGAACATATTTCGAGACGTTGCCGCTCGTCGATCCGAGCGTCGAGGTCGGCTAGAGCGGCATCCAGGCTCCGGCGTTCACGTCGATCGTCTGACCCGTCATCCCGCTCGAGAGGTCCGAGGCCAGGAACAGAATCGCCTTCGCGATCTCCTCAGAGGTCGCGATCTTGTTCAGCGGGGAGAGCGCATCGATCTCGGCCTTCACCTCTTCGGAGCTCCGGCCCTGTTCTTTCGCCAGGAAGTCCAAGTACCACTGGAGGTTCGGGCCCCAGACGTGGCCCGGCACCACCGAGTTCACGCGGACCCCGTAGGAACCCCACTCGCGCGCCATCGTGCGCGCGACCGACAGCATGGCGGCCTTCGCCGCAGCGTAGGCGCCGAGGGTCGCGTCGGAGTTGCGCGCCGACAGCGACGAGACGAAGACGACCGAGCCCGATCGCTGTTCCTTCATCGCCGGCAGCACGGCTTTCGCCATCGAGATCGAGCCGATCACGTTGATCTTGAACGAGCGCTCCCACTCGAGCGCCGACTCTTCTTCGATCGAACGCATCGGCGGCTGTTTGAACGCGTTCTGCACGAGCGCGTCGATCCGCCCGAACGCTTGCACACACGCGTCGGCGAGGGCGACGCATTGGTCTTCTTTGGCGATGTTGGTCGGCACGCAGACCGCCTTGCGGCCGAGCGCCTCGATCTCGGCGGCGACCTCTTTGAGCCGCTCCTCGGTGCGGGCGCCGAGCACCACGTCGGCGCCTTCACGCGCGAGCGCCAGGGCGGCTTCGCGGCCGATGCCGGGCCCGACACCGACGACGATCGCGGCGCGGCCTTCGAGCAGCATCAGGGCGCGGTCTTGGGAGGCGCGGCGCCGCCCTGCAGCCCGGCGTGGAACCACGACGCGTGGATCGTTCGGGACGCGAAGCGCCAGCCGTTCGGGGTCCGCGCCAGCTCGTCCTCGTACGTGCCGCCGGCGAATACGAGCGTCAAGCTGCCGTTGCCGTTCGGCGCTCCGAGGGGGCTGAAGATGTACGCGGTCGCTTTTGCTTGGTCGCCGTCCACGGTCACGCGGCGGTTGGTGACGAAATGCTGGCTCGCGGTGAACGGCGCGAGGGCCTTCACGAACCAGGCGATTGCATCCTCGACGCTTCCGCGGACGCCGCCTTCTTCGGTGTAGTCGAGGACCGCGTCGGGCACAAACAGGGTCCGGAGCGAGTCCCAGTCTTTCGTGTCGAGCGCGTGCGCGTAGGCGTCCATGAGATCGTCGATCGCGAGGCGATCGGCGACTTCTTCGGCGCTCGGGCGCTGGCCGGGCATGGCCCACACCCTACCGGCAGATCGTGTATTCCTACGCATACGGCCCGGCCTGCTGCCTGCGATAATGCGGCGCCCGGGGCAGCGTGGGAGGGAGTGATCGATGTGTCGGACGTAGGGCTCGGCGGCCCGATGGTCGAGATCATCAACCGGCTCCAGCCGGTTCTGTCGTTCTTCACTACCTCTACGTGGTCGAAGCGTTCGGAAGACCCGACGATCTGTGATTTCGTCGCCGGCAATCCGCACGACATGCCTTTGCCCGGAATCACCGACGCGCTTCGAAAGTGGGCAGAGCCCCAGACGAAGGATTGGTACGCGTACAAGCCGGACGTTCCTCAAGCGCGTGAGGCCGCGGCGAAAACCCTGACGGCAGAGCGGGGCGTGACCTACCAGCGCGAGGACGTGTTCCTGACGCCGGGCACCTTCGGTGCGCTGTCCGTCGCCATGCGCACTATCCTTGATCGCGGAGACGAAGTCATATACCTCAGTCCTCCATGGTTCTTCTACGAGGCGATGATCATGGTCGCCGGCGCGACGCCGGTCCGGGTGATGACGCAACCGCCCGAGTTCGAGGTCGACCTCGGGGCGATCGAAAAAGCGATCACGCCGCGCACGCGCGCGATCATCGTCAACTCGCCGAACAACCCCGCGGGGACGATCTATCAGGCGGACATGCTCCAGCGCCTTTCGTCGATCTTGACGAAGGCGGCCGAGCGGAACGGCCGTCGAATCTTCCTGCTCTCCGACGAGTCGTACCGCAAGATCCTTTTCGACGGCCAGCCGTTCGTCAGTCCGGCGGGATTCTATCCGGACACCTTCGTGCTCTACACGTACGGCAAGACGCTCCTGGCGCCCGGCCAGCGGCTCGGATATATCGCCATGCCGCCCACGATGCCGGGCCTCGAGATACTCCGCAACGCGTTGTTCCTCTCGCAGATCGCCGGCGGCTGGCAGTTTCCCAACGCGGTCATGCAGTACGCGCTGGAAGACCTCGAGAAGCTGTCGGTCGACATCGCGCATCTGCAAGGCCGCCGCGACCGCCTCGTCGAAGCGCTCCGCGGCATGGGGTACGAGACGACGAACCCCGACGCGACCTTCTACATCGTCGTGCGGTCGCCGATCTCCGACGACGTCGCCTTCAGCGAGATGCTCGGCGAACACGACGTCTTCGTCCTGCCCGGCGCCGTCTTCGAGCTGCCGGGGTGGTTCCGGCTCTCGATCACCGCGAACGACGACATGATCGAACGGTCGCTGCCGGGCTTCGAGAAAGCCCTGGCCCAGGCGCGAGGGTAAACGGCGTCAGGACAGTCTTTCGTCGAGGTCGTGGCCGAGTTGACTCGCCCACTCGGCGTTCGCCTTCGCGAACAGAGCGCGCACCTGATCGAGGTCGTAGGGCTGCTCCATAAGCGTGTCGGGGTCCCACTGGCTCCGAGGCTGGTTGACGAAGTCGCCGCCGTAGACGTGGATCGCGCCGGTGAATCGACGCTCGGGGTTGGCGACCGAGTGGATCGCTTCGGCACCCAGCGCGAGAACCTCGCTCTGACGCAGCTCGCGCCCTCCGGCCTCCACGATCCGCTCCGGCGCCCGGCGGTACATCTTGTTGTCTTCGGTCCCTCCGTAGATCCCGATCACCGCCCACATCCGATGATCGTGGGGATACAGCTTCATGCCCGGCGCCCAGATCGCGTTGAGCACGGTCAGCTCGGGCGAGTTGTAGAGGATGTCGAGGCCGCCGAGTTCTTTCCCGAGCGCCCCCTGAACCGGCGCAGGCTTCTCGAGCGCCCGAACGAGGAGTTCGCGAACCGCGCGTTGCGAATCGGGATCTCGGATCGCGACGAGGCAATCCGCGACGAGCGTGTCGGTGTCGAACATCGGGAGGGCCTCCCCGTCGTGTGGACCCGCAGGTTCGGAGTTTACTACCGCGGTGTTGGCGAAATCTGACGGAGTGTCAGAAAATCTGGGCGTGGGCATCTCCCGCACCGATTCGCTGGGCATCGCCGACGTCGTCATCGACGTCCCGCCGGTCAACGCGCTGAACGTCGCCGGTTGGTTCGAGTTCGCCGACCTCGTTCGCGCGGCGGGCGCCGACCCCGAGGTTCGCGTCGTGATCGTCCGCGCCGAGGGAAAAGGGTTCTGCGCCGGTGTCGACATCAAGGAGCTCCAAGCCGACCCACAAGCGATCGTCGGCGTGAACCGAGGGTGCTTCGCCGCGTTCGCCTCCGTGTACGACTGCGAGGTTCCCGTGATCGCCGCGGTCCACGGATTCTGCCTCGGCGGCGGGATCGGCATCGCGGGCAACGCAGACATGATCGTCGCTTCGACCGACGCGACCTTCGGCTTGCCGGAAGTCGATCGTGGTGCGCTCGGCGCAGCGACGCACCTCGCGCGCCTCGTTCCGCAGCACCGCGTGCGCGCCATGGTCTACACCGGAGAGAAAGCGACCGCCGAAGAGCTGCGTGCGTACGGGTCGGTGTACAAAGTCGTCGAGCGGGAGCAGCTCGCCGCCGCCGCGCGCGAGCTGGCCGCCATGATCGCGGAGAAGTCCCCGACGATCATCCGCCGGGCGAAGGAGTCGCTCAACGGGATCGATCCCGTCGACGTGAAACGGTCCTACCGGTTCGAGCAAGGGTTCACGTACGAGCTGAATCTCTCCGGTGTTTCCGACGAGGCCCGGCAGGCGTTCATCGAAAAGCGCGACGCGAAGTTCACGAAGTGACGACGGACAAGCGAACGACCATCGACGCGGTCGTGGCCGAGCTGCGCGACGGGATGACGGTCGGGATCGGTGGCTGGGGTTCCCGCCGCAAGCCGATGGCGCTCGTGCGTGCGATCGCCCGCTCGGGGCTCAAAGGCCTCACGATCGCGAGCTACGGCGGGCCCGATGTCGGTCTTCTCTGCGCGACCGGCAAGGTGGCCAAGGTGGTGTTCGGGTTCGTGACGCTCGACCAGATCCCGCTCGATCCGTACTTCCAGCGCGCGCGCCAGTCGGGCGCGATCGGGGCCACAGAGATGGATGAGGGCATGTTCTATCTCGGGCTGCTTGCGGCGTCTTGGCGGGTGCCGTTCCTACCGACGCGAGCGGGCCGGGGTTCGGACGTGATGCGGGTGAACCCGTCCCTCAAGACGGTGCGCTCGCCGTACGGCGACGAAGAAGTGGTCGCCGTGCCGCCCATCAAGCTCGACGCGGCGATCGTGCACATGAACCGAGCGGACGCGGGTGGCAACGCGCAGTTCCTCGGGCCCGACGTTTATTTCGACGACCTCTTCCTGTCCGCCGCCGAGCGACGTTTCGTCTCCTGCGAACGGATCGTCGCCACCGGGGATCTTCTGAACGAGGGCTCGTTCCACACGCTGCGGATCAATCGCTCGATGGTCGACGGCGTGGTCGAGTCGCCCGGCGGCGCGCACCCGACGTCCTGCGAACCCGACTACCCGATCGGCGAATCTTGGCTCAAGGACTACGTCGGCTCGGCAGCCTCGGAAGACGCCTGGGCCGAGTACCGAGCCGGGTACGTTGACACGAGCGAAGCCGAGTATCAGCGGGCGGTGTCCGGGAGATGAGCGAGGTGACGCGCGCGGAGGTGTGCGTCGTGGCGTGCGCCGACGCGTGGCGTGGCGACGGGGCCGTGCTGGCGAGCGCGTTCGGCGTGATACCCACGATTGGAGCCCGGCTCGCCAAGGCGACCTTCGAACCGGACCTGCTGATCTCCGACGGGGAGGCGCTGCTCGTCGCGAACGCACTCGCGTACGGGTCGAAAGAGAAGCAGGTCGAGGGCTGGATCCCGTTTCGTTCGGTCTTCGACACGGTGTGGTCGGGCCGGCGGCACGTGATGATGGGGGCCACGCAGATCGACCGCCACGGAAACCAGAACATCTCCGTGATCGGCGATTGGTCGAAGCCGGCGAAGCAGCTGATCGGCGTCCGCGGCGCGCCGGGGAACACGGTCAACCACGCGACGTCGTACTGGATCCCGAAGCACGTATCGCGCACCTTCGTGGAGAAGGTCGACATGATCTGCGGCGTCGGGACCGATCGCGGCGCGGCCGACCTGCGCCGTGTCGTCACGGATCTGTGCGTGCTGGACTTCGAGGGACCCGACCGCACGATGCATTTGCGCTCGCTGCATCCCGGCGTGACGGTCGACCAGGTGGCGAAAAACACGGGGTTCTACCTCGCGATCGGGAGCGACGTTTCGGAAAGCAGGCTCCCCACCGAAGAGGAGCTCCGCCTCATCCGCGACACGCTCGACCGGCGATCCGTGCGAGACACCGAGGTTCGCGCGTGACCCATCCGGCCCTCCGCACGCGGCTGTGCGAGCTGCTCGGCGTGAAGCATCCGATCGTCCAGACCGGGATGGGGTGGGTCGCCGGGCCCCGGCTCGTCGCGGCGACGTCCGCCGCCGGCGCTTTCGGGATCCTCGGCGCCGCGACGATGGACCTCGAGGCGCTTCGGGCCGCGATCAAGGACGTGAAGTCGCGCACCGATCGCCCCTTCGGCGTGAACATGCGCGCCGATCAGCCCGACGTCACCGAGCGGGTCGACCTACTCGCCGCCGAAGGTGTCCGCGTCGCGTCGTTCGCGATGGCGCCGCGCGACGAATTGATCCGCCGGCTCCAGAAGGGCGGGGTTCTCGTCGTTCCTTCGATCGGCGCGCGGCGGCACGCGGACAAGGTCGCTGGGATGGGGGTGGACGCCGTGCTCGTCCAGGGCGGCGAGGGAGGCGGCCACACGGGCCCGGTGCCGACCTCGCTCCTGCTGCCTCAAGTCGTGGACGCGCTCGGAGGCCGGGTTCCGGCGATCGCGGCGGGGGGCTTCTTCGACGGACGAGGGCTCGTCGCAGCGCTCGCCTACGGCGCCGTCGGGATCGCGATGGGGACCCGTTTCTTGCTCACGAAAGAAAGCACCGTGCCGGACGCGGTGAAGGCTTTCTACCTTTCGAAAGCGGTCACCGACACCCTCGTCACGTCGAAGGTCGACGGCGTACCCCACCGCGTCTTGCGAACCGAGTTCGTCGAGAAGCTCGATCGGGGCGGCGGTATGACCGGCTTCGTGCGGGCGCTCCGGAACGCGAGCGCGTTCCGGAGGCTCACCGGCGCTCCGTGGAGCGCGATGATCCGTGAAGGCTTGGCGATGCGCCGGACGATGGCGCTCACGTGGACGCAGGTGCTCATGGCGGCGAACACGCCGATGATGCTCCGCGCCGCGATGGTGGAAGGCGATCTGCGCTTCGGCGTGATGGCGAGCGGCCAGGTGGTCGGTCTGATCGAGGACCTGCCTTCGGTCGCCGAATTGATCGAGCGGATCGAGCAGGAAGCCGAGCAGACGCTCAAGCGGTTCAGCGGCTGAAGGTGCCTCCACCTGACGGCCACTACACGATGACGTCGTTGTCCGGCGTCGTCCGATTTTTGGAGGGCCCGGCAACGCGCTCAAGTCAGTCTTTTGGGGCCGCGCCGACCATATAGACTTTCTGTGGACCGCGCGCACGGATGAGTCGGGGGATCCATATGGCGGGGATAACAACCGACACCGAACTTCTGACGCCCCATATTCCGCGTCTCCTCCTCCAATGGATCAGTGAGACGCCGAACGAAACCTTCCGCGAGCTCGAGGGCTCGATCGCCTTCGTGGACATCTCGGGATTCACCAAGCTGTCCGAGCGCTTGGCGCGCCGGGGAAAGGTCGGCGCCGAAGAGTTGACCGACGCGATCGGTACCTGCTTCACGCGCCTGCTCGCCGTCGCATACGGAAACGCCGGCAGCCTCATCAAGTTCGGCGGCGACGCGCTGCTTCTTTTCTTCTCCGGTGACGATCACCAGGCGAAGGCATGCCGAGCGGCGGTGGGAATGCGTCGAGAACTCCGCGACATCGGACGCATGGACTGCAACGGGGTCGCCGTGGCACTCCGCATGTCCGTCGGTGTCCACAGCGGACGTTTTCATTTCTTCCTTGTCGGTGATTCGCATCGGGAGCTGATCGTGACCGGGCCCGCCGCAAGCGAGACCGTCATCATGGAATCGACCGCCGAAGCCGGGGAGATCGTCGTCAGTCACGCGACGGCGTCGGCGCTTCCTTCCTCGGTTCTCGGCGCCGCCAAGGGTGCCGGGATGTTGCTGCGCCGCGAACCCGTCGGGGCCATGCCGGAGCGATCATCGCCCCCGGTCAGGATCGGCGACCCCGACCTCCTGCAATGCATCCCGGTGGCGGTGCGCGTGCAGTTGCTCGGCGGCTTCGACCAGCCGGAGCACCGACGGGTGACGGTGGCGTTCGTGCACTTCGATGGCACGGACGCGCTCATCTCCTCGGAAGGGTCCGAAGCAGCAGCCGAACACCTCGATGTCTTGGTCCAGGACGTGCAGCGCGCGGTCGACAAGAACAGCGTTTCGTTCCTCGGCACCGACATCGATCGGGACGGCGGGAAGATCATCCTCGCGGCGGGAGCGCCGGCGGCGACGGGCGACGACGAAGAGCGGATGCTGCTTGCCCTCCGAGAGATCATCGAGGGCGAACGTCGCCTCTCGATCCGCGCAGGCGTCAATCGAGGTCACGTCTTCGCGGGAGATATCGGACCGTTCTACCGACGGACGTACACGGTCATGGGCGACGCGGTGAACCTCGCCGCTCGCTTGATGGCGAAAGCCGAGCCTGGAGAGATCCTGTCGACCGAGGGCGTCCTCGAGCAGTCGCGCACGCAGTTTCAGACCCGCGCGTTGGAGGCGTTCACGGTGAAGGGCAAGTCGAAGCCGGTGCGCGCTTCGAGCGTCGGGGAGGTGCTGCGAGCGCGAAGGGAGAGCGCGGACGCACGCACGCCCATGATCGGCCGCGACTCCGAGCTCGCCCTGTTGTTGGATTCGTTGGCCGCAGCGAGGCAGGGGGCCGGTCGGCTCGTCGAGATCGTCGGTGATCCCGGGATCGGAAAGTCGCGGCTCCTGGGCGAGATGCGGAAACAGGCGGGGGACACGGCAGTGTTTTCCGTCTCCTGCGAACTGTACGGCGCGTCGACCCCCTACGGCGCCTTCCGCGACTTGCTGAGGAGACTGCTCGGAATCTCTGAGGACGCGGATTCGGAGACTGCGGTCGAGCGCGTTCAGGAGGTGCTCGCCGCCGTTGCCCCCGAATTGCTGCCGTGGGCCCCGCTCGTAGCGACGGTCGTTGATGTCGAGATGGCGGACACGCAGGAGACGTCCGCGCTCGAGGATCGCTTTCGGCGCCCGAAGCTCAACGAAGTCGTCGTCGATCTGATGGCGCGGCTCCTTCGTCCATGCGCGATGCTCGTCTTCGATGATGCGCACTGGATGGACGAGACGTCCTCCGATCTCTTGCGTCGCATCGAGAACCACGTTGACAACCTTGCCTGGCTCGTTTGCGTCGCGCGTCGAAATACGTCGGAAGGGTTCTCGGCGGCTGCAGGACCCCGTACGACACGGTTGGATCTGCAACCCCTCGACGCAAAGAACGCCATCGAGATGTTGGCGCTGGCTACCGAGGAGTCGCCCTTCCGGCCCGACGAGATGACGACCCTCGCCGAGCGATCCGGTGGGAACCCGCTGTTCCTGGAGGAGCTCGTGGCCGCAGCAATGAACGCGGGTGGGCTGGAGACGCTGCCCGAATCAGTGGAGAGCCTGATCATGGCCAGAATCGACCGGCTTAAGCCTGCCGATCGGAACCTCCTGCGCCGCGCTTCGGTGCTCGGCCGCACCTTCAGGTCCGAGTTGCTCGTCGCCATCTTGGACGGCGATACACCGGACGCCTCGACGTGGAGGCGGATCGCGGAGTTTCTGTCCCCGGACGACGGCGGAAATCTGAGCTTCGTCAATGCGCTCGTCCGCGACGGCGCCTATGAAGGGTTGCCCTACCGGCTTCGGCGCACGCTGCATGCCCAGGTCGGCGACACGATCGAGAAGACCGCAGGAGACTCGCCCGACGACGAAGCGGAGTTGCTGTCGATGCATTTCTTCCATGCCCAGCGGTACGCGGACGCCTGGAGGTATTCACTCGTAGCCGGGCAACGGGCGAAGATGATCTACGCGAACGTCGAGGCCGCGAGTTTCTACGAGCGCGCGCTCGAAGCGGCCCGGCACGTCCAGGACCTCGTACCGCTCGAGGTGGCGCGCGTCCGCGAACAGTTGGGCGACGTGCGCGATCGCATGGGCGCCTATCGCGAGGCCGGCACCGTCTATCAAGGGGTCCGTCGCCTGGTGGCCGGCGACCCGATCGCAGAAGCGCGCATCATGCTCAAGATCTCATGGTCCCAGGCATGGCTCAGCCGGTACTCGCAGGCTCTGCGCTGGATCACGCGCGGCTTGAACATCCTTGAAGGGATCTCGGGCGACGCGGCCTCGAAACAACGCGCCGAGTTGTTGGTCTGGTACGCGCGGTTCCTTCAAGAGAAAGGAAACCACACGCGAGCGATCCTCTGGTGTCAGCGCGCGATCGAGGAGGCCGAGCGATCGGGGAACAAGAGAGCGCTGGCGGACGCGTATCGGTTCCTGGATTGGGCGCATTTCGATCTGGGCCAGCGGGACAAGGCCACCTACTCTCGGAAGGCGCTGGCTTTGTACGAAGAAGTCGGGGACCTCGCCGGCCAGGACGCCGTCTTGAACAACTTGGGGATCTTCGCCTTCTGGCAGAACAAGTGGAGCGATGCCCAAGACATGTGGAGACAAGCTCAGAGGATCGCAGAGAAGATCGGCAACCCCGTTGATGCCGCGTACTGCCTGTGCAACATCGCCGAGACGCTCGCCGAACAAGGACGACTCGGCGAGGCCGATTCGCATCTGCGTGAGGCCATGAGGCTCTGGCAAGCCGCGGGTTACCGAGGTGGCGTCGCGTACGCCAAGATCCACTTGGGCCGCGTCGCGGCACGAGGGGGCCGATTCGAAGAAGCGCGACGGCTGCTCGAGGAGGGACGGACGGAATCGCGCGATGTAGGAGCAGAGGTGGAGGTCCTCGAGGCCGATGTGCGGCTGGCCGAGTGTTATCTGCTCGAAGGTGATGGTGCGTCCGCGCTCGATGGCGCGGCCGCTGCGTCCGCCCGGGCGCGCACCATCGACGGCGTTACCGTGCAGACTCCGACCCTCGAACGGATCCGTGGGTATGCGCTCATGCAGCTCGGACGGCTCGAGGCCGCTGAGGGCGCCTTGAACGAGAGCCTTCGCGCCGCTCGCGCGAGGAACGCCGGCTACGAAGTTGCCCTCACGCTCCGCGGATTCATGGATCTCGCACGTCTACGGGGATCGACCGTTGACGAGGAGATGGCGCGAGAGGCCGGTGACATCCTCGAGCGCGTCGGCGTCGTTTCGATCCCGAACATCCCATTGCCGACGGCCCTTTCGGCGGTAACCGCCGGATGAGCGTGGGCCCGCGCGAAGGCGCGGACCCACGGTTGAGCGAGTCCTGCTTAGTGCATCTTGAGGTCGTCCGGTACGCGGACGACGATGACCGGGTTGCCTCCGTTGAACGGCTTCTCGATCTTCTTCTTACTGCGCGAGTCCACGCACGGCGGAGCCACGCTCGGGCTGCAGGTGGGCAAGACCCCGGTGGTGACGACGTTTCCCGAGGCGTCGACGAACGTCTTCGGCAGTCCGGTCGACGGGTCGATCTTGTCGTAGGTGAAGCAGACCTGGTAGAAGCTCGATCCGTTCTGCGTGACTAGGTGGTCGTAGGACTGCGAGAAGACCAGAGTCACGACGATCTCTCCGGTGACTCCCGAAGTGAAGATCGTCACCGTCGCCGGTCCGTGCGTTCGCTGCCACGACGGGTCGGAGCAGGTGAGGTTGTCCTCCCCCTGCGACAGAGCGACCACGCCGGTCCCGCCGGCCGAGTTGGCTGCGGCCTCCGTCGTCTGGTCGTTAGCGGTCAGCGAACCGATCTTCTTGTCGCACCGGTCGCTCAGCCCTTGGCATGTGTCGAACCCGTCCCAGATAGCGAACGCCTGGGAGGTCGCAGTCGCGCCCGAGTCGCTCGTCGTCGAGTTGCTCGCCGCGATCAGGCGGTAGATCCCATGGAGGTCGATCGAGAGATCCGAGAACGTCGCGAAACCGCTAACGACTGCGGACGTCGTGTGCCCCGACAGCGTGGCGCCGCCCGGATTGGTGCTCGGATCGATCGACACCGTGATCGATCCGCCCGAATCGCTGGCGACCCTGATCGGGGCCCCGCTCGGGTTGAACGAGATGCTGGTGATGGTCGTGCTCACGCCGGTTTGTGCCGGGCCCGGAGAAAAGCTGATAGTTCCGCTCGCGCCGGCATGGATCGGTGCGATCAGCGCGAGGGTAAAGATCGTGGCGAGCGCGAGAATCAAGAACCGTGGCCGGTTCATCCGTGC
>Ga0070708_100003715_pt1 | contig 11968 bp, 19 predicted proteins | sample KBSK5503metaG_FD_65469 | JGI IMG/M metagenome (GOLD analysis project Ga0070708, IMG submission 65469) | Corn, switchgrass and miscanthus rhizosphere microbial communities from Kellogg Biological Station, Michigan, USA - KBS K5-50-3 metaG | ecosystem: Host-associated > Plants > Roots >...
CACACATTGTGAAAGTGCCCCCAAAAGTGCGAGGCGCCACGAGCTAAGTGTCCGTGGCGCCTCGACTTTTTAGTTGCGGGGGCTGGATTTGAACCAGCGACCTTCGGGTTATGAGCCCGAACCCGATGGCGGCTCTTCGCGGACGCTCGCCGACGATTCCGACGTTTCTCGAGTGAAAGAGGCGGGGTCTGCCGGCTCCTCGTTTTTCCCCGGAGAGGGCTCGTCGGAGCCGACTGTCACATTGTCACACGAGGACATCGCTCGAGCGCTCGAAGAGGCCCGCGCCGCGTGGGTGCAGTCCGCGGACCTTGAAGCGCTCCGAAATGCCTTGCTCGATCTGCTTGAGCGGCTGAAGGGCGGCGAATGATGCTCACCGACCGCTTCAGGAATGGTGCGGGAACCGACTCGGCTGGCCGCAGGCGCTTGCGGGAACGGCGACCGGGCTGCCCGAGGTGCCCGGCCCACCACTTCGCGCCTCCTGGGCCAAGTGCGGCGATCTACTCGGCGCGGCGATCTGATTCCTCAACGTCGCCGGCTCGGGCTACGAATGCACGAAAGATACGAAGAAAGTCGGACCGAGCATCCGGAGGGGTGAATGAAGCTGACCCAACGCCAGCAGCGTTTCGTTGACGAGTACCTGCTCGACCTGAATGGAGGCCAGGCAGCGATTCGGGCCGGCTACAGCGTCAACGGGGCAGACCAGCAGGCGTCCGAGCTATTGAGAATCGACAAGGTCAAGGCCGCCGTTGACCGCGCCATTGCCCATCGCGCCAACCGCATCGGAGTGAAGCAGGACGAGGTGGTGCTCGAGCTGAAGCGCATCGGCCTGGCGGACCCCGCGGCGGCATTCGACCAGGACGGCAACCTCTTGGAGCTGAGCCAGATGCCCGAAGACATCCGCCGGGCCATCTCGTCCTTCGAGGTCGAGGAGCGGACCACCGAGGAGGGGATGACCCGAACCGTGCGAAGGATTCGCTTCTGGAGCAAGGTCGATGCCCTCGACAAGCTGGCCCGTCACCTCGGCATGCTCGTGGATAGGACCGAGGTCGAGCACAAGGGCGGCTTTCACCTCAGTGTCACCGTGGCGCCGCCGCGGGCGAGACAGGACGACGCGCCGGCTGGCCGTGTCGTGGTCGACATGGAGGACGAGCTATCCGGCTCGGCGAACTCTGCAGCTTTGGGGCCCTTGGCGACGAACGGTCGGGGCTGGTGAGGACTTCTCGACGCTGGTACGCTGCGGTCCAAGGCGGGCAGGCCACAAATAGGAGTCCACTTATGGCTATGCCCGTGCTGCGTTTCATCGGCCTACTGCACGAGAACGGTGGCTGGTACCCCAAGCTGCTCGACGGGGACCGTTTCCCAGAAACGCCGCAGGGAAGACTGATCCGAAATCTCTGCTCCGACTGCCTTGCCGACCGACTGCAAAAGGGCCCAGAGCTGAGACACGGAGAAGTGATCGAATTCGCGCCCTCGTTCTGAGCGGTCCCTGGCCGCGCGAAAATGGAACGGCGGCCGATGCCCTGGCCGCCGCTTTGCCCCCTTTCACTCAGGGCTCGCTCAGAGGTCGCCCAGCGCCTGCCTCAAACTGCCACAAATCAGGTCGAGGGCGCCGGTGGCAATTTCGTTGCGGATGAGATTGTCGCGGAAGGAATTGGACTGGCGTAGGTAGTCGACGAGCTCAACGATATCCTCAACCTCTCGCTTGAGTTGCTCGAACTCCTTCGCGTCCCGCGTCTCAGCGAGCTGCAGGGGAGGGCTCACGGCTTCTGTCTTGTTCGCCATGGCTCGCTCCCTTAGGCCGCCGTGTCGGTGGCCGTCTCGACGGGGCCCCCTCGTGCAGTCCGGATCGCCGTCTCGATCATCGCTACCACGCCCTTGAGGACCGAGATGGGCACGCCTCCGCGCAGGAGGGGAGGCCGGAGCTCTTCGATGAAGGCCCCCGCTGCATCAATCGCGTCGCGTGCGTCCTCGATTAGGCCGTCTTTATCGGGGCCCAAGATTTCGAGCGCCATCCCCAACGTGGCACCGGCGAAGTACTCGGTCACCGTAGTCCAACCACGTGCTTCGGCGAGGCTCAGCATCGAGCGCAGGAAGGCGATCGCGTCGTCGACTTCCCTCGGATACTGGCTCGCTGCTACCGCGCGAACCGCTTGGGTCTTTTTCATTTGTGCCCCCTCACGCTGCCTGCCTTGACTCGATGCGCGGCTCCGCGAATGTCCCGTCAGCCCGGCGAGCTTGGAGAATCTCCCGGCGGTGCGCCTTCTCGAAGGCCTCGAGTTCCAGCAGTGAAACGCTCAAGTCGCGGCCCTCGTGTCTGGCCGCCATCGACACCGGCCGGTTGACGTTCATAAACGCCCTGGCCTTGCGCGGCGTAATCCGAAGGCGCTTGGCGACCGCCGTGACGTCCAGTTTCGGCGGGAAGATTTGCCCCCAGAAGCTCAACTTAAACGACAGTCCTACCCTTTTCAGCTCCGGCACCCGAGGCTTGAGGACTTCCCACGTTTCCCGGGCGAGCTCCTCGAGCGCTGTTTCCGCCCGCTTTTCCATGACGCGCCTTAGCTCCGAGATGGGAACGAGCTGAGTCCCGCGTGGCCACACGTCACCAGGCACTTTCTTTCCCCCGACGCGCCACACGTTGAGTCCCTCGCGCTCGGCGCCCTTAGCGTCGCAGCCTAACCGCTTCCTTGCGTCGGCGAGCGTTACCCACCCGTGCCCATAGAACCACGGCGACAACCCGCGGTGAAGGCGCGCGCCCTCCCTGTCGATCCGCTCGGCCATCGCCAGAATGCGCTTTCCCTTCCCGGTGAACTCGCCGGCTCTCTTCGACTTGGTTTCCATGTTCATCTCCCATAGCGACGGTAGTGGACGGTCCCGGGTCGTCGCCATCCCCGGTGAAAACGGGTGAAGGCCCAACGAGCTGCGCGGGTGGCGTCTAGCCTGGGTTCTTTTTGGTGCGCCCTTGGCCGGACTCTGCGTCGTCCAGGCCGCGGGTCAGGAGTATGCGGACGGCATCGGCGCGCGAAACCGTGAATCCCGGCATGTCGCGCTCCAGTTGCTTCGCGTACCTGTCGAGCCGCTTGACCAATTCCTCGTCCAAGCGAAACGCGACCTGTACCGTCTTCCCCATTCCGTTCTCCGAGAGGGTCGTCCGCCAGTCCCTCTCATTCTCGGGGCTGGAACGGCCTATCAGCTCCGGATGACTGCTTGCGAGCTTTCGCAGAGTCCCCCGAGCTTCTCGGACCTTCAAGAAATTGACCTTGGTTCTCATGGCGCCACCATCCTCGCGACCTGTACCGGTGCAAACTGCTTCCCGCTTCTGCTTCTGAAACCTTGCGTGTTCAGCTCCCGCGCGACCCCTCGAAGCGAAAGGCCTCCCGACCGAAGCTGCTTTGCAGCGGCGAGGACATCCTGCTCGCTGGGTTCCGGCTCGAGGCGCGCACGGTCATCGGTCAACCTGTAGCCGTAAGGCGTCTCGCCTCCGGTGTATTCACCCTGAGCCGCCTTGAACTGCATCGCGGCCGCGGTCCGCTCGCCAATGGCTTCCCGCTCCCACTGCGAAACGCTGGCCAAGACGTTGAGCACCAGGCGGCCCGCGGCGCTCCGCGTGTCGATCTGCTCCCCGACCGAAAGTAGAGCCCACTTCCCATCAGCGAAGTAGTCCTCTACCAGCTGGCCGAGGTGGACGACGCTCCGGGTCAACCGGTCCAGCTTCACCACCAGGAGGGCCTCGGCCTGCTTCGCCTTGAGCATCCCGAGCGCCTTCCCGAGTCCAGGCCGGTCCAGGGTCTTCGCGCTCACGCCAGCGTCAACGATGACTTCCACCAGCTCGAGCTCGTACAGCTGCGCGTAGGCCTCGACCTTGGCCCGCTGGGCATCGAGGCTGACGCCCTTGTCCGCCTGCTTTTCGGTGCTGACTCGGAGATACGCAACGGTTCTCGTTCGCGACATTGGAACCCTCCCAAGTGGGACGAGCAAAGCACGCAAGGTATCGCTTGTCAACCATTGTAAACCACTAGAACTACAGCCGGGACTCGCCAGTCCATCGGGCAGGGTGTTACAGCGGGGAGGTGGAATCCGCACGGACCACCGACCGGGTTGGGCGCGAATGCCGGGAAGTTGTGGTCTAACAACGCAGGCATTCTCCTTGCCTCAACTCCGTTGCGGGAGAACACTCACCGCCTAGGAGGACAGGACACGTCCTATGGCTTCAACAATCTTCTACTCATGGCAATCCGATATTCGACCAGGCGCAGCCTGCCGGGGATTCATCGGGCAAGCGCTTGAGGATGCAGCAGCCAACGTCGCGCAGGATCCGGCTCTCGAGGTCGACCCGGCCATCGAGCGGGACACCCAAAACGTCCCTGGCAGCCCCGACATCGGGGCGGCAATCTTCGCCAAGATCGATGTCGCGGGAGCGTTTGTGGCAGATGTGACGCTCGTCGGGACAACAGATGGAGGAAAACGAACCCCCAACCCGAACGTGCTCATCGAGCTCGGATATGCGCTGAAGCACCTTACTTGGAAGCGCATCCTCCTCGTGCAAAACACGGCGTTTGGGGGGCCGGAGCTTTTGCCCTTCGACCTGCGACAAAAGCGCGTGCTTACCTATTCCTCTGCGGCCGACGCCAAAGAACGTGCATCGGAGCGTCGTGCGCTTCAGGGGAGGTTGGAGGACGCGTTACGTGAGGTCTTCAGCCAGAAACTACCGCCCCGAGCGAATGTGCAGGTCAGCATCGACTACCGAAAGAGGTCAGTCTCGAGTGAAGTTCATCACTACGAGCTCGTGGTCGTGGCCAAGAACAACGGTACCAAGCGTTTAGATGATTGGGAGGTGGAGGTCGAATTCCCGACGCCACTCCTTGAGCCCGGCGTCGGTGTCGGCGGTAAGGTCAACAGCAGATCGGATCACATTCGATCCACGTTTCGAGCCGGCAGCGAGTCGTTCAAGGAGCTGCGCCCCGGAGACAAGCGCGAGATTAGGTACGGCTACCGATGGGACAAAGAGATATACAACCGAAAAGACGAATTCTTAAACCAGCTTGCGACCGCGAAGTTGTCGGTCGACGGGCAAATCGTCGCGACCGCACAGCGCCCGATCAGCGAGCTCCAGGATTACTGATTGCCGTGCATGAACGGTTCGGTGCGTGTACGTTGGCGTTCCATCTGATGGCGCCACACTGCGTTTCGGACCCTCGGGTGCGCTTGCTGAAGCCGATCGATCTCGGCATCCGAGCGTTTGCAGGTGCGCAGCGTGATCGCGGAATTGCTCGACCAGTTCTGCAACGACTATCTAACGGTTCGTGGCGAGGTGCGGGGCAAGAGTACAAAGTCAGCGCCAAACGCAAAGAGCAGCGCCGACTGACACGGACAAGTCGCGAAGTGGAGTAATTGCCCAGACCCGCGCCCGGTGATAGCTTTTTCCGCCTGGGGGTTCGCTATGCTTCGCCTATTGCGTTTGCTTGCCGTCTGCATGGCAATTTGCGGGTGCGCGCGCATTTACACCACCAGGCAAGTGTTCCATCGTCTGCCCGCGACTGGTGCCCGCGAAGCAAAGGCAGAGACGTACGCCTTCGTTCCTCTCGCGGAACAAGACGGCAACCTGGAATATGCAACGTATCAGGATCTCATGCGCATCGGTCTATCGCGGTACGGTTGGACTGAAGTACCTTTTCAGGAGGCCAGCGCGGCAATTGCATTCCAGTACTACATTGACGATGGCAAGGCACACTCGCTGAGCCTACCTGTATGGGGGCAGACGGGCGTTTCAGGAGCCACTACAACGACGTTCGGGAACTACTCGACTACGACTTATACGCCCAGTTACGGCGTGACGGGATACCGCCAGGAAAGCGAAACCGTTTTTACTCGGCGCTTGGATGTCATTATTGCTGATGCAAAACAACTCAGCGCTGGAAAGGTTGTGCCGGTATATCAGGCAACGGCTGTGAGCCGAGGTTCTACGGGTGTCATCAGTCCTGTGATGCCATATTTGTTCCGTACAGTGTTCGAAGACTTCCCTGGACCCAGCGGCAAGAGCGATGATTACACGTATTATTGGCACAACTGAGCCCGCGCCAACGCAAACAGTCTCCGCCAAGCGAAACCAACCGATAGCGTCGGAGATCCCAGGTCCAACTACAAAAGACCAAGCTCGTACATGATTTCCACCTGTCTCCGATCCTCATAGTATATATCATCTAGGAACGACAGTGGGGATGAGGGATCGTCCTCGACTGTGTCGTAGAGCGCGATCGTTTCCACCAGCAGGTCTTGGATACGGCCGACGGGCAAAACCACATGCTCTGGAAAGCTCGTGCTGCGCGGTTCTCCTGGCAATCCGAAGGTAGAGTACCTGAGCCTCGACTCTGCACCGGCTTCAACTTTCGCCAACTCATTCGAAATCTCAATCAGAAGCGTTGGTACCGATCCGAATTTCAGGCCAGCGAGGGCGCGCTGAAGGTCATCTAGAAGTAGGTGAAGGTCATGTTTGGTGACGAGCCTTTCTCGCGCGCCCTCTGAAGGTTTCCAGTCGCAGGGTGGCCCACGCTTGTTATCCGCCAAGATTTGGCGACCGTCCGACAGGTCATAAAGCGCCGACAGCAGATTCTTGATTACCAGTTCAACCGTATGCCTTTGCATGTAAACCAGAGGCAGTGCAAGTTCATCGAGACGGTCACGCTTCAGCGCGTGTGCATAAAGAATCTTGGTCGCGTCGAAGTACGCATCAATGTAGCTGGGCGGTCTCCACATCCCTCCAAACCGCGCTTGCTTGCGCTCGCGGTCTTCACGGCGTTCATCGTCGCTTTTGTCAATTGCGAACATCGGTCCAGACCTTCCGAGCTGTATTGTCTGATACGGATTCTAACGGCCTGCGGCGCGCCCGGCTGCGTGTGATCAAAGCCACCGGGCGGAACAAACAGTGGCGCGAAACGGCCTCTGCACCCAAAGGTAGACAGCTCCGCACAGTGTGTTGCGTCAATTATCTCAGGCAGTTGGGCTTTGAACGGCCCGATCACGTATGTGACGCTCGTCGAGGAGGCCCGGCGTGGTCTTGCTGGCCTCGAGGAAGGGACCCGGGTGACCATCATTCAGCCCGGTGACCGAGCCTCCAACAGCTAGCCCCCCCCGCTGGCCAGCCCCAAAAGCGCAAACCGTTTTCACCGAACCGAATTCGGGTCGCTAACCGGCTAGTCCATTGGGAGGGTGCCAGCTCGCCTCGATGTCGCTGAACTCGAAGGCTTGAAGCCGGCCAACCTTACGAGCGAAGAGAAAATTCGTGCGCTCGCGTAGATCGCCGTCCTGGGTGATGAGGAAGCCACAGCGAGCACCGAGGGCCGCGAGAGTCGCGTCAATGATGTCGTTCTCGTGGGACCTGAGCAGTTTCGCGTAGCCACCGAACGGTCCAGCGCTTCGCTCCCTTTTCGGCACAGTCTGTGCGAACTGCGCAATACGTACCATCAGCGAAAAAGTCCAAGTGGCGAGATACTTCTCGGGCTTTGCCTTCGCTGCCTTCAGACCTTCTGTTGGATCTTGCTGCGCGTAGTCCTCGATCAGCTGCCCGGCTAGATCGTCACAGAATTCGTACAGCTCCGCTGGTTCGCGCGCCTTGTCGAGCGCAGCCGCAATGGCTTCCCGGAAAGTCGGCTTCTTTAGCTCCGACTCAGTGGCGACCCGCGTCTCGTCGTCGAGGTACCTCTTTGTCCATTTCGCCATCAGCTCGACATACTGCGCCCGCTGCTTAACTCGCCACGCAGCGAAGTCGCGACCGAGCTGGTCCAGTTTTGTGCCAGCACCGTTTCCGCGGATGCAAGCGAGGAGTTCCCCCTCTAGATTGCCTACTGAACACGAGGCTGCGTGGGGCGGGGTCGCCCACTCCCCTGCGATCATATCGTTAAGCTCTCCAGTGAGAAGGATGCGGTCACCGAGCTCACGGTACAAGTTGAGGAGAACGCCAAGGACGTCCCGCCGCTTGGGATCTGGAGTGGCGGCCATCTCCTGAAGGGCGGTCCATGGGACCCAGACCTTTCCGAATTCCTGTCGGGCCGTCAGCCTGTGTGTGAACAAGGCCAGCCGCCGATAGAGGCCCGGGGCCAGCGCTGCCTGACTCAACACGGAGGAGTCAAGTAGCACGTCGGCGTTCCAGATCACCCCGAGCTTCCCCGGAGGCGCGACTTCACTTCGTACCGCTTCACGTAGATAGGCCGCCACCGTGGGGCGTGCCTTCTCAGGGTACGCAGCCAGGACCCTCTCGACCGCTTTCTGATCCGCAGCGTTGAGACGGACGAGAACCTGGTGGTCTAGCCGCTTCCTCGGTGATGCCGCCGGGCGTCCCGCACCGGGACGGGCACCACCCCGACCCTTCGTCTGCTGCTGACGGATGTTGGTTCTTGACTTGGGCATGGGCGCATTGAATACAGATATCCTAAATCAAAAGCAAGACCAGGCGACCACTGGAGGGAAAAGAAGTCGAGGTGCCTCCCATGCGGCATTCCAGGCACCGGTGGCCGCCTACCCGTAGTCTCCAAACGCGGGGGTACTCAGGCCCGGCGAAAGCTGAGCGAGCGGCGATGCTAATCGCCGCAGTCGTTGCCGACGAGAAACGCTGTCCGGACGTTGTTGAGCTGGTCGGCGGTGAATCTGACCAGGCAGTAGTCGCCCCAATGGTTCGGTCCATTGAGCAACCACTCGTAAAGAACATCTCCGCCAGGCATCATCGTGCGCGTCCGGGGTTCGCCCATGAACGTGTAGAGCTCGTTGACGTCCTTGCCGATGTACTCCTTCACCGCCCGCTCGTAGTCCGCCCTGGTCGGGTCCGGCGTGCGGTGAACGCAGCCGGCGAGCAGCGGAACGATTACCAAGAACCAGCGAAACATGGCGCTAGAGCCTTTCTACTTCGTGACCGGCTTGGTCCCCGCCTTCCCGGTGTTCGGGTTGTAGTTGCCCTTGGCGCCGTAGTTGTCGCGTTGGGTGCTGTTGGGGTTGGTCTGGCGGTGAGGAGCTACGTTGACGCCCTTCTTGTTGGTATAGCCCTTCACAGCATGGCTCGTTGAAGACGAACCGGTGCCACTGCTGCCGGACCGTACGCTCGTGCTGCGAGAGCCTCGGGAGCTGCCTCCTCGACCTCGAGCTTGGGCAGCGGAAGCGGTCAAAAGAACACCAACGGCGACCAGAAGTGCGATTTGCCTCACGTGGATTCCCCTCCTCCGACAGTCAACGTACTTCGGATCGAGGGGTAATACCACCTGCGGGAACACGAGCGTCCTTGATCATGCCGGGCGCCCACCCGGATAAAGTTAGCCTCAGCCGTAACGAGGCCTACGATATGGCCTGCAACTGCACCGCTTGCTCGCAAGCCGCTGCATCCGGATAAAGTTGGGTTGTCGCACCATGCATGGTACGATGCATGCCATCTCGGTAGTGCGGCGGAGCCGATAGAATGGCCAACCGAACGCAGTACTAGATCGCGGAAGCCGCTCATCGGCCAATCCGCGGTAGAGCAGAGGGACGGAAGGTTCGGATAGCCCAATCCGTCTAGTAGTCGGTGGGAGCCAGACAGGCCAACTCACCGGGAGCGCGTGAGGCGAGCGAGAACATCCGCCAACGCTAGCCGCTAGCAGCCCAACGCTCATTCCCACCGAGTAGAGAGTCACCACCATGCCAGCCGCTCCTGGGTCGCGACCCGGCCCACGCCCGTTCGTTCAGCTATTCGCTCGTGTTCCGCCTGTCCTGAAACAACGCGTGACGCGCCTTGCAGTCAAACGCCATTGCTTCGAGTCGGAAATCATCGAGGAAGCACTGGAAGCGTACCTCAGGCTCCACGAGAAGCCGCGCACAAGAAGTGATGTGGAACCAGGCGCACTCGAGATCAATCCGAGCACCGTCCCCGCTCCTACGGCAGTCGATGGCCAATGAAACGGCCCAATTCGCCGCGAGGTGGAGCTATGAGCGCTACGCTTGCGACTCTTTGGCTCAATGCTGATGCCCAGCTACGCCTTGAGATTCTACTCGGCAACAACACCCAATTTCGCCTCGAGCTGAGGCGCTGGGATAAGCGAGCTGATGGCAGATGGCGTCTCGATCGTGAGTGCGGTCTGCGCTTTGAACGCGATGAGCTGGCTGCCATCCTCAAGGCGCTCGAAGCAGGAGCGCGGCTGTGAGCGCGCCCCGCACGCTGCCAGCAGATAAGCAGATCGCCGCGATGGCGTTGGTCTCAGCGCGCTTAGGCGGCTGCTCGTGCAACCCGGATATCACGCTCCGCCGCGACGGGAACGTCGTCCACACGTACATCGCGCATGACCGCTGGTGCTCGCACCCGTCGCAGAAGAAAGGACGGGACGCGTGAACGGGGCACAGGCCGGTCAGTCGCACCACGCCACCTGGAGCGCGGCCGGCTTCGCGGACGAGTTGGTTCCAGTCTGCGGGCCGAAAGACGATTGCTCCCACCCTGGGAAACGTCCACATCTATGCGGTTGGGAGACCGAGAAAATTCCGCCCTCCGAATTCAGGCCCGGAATGAATCTGGGAGTTCGGACCCGATACTTTCCGGCGATCGACGTTGATGTCGACGACCCGGCGATTGTTGCGGTCGTAGAGGAGATTGCGCGGGAAATCCTCGGTACGACGGCGCGCAGAAGCAGGAGCAACAGCCCAAGGTGCGCCCTGCTCTACCGGCTCGATGGCGAACCATTCCCGAAAGTGAGGGTGAAATTCACCACACCTGATGGAAGTGACGCGAAGGTTGAATTGCTCGGGGATGGCCAGCAGCTCGTCGTCGCAGGCATTCATCACAGCAACGCTCCGCTGGAATGGGATGCTGGTCCGACTGCCGAGAAGCTCCCGAGCATGAGCAGAGACACTCGCGCGGAGTTTCTGTCCGCCCTTCGCGCAGCCCTTGAAGCGGCGGGCTGCCGCGATATCAGCACCGACCGCCCGGAACCCCAGAACGGGGCGACGAAGACAGGGACGTTCCAGCCGCCCAACGGCACCGCTCGTGAGCACGCGTACGCCTTGGCCGCGCTCAAGAAGGCCTGCGAGGCGATCCGCGGCGCCAGCGAGGGAGAGCGAAACGACACCCTGAACCGCGAGGCGTTCGGCATCGCGCAGCTTGTCGCCGGCGGGATGCTTGACCGGGACAGCGCCGAGGCGGCCCTTCAGGCAGCCGCGGAGGCGTGCAGTCTCCAGGCGACGGAAATCCGCGCCACCCTTCGGAGCGCGTTCGGAGGCGGCGAAAAGAGTCCGCGGGGGCTTCCTGCTCAAGAGCCGACAGCGCCATCCTCAAGCGCGGCACCAAATACGCCAGCAGCAGCCCAGCGCCTCTCGCTCGAGGACGCCAAGGCCCCACCCGTTGAGCGCTTCATCCTGGGGTCAATGATTCCCCTCGAGAAGGCGTCCGTCATCTTTGGCCCAACCTCGATCGGCAAGTCAGCCTTAATCTCGCAGATTGCCTTTCACCTGGCCGGCGGGAGCGAAAGTCTTTGGGGTCTACCGCTCATTCCCGATGGAGCTCCGGTCCTCATCTACTCCGCCGAGGACACCCTCGACGATTGGAAACGGAAGGCTGCTGCCACCCGCAAGGCCGGCGGCATCAACATGGAGCGCGCCCTTTCGCGCCTCTACGTCATCGACAAGACCGAAGGCGTGGCCCGGTTGTCCGAGGTGGTGACGGTCCGCACGGAGGGCCTGGTTAAAGGGGAGTCGATATCTCGGCGCATCGCCCGCCCCACCCAAGAGCAGGACCTGATTATTGCCGAGGCCCGGCGCATTGGAGCTCGGCTCATCGTGGTCGAGACCGCGAGCCGGCTGGTCGACGACGAGGACAACGCGAATTTCGCCGCTCTCATGGCGGCTCTCGGCCGAATCAGCAGGCTGACCGGGGCCGCCATCCTGCTGAGCCACCACGCCACCAAGGCCGCGAGTAAGGACAACGACTCCGCCATCGAGAACGCCCGCGGCGGCGGCGCTCTCATCG
>Ga0070708_100003717_pt1 | contig 11966 bp, 6 predicted proteins | sample KBSK5503metaG_FD_65469 | JGI IMG/M metagenome (GOLD analysis project Ga0070708, IMG submission 65469) | Corn, switchgrass and miscanthus rhizosphere microbial communities from Kellogg Biological Station, Michigan, USA - KBS K5-50-3 metaG | ecosystem: Host-associated > Plants > Roots >...
TTCTTTGGGAGGGGACGTGCGATCGAGGTTCCTCAAGATCTGTTTGGCATTGGTGTTTGGCTCTTTCTCCGCTTTCGCGGCGCCGGTCAGCGGCGCGAGCAACGGCTCGGTGACGGACGTCGCGGGGGTTTTCCGAACAACGGATGGCGGCGCCTCTTGGTCGAGGGTCACCATTTCGAACCCATTTTTCTCGGTTCCCCGGCGCATCGCTTTTGCTCCGAGCCAATCCAGCCGGGTGTATATGGTTGGCCCCTCCGCGGGGCTCCTCCGCTCGGACGACGGCGGCCAGAGCTTCGAACGACTGTCGATTGAGCAGCTCGCCTCGATTGCGGTCGATCCATCCAACCCGGATGTTCTCTACGCTGGCTCGGCGAACACTCGCGGAGTGTTCAAATCGACCGACGGGGGTCGCACCCTGCAGCAGCTCGCGACGAGCGGGTTCATCAACGATCTTGCCATCGATCCCGAGCTCCCGCGAATCGTCTACGCGGGTTCGAGAGCTGGCGTGGTGATCCGATCGATCGACGGCGGACAGACATTTGCGCCCGCAGGCACGGGCCTGACAGGTGATCGCGTGCTCGGGCTGCGGATCGACCCGTCACGCCCGTCCCGCATCTTCGCCTGGATGCACGGTGGCGGCCTGTTCCGGAGCGACGATCACGCAGACACCTGGACCGCCGTCGATACCGGCGAGACGCTGCGCCGCTCGACGGCGCAGGCCGGCCAGACCGCGATGGCCATCAGCGGGAGCGATCCCGTCCGGGTCTACCTGGGTAATGGAAGCGTGCTGCAGTTCGTGAATCCGTAGACGAGCTGAGCGGTAGAATTTAGTGCCATCGTGCAGGGCGGCGGGAGATGATGGCTCGCTGGAGCGTTCCACGACACGCGCGAGACGCGAACGCCCCGGTCGATCAAGCCGGAGCGCCAGCGCTCACTTGTCCGGCGTCAACAAGAAGGCGTGACGGCGTCCGCTGAGCATTCCCCAGCCGGTGATCTGTCCCGCCTTGTTGACCTTGCGGCGACTTCGAGGAGCCATCCGGAGTCGCGGGGAATCATCTAGGTGGGATCCTCTGGGGCTCCGTCGCTCGTCCTGCGCCCGGCTGAACGGCCGTCGTTGCGAAATCCGGCACCGACCCAGTCGCCGAACCGTGTGGAGTCTCAGCAGAGCCAAATCTCCGCGCCGAACTAATCGCTCCGCTTCGACGGCGTCGCGTCGCGCTCATAGTGAAAAAAGTTACCTAAAAACGTCGCTTTTTTACAAAAGTTCGCAGCGCATTGGCAGATAGTCGCGCTATCCTCGCGGCACGAGCCAAAGCCTCGACGGCCGACGACATCGAGCGGGAAGGCCAGAGCCCAAAAGCATGCGGTGAATTTCGGTCGGTGGCCAGACGCGTGTAGCTTCTGATCTACCCGTTGGATTCAGGGAGGAACCATTGCGTCAATTCGCAATTGTGGTGTGTCTATCTTGTGGCCTGGCCATGGGAGCGGAGAACCCCCCAGAGCCGCTCGATGGCGTTCATCGGACGTTCAAGGATCCGCTTCTGGATCGGAGACCCTGAAGCGGGTTAAGAAAGATTGAGTCGAACGGAGCTGTGCGAGCGTGGCCGCCGCGCGTCGACGGGGAGAACCGCGCTTCATTTCGGCAACTGAATGAAGCGCGAAGGCGCGCCCGCTGCTTCGCTTGACGATCGCCGCGGCGGTGACACGAGTGCGACTGGAACGCTCCGGGCCGCGGTACTATCTTCGCCGATTGCGAGCGGTGACGATCGGCTTCAATGCCCAGCAGCCGGAGGGATACAAGCCTGATCCCGCTACCGATCGGGGGAAGTCCAATTCTGCATCACCCGATGCGGGAGGTAACTGTGAATATTCGTGGGGTTTCGAAACATCGGGCAAGCGTTGCACATGGGTGGTGGTTGGTTGGAGTTCACCGCTGCCCGGAACGCTTGATATGCCGAACCGTTCCAAATTTCTTCCATAGTCTGTTCGTGCAGATTGCCGATTTTGGTTTTGGGTACGCAGCAGACCTGGACGTCCCCATTTCCCAGAATGACGGAATTGGTCCACGGTATTTTGCAGAACCGATGACCTGATCGTTCCGGACGCTGTTCAAACGGGGGCTCCGTGGTCAACCGGACGGCCATCGACTCGGCGCAGCGCACGGCTTCCTCTCGAATTCGATTGTACCGTTCCTGATCGAACCAGAGTGACTCGGACTCCATGTCGCTGGTGTATGCCTCGAGATGGCGAGCCGCCACCCGATCGACTCCGAGCCGCGCCGCCAGGCGAACGAAATCCACAAACTGGTCCAGATTGCTTCGCATCAACGTGAAACCCATCAACACTTCGATGCGCTTCTCGGCTCGCAAGATGCGCGAGCGTATGACCTTTCCACCCACCGGGTGCACGGCGCCTCGCCACGCCGTACCGCCGATCGCGCTAGAGTTGCGGGGATTGATCGAGCAGGGAGCGAGCACGGAGATTGAACGCCAGCGCCGGTGCGTGGCGTGCTCAAAGCCGATCGATGCTGAGAGGTGCGGCTGGTGCGGTGTCGCGCTTGCCCCCGGCGGCTTCACCGTCGAGCGGATTTTGGCCCAGGGACCTCAAGGCCGCGTCTATCGCGCTCGCGATGAAGCGGGTTGCGCCGTCGCGCTCAAGGAGCTGCAATTCGCAGCGGTGCCGGACGCCGCGCAGATCGACGCTTTCGAGCGCGAGGCGGCGACGCTGAAGACGCTGAGCCATCCGGCAATTCCCCACTTCATTCGAAGCTTCTCGGAGGGCAGCGGGGTCAACCTGCGTCTCTACCTGGCCTCGGAATTCATCGATGGCGAGTCGCTCGCTTCCAGGATCCGTCGTGGTCCCCTGTCCGAGCCGGAGTTGCTCGACCTGGGACGACAGGTCCTCAATATTCTGGCGTACCTGCACGATCGATCGCCGCCGGTGATTCACCGGGACGTCAAGCCCGATAACCTCCTGCTCCGCCCCGACCGCTCGTTCGTCCTGGTCGACTTTGGAAGCGCCCGCCAGATCAGCGGGCCACGAACCTATGGCTCGACGCTGGTAGGAACGTTCGGGTACATGCCGCTCGAGCAACTCGGCGGCACGGTGGATCGGACGAGCGATCTCTACGCCCTCGGAGCCACGCTGCTTCACGCGGCGACCGGCAAGGCGCCTTCGGAATTGCTCTCCCAGGAGTACGGTCTGAGGGTGCCCGACGAGGTGCCGCCGCGTCTTCGCCCGGCGATCGAGCGGATGGTCCAGATGCGCCCCGAACGCCGCTTCCCGACTGCAGCCGAGGCCCTGCGCGCGCTCGAGCATCCGGATCTCGCCCTGCAACTTCCGGCCTCGAACCGGCTTGCCGGATTGCGGCGAGCTCCGCGCAGATCCGCAATCGCCGTCCTGCTTGGCCTGGGCCTGATTCTCCTGGTCGCGCGCCATCTCACTCAGCCGACCGACGGGTCTGAGCCCGCGACCGCGGCGCAGAACGGTTCGGGACAGAGCGCCCCGGACGCTCCGAGAAGCAGGGCGGCGGCGTGGTTTGCGACTGCCAAGCCATTCTGCAATCCGGTAGAGGCGTCGCAGTTTCTGGCCAGGAGCCATCCTCCGACGGGCTGGGAAGGAACCGGGTACTACGCCGGATGCTACGCCCTGGCCGGCAAGACCGAGCGCGCTCGCGAGCTGATTTCGAAGCTGGAGCCCGACCAGCAATGGCGCGCCGCCGGTGTCGTGTTCGACCTTGCGCACCGGGTGGCGGACAGCGGAGATGACGTCGCGGCATCACCGATCATGAAAATGGTCCTCGCGTTCTGGCCGAACCACTATCAGGCGATGTATCACGCCGGCATGTCCGATTACGCGCTCGGCGAGCACGCGAGCGCGAAGCGCCTTCTGGAGTCCTTCTTGGGTTTGTATCACCAGGAAGACGGCTTTCGGCGCAACGCGCAGCAGGCGCTCGTCCGGATTGCGCAGGGCCTCCCGCCGGAGAAGGCGCATCCCGGAATGCACGAATAGAGATGGGGCTTCGCCGCGAGGCAACTTCTCGACATCATCGGCGAGCCGCCGTATCAGTCGATGAGTGAGCTCCTTCGCCGTCGCAGCGCTGGTGCTTGTCTCCGCGGCCCTGCATGCGTTCTGGAACGCGCTGATCAAGCGGCAAGCCGACGCGCGCGCCGCGACCCTGGCGGTGCTCGCGATCGCGGTCACGCTGTCCGCGGTTGGCGCGCTGCTTCAGCGTTCCTGGTTCCCCAGCATTGCCGCGCTCGTCTGCGCTCTCGCGTCGGGAGCGTGCGAAGCCGGGTACTTCGCCACGCTCTCGCGGTCGCTCGAGGTGGCGCCGTTGGGCCACTACTACCCGATCGCCCGCGGCGGGGCGCTTCTCATCGTCTGGCCGGTATCGGTGATCTGGCTCGGCGAGCGCGCCGCCGGCTCCGCGCTTGCGGGAGCGGTGATGGTGACCATCGGCCTGTTCGCGATGGGTCTGGCTCACGCGAGGGGATCCGGCGGCGATTGGAAAAGAAACGGCCTCGGCTGGGCGCTGGCCTCGGCCGTGTTCATTGCAAGCTACAACCTGCTCTACAAGGAGGCCGTGGCGTTGGGGTCCAGACCGGCCACGCTGTTCACCGTGTCGATGACAATTGCTCTCGCGTTGAATGCGACGGCTCTCGGGGGTCGGCGCAGAAACATCGTCGCCGTTCTTTGGCGAAGCCCGGGAGCAATGATTGCCGCCGGCGTGCTGTGCTGTCTCTCGTTCTGGATATTCCTCTTCTGCCTCGCGCGCGGTGGCGCCGGCGCCATGGTGACGCTTCGAAACACCTCGGTCCTGTTTGCACAGGGGTTCTCATGGTGGTTGGGCGAGCGGCCCGGGGGCATGCAGATCGCCGGTGCTATCGCCATCGCGGCGGGCGCCGTCCTGCTCGCGGCCTGAGGAGCTCGAACGCGGGCCGACGGAAGCGCAGTAAAGTGCAGGTCATCCAGTCGCTTGAAAAGAAGCCGACCAAGTGGCATGCGTTCAGGTGGGGTGGAAGGCTTCCAGCGGATCGAGCAGAACTATAGTGCATCTCCAAGGAGGGACGGCCATGAGGAGCAGGTCGAATGCGGCACATGGTCCCAGGGCGCAGCCGAGGGTAGGCGCCGGGCGGCGGTGGATGAGGATCTTCGGCCTGGGGAGCGCCGTCGTCGGCGCCCTCGTCACCGCCTCAGGCTGCGGCGGCGATTCGCGGCTCGTCTGCGACGACACGATGAAGACGGCGTTCAAGCCGGACTCCAACACGAGAGTGGTCTTGGTAAAGGCATTCAGGCAGGGCGAACCGCTCGCGCTTCCCGCCACCACCGGCACGCCGCCGACCGCCGCGGCGGACTTGTGCCTGGTCAAGATGGTCGTCGGACCGGGATTCCAAGACCCGAACGACCCGGCAGGGACCGCCCCTTCGACGTCGCCGGGCATCGGCATCGAGGTCTGGCTGCCGGCGTCCGGCGCGTGGAACAACCGCATCCAGAACCTCGGCGGCGGCGGATGGGCGGGTGGCAACCAGGCCTCTACCACGCTGATCGGAAATACGGGCGCTGCCGCCGCGGCCGCGACCGGCTTCGTCGTCGGCTCGACCGACACCGGACACGCCATCGGCAACGGCTCGTTCGCGATGAAGCAGGACGCCAGCATCAACACGACCCTGTGGACCGACTTCGCCGAGCGCAGCCTGCACGAGCTCGCGATCAAGACCAAGGCGCTCGTCCAGCGATACTACGGTAAGGGGGCTCAACGCGCCTACTGGAACGGCTGCTCCACCGGCGGCCGCCAGGGCTATCGAATCGCGCAGACCCACCCGGACGACTACAACGGATATCTCGTCGGCGCGCCGGCTTTCAATTGGACGAAATTCATCACCAACGAGCTGTATCCCCAGATCGTGACGCGGCGCGATCCGATGGTAAACCTGACCGCTGGCAAGCTCGACTTCGTGAGCGCCGCGGCGGTGAACGCGTGCGATCTGATCAGCGGTCAGCATCTCGGTTTCATCCTCGACACCTCTCAGTGCCGCTACGATCCGACGACGGACAGGATGGTGCTCTGTGTTGGCGTGACTGGCCGAGGCGGCGTCGCCGGCGCGAGCGTGAACGCGTCCTGCGTGAATCTGGCGGAAGCGAACGCGATCAACAAGATCTGGTACGGCCAGACGGCGGACGGCACTTATGCCGATCCGGCGGTAGACAACTCGAGCGGGCCGACGCTTGCCTCGAGCAACCAGCTGTGGTGGGGGCTCACCCGAGGCACGAACCTCGGCTCTCTGGCAGGCGCCAACCCCTTCTCGATTGCGACGGACATGGTGGCGCTGGAGCTGCAAGATCCAAGGTATGCGACGCCGTCGTTCATCAATGCGGTCAGCAACGGGATCAACAGGTGGCAGCAGATGACGTACGCGGATCTCGCTTCCGCCTACAATCAAGGAGTCGCGCTGCAGTCGTCCTTTGCGAACATCAACACCGACAACCCGGACCTCACGATGGCGCGGAACAGCGGGGCGAAGATCATCAGCTACCATGGGCTGGCAGACACGCTGATCGCCCATCAAGGCTCGCTGAACTACTTCAGTCGGGTCTCCGCAACCATGGGAGGCGCTGTCGAAGTCAATAGATTTAATCGGTTGTTTCTGATTCCCGGGATGGGGCACTGCGCCGGTATCGGTTCGGTGAACGGACCGGCGGGGCCGCCGTTGAACGCCAACAACGTCCCGCTGCCGGCGCCCAATCAGCTCTTCAACGCCCTGATGGATTGGGTCGAGAACAACAACGCTCCCTCGTCGCTGGTGCTGAGCTCGGCAAATTCCGGTGTCACGCTACCCGTATGTCCGTACCCGCAGAAAGCCACTTACATCGGATCGGGCGCGATCACCTCGGCAGCGAGCTACACCTGCAACTGAAATCCCTGGTGACAGTGCCGCGCGACGCCAATCGATAGCGCCAAACGCCGGCGCCGGCCCACCGCTTATTCCGTGGGCCGTGGCATCGTCGCCTGAGGCCTTCCAATCCGCCGGCGCGATAAATCGGTCTGCCACTCCGTCAGGGGGGCGGGGTGAGCTCCACGGTGAGCAGAGGCCGCACAGTGGAATCTGAATTCTCTCGGGAGTCGAATCGCTTGATTGGAAACGCCGTTTCATTTTGCGCCATCGCGATCCAGCCGAACTTGGAAGCGGGCGCATCGAGGAATGACTGGACGTCGGCCACGAGCCGGGGGGTGGATGCCACGACGTAGAAACCGATGCCGCCCGCGAAGAAGTGCTGGCCTGCGCCATTGCTGATAAAGACGGACAGCAGCAACGCCGACGGTAACGCCGCGCACCAGGGCCCCATTCGCGAGATCCACGCGTGTACATGCGGCCCGTTCGCCTGACAAGTCACAAGATTGTCTCGCCGCAGGTGGCGCGCGGGTGGGCGATTCTCCGCTCGACGGGTTGCGGGTTGGCTTCGCCGACGCTCGCCGATACGCCTCCGTGCAGCGAGCTCTCGTTTCCCCGGGGTCCAATCTGTGCTCGACCGGACGGGCGTCCTTGACCTAATTTGGCGCGCTTGGATGCGCCTCCGAACACGGCGACGGCCGTTCAGCAGCTCCAGCGGGTAGGCAGTCATGCCTGGCTGTCTTTCCGCGAATATGTCCGCGGCGGGAGTCCGCTGCCGCCGAGGCGGGCCGCGCTCGACCGCGTCGTCTACGGCCTCGCTCAGCCGATTCTGGGCGGACGCATCATCGTGCGCGACGTCGAGCTCCTCAAGGCGGCGCTCTATCCTCCGCTCCTCCTCGGCGTGTTCTGCGCCGCCGCGGCGCTGCTCGACGGAGGGATCGACCCTGGCTTTTTTCGCCGCTTCTATCGGGTGTTCGCCGTTTTGGCGCCGCTGCCGTCGATCGTCTTCGCTCGTCACTACGCTCGACTGGCGGCGACCGCCCATCGCAAGCTCGGGTTCGGCGATTGCGAGCCGAGGCTCGAGGGGATAGGGCGCGCGGTTCGCCGGGCGGTATACCAGGCGATCTTGATCGCGATCGCGGCTGCCCCCGTGGTCGCGCTGCTGCGCCTCACTCCACTTCTCGGTCGATACCTGGCCCAGGTGGCGGCGGCCCTTTGGGCCCTCCACTGGGTGGTGATCGATGCCTTCGACGATGCACGGATCCTGGAAGTCGGGGAGTCCCTCGAGGACGTGGACGCGAAAAACAGGTCCTCGCCGACACCCTGGTTCATCCGCTGCATCAATTGGCTCGGCGATCGACTTCCGCCCGGAATCCGGGGGCTGACTCGCTCATTCGCGCGGTTCTCCGACAAGTTGTCGCTGGAGTGGCGCGAGGAGATGGCGCTGGCGGAAGCTCACCCCTCGTTGGTCGCCGGCTTCGGAGTGATGACCGCCGCTCTCCTCGCCACGCCGGCGCTGAACCTGTTTTTCCGCCCGATCATCATCGTTGCCTCGGTGCACCTGCTCGGACAGGTCTCCCGCGAGAACGGCTGCCTGAGTCGGACGGATTCACGAACACCGGGCCGAAGCGACCTTCACCCGGGACGCTAATTGCAGTTCACCCCGTTGTGGCGGCACTCGTGGACCTTCCGGGGGACTTCCAGCCAGTGAATGGTTCCCGCAACCTCGCGCGATCCCACGGTCGTTGACGCCGGGGGCGAACCGGGGCTGATGGAGACTCCACTGTAAGCAACCTGGCCGGTCCTGCTGTTGACCGAAACGACCAGAGCGGGTTGTTCGGGAGCCACGTAGGTGCTGTGCGGAACGTAGCGTGCGGTGGCGCTGTACGTGCTTGAGCCTGCTTGGCCGCAGGAGATGGCGCCGCTGACCGCGTCCGCCTGGTAAGCGTACGCGGTATCCAGCGGCAGGGTTGCGCCCGCCCCGCACCCGATCACGCCTCCGTCGGGGTTCGCAACCAGAGTGTTCCACAGGGCACAACCGCCCAAAACCAGTGCCGAGCTCGCCGTTTTCTCGTCGGCCGCGGAATTCGTATGGGTAATGTAGTAGCCGTTGTCAGCGGCCGAGGAAATTCCACCATCCGTTGCATTGACCAGATTCGTCTCCGTCAACGCAGAGTTGTCATATTGGTTGGCCTGCGAGGCGGAGGCGAACTGCGCGCGCTGGGCTGAGTCAAAGAGGCGGATCGAGTAAAAATTCGAGTTTTGAATGGTCCCGCTCGACGGGGTATAAGCCACCTGAGCCGCGAGCGGACGGCCCACGCCTACCGGGCATTCCGTGCCACCGTCCGTCCCCGCGCCCCAGTCGCAGTAGATCGTGCTGGAGTAGTTCACCGTCGGGCTCGCGCCGCAGGTGATTGCGTAGCTCAAGTTGCTATCGTCTACGTCCGAACAGACATCGCTTTGCCCGAGATTATCGACGGCCCAGTTGGTCGTCTCACCTGTAGCCCCGGCGCTGTAGGACCAGTTTGCATTGAAGTAGTGACCGCTGGATCCGCCGCTGGGAGCGGAGCCGACGCGGTACTCGTTGGTGGAGACCGAGACGCTGCAGTTCTTGCGCAGACAGCTCTCCAAATTGGCGAGCCCACAGGTCCCTCCATTGGGGTCCTTGATCTGGTCGCGATCGCCGGAGCCCAGGTAAACGCGTATCGCGCCATTGGGCAGAAACGTTGCCGCCGCTCGCTGGAAGAATGGGCTTCGTTTATAGAATCCCTGTCCGCTGAATTGAATGAACGCTCGACCTCCATACCAGTTGCTGTAACGGCTCGATGCTCCCACCACGCCTGGATTGGAGATGCTGAACGTCCACACCTGCCCGTGCACGTCTCCCACCACCGCGGTGTCGAAGATTCCGTCGCCGTCGGTATCCAACAGGGAGGGCGGAGCCACGATCGGATAGAGCGAATTGCGGGGGTCGGAGCCGCCGGACGACTCGGCCCGGGCGTATCGCCACAGCTCCTGGCCGGTCCAGGCGTCGAAGACGTGGAAACTGCGGCCGCGCAGGTAGGCGGGATCATAGCCGCCGCCGGCCGCGAACACGTAGCGCTCGCGCGCGGGAGTTCCATTGACCGAGAACGTCCCACTGGAGTCGTACTCGGCAATTGGGCCGATCGGACCGGGGGCCGGACCTAGGTCGTTCCAGGAGCCTCCCGCCTTCAAATCGTCGGTGGTGCCGGGAGGCTGGGTCACCCACAAAAAGCGCGGGTTCATCGGGTCGGTCACATCGAGCGCTGTCCAGTGCCGGCCGCCCTCGCGTTCGCCGATGATCGCAACCGTGTGGAACTCGTCGTACTGCTTCTGGTGGTCCGCCGTGCTCGCTCCGCTGCCGTCCACCCAGATGTCGCGTACCATCGGGGAACCGTCCACCAGGAGCTCATGGCGCTCGCCGATCACGTAGCGGATGAGCTTGGGAAGCATGGCCGGGGGAATGAAGGCCCACATTTCGCTGCCGGTTCCGTTGTCGAAGCTGTGAACGCCGCTCGTCACCGTATCGTTTCCGGCGTTGAACGCATGGATCATTCCATCGTTACCGCCTACCAAGACAAATTCAGTGCGGTACTGGTTGTTCGTGAAATAGGTTTGATACGCGCTTTGCCCCCCCGGCTCGAGGGATTGACTGTAGAGCGACGCCACGCACTGGTTCGCGATTCCGATGTCGCAGAGGTAAGTGGGGACAGGGGGACTCACCAGAACCGGCGTGGAGTGAAAGATGTCGCCGAGAATATGGGGCCGCGAATGATAGTAGGTGGGCTGGGGATTCGTCCGGTTGTAGGGGTTTTGAAAAAGGATGTCCTCGCCGTTCATAAACCTGATCACGTCCGTTGCGCAGTCGTCCTCGGTGACGTAGCTGTGTCGCGTGCGGAACCCGAGGGTGGTGCAGAAGTCCCCGCTGACCCCGCCGAGCCTGAGCAACGGCGTAATGTTCGACACGTTGGCGACGGTAAAGGGTACCAGTGCCGGGCTATAGGTACCGGTGGTGCCATTCGGCGCGGCCGTGAAAATGCGGCGGGCGCTGGATGTTGCGCCAGCGAGGACGGAATCCTCGCGAGTCGCCAACAATGAGGCGGCCTCCCAGATAGGCGCCGCGGGCACATACCCGCCATCCGTGCCGACCAGCGGCGGCCAGCCGCCATCCCAGGCCTGGCTCGTATTGGCAACCACGAACTGGCCGTTGACTTCCTCAATAAAGTTGTTGTTCCTGTCGGCGAGATAAACGTCGGTGCAGCTGTTGTTCCCGTTTGGATTGAGCGCATCCACCATTCCGTAGTCGGCAGTGGTACAGCCGGCGGCGAACTCATTGAACAGCGAAAACCGGGTCAGCGTGCCGTGCCATTGGGCGCCGCCGTTGGGGGTGAATCGTGGAATGAACGCTGAGGTATAGCCGTGCGTTTGAACGGTTGCGATCGCGGCAGAAGAGAACGAGGTCGCCCGGCTGATGATCGCCCTCATCACTTGCTCGATGTTGGCCTCGAGATTCACGAAATTATCGGCGACGAGGAATTGCCCCTGACCGTTCAGCGCGATGTTTTGGAGGATCGTCATCTCGTTGTAGGTGTTGGCCGGATCTCCGATGCCCACCACGTAAGTTTTAACGGTCTCTGGGCTGGACGAGCTTCCGACGTTGTTGTTTGCCATCCAGAGGGCCACGTCGTCGGCAAAGTCCATGTCGCAGGTTCCGCCCGGAGTCTGACGAACGCCGGCGCCGGTGATCGTCGGCCCTGCCCCGCCGGCCAGGGAGGGATCCAAGAAATCGTTGCCATCGCCTTCGGCGCCCATTCCCAGCGTCGAGCATTGAGCGGCAGCAGTGCACTGGGGCGGAATACTCCCATCTGGAAAGGCGGTACAGGCCGAGTTCGCGGTGTCACCTCGGCCGTCGGAGAAGAGGACGATAAAGTCTCCGGTACAGGAGCCGCACGGTCCGCTCCTCCCATTGGACATCGGGGCGCCGCCCTGGGTAGCGGGGTTCGAGAAGACCCAAGGATTGTTCTGGCCGCCCATGTACCAGGCGGTGTTGAA
>Ga0070708_100003720_pt1 | contig 11964 bp, 15 predicted proteins | sample KBSK5503metaG_FD_65469 | JGI IMG/M metagenome (GOLD analysis project Ga0070708, IMG submission 65469) | Corn, switchgrass and miscanthus rhizosphere microbial communities from Kellogg Biological Station, Michigan, USA - KBS K5-50-3 metaG | ecosystem: Host-associated > Plants > Roots >...
GATGGCGACGACGCGCTGATCGTCGCGCATGTTCCGCCGCATCTCGGGCAAAAGCTCGCGCCATTCGCGACCCGCGATTGATTACTGAATTCCGAAGAGGCTGCAGGCTTGAACAATGACCACGCGCGAACGCGTCGCACAACTGTTGGAGGTCCTGCCACAGGTTTATCCGGGGGCGCATTGCGAGTTGCATTTTCGCAATCCGCTCCAACTGCTTGTCGCGACGATTCTTTCAGCGCAATGCACGGACAAACGCGTGAACATGGTCACGCCCGCTCTCTTTAAGAAGTATCGGAGGGCAAAAGATTACGCGAATGTGTCGCAGGCCCAGCTCGAGAATGCGATTAAATCGACAGGTTTTTTTCGCAACAAATCAAAAAGTATTCGCGCCGCGATGCGCGTAATCGCAGAGGAACACAACGGGAAAGTTCCGGAAAGCATGGAAGCACTTCGCGCGTTGCCGGGAGTTGGCCGCAAAACTGCGAACGTCGTCCTGGGTAATGCTTTCGGAAAAAATGAAGGCATCGTCGTGGACACGCACGTCACGCGACTGTCGCAGCGGCTTGGCCTAACAAAACATACAGATGCGGATAAGATCGAGCGCGATTTGATGAAGCTCGTGCCGCGCGAACATTGGACGGACTGGAGTCACTGGCTCATCTGGCATGGACGCCGGCGCTGCTATGCGCGTAAACCGGATTGCTCGAATTGCGAGGTCTTCCGACTTTGCCCGAGCGGCAAAATTTTTCTGCGAACGGGTATTGCGCGAAAACCGACGCAGCAGCTGGCTAACGAATACGCTCGACCGATTCGATCGGGTCGACGTCGCGCGAATCGCCGTCATGCTTCGCTGTTTCGCGCAAAGGTTTAAATTGTTGCTCGAGTTTCTCCAGGTTTTCGTCGGACAAGTCTTCAAGATCGACAAGTTCATTTCGTGCGTCTTTGAGGGTGCGAATGATCTCATCGAGTTTCAAATGAAAGGCTTTGGCGTCACGGTTTTGCGTGTTCTGAATGAGAAAGACCATCAAGAGAGCGATGATGTTCGTGGCGGTGTTAATGATGAGCTGCCAGGTATCCGAAAAGTGAAAGATCGGACCGGTCGCGATCCAGGCGATGATAATGAGGAGAGCGGCGGAAAAAGCCCAAGCGCTACCAAGCACGATGGAGGACTTGCGTGCGAAAGCGCGGAAGGGATCTCGGACCACGCAAAAGGAAAACCCGCTTCTTTTCCTGCCCTTTTAGTTTTTCGACTTGAGTTTCCATCAGCACGTCCCTTTACGTTCGCACGTGGCTTTGCAATCGGGCGCATAAGATCGACAATGACGCCAGCCGATTGCCGGCAAAACCAACATTGATTTTCCCGCCGGCCTAAGGAAACTAGCTCCCGAATTCATGCAGCACGTCACCGCATTCTCACGTCCGCGAACTGTCCCCGCTGCGCCTGCCATCGCACGAAAATCTAGCTAATGGATTCTGGACAGTTGGCGGGACTTGATTCTTTACGTCGGGACGTTTCCCAATCGCCCAGGTAGAATCTTTGATCGGCCGCGCTTTGCATCTCAATTTAGATGACGCGTGGCGGGATCAACCATTTGGGTTGCCCGCTGTCGATGCGCGCAACTGGGGGCCGAAGCTGCGTTTCTCCGCGCCGCCGCGCCTGGTCGCCGAATTTTACCGCGAATATGAACCGCGTCTCTCATCGCCGTTTCTGCTCTACGGCTCGGGTGATTTCCATTATCTGACCGCGCTCTGGCTCCGACGAGTCGCGGAGCCGGTCACACTTGTTTCCTTCGACAATCATCCTGATTGGGATGTGCGCCCGCCAAAATGGGGTTGCGGCGGTTGGGTCAATCGCGCGTTGGAGCTTCCCAAGATCAAGCAGGTTGCAGTCTGGGGTTGCGGGAATTTTGAATGCTGGTGGCCGCACCAAATTTTCGGAAACCGGCGCGCGGAACGAACAGGCATTCTCGAAGTTCATCCCTGGGCGGACGACCGACCCCCAAAAGATCGACAACGTCGCGGCGCCATTTTGCGCGACAACTGGCGGGAGCGCTTTGAACGATTCGTAAAGGACCTCGGTGGCGGGAGTGTTTACGTTACGATCGATCTCGATTGTCTTCGCGCCGAAGAGGCGGTGACAAACTGGGAGAGTGGCCGCTTTAACGTTGTCGATCTTGAATGGGCGCTTTCGTGTTTGCGCGGCAGCACTAAAATTATCGGGGGCGATATTTGCGGTGCATTCTCACCACCGTCATATGCGCGGTGGAAGCAGCGTTTTGCTGCGGAGTTCGACCACCCAAAACTCCGATTGCCGGCTGCCGATCAGATTTACAACATCAATTCGGCCGCGCTGGCGAACCTTTGGCCCGCCTTAACTCAGTGAGACAAGCACGATTCCGGCGCTGATCAACAAGGCGCCGATTGTCAGCTGCAGGGTCAATTTTTCCTTCAGCATGACCGCAGCCATCAGGCTGATAATAATGACGCTCAACCCTTGAAACGGATAAAGATAACTGAGATCGAACCGTTGCAGCAATCCGAGCATTAGGAAAAAAGAAATTGTCATCAAAGCGATGCCGCCGGCAACGCGCGAGATAAAGCGCAAATTCCGAAAGCCGCTTTTTTGCGTGTTCTCCATGGCCCTCTTCAGAACGAGCTGGGCCCAGACAAAGCTGAGCAGAGAGCTGAGAATGAAGAAAAAAGCCAGGAAAGTCACAGGCGTTCTTCTATACGTGCGACCGGTTTGGCAACCAACGCCAGCCCTATCACAACCAGCGCAATTCCGCACCAGCGTCGAGTCGAAATGAATTCACCCAGAAAAATCCAGCAGCCAAGCGGAACAAGAATATCTACCACTCGCGAAAGAGGAAAAGCGATTACGAGCGGAATGTATTTAAGAACGTAAAGCCAGCTCAGAAAGCTCGCGATTATAAAAGCGATTCCCAGCCAGACTAGCGGTGAGGCCAAACCATTAATCCCGGTCCACGACCATACGCTGGAAGGATCTGCAATGTCGTTCGCGCCGCGCTTCAAAAGAAGCTCCGACACGAGCACGCACAGAACGCTCAGCGCCAGTTGCAGCCACGGATTCCCGAAACCGGAAGGTCGATCCTGCATTCGGTTTTTTAACCTGCCGCGATCTCATGGCAACCGAATTCGAAGCTCAAAGCTGATCGGCGTTTGGAAATTGACGTAAGAACGGATCATGGCGCGTGGGTCCTAAATATTTAATGATGCGGCGAAAAATGGGATTTAGAAGCGCGCTCGTATGCATGACGTACAAGTCGAGCGGCACGAGCTCGCAGCGCAGGTGCAGCTTGGGTCCATAATTCAGTGGGTTGCTGTAATAATATTTCAATCCCTGTTGGATCGACCAAGAGATGATGTCGCGCAGCGTATAGAAATAAAGGTGCAGATCGAGCGCAACGCGGTAATCAAGCCCGATGCATTCATCGTAAATCGCGTCGTCGCAAACCAGGCAAAAACTGAAGGCGACAATTTTGCCCTTCTGTCGCCAGATAAAGAAACGCGCCCGTTGCGACATCTGCTGTCCAACGGCGGTAAAATAATTTTTGCTCAGCGTCTCAAATTTCAGGGGCGAACGCTCGTGCACCTGAAGATAAAGCGGGTAAATTTCGCCGACGTAAGGAGTGATGTCGCTAACGATCTCCATGTCGATCTTCGGTGCGCGTTCTGCTTTCCGGAACTTTCGCCGCAGATCTTTTCGGGTCGCCTTGCTGAGCCTGCGAAAATATTCATCCCAATCGTGGTAATGTAGGGCGAGCCGCGTCATCGGCATGCTCGGGATCCGCGCATAGCCGTTTGTGCGTAAACTTTCGAGCGCGAGACGATATTTCGCCGGAAAATCTTTCAAAACGATCAGGGAAGCTCTGTTTTGCCGGGCATACGTTCGGAGGGTGGCGCGCACCGCTTCGGCCACCCATACTTCATCTTTTCCGTCGCAAGCACCCAGATCGCCTGTGCCGGCCGCGCAGCCGACCATCAATACGCGCATGGTGAGGAAACGCGGGAATCTTTTTCGAACAAGATCGACAACCGAACGAATTTTGCCTGGCACACCTTCGACAAGGTTCTGTCGAACAAAGAACACAGGCTGGACTGCCCGAATCGTGCCGGAACGATCTTCGAGCAAGACGTAATGGTGTTCGAAACCGCCGTCTAATGTCTCATCGACGACTTCGTAGTAATGATGGTCCTTGCACTTCTTCCGAAACGCGCGTTCCCAGGCGTCATGATTTTGCAATTGGGCTAACGTAACAATCTTGGCGATGCCTCGCGAAAAAGGAATAACGTTGCCAATTGCCATGGAAAAGAAAAGGCCCGCCGAACGATTCGCTGACGGCGGGGAATACCAACTAATCCGAACCCGGATTTTCTCAAGCTCTGCGCCTGAGAAATTCAGGTTGTGCGTTCTTCTGCTTGCCGCCGATCTGTGCCCATACCTTCCACCTTCAGGACGCCGCTGCGGATATGGAGGTCGCGCTGAGGGAAGGCAATCTCAATCCCGGATTCGCGAAATTTCTGCTCGATGGCAAAATTGAGGTCGCTGCGATAGCGGCTTGGCCGAGCGCTCATCTCGCTGCTCCAGACCACAAGCTCGAAATCGATCGAGTTGTCGCCGAATTTCTCGAGAAAAACGCTTGGCGCTGGGTCCTTTAAAGTGTTCGGGTTTTCACGTCCGGCGGCGAGCAGAGCCTCGCGTACTTTGGCGATATCGCTGCCATAGGCGACGCCGACCGGGACGCGAAACCGCACCCGCGGATCGCCATAAGTCCAGTTAGTCACGGGCGAATCGATGAATTTTGTGTTTGGCACGATCATCGTGATGTTGTCGTTCGTGCGAATTACCGTGCTACGGGCGCGAATTTGCTGCACTTGACCAGTAATCCCTGCGACTTCGACGCGATCACCGATTGTGATTGGCCGTTCGGCCAGAATCACCAGACCGCTGATGAAATTGCTGGCGATATTTTGCAGGCCAAAGCCGACGCCCACGCCGACCGCGCCCGCGAAAACCGCCAGCGCGCCCAGGTGAATACCAGTATTTTCCAGAACTATCAAAACGCCAACTACCAGCACGGCGTTGCTAATGATTTGGGCGATCGCGTACTGGAGGGCACGATCCAGTCCGCTATTGACGAGAAATCGATTGAAAAGAAAGCGTTTCGTTCTCGAGGAGATCCAAAAAACCGCGATTAGAAGTCCAATCAACAGAAAAATCTGGACAAGACTTAGCGAAACGGCTGGCAAAGGCGCATTCCAAGCCAGCGGAATGCCAGCTGCATTAATTGCGCTGATTGTAAAAAAGACAAGCGCAGCCAGACTTAGAATCGTCGTGACGATGGCGATAAAGTTGGTGTCGATCTTGAAGCGGTTGAAAAAACGACGAACGACATTGCTTTGGAGTATTCGGGCAATAACGAGCCCAGCCGCAAAAAGAATGACAAAGGCAATTACCCCCAGAAACGTGACGTAATGGCCTCCGACTTGAAACAAGGGTTTCTCAAAAACCGAGAAGCTCATTGCAATCTAGTCTGGGCGTGTTGCATTTCTCCGCAACCTTAAACACGAAAACACGGTCGAAGCCGTGTTTTCATCTCCCGAACATCTCGCGCCGCGCGCGTGTTATTGCGGTTTCGCTCGTTCTTCGATGTATTTAACGACGTCGCCGACGGTTTGCAGTTTCTCGGCGTCTTCGTCTGGCACTTCGACGGAAAATTCCTCTTCAAACGCCATCACTAGCTCGACAATATCGAGCGAGTCCGCACCTAAATCTTCAATGAAAGACGCCTGGGGCGTGACTTGCTCCGGGTTAACGCCGAGTTGCTCGACGATGATGTCCTTGACCTTCTCTTCAATTGATTTTTCCGCCATAAAATTTGTTCCGGTTCGTGTTGGTTGCGCGTGGAAAAGCTTAAAGCAATCCGGGCACAGGATGGCAAGTAAATGAATTAGAGAGCTTGTCAATCAATTTCAGGATGGGATGTATGGGCGGCTTTGGATTTACTTCCGCTGGCATTTCTAGTAGATGGAAGGATGCCCGTTTCGCCTGTCGAGCCAGTTGATTTGCTGGACCTCAAATTACTACCTGCCTGGGTGAAAGAACCCACTGAAGAGAGGAAGTACGATTACGTTGAGAGCGAAGGTGCGCGTGGACGAGACCGTCGGCATTCCAGAGGAAACCGCCCAACGTTTAAGGTAGATAAGAGGGACCTGTCTCGACAGGGAAAGGGAGGGCGCGACCGCCGGGCGCGCCGCATTCACGATCGGCATGAACAAGGTCGCGATCGTGGCCCTCGACCGGTGTCCCGAGCGAAGGATCAACACAAACCATCGGTCGTTCCGCCAGAAATTACGGCGCGTTTTCTGCCGCACTCGCCAGCATTCGATAATGTGGTCGCGCAAATCAAGTCAGGCTCCGTGGCATACTCCCTTTTTGCTCTGGCCCGTTTGTTCCTGGAAAAACCGGAGCGCTACGATGTCCGGTTGACGGCAAAGGCAGAATCGCCGGTTTATCAACTGGGCGAAAATGGCGCGCTGTCTTTGGATCGAGACTTCCTTGAGCGAAACGCATTTCGGTTCGCTTGCGAAGATTTTTACAAGATCGACATCACGCAATCAGACCCGATCAAAGGAAATTTCTCCAATGTCGCCCGCTGCAGACTGAGCGGGACACTTTTTGGTCCTACCAATCATCATAATTATCAGCCGCAGCTCCGCAGCCTTTACGAACAGCGCTTCAGCCGTCGGATGAGTTTCGCCGAATATCACCGACAGATCGAGATCGTGAACGAGCCGGCGTTAATCGAGCGGTGGAAAGAAGAAGCGCGAACGGTAACGACATATACGACATTGCGCGACGGAACCCCATCAACGTTCACATCCGCAGCGGAAGCAGAACGGCATTTCCGCTCCAATTACCTCCGGGGCTTGGTTCGCAGTGCAGAGGAAGTAACCATCGGCGGGGTCTTGAGCCGGCGTTTGCCCGACCGAACGCTGAATCGCGCAATTGAGGAAACCTGGACGCGCGAGACCCGCTCGCCATCGAATATGATCCAGGAGTTAACGGCGCAATTCCGACAAGCGGGGCTGAATGTCTTTCGACATCGACGCGGCATGTTGTTCGTCTCGACGATCCGAACGCGGCCGTTTGTCCACGATCAAGCAGGCGTCTCTCCATCCGTGAATGCGATTCTCGAGGCGCTCGCAGCAAAGCCGGGAATCAATCGCAAGGAGCTTGCCGAAAAATTCGTTGTCGATCTTTCGACCGAAGAGGCCGAATCGAAGAAGCTCGCTCTTGCTTCCGACCTGCGCTGGCTTATCAGCGAAGGTCACGTGATCGAGTTCAACGACGGCTCGCTCGATCTGCCACGAGGGAGAGCGAAACCGGCGCAAAGTGGCGCAAGCATCCCGCTTCCAAAAGAAATGGAAGACGCACGCGAAACGCTCACGCCATTTGACGAATCTACCGAGATTGGCGGAAGCTAAATTACGCCGGCTTTTTTCAGCGCCGAGTAGGCGCCGTTTTTGTTGATCGTCTTCAGGCCGCGTGCAGTCACGCGAATCCGGACAAACTTCTTCAGTTCCGGCACCCAAATCCGCTGTTGGCGCAAATTCGGCGCGAAAACACGCGGCACATTTTTTGTCACGTGCCGCCCGACTCCGCCTTTTTTCTTCGCCATACCACGACGATGAATGACGCTGCCGCGCGTGACCCGGGAACCCGTAATGGTGCAAACTTTTGACATAGCTGGCGAAAAAGCTGCGCAACCTGCCGCGCTCCGCTTGTTAGGTCAAGCGAATCTTGAACGATCACTGGACGAAATGGTCAAAATTGACTCGCGCCAAGCGCGGTCCAGCACCAAGATCGAGAACTGCGTTTGAGGCGCGATGCAAAAAAATAACCATAAGCTGCGGATCGGGATTGTCGGAGCGGGCAGCATCGTTCGCGCCCGCCATTTGCCGGCGCTGAAAAAATATCCGGAAGTGGAAATCGTCGCGGTTTCAAATTCGACTTACGAAAGCTCAGAAAACTTTTGTCGGGAAAACCTTCCCCATGCGACCCCAATGCAAAATTGGGCCGATCTGCTCGCCCTTCCCGACTTAGACATTATTTGGATCGGTACGCCGCCTTACATGCATTCGGCGGTGACGATCTCGGCGCTTGAAGCGGGCAAACACGTATTTTGTCAGGCGCGCATGTCGATGGATTTGGCCGAAGCCCAGGAAATGCTCGCGGCATCCAGGCGTTATCCGGAACTGGTCACGATGCTTTGTCCGCCTCCCATGGGCATGCGTGCTGATTTGCTGGTGAAAAAGCTCCTGGCCGAGAATTACATCGGACAACCGCATCACGTACGACTGCAAAGTTTCACGAGCAGTTATTTGGATCCGAACGCGCCACCGCATTGGCGGCAAAGGATCGAGCTGAGTGGGCTGAATGTTCTCACTCTGGGGATTTACGTCGAGGTTTTGCAGCGCTGGCTCGGAGATATCACCGGCGTCTTCGCGCGTGGCAAAATTATCTATCCAATCCGGCAGGGCTACCAAGTAATCATCCCCGATTTGCTCACCGTCCTTTGCCAGTTTGAAAATGGCGCCGAGGGCGTCCTTGAGTTCAGCGGCGTCGATGCGCTGGCGCCCAGCGATCGGCTGGAAATTTACGGCAGCGCCGGTACGCTGACTTACGATTTTGGTTCCGAAGTTGTGCAGGCGGGAAAAATTGGCGATCGGGCCCTGCACGTTGTCGATCTTGCTCCGGAATTGGAAGGCGAATGGCGTGTGGAAGAAGATTTTCTCGCTGCGGTGAAATCGCGTGGCCGCGTCCGGCCGCGCCCGAACTTTGAAGAAGGCGTTCGCTACATGCGCGTTGTCCAGGCAGTCGCCGATTCGCGTGCTCGCAACGAATGGGTGGAGATTAAAAAGTAGTCGGTATCCTGCGCGCGATTAGGTCCATGAAAACCATGCTTCCCATAAGATTCATCGCAATCATTTTCTCGACGCTTTTGCTTTCGTCGGGATGTCAGAAGAAAACCGCTGCCACAAATCCCAATTCTCAAAGCAAAGCTGAATTACATGAAAACACAAAGCCTCTGCAGGCGGCGGACCTCGTCGGATACGATGGAACAAAACTCAGGAAGAGCGTACATAAGATCACAGAGGCCAACGATAAACATAATCAGGAAATAGAAAATATGGTCGAACCTGGGCAAGGCCATAATGAGCCCTAATAAAGACGGTGCAGCTAACGGCTAATGCTCCGAGAGTAAAAGACGAAATTAGAAAGTAGGAAACGGCCGTTGTTCTCCTTAGCCAGTGCACTCACGCGACGAGGTTGCTGCATCTGTCCAAGCGACTTTCCCAATGAGCAGTTGGGCGCGTCTCCTAGAGCTGCTCGATAGTTATGGCGTGGAATCGTACGAGCAAGAACGCGAGCGAGTGCAGCTCGCCATCTTAAAGCTCAGTGACGGAAGCGAAGAGAAGGTTCGCGAGTACGTGGCCGTGGCAAAGCGCGATTATCGCGACGTGCTGTTTTGGGCGGAATATCCCGAAGAATCGAAATTAGATACGCGAGAGAAGCGCCAAAGGGTGAGAAAAATGTTCGAGAAATTCGGGATCGAACCGCCGAGCGATCTTTGATCTACAGATTGCCCGAAATCAAAGCGCTGCCGCGGCGCGCGCCAGCGTGTAACCGATAAGGCCGCTTGCAGGCAGGGTAAAAAGCCAAGCCCAAATGATTCGCTCTACGACTCTCCATTTCATGCCGCTGAAACGTTTGACCGCGCCCACGCCCATGATCGAAGTGGAGATCACGTGCGTCGTAGAGAGCGGAATGCCGTAGTAACTGGCCCCTTGAATAATCAGCGCGGCGCTTGTCTCCGCTGCAAATCCATGCACGGGCTGCAATTTCACCATGCTGTGGCCGAGCGTCCGAATGATGCGCCAACCGCCCGCGGCTGTTCCCACCGCCATGGTCGCGGCGCAAAGGATCGTCACCCATACAGGCAACGCAAAAACCGGCGTCTTGAGAAAAACCAACCAGCCAGGCAGATGATCGAAGCTGCCGGCTTTTGTGCCGGTAAAAAGCGCGAGCGTGATGATGCCCATTGTCTTCTGGGCATCATTTGTGCCATGACTGTGCGCCATCCAGGCCGCGCTAAAAATCTGTAGTTTGCCAAAAAGCGAATGCACAAAGTGGGGCGTGAAACGATGCAGCGTGATGAAGAGAAGAAACATCAGCAGCCCACCGAAAATAAAACCCGCGAATGGGGAAGTGACCATAGGCACAATAACTTTCGGCCATACACCGGCGTTCCATTTTATGACCGACCAATTACCACGTGCGGCGGCCAACGCTGCTCCGCAAAGTCCACCGATCAGTGAATGACTCGAACTCGAGGGCAAACCGAACCACCAGGTGGCGATGTTCCAGGCGAACGCGGCGATCACCGCGCAGAGCACCGTCGGCATTGTGACGACGTCAGTGTCCACGAGACCTTTGCCGATTGTCGAAGCAACCGCGCCGCCGAGCAGCGCGCCGGTGAGATTGAAAAACGCCGCCATCGCAATCGCCTTGCGCGGCGTCAGAACTCGGGTTGAAACAACGGTGGCTATGGCATTAGCGGCGTCGTGAAAGCCGTTGCTGTATTCAAAGATAATCGCCGCGAGAACGACGAAAAAAAACGTCAGCATAGCCGTAGTCGGCTACGAATACTTCAGCGCCACTTCGAGGACGATATTTCCCGCATCCCGGCAGCGGTCGACCACTTTTTCCATCAACTCGAATAGATCGCGCAGAAAAATGATCTGCTTCGTCTTGTAATCGCCCTGGTAAAGGTCGCGCAGTAGATCGAGCTCCAGTTTGTCGGCGTCGCCCTCAATCGACTGAAGCTTTGCATTCATCTCACGCGCCGTCGCCGCGTCGGTGCCCTTGCGCAATTGCCGGACCATGGCGAGCACAGTTTCCGCAGCTTGCTCGAGAAGTTCCACCTGTCTGCGGAAACTGCGTCCATGCAGGTCTTGCGGGCAGATCAAAACGCGCTCGCCGATTTTCTCCACTGTTTTCGGGATTTTATAGAGCGCGGTCGCCAGCGCCTGAATATCTTCACGTTCGAGCGGAGTGACGAAGGTTTTGCAAAGTTGCTCGGTCAGCTCCTGAGTGATTTGCTTGTCTTTGCGCCGGCTGCGCACGAATTCTTCCAGGCTTTGCGGTGAATCTTTTTTCTCGAGCCGTTCCAGCAGCGCGATCAAGTGGTGCACGCTAGCGTCTGCCTCTTGCGCGCTGGCCTCCAGCAAATCGAAAAACTTTTGGTCGTGGCCGAGAATTTTTTGGATCGACAGCATAAGCCTTGGCGCTCTCAGAGCATTGCACCGCGCATGATTACTAACGCGATGCTAAAATAAATAATAAGTCCGGTAACATCGACAAGTGTGGCGACAAACGGCGCCGATGAAGTCGCAGGATCGGCGCCGAACCGCCGCAAGATAAATGGCAGCATTGAGCCGGAAAGGGATCCCCAAAGGACGACTCCGACGAGCGCCACACCAACCGTGAGCGCCACCAATGGCCAATGCGGCCCATACAATTGCCTATGGAAATAATGGTCCCCAACGATTGACCAGATCGCGACCCGTGCCGTACCGATTGCGCCCAGAATCGCGCCTAACGAAAAGCCGGCGCGAATCTCGCGGCTCGCCACCCGCCACCAGTCGCGCAAGCTAAGCTCGCTCAGCGCCATCGCTCGAATGATCAAGGTCGAAGCTTGCGAACCGGAGTTGCCTCCGCTGGAAATAATGAGTGGTAAAAATAACGCCAGCACGACCGCCTTGGCAATTTCATCCTGATAATTTGCCATCGCCGTCGCGGTCAACATTTCTCCCAGGAACAAAATCACGAGCCAGCCAGCGCGTTTGCGCACCATTCGCCAGAGCGGAATGCGCATA
>Ga0070708_100003721_pt1 | contig 11962 bp, 7 predicted proteins | sample KBSK5503metaG_FD_65469 | JGI IMG/M metagenome (GOLD analysis project Ga0070708, IMG submission 65469) | Corn, switchgrass and miscanthus rhizosphere microbial communities from Kellogg Biological Station, Michigan, USA - KBS K5-50-3 metaG | ecosystem: Host-associated > Plants > Roots >...
ATCCCACGGACCGCAGTCCGTGGTTCGTTCATACCCAACCTACATAGAAGAGCGCCCCGCCAACTCTTCCCAATCCCACGGACCGCAGTCCGTGGTTCGTTCATACCTAACCTACATAGAAGAGCGCCCCGCCAACTTTTCCCAATCCCACGGACCGCAGTCCGTGGTTCGTTCATACCCAACCTACATAGAAGAGCGCCCCGCCAACTTTTCCCAATCCCACGGACCGCAGTCCGTGGTTCGTTCATACCCAACCTACATAGAAGAGCGCCCCGCCAACTCTTCCCAATCCCACGGACCGCAGTCCGTGGTTCGTTCATACCCAGCCTACAAAGCGACTGGAATTTTTCAACGCGACCGCGTATCTTCTTCACATGTTCCTCACACCTTTTGACCACCTCACCTAGGCCTATCAGCTCCATTATCACATCTGCTTTCGCACGCATCGCCGTCAAAACTTCTTGGCGGAAGAATCCATTCGTGCAATCCTGGAGGCGGAACTCACTTTCCTGGCAAACGATAACGGCTACCACATTCTGGAAATAAAAGTGCGGCCCAACGATGTTCAGCTGGTTCTCAGCTTGCGCCCAGAGCATCGCATTAGCGACGTGTTGAAAAAATTGAAGGGCCGAAGCTCCGCGACACTTTGTTCGCAATTAAAGATAACAGCACCACTGTGGGCGGTGGGCTATCTCGCCCGCAGTACGGGAAAAGTAAGAGTCCAGGCCGTAAAGCATTATCTCGAGCGACAAGCGGCACATCATGGATATGAGAAGCGCGTGTTGCCGCCCGTATTTCGTTTTCGCAACGGTAATCCTGCGGTACTGAATGTGGCGCACGCGAGTTTCAATCTCCAGCATCATCTGGTTCTGGCAACCCAATATCGTCAGGGTGTCTTTGATTCGCGGGTAGGCGAGGCCCTGGTTAGTTATTGGAACAAGGTTGCGGTAGTGCGGGATTTTGCCCTTGACCAGGCGACGGTGGTACCGGATCACGTACATGCGTTGGTGCGCATCACGCCGAAAGTTAGTATTGAAGAGGTGACACTCTGCTTGATGAATAACGGGCAGCACTTTGTGGCTTCACAATTTCCAGCGAGGTTGATTGAGACAAAGGTGACTCAGCTCTGGCAGGGTTCTGCATATGCTGGTACCTGCGGCGAATTGACGACGGCGCTGCTCAAGGCGTTTCTGCGGTAGGTTGGATATGAACGAACCACGGACTGCGGTCCGTGGGATTTAGAAAGAGTTTCGGGGGGCGCCATACTAGTAGGTTGGGTATGAACCAACCACGGACTGCGGTCCGTGGGATTTAGGAAGAGTTTCGGGGACGCTATTCTAGTAGGTTGGGTATGAAACAATCCACCGACTGCGCGCCAGTGTGTAGGCTTGTAGTTTAACTTGTCCTCCGAGTAATAGCGCCGCCCGTGCTCACTTCCTGCGCGGCACGCACGATCAGATTAACTCTTTCCTTGGGAAGCTGGCCCAGCTCTCGTTGGCGAGGGCGGCACACTTTTTCAGGATGACAAGCGCCCGGATAAACTGGACGGCCTTACCGGAAACGCTCGACCCCGATGGGGAAGTTCAGATGAGACCGCTGGGTCTGTGCGCCCCACAAACGATCGGCCGGCACCTGGACCTCTCCTAAATCAGCGATGGATCAGGTTGCAGCAGCTTGTGCATGGTTGGTACTCACCTCTTCACGGAATGTTGATGCGAACTGAGGCCTGAATTCTGTTAGCCGAACCGCTCGCCGAGTTGCGGAGTTCTCGTCGTCCATACAGATACTCGATGCCCCCCCATGCCTGCTTCTCGAGAAACCAGTAGCGCAGGTTCACCGCCAGATAATCGAAGCGATGGTTGAAGGTTGGACCGAGATCCTTGTTGATTATCCAGGCGGGACTCGCAACTAAGTTAGTAGACCAGCGAGGCGACCAGTAGTGCTCGTACGGTCACGGCCGCGACGTTTGTAAAATTACCGAAACTGTCACTCGCTAAGTATTCTGAAAATAGATAAACGTCAATTTCATTTCAATCCTTCGACCATGTAGAGCTCGGAAAACTTCCGGTTAATTGAATAAGCAAATGCTTTTCCGTCAGGCGTCATGAGAATTGTCTTATCCGAATGAATGCCAGCCACATCGGCAGGCATGATCTCTTTCAGAAGGTCTCTGCCTCCGGTCTTAAGATCAAAACGATAGACCTGGATCGGCATCTCTTTGGTTCGCGCCAGGAAGAGCGAGCGTCCGTCGCTGCTCCAACCAATGATCTCGTCTTCGCTCTCCTGATTTTGAATCGGCTGCGGGGTACCAACTTCCACCGGGTAGAGAGAGAGCTGACGCTGAGCATCCGCAGCGATGATCCATTGGCCGTCTGGAGAGACAAAAGTTCCGTTCCAAGAGGGCGCGGTTGTACCCTCAGGCGTGATGGCGCGAGGCGGCCCGCCGTCGATGCTCTGGACGTAGTAGCACCAGTCGTGGCCCGGCTCCCGACCCCGGAAGACGATTCGCTTCCCATCGGGAAACCAGTTCGCCGGGTAAGCGTATTCCTCGATTGGACCGCGCGGTAACGATCTTGGGTCACCTGCGCCAACCGGCAGCATCATCAGTTGAGGAGGAGTGAGCAAAACCGCCAGCGCCCACTTGCCGTCGGGCGAGAGCTTCCCTCCCGCGCCATCACCAAGTCGAACCGCGGGTGAGCCATCCGTCTTGCGCGCATAAACTGCATAGTTGACTCCGGCGCCTTCTCCCTCGTACCCAATCAAGACCATCGTGCCGTCGGCTGAAAGATCCGAAAGAAATCCTGATTCCATCCATGACAGATCGCGCCCCTTTGTCTCTCCGGGAAGCTCTGCAACTATCGTGGTCGACGAATCGTATTCCGAAATGAGCACGCGCCCATCGCGAAAAATATCATGCAGCATTAGACTGCCGGGCACGCGCAACACTAGTCGTTCTTTTCCAGCGAGCGTCACGGCATAAAGAGCATCCGCTTCGCCACTTTTGTTTGCCGTGAACCAGACTTCATTCCCAGCGGCGGACCAGGCCAGCCCTTCTTCACCGCTCCATTCACCCGAGAGGACCGTTTTCTTTCCGCTCAGGTCGACGACGGCTATCCATCCGCGGCTGTCCTGTTCAAGCTGATGATCCATGAAGGCGATCCGGTCGCCCTTCGGTGAGAAACGTGGATGGCTGATATGGCCCGCGGTTTCGTAGAGCACTTTGCCAATCGGATATTCGAGCCGGGTACGGCCATTTACCAGGCGGACTACCGCGAGTTGCGCGCCATCCGGTGACCAGTCCGCCTCCTGCACGTCTTCGACCAGATCACGCGGAGCGCCCCCACCGACCGGCATGCCCGCTAGTGTGCCGCGACTAACAAAGTGATGTTGATATTGAGCGTTGCGCAATATGGCCATCTCGTTGGTTGCGGAGATTGCCAAAAGATCTGTCTGCGCCAAATTGAGCGAGCGCGATTCATACCGTCCCGTGCGGATTGCAAATATGTCCAACGGATTGCCATTCCACCGGGCGCTGTAAAAAAAGGTCTGGCCATCCGGTATGAATCGCGCATTAAACATGGTGCCACGGCTAAACGTGAGGCGTTGATATGACGGTGGCGTCGTCTTCCGAAAGGACCTCAGCCAAAGGATTCCCGCTGTCAGGCCAACTGCAAGACTGAGAACCACGAAACCTAATAACATTAGCCAGAGTCGCCGCTTAAGCGGGATTGGGCCCAGTATTAAGTCAGGCCTGCTCGAGCCGGAGATAGCTGCGAGCGACTCGATGGCGAACGCGAGATCACTCGCCGACCGAAAGCGTTCCGCTGGATCCTTTTCCAGGCAGTGACGCACACAGCTTTCGAGCGCCGGCGAAATGGTCCTATTCGTCTCCGAAAGAGCGGGCGGGTCGTCTCGCAGGATGTCGCTGATCGTCTCGCCGGCAGAATTGCCGCGAAACGCTCGCCGACCCGAAAGCATCTCGTAGAAAACCGAACCAAATGAAAAAATGTCCGACTGACGGCCAACGGCCTCACCTTTCACCTGCTCGGGAGACATGTAACCAATCGTGCCCATCAGTGTCCCGGCATCGGTATGGACCTGCGTGAATACTTCAGTTGTTGCTTGTGTTGTCTCAAGGCGGCGATCACGTTTAGCCAGTCCGAAGTCGAGAATCTTTACACGCCCATCCTCCGTAACGAAAATGTTTTCCGGCTTGATATCGCGATGCACGATGCCTTTCTCGTGCGCGGCAGCGAGACCCTTCGCGATCTGTAAGGCGTAATCAATGGCCTTCCGTTGCGGCAGCGCCCCGCGATCCATTCGTTCTCGCAGCGTTTTGCCTTCCAGAAACTCTGAGACCATGTACGGGGCCCCTGCATGTCGGCCGATGTGATGGACGACGAGGATGTTTGGATGATTCAGCTGGCCGACCGCCCGCGCTTCCTGCCGGAAACGGTTGAGCCGGTCAGCGTCCCCAGCGAGCGAGGCGGACAGCACCTTGATGGCCACGTCGCGACCAAGTTTTTTGTCGCGCGCGCGATAGACCTCGCCCATGCCGCCTTCGCCAATCTTAGAAATAATCTCGTACTGACCGATGATGGTGAGGGATCCGATTTCGCTCACGCGCGTTTTCGTTGATGCAATGTTTGATTCGCTGAATTCCTGGACCGGCATTCTTTCACCCGCTACCTCATTTTGTTGACGTCGTCGCCGTTTCATTGAAATAGATCTTCATCGGTTTCATGAACGCGATCAGGATGCAGGCGAATGCCGCAACTAGCGCAATCGCAAGATAGGCATCGCTATAAGCGAGGGTGTAGGCCTGTATCTTTACTTGTCCGCCCAGCGTCAAAGCGGCCCTCGCTTGCGCCTCTTCGGTGCCACCGGAACCGGGAAACAACATTTGCGTGAGGAGTTGCACTCGTTCGGTCGTCGACCAGTTTCCAGCGTCTACATGCAACCCAAGCATGTTGGAATGGAATTGTTCTCGCACTGAAATCAGTCTTTGCATGATCGCCGTGCCGGCTTCACCACCGAACAAACGAATGCAATGGATAAACGAAGAGTAGGTAAGTGTGTTAATCGGATTGGAAAGCGCTCCCGAGTCAAAGGCGTTTTGCACAAACGATCCAACGAGAGCTGTGAAACTCAAAGCGAGCCCGAATCCGATTACGATTTGCGAGATCAGGAAATTGTCCCCTGCCCACGCACTGGTTAACTGAGCGTTGAGCAAGCCGACTATCGCCACCACCGTAAAGCCTGAGGCAAACACAATTCTGTTATCGAACTGGCGCATCAAACGCGCTGCTATGACTCCGCTGAGTATGAGAGTCGGGATCAACCAAAGCAGCACCTGTCCCGTCTGGAGCGGCCTATAGTTCTGCGTCACAGCGAGAACCCCAGGGAGCAGAAGAGCTATGGCCAGCAGCACAAAGCGAAATGAGAAGAGACAGGCACAAATAAGGGCAGTATTTCGGTTAACCAGAAAGATTGGATTCACCATTGGATTCGGTGATAGCCACCTGCGAATCACAGCCACGAGCAGGAGGAAAGCTGCCGTCACCAGCAACGCAACGATCACTCCGGAATTCAGCCAATCTAAACGCTCGCCTTGATCGAGCGCGCCATAGATCAGACTTAAAGCCAGGCTGCCATAGAGGAAGCCTCTCCAGCTCAACACGGGCTTAGGTCCCTGGCGCGGCGGCGGGTTTGGGATGGCCAGGTAAATGCAAAGCATCATCAGCGGCGTTAAGAAGACGCTTTGCCAGAAGATCCAGTGCCAGGATAAGTGTGCGACATACCAGGCTTCGAGTGATGTTCCAATGCTGGTTGCTCCAACAATGTCCATCGAATAGACGCCGATGGCATAAATTACGTAGCGCATCGGTAAAGCGCGGAGCGCATAGGTTAACGTCAAAGGATAGAACGTGCCTGACGCAAGGCCACTGATCACTTGTAAGCAAAGCATCGTCTGCAAGTTTGGCGACAGCGGCAACAGTAACGAGCAGAGAATAAAAATGGAGGCTGACGAGAGCAGCACGCGCCTTGGACCAAGTAAACCACCGAGGTACACGGAGAATGGACCCATAAACATCAAGGCCATGTTGTAGGACGTTGGGATCCAACTTGCATCATCGATTCCCAGACCGAGTGCGCCCCGAAGATCTGGAAGACCAACGCTGATCAGACGGCCATTCAAGGTAACAATGCCGGCGCCGAGGAACACACCGAGCGTCCCGACGTATGGATTTTTGTTGAGTAAGGCAGTAATCCTCGCGAGTTTCGAGCGCAAGGTATTAACTGAGGCCTGACTATCTAATCTTTGTTCCACAACGGTACTCATGGATGCTTCGTCGGGGTGGCATCTCATTTCAGGATTCTCGACCAACAGGCGCGACTTTTATCCGGCTCTGCCGTCCCGATGTGAGGCGTGGCTCTGCCTCGCCGCTTATCTACGGCCTAAATTCCGAGCGGCTGAGCCGCGCGAAAATTTTTCTTGCACATTGCCGGCGAGGCGGAGCCACGCCTCACATCCGGCGGCAAAGCCGTTACTAGCAATTTTGTTAAAACATAACGACCTATGATCTTTTAGGGCACAGAATCTCAGAAAAACAGCAGTTCTCTTTGAATTAGGCACTTTCCTCCTTCAAGTCTTACGTTTTGCCGTTGTACTGATCTCGGCAATTACTGACATGCCTGGACGAAGCCGGTTTGCTAGACCAGGATCTGGATCAAGCACTATCTTCACCGGAATGCGCTGCACGATCTTTGTATAGTTCCCTGTTGCGTTATCCGGAGGTAAGAGGGCAAATTGCGACCCACTCGCAGGAGCTATCTCTTCGACATGACCTCGCAGCACAACACCGGGAAAGGTATCTATCGTTATCTCCGCACTGTTGCCTTTAGCGACATTTGTCAGTTGGGTCTCTTCATAATTTGCCTGCACCCAGATGGTATTCTCGACAAGCGAAATCACTTGAGTTCCCGGTGAGACCAGTTGTCCAATTCTGACCTTTCGTTCGCCCACTATTCCGTCGGTTGGAGCGAGAATTCGAGTGTAGTCGAGATTCGTTTGCGCGACTTTAAGCGCTTCCTGTTTGGCGTTGAGGTCTGCCTGGAGTTGCTGCTCCTGAGCATCCAAAACAGCACGCTGTTTGATCTGTGCCTCCAGCTCTGCTGATCTACTGGACAATTGCGCACGCGCTTGTTGTTGCTCTGCCTTGCGTAGCGACACTTGAGCGCGCGCTTTACCGAGCTCTGCGCGGCGGCTTTCAACCAAGGCACGAGTCTGAGCGACCTCTGCTTTACGACTATCTAACGTTGCTGCGTAGCGTTCCTGATCTGCGACCACCTGCTCGAGCTTTTGTTTAGTTGCAGAACCCAGCTCAACTAACGCTTCCTGACGCCTTCTTTCCAAAAGAGTTCTTTCCGCGTCAGCCTGCGCAGCTGCGACCGCCGCTTGAGAGTCAGGTATCTTCGCTTGCGCTGCATCGACACCGGCTTGTGCATTGGCAACATCGGCTTGGGCTGCTTCGATTGCTGCTCCGCTCTGGGCAATCTCGGCGCCGGCTGCTTGTACTCCTGCTTGTGCCTGCATGATTCTGGAGCTCTGCAATTCTTTCTGTTTCGTGTTGTTCTCCAATGCTGCTTGCGCCGCAGCGACACCGGCATCAGCCTGGGCCACCTGCGCTTTGAAGTCGTCATCCTTCAACTGCACAAGCAGGTCCCCGGCCTTCACTCGCTGATAATCGTTGACGGCAACTTGTGCGACGGTGCCGGAAACGCGCGTGCTCAACGGAGTAATATCCGCTCTCAAAAAAGCATCGTCCGTTCTTTGTCTGCTGCCGCCTCCCACGAAACGATTCCAACCACCGCTAATTCCGAAAAGAATGCCAGCAGCCAATAAGAGAACCAACAGAGGTACGAACTTCTTGAAACTAATTCTTCGCTTCGCACTCGGATCAACTGCTGTGACATTTGCGTGAATGTTGTCTGTTGATGCGACTTTGGGAGTTGTCGTGTCAGCCTGGTCATCATTCCTCGAGTCTGGTCCCGTCTGTGCTACGGGTTTACCGTCAGCACTGCCACTCCCTTTAATCGTGGTCGATGCCTTCTCGTCAGCCATTTCTATTTGTCCTCCCCGAGGGCTTTCTCAAACTCAGCCTTGGCCGTCCAAAAAACCAGTAAGGCGCTTTGATATTCATGAGTCGCTTCGGCCAGAGATGCTTGCGACTGGAGTACGTCCGACAACATCACTGCTTGAAACTTGTAGCGCCCGGTGCTAACACGCAAATTTTCTTTCGCTGAATTCTCAGCAAGTTTGGCTACCCGAAGTGCCTGACCACACTGCTGCAGCTTTCTCAACTTATCCCCAACGTCGATCAGCACCTGGTCTTCCGTTTCCTTTAGTTCGTTCTTCGCCTGCTCGACTGCTTTGTCTTTTTCGGCTAGTTGGTGCTTCTTTCGACCCCAGTCAAAGAACTCCCAGTTCACCACAACACCTACATTGGCGAAGTTTTTCGGAATGACGGATGCGTAATTTCGCGGCGTTAAGTAAACGAATCCGGCACTTACGTCAGGAATGTATTCCGATTTCTTGATGCGGCGGTCCAGTGTCGCTTGTTCTATGGCTAGTCTCGACTGTTGCAGTTCAGGACGGCGCTCAACGGCGAGCTTTCTCGCGGCAGCCAGATCGGTTTCGGATGATGTAAATTCCGGAACACCCGCGACTTCGAATGAAGTGTCTACCGCTCTCCCAAGCAGAGAGTTCAATTGCTCTTTTTGGGTCGCCAACTGATTACTCAACTCAAGCTGTTCGTACTCGACTTTAGCGAGTTGTGTTTGCGCAGTGAGGAGATCTGCTCTTAGTGAGACCTTCTGCACCACCTGATCGCCTGTTACCTTGTCCAACTCACGGTAAGACTTCAGGGCTTCTTCCACGCTGCTTAGACCGCTTCTCGTTTGAAGGATCGCATAGTAGGCTTTCTTCACCTGATCGATAGTTTCATTCTGCTGCTGACGCAGCTTCGCCTGGGCCAACTCACGCGAGACTTTCTGCAACTTGATGTTAAGTCCGATCCGGTATTGCTGCGTCAGCGGCTCAATAACCGAGGCGGCAAATATTGCCCTGGTTCGACTGCTATCGTTTAGTACGAAGAATGGTCCGAGACCAGGAAACAAATTGCCCGCGGGATTCGGCACATCTAGTTCGTTGTTGGCGAGATTTTTTGAGACCAGGGTGTACGCATGCAACGAAGGAAGGCGGGAGGTCCTGGCGGCCGCGGTGCTCTCGTCAGCCTTATCGACCTCGAGCTGCGCGATCTTCGTCGCATGATTGTCGCGTAGAGCGAGGGCAATCGCCTGCTCGAGAGTAAGTGACTCCGTCGCGGTAGCCGCAGACTGCTGAGCGTGAACCGGGCTTCGAATCAAAATCAGTAAGAGTAAACCTAAAAGTAATCTCGCAGGCATAACCCCTCAATCCTCACACCTATCAACTCTCTCCACTTTCGGATTGTAGTGACGAGGGGCTATGGCTTCTTTCTGAATACCACCAGAACCTGCTTGATTCTGCTGTGTCCTGATCCTCTGCGTACCTCTGCGTAGCAAGTTCTTAAGTTCCTGTTTTATTGAGCAACTTTTCTCGTAACGGCTTGGCCGCCGGATGTGAGGCGACGGCTCTGCCTCGCCGTTGTGCTGCTCCTTTCGCTCGGGCTGCGCCCCTGGTTCGCGCTTTGCCCCGTTTAGAAGGTCCGTGCAACTTACCGTCGTGTACATCTCTTGGTCGAACCTGTTACCTGCAAAAGTTTTTAAGGGCAAAGCCCGAACCAGGGGCGCAGCCCAAAGGCAGAGGCGCGCTACCGGCGAGGCAGAGAGACTGTGTCAAAACTCGGATGGCAACGATATGGCCGCTGTGTGGATACACAAAGTCAGAACCGGGAGCGGTAGCGACCGGGTCGTTTCCGTGATGCTCAACTACTTCCGGTCCACAACAAATTCTAACCTTATTGGAGAAAACGAAGGAATGCGCAGGCGTATCGACCCGTTACTACGGCTCCCGGTTCTGACTTTGTGAAGTGATTTGTTGTAGCTCATTCGCGTTTTGACACAGTCTCAGAGCCGTCGCCTCACATCCGGCGGCACAGCCGAAGCGGATCGTCCGCGTCACTTTGGTTGCGGCTTTGCTGCGCTGCGGCTCGGCGTCTCGGCGGTGAATGTGCAACCAACGTTCACGAAACCGCAGAGGTACGCAGAGGAAATCAGGACACAGCAGAATTACGCAGGTTCTGGCGAGATTCAGGAAGAAGGCGTAGACGTAGATGGTCACAATCGTTTTCAGCGCTTACGCGCCTCGCGGAAGTTCAAAGGTATTGGGGGAACGAAACATGAGTGAGTTGAAAAGACCTAAGGTTGTAATCGTCGGCGGCGGCTTCGGTGGCTTGTCTGCCGCCAAGAAACTGGCGGGCAAGCCCGTGGATGTCACGCTTGTCGACCGCAAAAATCACCATACGTTTCAGCCGCTCCTTTATCAGGTGGCCACATCCGTTCTGTCACCGGGCGATATTGCTTCGCCACTGCGGCATATTCTGCGGCGCGCCAGCAACGTCGAAGTCATCATGGCCGAAGTCACGGGCTTCGAAGCCGATGCTCGGCGCGTGCTGTTAAACGATGGCTCTGAACTTCAATACGATTACCTGATCGTCGCAGCGGGAGCTCGGCACTCGTACTTCGGACACGACGAGTGGGAGAAGGACGCACCGGGCCTAAAGACCATTGAAGACGCCGTGGGGATTCGTGGCCGCGTGCTGCTTGCGTTCGAGGGCGCGGAACGCGAGGCGTATCTGACCGGACAACACGAGCCGCTCAACTTCGCCATCATCGGGGGCGGGCCAACTGGCGTCGAACTCGCCGGCGCGATCGCCGACATCGCGCGTCAGATCCTGGCCCGTGACTTCAAAGCTATCGACACGACGAAGGCGCGCGTGATGCTGTTCGAAGGCATGCCGCGAGTACTGGGTGTCTACCCCGAAGACCTTTCGCGCAAAGCTGAAAAGCAATTGAAGGAGTTGGGCGTAGAGGTTCACACAAACAGCCTAGTGACGGCAGTCGAGTCGAATCAAATTAAGGTTGGCGACCAGTGGATACCAACGGGCGTAACGTTGTGGGCGACGGGTGTTGCCGCTTCACCGCTCGGCAAGAAACTCGCGGCGCTTGGTAAAAACGTGCAACTCGATCGAGCTGGGCGCGTCCCCATCGCTCCCGACCTCAGCCTCCCCGGGCGTCGCGAGATTTTCGTCATTGGCGACTTGTCTTCGCTGAAGGATGCAAGCGGAAAACCCGTTCCCGGTCTGGGATCGGCGGCCATTCAAGAAGGAAAAGCGGCGGCGGACAACATCATGCGTGATCTACGCAGTGAAGATCGCGCGCCGTTCAAATATTGGGACAAGGGAACGATGGCCACCATCGGGCGCAGACGTGCCATTGCGCAGGTCGGGCGCTTGCACTTGTCCGGTTACCTTGCGTGGCTTGCCTGGTTCTTCGTCCACCTCATCCTGCTCGTCGGATTCCGGAACCGGCTGATGGTGCTGCGCGAATGGCTGTGGTCGTACTTCGCGCGCGAGCGCAGTGCGCGACTAATCACTGGCGACACGGACGCGCCGACCTTGAACGCGCGACGAATCGAAGCCCCCGACGCGATACACGGAGATTAACCACTATGACGCCGGATGGAGTTGAGCTGACTGTGCAATCTGAAGGTAAACAATCCCAACCGTCATTGCCGATTATCCATTGGGGAGCGCCGCTGGGTGCAATCCGCAGAAGATTTCAGGACTTAGCGCGGGCCGAGTTTCGAAAACAGCGCAAGCGCCTCGGTGTACTCAGTGCCGAGCAAGAGGCTGCAATCGAAGCCTTACTCATGTCCACGGTAAACAAGATCTCGCCTCGCGTGGTAGCCCAGATGAGG
>Ga0070708_100003722_pt1 | contig 11960 bp, 12 predicted proteins | sample KBSK5503metaG_FD_65469 | JGI IMG/M metagenome (GOLD analysis project Ga0070708, IMG submission 65469) | Corn, switchgrass and miscanthus rhizosphere microbial communities from Kellogg Biological Station, Michigan, USA - KBS K5-50-3 metaG | ecosystem: Host-associated > Plants > Roots >...
GCGGACTGGCTGCTGCGGGTCACCCCGGCCGCCGGGTTCGCGGTCGAGCAGGCCATCTCGCGGTACCCCCAGGTCGCCAACGCCTACACGCCGAGGTACGACTACTACCCGCTGGCGCCCTGGGCCGGTTTCGCCGTGCTCTGCGCCTGGACCGCGCTCGCCCTGGGCGTGGCGCTCGTCCGGCTCCGCCGGAGGGACGCATGAGCCTCACTCTGCGCGCGGAGTGGACCAAGCTGCGCACCGTGGCCAGCACCGGCTGGCTGCTGCTCGGGGTCGTGGTGGTCACCGTGGCGGTGAGCGCCGCGGCGGACGCCGCCGACCTCTGCACCTCCTCGGCCGGCTGCCAGCCGGACGTCACCAGGCTCAGCCTCACCGGCACCGACGTCGGCCAGGCGGTGGTGGCCATCGTGGCGGTGCTCGCGGTCACCGCCGAGTACGGCACCGGGATGATCCGCACCACCCTGGCCGCGGTGCCGCGCCGGACCGTGGTGCTGGCCGCCAAGGCCGTCGCCGTCGCCGGCCTGACCCTGGCCGCGGGCGCCGTCGCCGTGCTCGGCTCGGTGCTGGCGGGGGAGCTCATCCTGCCCGGCCACGGGCTCACCCTGCCCGGCGGGCCGATGGTGCGCGCCGCCACGGGGACGGTGCTCTACCTGACCTTGATCGCGCTGCTCAGCCTGGGCGTGGCCACCGCGGTGCGGGACTCTGCGGTAGCCATCGGGGTGGTCCTCGGGCTGCTGTACGTCTTCCCGATCCTCGGCCAGGTGGTCGCCAGCCCGGCCTGGCGGCGGCACCTGGAGCAGATCGGGCCGATGACCGCCGGCCTGGAGATCCAGGCCAGCACCGGCCTGGGCCACCTGCCCATCGGACCGTGGGCGGGCCTGGGCGTGCTCGCCGGGTGGACCCTGGTGGCGCTTCTGGCCGGCGGGCTCGTGCTGCGGCTCCGCGACGCGTAACCCGCGTGACCCGGCACGCCGTTCGCGCATATCCTTCGCCCCGGGGGCGGCCTGACGAGGGAGGCACCGGTGACCGCCGAGGAACGCCGAGGGGAGCGCGCCCGCTGGCGGGTCATGTACGGGTACGTCCGCCCGCACCGCGGCACGCTGCTGGCCGGGGGAGTGCTCAGCCTGCTCACCGGCGCGACCGGCCTGGGCCTGCCGCTCGTCGTCCGGGCGCTGATCGTGGACCTGGGCCGTCATCGCTCCGTCACCCTGCTCCTGCTGGCCATGACGGGCCTGGTCGTGGCCAACGCCGCGCTCGGCGCGCTCGGCGGCTACCTGCTGCGGCGGACCGCGGAATCGGTGGTGCTGGCCGCGCGGCGGCGGCTGGTGGACCGGCTGCTCGGGCTCACGATCGGCGGCCTGGACCGGGCCGAACCCGGTGACCTGATGTCCCGCGTCACCTCGGACACGACGCTGCTGCGCGACGTCACCACCGACTCGCTCGTCGGCATCGTGACCGGCGCGCTCACGCTCGCCGCGACGCTGGTGCTGATGAGCCTGATGGACCTGGTGCTGTTCGGCGTGACCATGGGCGTGTTCGTCCTGGCCGGGCTGGTCATCGGGGTGGTGGTGCCCAGGATCGGCCGCGCCGCGCGCCGCGCGCAAGACAGCGTGGGCGTGATGGGGGCGGCGCTGGAACGGATGCTCGGCGCGTTCAGGACCATCAAGGCCTCGGGCGCCGAACACCGCGAGGGCCAGCGCATCCACGCCGCGGCCCAGGACGCCTGGCGGGCCGACATCCGGGCCGCCAAGTGGCAGGCGATAGCGGGAAACACGGCGGGCCTGTCCATCCAGTGCGCGTTCATCTCTGTGCTCGCCGTCGGCGGCGCCCGGGTCGCCTCCGGGGCCATCGCGGTCGGCACGCTGGTCGCGTTCCTGCTGTACGTGTTCTACCTGATGTCGCCCATCCAGCAGCTGGTCGCGGCCGCCAGCCAGTACCAGGTCGGCGCGGCCGCGGTGGCGAGAATCCAGGAGGCCGAACGGCTGCCGGTAGAGCCCTCCGGTCTTCCGGTGAGCCCCGGCGGCGGTGACGCCCCGGCCGCGGTGGTGTTCGAGCAGGTGCGCTTCCGGTACCGGCCGGAGCTGCCCCAGGTGCACCACGGGGTCAGCTTCTCGATACCGCCGCGCGGGATGACCGCCTTCGTCGGACCGTCCGGCGCGGGCAAGACCACCGTGTTCTCGCTGATCGAGCGGTTCTACGAACCGGACGCCGGGCGGATCCTGCTCGACGGCAGGGACCTGGAGGAGTGGTCCATCGGCGAGTTGCGCGCCGCCATCGGCTACGTGGAGCAGGACGCGCCCGTGCTGTCAGGCAGCCTGCGGGAGAACCTCACCCTGGGCGCCCCCGACGCGTCGGAAGCCGAGGTCAGCGACGTGCTGCGGGTCACCAGGCTGGCCGGCCTGGTGACCCGCCTGCCGGACGGGCTCGACACGGCGGTCGGGCACCGCGGCACCAGGCTGTCCGGCGGGGAGCGCCAGCGGGTGGCCATCGCGCGGGCGCTGCTGCGCCGGCCGCGGCTGCTCCTGCTGGACGAGGCCACCTCCCAGCTCGACGCGCTCAACGAAGCCGCCCTGCGCGAGACGGTCGCCGAAGCCGCGCAGATGACCACGGTCCTGGTCGTGGCGCACCGGCTCTCCACGGTGACCATGGCCGACCGGATCATCGTCATGGACGCAGGCCGGGTCAAGGCGTCGGGAACCCACGCCGAGCTCGTGGCCACCGACCCCCTGTACGCCGAGCTCGCCGCGACCCAGTTCCTGGCCAGCACCGACATCCCCGCCGCCTGACCCGTCCGACGAGTTCCGCCACGGCAGTTACCGTAAGTAACGGACGATGGACCGGTCGCTCGTGGACGTCTCAGCGCGGTATCCGAACCTCTTCAGCCGGACGACGGGGATCTTGTAATTGATGGCGGCAGCCGCCACGGGGCCGCGATCGTCGTGCCACTGGACCAGCGCGGAACGGCCGGGAAGGGAACCGTCGAGGACGACAGGTGTCCCGGCGAGGGGCAGGTGGCCACTGATCTTGACGTCCAGGCCGGACTGCTCGGTCCAGAAGTACGGGTCCGGCTGGTAGGCGGGGCAGCCGTCCGGGTCGAGTAGCGCGCGGGCCGCGGCGCGGGCCTGCTCCACGGCGTTGCTCCAGTGCGGGGTGCGGGGCTGCAGCAGGTCGCCGATGCGGCGGATCGCGACGTCGCCTGCCGCGACGATCCCCGGGGCGGCCAGGCACCGCTCGTCGACCACGACGCCGCCGCGCAGCTCGAGGCCAGAGCCCTGCAGCCACTCGATGTTGGGCTGGTCGCCGACCGCGCTGATCACCAGGTCGGCGGTGAGCGCGCCGGCGGCATGGGTCACGCCGTCGATGGAGTCGGTGCCGGTGAGCGTGACACCGCCGGGGGCATGCACGAGCCGGATGCCGTGGTCGAGAGCCGCGCCGGTGAGGAGTTCCGCCAGCCAGCTGCCAAGCAGTCGCACCAGCGGGGGGTCACGGTCAATAACGGTCACGGCCTTGCCGAGCGCGCGGCAGGTGGAGGCGATCTCCATGCCGAGGAAGCCGCCCCCGACGACCAGCACGCTGCCGGCGGTGGCGAGCCGGCCGGCCAGGAGCGCGGCGTCATCGAGCGTGCGCAGCACTGCCTCGCCGGCCGGCCGGCCGGCGAGGCGGCGGGCCCGGGCGCCGGTGGCGATGACGAGGCCGTCGTACCGGAGGCGTTCGCCATCGGCGAGGTGCACCCGTCGCCCCGTGACGTCCAGGCGTTCGGCGCGGGTGTTCAGCCGGACGTCGATGTCGCCGCTCGCAGCGGGCAGCATCGCCCGTTCGGTCGGGTCGTTTCCGGCCAGGACGGTCTTGGACAGGGGAACCCGGGAGTACGGCTGGTGATTCTCCTCAGACAGCAAGGTGATCGGGCCGTCGTGGCCGGCCAGCCGCAATGTCTCGGCGGCGGTGAGGGCGGCGATCGACCCCCGGCGATGACAATCGAGCGGGGCGCGCCGTTCACGACTCGGCGATGCGCAGCGCCGCGACCGGGCAGACCCGCACCCCGGCCTCGGCCTGCCTGGTGAGGGCGGGCGGGATCGGGTGGTGCAGCACGACGGCCACGCCGTCGTCGTTGAGCTCGAAGATGTCGGGGGCGGTGTCCTGGCACAGGCCGTGCCCCTCGCAGCGGTTCTCGTCAACGGTGACAGATTTCACTGGAAAAACCCTTCGGGTGGTGGTCCGGGCTGGCGGCTGCGGGCCGGGTTAGGCGCCGGCCGCCGCGGCGTGGCGGGTGGGGTGCACGGTCACGGGCACGCTGGCCCAGGCGTTGATCAGGTTGTTGAGCGCGCGGACCGGTCGGCCCGGCTCGATGGCCTCGACCTGGTCGACCAGGGCCTGCAGTACGGCCTGGCCCTCGAGGCGGGCCAGTCCCTGTCCGGCGCAGCCGTGGGTGCCGTATCCGAAGCCGAGCTGAGCGGAGGCGTTGGTCCGGGAGACGTCGAAGTCGTCGGGTCGGCCGAATTCCCGTTCGTCCCGGTTGGCCGAGGCGTAGAGGACGATCACCCGGGCTCCGGCGGGGATGTCGTAGCCCTCGAGTTGCGTATCGCTGGCCGTGACCCGGCTGAAGGCGCGGATCGGCGACTCGAGCCGGACGGCCTCGTTGAAGGCGTTGGGGATCAGGGCGGGGTCGGCCTTCAGGGCCGCCCACTGGTCCGGGTGGGTGGCCAGCAGCCAGATGGCGCTGCCGATGGCGCTGATCGTGGTGTCCAGCGAGGGAGCGATGTAGTCGACGATCAGGGGCGGGACCTGGGCGGGCTGGAGCTCGCCGTGGCGCGCCGCCTCGAGGATGGCAGCGCCCAGGCCGCCGGGCAGGAGGCTGCCGTCTGCGGCGGTCCGCGCGGCGAACTCCAGCATCTCCTGCACCTTGGGTCCGGCCCGCTGAGCGCGGGCGTTCATCGGGCCGAGCAGGTCGAAGGCGGCGCCGGCCCACTCCAGCAGGTGCTCGCGGCCGCCGGCGGGCCAGCCCACCAGGTCGGGCACCACGGTCAGCGGCAGCGCCCGCGCGAGGTCGGCGACGGCGTCGAAGCTGCCCTGCTGTATCAACCGCGCGACTCGTTCGGCTGCCAGCTGCTCGACGGTGCCGCGCATGGACCGCAGCGCACGGGGGGTGAGACCGGGGCCGATCACCGAGCGCAGGTGGGCGTGCAGCTGGCCGTCGCTCATCAGCGTGGTGCCGGCGCCGATGCCGTTGACCATGTCGTTAAGGCCCACGCCTTGCCCGGAGCAGAACGTGCCGGCGTCGCCCAGGACGGCGCGTGCTTCGGTGTACCGGGGCACGGCGTACATCTGCTGCGCGTCGAGCCATACCACCGGCCCGAGGTCGCGCAGGGCGCGGTAGTGCGGGTGCGGATCGAGCAGGACCTCGTCGGTCCAGATGTCATCGGGGTAGCGGGGAATCGTGGGCATCGGCGGGCTCCCGGTCAGGGTGGTTCGTGATGGTGGAGGTCAGCGGCGTGCGGCGCATCAGGCGGCGATCGCGCTCGTGGCAGCCGTGCCGAGCTCGCGGCCGTGGCGGCGCGCCTGTTCTTCGGCCTGCTGGCGCAGCTGGCGGGCGAGATCGGTGAACTGGTCCAGGGCCGGATTGACGCCGACCAGGGTGAACTCGGCCTGGACGACCTTCAGGTCCAGGTGCCAGACGTCGGCGAGGACGCGGCGCATCCATCCGGTCGCGTGGTCCCATTCCTCGCGGGGGGTTCCGGGCCGGTAGTTCCCGCCGTGCACCGTCACCAGGACGGCCGGCTTGCCGGCCAGGAGGGGCAGCGTGCCGGCGGCCATCCGCGGGTCGGTGATGACCATGTCGGTCCACGTCTTGAAGTGCTGCGAGACGCCGAAGTTGTAGAGCGGGGCGGCGAACAGCAGCGCATCGGCCGCGATGAGCTCGTCGGTCAGCGTGGCGGCGAGCGCCAGCGCTGCCTTCTGCTCGTCCGTGCGGGATGCCTCGGGCGTGTGGCCGGCGAAGACGGCGGTCGCCCACGCCGTCGCCGGGATCGGGTCGACCCCGACGTGACGGCGGATGACCGGCTCGCCGGGGTGGGCGTTCCGCCACTCCTGCTCGACGATGTCGGCGATGGCGCGGCTGTGCGAGCCCTCGACGCGGATGCTGGCATCAAGCCTGTAAAGAGACATGTCCTGGTCTTCCTTGTCCGCAGTGTCAACTTGGGTGTCAACTTGCTCGTTCAAGTGAATGCTAGTCGTCAACGCTTGAACCGTCAAGTCTTCCCGGACTAGATCCTGGAAGGGTCTGCAGCCTGGAAGACGCCAGATCCGTGCTGCTAGGGAAGGGTTTACCCATGACAAGCAACCGAGTGTCTAGCATGTTATAACTTGAATCATCAAGTTATAAACACAGGAGGGTGAGGAGCACGACCTCGCTGCCGCGCCCGGGCGTGAGCGTTCGGACGCCCGCGCCCAGACGTCCAGCGACCCCGACACCGGGGTACTGGCAACGGAACGGCCAGTGGCGATAGCGGGCTGAAGACCGCTGGGTTACCGCCACCGGCCGTTTGGATTTAACCGGGCTCCGTGGGCGAGAGGATGGAAGACTTGCCACGTGCCCAGACGTACATGGCTCGACAGCAAGATCGACGTGTTCCTGGAGGAACTCGCTGCGTCCGGCATGCACCTGGACCGGCAACGTGCCGGTGAGCTGATCACCGGGCAGGTCCGTGCCGTCGCAGCCCTCCTGAGGGTCACCGAGGCCACCGCCCGTACCTATCTCGGCGACGAGACCATCAAGGACCTGGCCCGGCGGATGCTGTTCGAGGTCGCCGGCGAACGGCCCGGCGCCGACCTGATGGAGGCGCCGCGGACCGTTCCGCTGCCGCTGGCCCTGGTGGGGATCACCGTCGCGGCCCTGGCCGAGGCCATGCAGGTCCGGGCGGCCAACGAACCGCCCGACCACCTCGGCGACGTCATCACCACCTACGCGCAGACGCTGTCCGGGCTCGGGCAGATCACCGCCGCCGCGCCGGAGCAGGCCGGAAACCCGGCAGAGATCCTGTTCCCGCCAGCGCTGCTGCGCCGCGCGGCCCGGTACATCAGCGGCGCCGCCGACCTGGCCGCGAACGGCGGCAAGCTTCCGGACGGGATTCCCGAGACGGCACGCAGCCAGCTGGCCGCGACCTTGCGCCGGGACGCTGACGGACTGATCGCGATCGCGACCACCGACTGATCCCTCTCGATCACCGACCCACTGTTTACAGGGCCTGCGTCACGATGGCCTTCAGGTCGCCGTGGCTCAGGGCGACCGGGTTGCCCTGCATGCTGCTCGAGGTCAGGGCCTTGGCGGCGATCTCGTCGGCGTGCTGGGCGCCGACGCCGAAGGCGGCCAGGCCGGGTACGTCGAGCAGGACCAGGGTCTGGCGGATCCAGGCCAGGCCGTCCTCGACGGACGCGGCCGGATCGCCGGTCAGCAGCCGCGCCGCCCGGCCGTAGCGGTCAAGAGCTGGCTGGCCGGGCGGCCCCGACCGCAGCGCCCTCACGTTCGCGCTGATGACCGGGGCCAGCACGGCGGCGCAGGCGATGCCGTGCGGCACGTCCGCTATGCCGCCGATGACGCCGGCCAGGCCGTGCACTGCGCCGAGCTTGGCGTTGGCCAGCGCCATCCCGCCCAGCAGGGCGCACGTGGCCATGTCCGCCCGGGCCGCCACGTTCTCGCCGTCGGCGTAGGCCGCGCGCAGGCCGGCCGCGGCGCGGCGCAGGCCCTCGCTCGCGAGCCCGTCCGTCAGCGGGCTGGCCCGCGGCGAGACCAGGGGTTCCAGGCACTGGGTGAGCGCATCGAGGCCGCTGGCAGCGGTGACGGACCGCGGGCAGGACACGGTGAGCTGCGGATCGACCAGCGCGACCCGGGGGATCATCAGCGGGCTGCGCAGGCTGGCCTTGAGGCGGTGCTCCGGCGAGGCCAGCACGGCGTTGGCGGTTACCTCCGCCCCGGTGCCGGCCGTGGTGGGCACCGCGACGCAGGGCACGGCGGGCCGGGTGATCGCCTGGCCGGCCCCGATGACCTCCAGGTAGTCCAGCGGGTCACCGCCGTTTCCCAGCAGCATGGCGACGGCCTTGCCGGTGTCGATGACGCTGCCGCCGCCGATCGCCGCGACCACGTCGGCGCCGTGCTCGCGCGCGGCGCGAACCCCGGCCCGGGCCAGCTCGACCGTCGGCTCGGCGCCCACCTCCAGCACCGCGGCCGGCAACCCCAGCCCCGCTAGCAGCCCGGCGTGACGCTCCGGGTTCGCGCCCGTGCACACAAGCACCCGGGACCCGAACCCGGCCAGCACCCCCGGCAGTTCCACCGCCCGGCCCGGGCCGGCCAAGACACGGCCGGCCGTGGCGAACTCGAACCGCGTCGCTGTCACGGCGCGCCGCTGGCCCAGCCGTCGCCGCCGGCCGGGAACACCGCGGAGTACCGCACCGACTGCCGTGGCTCAGCCATCATCTCGGCGACCGCGTCGCGCCACGCCGCGTAGTGCGGCGTCAGCTTGTGCGCGGTCGGCGCCTGCTCGTCCCGGTAGACCTCGGTCAGCACCACGTGGGCCGGATCGGCCTGATCCTGGATCACGTCGAAGCGCAGCACGCCCGGCTCGGCCAGTGACTCCCGCGCGTTGGCCAGCGTCGCGGCCAGGAAATCCGCGACCCGTTCCGGCCGCACCCGCGCATGAACATGAACGACCAGCATGTTCCCATCCTGCTACACCAGGCGGGCCGCGGTACCGGCGTCGCAGTCCGATCTTCTTCGGAGCTGGGCGCTAATATCGCTGCACGCCCGCCGCCGTTCCCCCCGGAGATCAGCACGTCCTTGCTGTTTACAAGGAACTTGAACGCGGGTAAGCCGGTGGAGGATTCAACCCGTGTCGGCTCAGGCGGTGGATGAGGAGGCGTGGCGCATGGGTGGCGAGGGCGGCGTGCTCGGCGGACTGGATCTCAGCCTGAAGCTCAACCCCAGGGATGAGGCCGCCCGCCTGGCCGCGGCTCAGGACAGGCTGCTGCACCTGCGGCTCGTACTGGGCGGCCAGATCGGAGAAGATCCGCAGATCGGGCCGCCGGTCTGCGTGGTCTTCGAGGGGTGGGACGCCTCCGGAAAGGGTGGCGCGATCAAGCGGCTCGTCGCGCCGCTGGACCCGCGGCACGTCCGGGTCGCCCAGTTCAGCGCGCCCACCTATGACGAGAAGCGCCACCACTTCCTGTGGCGGTTCTGGCCGGTGCTGCCCGGCTGGGGCGGCATGGCGGTGCTGGACCGGTCGTGGTACGGCCGTGTCCTGGTCGAGCGAGTCGAAGGCTTCGCCGCCGAGGAACAGTGGCGGCGCGCCTACCGGGAGATCGTCGACTTCGAGCGGACGCTAGCTGACGAGGGCATGATCATGGTCAAGTTCTGGCTGCACCTGTCGCCCGAGGAGCAGCTCAAGCGGTTCAAGGCGCGGGAGCGCGATCCGCTGAAAGCCTGGAAGCTCACCGCGGAAGACTGGCGGAACCACGGCAAGCGGCGGCAGTATGAGGCGGCCGTCGAGGAGATGCTGGACCGGACCGATCACGCGGCCGCGCCGTGGGTGCTGGTCGAGGCCGAGGACAAGCGGTGGGCCCGGGTGAAGGTGGCCGAGTCGGTGGTCGCGGCCATCGAGGCCGGCCTGGCCGCACGGAACCTCCCGCTCCCGCCGACGCCCCCCGCCACGGCTCAGGAAGCCTAGCAGCCCCGGGCTCCTGTCGCCCTGGCCCGTAACGGCGATCACGCCCGCTTTTCGCTGTACCATCACGGCCATGAATCCACTGTCGGGCGTTCTCGACGAAGCGTGGCGGATGTACAAGGCGCACGCCAGGCATCTCCTCGCGATCGCATTCGTCATCTACCTGATCGCGGCGGTCATCGCCGCGCTCCTCGCGCTGGCCGGAGGCACCATCGGGATCGTGCTCGGCTCCCTGGTGGAGATCATCGCGGCCTTCGTGCTGCAGGCGACGCTGATCAAGGCCGTGCAGGACGTGCGCGACGGCCGGGTCGACCTGTCCATCGGCGAGACCCTGCGCGCGGCCACGCCCTATATCGCGCCCGTCGCCGGGGCCTCGATCCTGGCCGGCATCGCCATCGCGATCGGCCTATTCCTGATCATCGTCCCCGGCCTGTTCCTGATCACCATCTGGGCGGTGATCGTGCCGGTCATCGTCCTGGAGAGGTCGGGGGCTCTGGCGTCGTTCGGCCGCAGCCAGCAGCTCGTTCGCGGCCGTGGCTGGCACGTGTTCGCCACCCTGGTCCTGGTGTACGTGATCCTGCTGGTGGTGAACCTGGTGCTCGGCCTGATCTTCTCGGCGCTGCCGCACGCGCTGAGCAACGGGCTGAGCTCGATCATCTCGGGCACGCTGATCGCCCCGTTCCTCGCCCTGGTCGTGACGCTGGTCTACTACCGGCTCTCCGGCGACTCGCAGGCGCCGCCGCCGCCCGGCGGCGAGAGTTACGGGGAATACCAGCAGATGCCGTGACCGAACCGCCGGGGCCGGGCGCCGGTAAGGCGCCGGCCTCCCCGGCGAATGTCGACGCGGCCGACAGTATCGAGCCCGCGACGATGACGCTCAGCATCCAGAACCGGACGTGGTCACCTGCCCGCCGCATCCCACGATGCAACCCTGGCCGCTGTGACGACGCGTAACCAGTCTTCGCGCTTAGCACCCGCGCACATCGCCGCCGATATGGTCGGCAACCTTGTCGCCCAAGGTGGCCGTTTGGTGTCAGCCGAACTAGTCGATATGTACCCGGAGCCGTCGCTGGTCAGTAGCCACGCCGGTGGTATCTGGCTCGGCGGCGGACGAGCCCTATGATCGCGGCGAGCAATGTGGGCCGCTTCGGCCGATTGGCCGCGCCGGGCGCTGCCGGCTGCGGGATAACCGGCGCTGGCCGGTGGGGTTCCGGACGTCGTCGCGAGGACCCGCGTATCCGGCCGGTGATGCTTTCAGGCATAGACGTGCTGGCCTCAGGTCGTCTTGATCAGGCCGCCATCGATGAGGTAGTTGCTGCCGGTGATGTTGGCGGCCCGGCCGGAGGCCAGGAACGTGATCAGCGTGGCGACCTCTTCTGGGGTGGTGAACCGGCCGGTGGCGAACCCGCCGATCCCGGCGATGATCGTCTGGCGGGCGGTATCGGCGTCCACTCCGGTGGCCTTGGCCACCGTCGCGGCCACGCCGTGTTCGCCGAGCCACAAGTCGGTGGCTACCGGGCCGGGGGAGACGGCGTTGACGCGGATGCCGTGCGGGCCGTACTCCTGGGCGAGGGTTTTGGTCAGGTTGACCAGCGCGGCCTTGGCGGCGCCGTAGTCGATGGTGGCGGCGTCGGGCTGGAAGAAGGCATTGACGGAGGCGACGTTGACGATCGCTCCGCTGCCGTTCTTGATCATCTCGGTCAGGGCGGCGCGGCTGGCCCGCAGCGCGATGAAGAAGTTCATCTGCATCGCCCAGGCGAAGTCCTCATCGCTGGTCCCGAAGAATCCCGCGGTGCGCATTCGGACGGCTCCGACGTTGTTGACCAGCACGTCGATGCGGCCGTGCTGCTCGGTCGCGTGCCGGATCAGCTGCGCCGGCCCGTCGGGTGCGGTCAGGTCGACCGCGACCGGGGTCACGCCCTTGAGCCCGTCGAGGGTGTCGGTGGTCAGCGAGCCGGCCACGACCTGTGCGCCTTCGCCGGCCAGGGCCCGGGTTGTGGCCATTCCGATGCCCTTGCCTGCTCCGGTGACGACCGCGACCTTGCCGGCCAGGTTCAGGTCCATGAGTTCTCCTTCGGTCGGGCCAGCCGGGTGGTGTCGGTGTCGTGGTCAGTCGCCTTGGAAGCGTTGCTGGCGCCAGGGATCGCCGTAGTTGTGGTAGCCCCTGCGCTCCCAGGTGCCCGGCTCGTCGTTGACGGTGAGGGTCATGCCGGACACCCAGGGGAGGCTCTTCCACAGGTACAGGTGCGG
>Ga0070708_100003723_pt1 | contig 11958 bp, 9 predicted proteins | sample KBSK5503metaG_FD_65469 | JGI IMG/M metagenome (GOLD analysis project Ga0070708, IMG submission 65469) | Corn, switchgrass and miscanthus rhizosphere microbial communities from Kellogg Biological Station, Michigan, USA - KBS K5-50-3 metaG | ecosystem: Host-associated > Plants > Roots >...
GTTCCGGGCCGGCGATCTCGACGATGCCGTTTCGTGGCGCCGCGAGCGCCACATCGGCGACGATGGCAGCAACGTCGTCCGCCGCGATGGGCTGGAACAGGCCGGGCGAAAGCCTGACCACGTTTCCATCTGCACTTGAAGCGGCGATGCCGCCGAGGAATTCCAGGAACTGGGTGGAGCGGATAATGGTGTAGGGGATGCCGGAGGTCTCGATCAGTTTCTCTTGGGCGACCTTGGCGCGGAAATAGCCATTTTCGGGCGTCCGGTCAGTTCCGACGATGGATAGCGCGACATGGTGTCGGACGCCGGCTGCGGCCTCCGCCGCGAGAAGGTTGCGGCCGGAGGTCTCGAAGAATTCCAGCACCGCCGTGTCTTCAAATGAGGGCGAGTTGGCGAGGTCGATCACCACCTGAGTGCCGGCCATGGCCTCTTTGAGGCCCTCGCCGGTGATGCTGTTGACGCCGGTATTGGGCGAGGCGGCGACGACCTCGTGGCCGCCCTGCCGCAGAATGGGGACGGTCTTCGAGCCGATCAGGCCGGTGCCGCCGATAACGACGATCTTCATTCCGAACCTCCTAGTTCGTAGCCCGCAAGCCGGGGTTTGTGATGGTTGTGCGGCAAGCCGCCGCCAGCGAGTGCGGTCCACCACGAGGGAGACGGAGAGCGTCTTTCCACGGCAGCACCCAGATTCGCCTGACAGCGGAAGGGTATCACCTGCAGAGCCGTCTCGCCGGCCGTGTCGGACGGCGAGTGCTTCAGCGAGACCGGCGCGGCGAGTCGGGGGATTCTGCGGAAAACTTCACCCTCACGTCTTCGGCTCCGCCGTAGAGCCAGCGCGACAGTAGCTCGGGGTCGGAGACGTCAGGGACTCGTCCACGAAGCTCCCGCGACCAATGCTTCGGGAGGTTGGAAGGGGGCCATTCCGCTCGAGTCGGATCAGCGAAACTCACCGCAACTTCTAACCCGCCGATACCCCTGTGAGTTAGACACCGGGTCCCCGGAGGCTATCGACATGTGTCCGTAGCGTTGACGGTTGGGCGGAACATTTCGCCAACTTCTTCCAACTTCGACGAAAAGGCGGGCTCGAACGGATTCCAACGGAAGGCCGGGTTTATTGAGGTTTCTTAGTGTTGCGGTTGTGATGCGTTGGTACGTTTTGCCGTAGGTTGGCAGTTCCTTTTGGGTTCGAGTAGCGTTGACTGGAGCCGAGGGGAATTGCTTGACGATTCCAGCCGACTGCAGTACACGTTGCCGCGTAGGCACGCGCCTCTTGGAGGGTCTCGAAGCTTGCCGTCAACTAAGGCGACGTCGTACCGCCGGAAAAATGGAATCGGATCGGTAATCGCTATGGGAAGCCGACCCGCCGCACGAGATCGGCAAACCGAGAATCCCCGCGCAGGTCGTCCAGATTCGGATCCAATTTCAGGTAGGTCATACCCAGAGACCGTTCGCTGAATGCGTTCTCGAGGGATTCGAATGCCGAGTCGCAATCCTCCAGGGCGAGACGGAGAGCCGCCATGGAATAGGGAGAGACATACCGGCTCTTCGAGATCCCCTCGAGCTCTCCGAGCGTCCTCCGCGCTTCCGCTTGCCGGCCCGACGTCGCATAGGCGTGCCCCAGGTCGGCAAGAAACTGTGTGCTGCCGCCGGAGAATTCGACGGCCTTCTGCAGCTCCTCGATCGCCTGGGATTCTCTCGCTATCTTCTGGCAAGCCAGCCCCATCACGCGTCGCGCGAACGCGAAGGTCGGATCCATCTCCAGCGTCTTCTGGGCCTCCCGGATCGCGTCCTCATAGCGTCGGACCAGATAGAAGAACCACCCGGTGGCAGCGCGGTTGATGAGCGAAAGAGGATCGAGCTTCTGCGCGCGACGCCATTCTTCGAGCGCCTCGGTGAATCGCCCGAGCGCGGTCAACAGACCGGCGTAGTGCATGTGGGCGGTCGCGTCCTGAGGCGCCTCTTCCAGGCATCTGCGAAACTCCCTTTCGGAGGCGGTCCATTTCCAGTCGTAATAGTGCAGCGCATAGGCGAGCGGATCGCGGGCCTCCGCCAGCGAGGGGTCGATCTCGAGCGCCCGGGACGCCGCCGCTTTGGCTCTCGGAAATGCCTCGCCCGGAGGCGCAATGGCGTGGAAGCCCAGAACCGCCCAGCTGTCGGCAATGCCGACTTGGGCGACGGCATAATCCGGATCAGCTTCGATCGCCTGCCGGAAGTATTCGATCCCGCGCCGCAACCCGTCCTCCGTGCGCTTGTTCCAGAAGAAACGGCCGCGAAGGTAGAGGCGATAGGCCTCCTGGTTCTCGGTCGGGCGCCGAGAAAGCCGCTTCTTCTCCTCGCCCGTGAGCTTCAGGCGAAGGCTCTCCGAGATCTGCTCCGCGATTTCGTCCTCGATAGCGAGCACGTCCGCGATCTTGCGGGCGTGCCGCTCGCCCCACAGCTGCGAGCCGTCCGCGAGATCGACGAGCTCGGTCTTGATGACGAGATCCTCTCCGCGATGGAAGACCCGGCCGATCACGACGGCGCCGACTCTGAGTTCGCGCCCGGCCGCGATGGGATCGACACCCGATCCCTTGTAGCGGAAGACCGTGCTTCGGGCCATCACCCGAAGGTGCGGAAGCCTCGAAAGCCGGCTGATGATTGTCTCGGTGATCCCGTCGCTCAGGTATTCGGCGTCCGGATCGCCGCTGGCGTTGGCAAAGGGGAGAACCGCGACGGAATCGATCGCCCGTCTCTGGCGGCCCGACGGGGTCTTCGTCGCGCCCGCCTGCACCGCCCGCAGGGCGAAAGCGAGATCCTGCGCCGACTGGAAACGCCCGTTCGGCGCCTTTTCCAGACAGTGGGCAACCAGGATGGAGAGCTCCTGGGGAATGTCCGGATTGTCTTCGGCCAGTTTCGGAGCGGGGTCCTTCAAGATGGACGCCATCGTTTCGACGGGAGTATTGCCGCCGAAGGGGCGATGGCCGGAGGCCGCCTCGTAGAGGACGCATCCGAGCGAAAAGATGTCGCTTGTCACGTCCGCGGGTTCCCCCCGAGCTTGCTCGGGCGACATGTATGCGGCCGTGCCCATGACCCAACCGGAATCGGTCAATGCCCCTTCGGTCGGTGCGGAGGACTCCTCCGGGCGCGAAGTGACGAGCTTCTGCCGAGCAAGCCCGAAGTCGAGAATCTTCACGCGGCCGTCGGAGGTCAGGAAAATGTTCTCGGGTTTTAGATCGCGGTGAATGATGCCCCGGGAATGCGCGGCTGCCAGGCCGTCAGCGACGGCCGTCGCGAACTCGACTGCCGTGGACCAGGGTAACGGGCCGCGCGCCAAGCGCGCCCCGAGTGTCTCCCCTTCAAGAAGCTCGGTGACGGCGTAGGAAACGTCGCCCCAAGTTCCGACGTCGTAGAGCGTCAGGATGTTCGGGTGAGAAAGGCCGGCGACCGCCCTGGCCTCTCGCTCGAATCGCCGGGAGAGTTCCGCATCATGAGACAGGTGCTCGGGAAGGACCTTGACCGCGACCTCGCGGTCAAGCCGTGTATCCCGCGCCCGGTACACCTCCCCCATCCCGCCAGCGCCCAGCGGCGCGAGGATCTCGTACGGGCCGAGGCGCGTCCCGGAGCCGAGCGTCATCGTCTATTTGAGCCCTTCGACCAGATACAGCTCCGAGAGAACCTGACCGTAGTAGTAAGCGTAGGCGCTTCCGTCCGGCGTGATCTGGACATTCGGGATAACATTGGCCCCGGCCAGATCGGGCGGCACCAATTCCTTCCAGAGCTCCCGGCGTCCGGTCGAGAGATCCAGCCGAAAGATCCGCCCCGGTACGTCTCCGATCCGATAAACAAAGAGCGACCTGCCGTCGGCGTTCCACTGCACCGGGAATTCGCCTTCCGCGAGGCCCTCGATCGGCAACGGAGAACCCCCACCCACCGGATAACGCGCGAACCCGGAGCCCGGCGCCGGGCCCGTGGCGAATCTTCCATCGGGAGACACGACGAGTCCGTGGAAACCTCCACCGGCGCCTTCGGTCGTCACCGGCCGGGGAGCTCCCCCCGCCAGGTCCTGAACGTACAGTCGCGCGCGCCGGCCCTTCTCACTTCCCGCGAAAAGGATTCGTTTTCCATCAGGAAGGAACCTCGCCGTCTGATAGCTCTCGATCGGACCGCGCTCCAGCCGCCTGGCCTGCCCGGCGCCGGTCGGCAGCAGGACCAGTTGAGAGAAACCGAAAGGAGTCGCCAATGCCGACCTCTTGTCGGGCGAGAGCGCGAGCGCGTAGCCCTCGGCCAGGCGCACCGGCGGCGAACCATCGGTCTTGCCCACGTAAACGGTACCCGCGCCTCCTCCACCCTCTCCGCCTTCCATGAAAAGGAGCGTCGTCCCGTCCGTGGCGATATCCGCGGGTATCGTGCCGTCGAGCCAGGAGAGGTCGCGCTCACGCTTTTCGCCCGGCGGCAGAACGGCCATCCGAGCCCGCACGCCGTCGCGCGCCAGCAGGACACGGCCATCCCGCGCAACGTCGTGTAAGGTGCCGGCGGTCTCCGCGATCACCCTCCTGCGCCCCGCAGGGGTGACACCGTAGAGCGTTCGGCGGTCCATGTTCCCGAAGGACGTCGCGGTGAACCAGATCTCCTTGCCGTTGGGAGACCACGCGATGCCCTGAGCGCTGGCCCAGGACTCCGAAAGGGTCTTTCTTCTGCCGGCGCGGTCAACCAGGGTCAGGATCCCGGCGTCGTCTGCTCGAACTCGATGGTCGAAGAAGGCGACCGCATCCCCTGCAGGGGAGACGCGGGGGTGGCTGATCCAGCCGGAGGTTTCATAGAGCCGCTTCCCGATGGGGAACTCCAGGCTCATTTGTGTTCCGACCTGACGGACCACAGCCAGGTTGACCCCGTCCGGCGCCCAGTCGGCCGCAAGGACGTTCTCGAGGACTTCCCGCGGCGCGCTGCCCGAGATCGGCAACCGGGCGAGCGTTCCCAGGGTCTCCCAGCCATCTATGAAATGCCGGCCGAGGCAGAGAGCCATCTCTCCCGAAGAAGAGATCGAGAGGACGTCGGCGCTCGGCAGAGAGAACGGAAGGGATTCGGGGCTGCCAGGGCGAGTGGAGAAGAGCTGCACGGGCATGCCGTTCCAGGACGCGCCGTAGACGACCGTCTGGCCGTCCGGGGCAAACCGCGCCGAGAAGACATACCCGCGGCGGAACGTCAGCCTTCGGAAGGAAGCAGGCGGGCTCTTGCCGGCGCGCTGGCCCAGAGAGAACGCGGCGAACCCGATCGCAATCAGCAGCGCAACTCCCATCAACGCGGGCCAGATACGCCGGCGAGGGCGCGGCGCAAGAGCCGTTAAGGTCTCTCCCGAGACTCCGGCCTCGGAAAGATGGTCCCGTACGCCTGCCAGCTCCCGCGCGAGGTCGCGCGTCGAGGCGTAGCGCTCTTCCGGGTCCTTGGCCAGGCAGCGCTCGACGATCCAGCGCAGGGGCGGCGGAACATCGGCCCGGAGCTTGACCAGAGGCTCGGGCTCCTCGCGGATGATGGCCGACATGGTCTCCGCCGCGGTCTTCCTCGCGAACGCCTTCTGTCCCGAAGAGATCTCGTAGAGGATCGAGCCCAGGGAGAACTGGTCGGAGTGGAAGTCCAGCGGCTGCCCGCTCGCCTGCTCCGGCGACATATAGCCGACCGTTCCCAGCACGGTCCCTGGATGTGTCTCGGGCCTGGCCAGAGTCGGCATGGCCGATACCTCGCCCGATTCGGGCTCCACGAGCTTGGCCAGGCCGAAGTCCAGGATCTTGACGTAGCCGTCTTTGGAGACCATCACGTTCTCGGGCTTCAAGTCGCGGTGGACAATCCCGGCCGCGTGCGCCTTCGCGAGCCCCTCGGCGATCTGGACGGCGATGCCGATCGAGCGGCGCACCGGCAACGGTTCGGTGGTGCAGAGCTCCCGCAGCGTCCTGCCTTCCACTAGCTCCATCGCGATGAAAGCGACCTGCTCCGCCTGTCCGATCTCGTAGATCGTGATGATGTTGGGGTGGTTCAGGGCCGAGGCCGAGCGCGCCTCCTGCTCAAAGCGGGACAGACGGTCCTTGTCGAGCGAGACTTCTTCAGGCAGCACCTTCAAGGCCACCTCGCGCCCGAGCCGGGGATCGCGCGCCCGGTACACCTCGCCCATCCCGCCAGCGCCCAGTGGCGCGAGGATCTCGTACGGGCCGAGGCGCGTCCCGAACGTGAGGGCCATTCGAATCGCAGAAGTCTACGCCTCGTGCCACCTGTGCCCGGTCAGACGTTCAAGTCGACGTGTCCGAAATTGTGTCCGAATGCGGAGCCAAGAAAACAGCAAGAACAGCAGAGTGGCTTGAAAGGCCGAGCGAGCGAAATCTGCGAAAAACCTAGGAAAACGCGAGGATTAGGTTTTAGTCGATTGGAATTTGCGAGGATTTGTGTGGTCGGGACGCCGGGATTCGAACCCGGCGTAAACCCGCGAATTCCTGAGGAATTTAGCCATGTGTCCGAAGACGTGTCCGAACGCGTCGTCTCCTTGTCTCGTCAGAATCGGATTCCTGCTCCGAAGCGGAAGGTTCTCGGGAGCTGGTAACCGGCGGCGCTTGTTGGTTTGCCGAAGTTCGGTCCGAGATCGTAGTTGGCGCCCGAGCCGCGCTTGGCCGCGCACCGGAGTGTCCGTGAAGGGGTTGAAAGGCGCAAAACCGCTGCTGTTGGCGGAGGTCGAGACGGAGGTGTTGACGGCTACGACCCCCTTCTCGTTGAAGAGGTTCAGGACCTGAGGCTGCAGAAATAGCTCGAGCTTCCCGAGCGCTCGTATCGTCCAGGTCAGCGACAAATCGGTTCGCGTGATCGTGTCGGTACGGAAAGCCGCTGGCTTCGAAAAGAAGTAGTTCACGGATGTCGGCGGGTGCTCGTAACCCGGGTTGGTCACGTACTGGCTGGGATCGACCGGGCCCACGGCCTGGTACCCGATTCCCGAGTCCATGGATTCGAGAAGCGAAACGACGAAATCTCCCCAGCGCGTCGGGACTTCGCCGCCGACCCACACGCGCGCCCTGTGCCTCTGGTCGGCGGCCGGATGCGAAGGGAAGGGCTGACCGGCGGCCAGATACCCCATCGGGTAATTCCAGCGCTCCTGCCTGTACTCGGGGTACTGCTCCAAGTCGGCCGGTTCGACGACGGTTGCCCTCTGTTCGGCCGGGAAGTTTCCGGTCAGGCGCGACCACGTGTAGCTCGCGCCGGCAAAGCCGCTCTTCGAGAAACGGTAGGAGAACTGAGTCTGGACCGCGGCGTACCGGCGTTGCGGCCGATCGGAGTTCTCGATCACCTCGACGTCGTAAACGTTGCCGGAAGGATCGGGTGGCGTCTTGCCGGTCGTCAAATCGATTCGCCCGCTGTAGAGATCCTTCCAGTCGCGGTAGAGAAAGTCCGCGCGCGCGTAACCCTTCGAGCCGAGCTGGACTCCGGCGCCGAGGGAATACTCCTGGACGCTCGGCGGCTTGAGGGTCCTCTGGACGGCCGCCGGCACAACTTTGATGGCCACCTCGCGTCCCAGGCGAGGGTCCCGCGCCTTGTATACTTCCCCCATCCCGCCCGCGCCAAGCGGCGCGAGGATCTCGTAGGGGCCGAGGTGCGTACCCGGCGAGAGCGGCATGATCGTTACCGCCGGATTCTAAGCCCCGCCTCGGCGTTCACTGGTCGACGGGTAATTCGGCCACGGCGTTCGTCGGCCCGCTAGGCCGCTGCCATAAGTGCAGGACCCACGCCGGGGTTGACAGTCCTGCCGAGGCTCACAGAAACTTGCGGAGGTCATCAAATTACTGGAGGGATACCATGAGGCAATCACTAATCGCGGGCGTTGTGGCGGGTGCATTGGTGACGGGCGCGAGTGTCGGCCAGGCCAACGGGAGTGGGCCGTTCGAATTCGTCGGCGTTGAGCAATTTGCTGTACTGCCGGACGGCGTGCGCTTTCCCGAGGGCATCGCCGTCAATCCGGCCACCGGCGAGATCTACGCGGGGACGTTTGACTTCGGTCCGAATGCGAACAAACTTCTGCGGTTCACGAGAAACGGCCGTCTCCTCGCCCAGCGCGACTTTGGCGGAACGCCGCTCCTCGGCCTCGATTTCGACGCTACTCACAACAGAGTCTTCATCCTCAATTTCGGGGCGTCCAAGGTTCAGCGCATCGCGGCGGAGTTCGACAGCACGACGACGGTGGAAGACGTCGCAACGCTGCCAGCAATCGGTCCGCCAGGCCCACGGACCGTCGGCAACCCGGACGGGAGCTCCGACACAATCACGTTCGGAGCGACCCATCCAGCCCCCAACGGGATGGTTTTCGACCATCTCGGCAACCTGTACGTCTCCGACTCATTCCAAGGGGCGATCTTTCGAATCGACAACGCAAGGACCTGCGCGACGCCCTGCGCCGTGACCCTGGTCTCACACGATCCGCTGCTCGCGACCGCGGGCTTTCCGCCATTCGGCGCGAACGGTCTCGCGTTGAACGCGGCTGAAACCACGCTGTTCATCGCCAACACGGGGGACAACCGCGTGCTCAGAATGGATATCGCCACGAAGGCGGTCTCCGTGTTCGCGGAGAGCGTTCATGGAGCGGACGGCCTGCTCTTCGATACGTCCACGGGCCTCCTCTGGGTCGCAGCCAACCAGGCCGACCAGATTGTCGCTTTGAACGACAAAGGACGGCCCATCGCGCGCGTCGGCGAGTTCGAGGGCATCCGTCGCGACGGCACGCCGCGGGGGCTGCTGTTTCCGGCGAGCATGGTGATTCTGGACGGTCACATGTACGTGACCAACCTCGCGCTGCCGCTAACGAATGCGGTGGGAGACGAGCCGGAGGAAGACGTCACCCGCTGGACGATCGCACGTTTCCGAGTGCCGAACCGGTAGATGCGTCGCTCCGCGCGCTCCGCGGGATCTACGCCTGACAGCGTGATCCCGCTACGGCGCTTCGCTCCCGCGGCGCGAGGCTCCTCCCCTTTGGGAGACTCCTCGCGCCGCGACCGGGGCCGGTTTAGCCAAATTCCTTCGCCTCCGCTCGCTCGAGAACGGATTTACTACGCTCGAAGCGCATGTCGGCAAGCTCGCACGTCGATAGGGAATTTGAGACGCTCGCTCCCGCGGCGCTGAACGCGAATACGGCGACCACGACAATCGCTGTGCCGGCCCCGGGGCCACGGTCCCCGACGCGGGCCGACTCGGTCATTTCCTCATGGCGCTCTGCATCGGCTTGATCGCCATGCTTCTGATCCTGGTGAAACGATGATTCCGATCGACGGTGACAGCGTGAACGGAGGGCGATCGACTGAGGCGAGCGGCTACGCCTCGGACGATTCGCGCACGCCGGGGGACTCGGGCCGCCGAAGCGCCGGTCGCGCCATCCTCTGGGGCTGGCTCCTGTGCGGGATTCTCGACATCACCTCCGCGATCGTCATCTCGATCGCGAACAAAGGCTCGCCGATCCGCATGCTTCAGGGCATCGCCGGCGCGGTGCTCGGCCCGGTGACTTTCGAGGGTGGGTTCGCGACAGCAACCCTCGGTCTCGTGATGCACTTCGGAATCGCGTTCACCGCAACGGTGATCTTCTATTGGCTCAGCCGGCGGATTCCCGCGATGGTCGAGTGGGCCGTGCCGAGCGGGCTCCTCTTCGGCGTCGTGTGGCTCCTCGTCATGTATCGCGGCGTCATTCCCCTGACGATCGCGCTGCGGACGCTCTACCTCGCCAACGTCAAGCGATCGCTGCCGGCACTCTGGCCGTTGCCGCTGCTCGTCCACATGACGTGCGTGGGACTGCCCATCGCGCTGGCGGTCCGCCGCTTCGGGCCGTGGCCGCGGGGGAATCGCGCTGCATGACTCACCCGACACGAAACTTCCTTCGCGCGACTACGGTCCTGACGTTCTTCCTGCTTTTCTGCGCTCCCCTGGGTGCCGCTCCCCCTGGCTCTGCCAAGGCCAAGCCCGATTACTCGATTCAGGCGATCCGCTACGGGACCATCGTAGGCTTCCCCGTGTCGGCCCTGGTGATGGGAGCACCTAAGGATGAAAAGCTCGACATCGCCATGGTCGTCTGGTTAATCCGCGGGGGAGGCCGCAATATCCTGTTCGACAGCGGCTTTCATCGCGAGGCCTGGCTCAAGGCGTTTCCCACCGCGGACTACCTGCGCCCCGACGAATCCGTGAAGCTCGCCGGCGTCCAGCCCGAAGACGTCACCGACATCGTCATCAGCCACGCGCATTGGGATCACATGGGCGGCATCGACCTCTTCCCAAAGGCGACCGTTTGGATCCAGAAGCAGGAATTCGCTTATTACACCGGAGACGCCTGGCAGCCGGGCGGTAGACATGGAGGCATCGACCCCGACGATGTGAAGGCCCTCGTGCAACGGAACATCGAAGGCCGACTGCGCCTCGTCGAGGGTGACAATGTGGAGATCCTTCCAGGCATTCACGCCTATACCGGAGCGCGCCACACCTGGGCTTCGCAATACATTCGCGTCGACGGCGAGCCGCCCTTCGTCCTCGCTTCCGATAACTGCTATCTCTACCGCAATCTCGCCGAGCACAAAGCCAGCGCCACCTTCAGCGAGGCCGATCAGCCCGCCAACATCCGTAATCAGGCGCGAATGATCGAGCTCGCTGGCGCCGCGGATCGCGTCATCCCCGGCCACGACCCACGGCAATTCGAGAGATTCCCCACGCAGGGCCGGATCGCACAAATCCGGTAATCAACGAGTCGGTTCTCGTGGAAGATTCTCTTTCGCCGGTCGATCAAGATACACGCTTACACGTCTGGTCACCAGAAACATCGACGGCACGACGATAGGTCAGGACAACGATCGGCGCGGTCATCGGGAAACGCGCGACATCCTTCTCAAGCCATGACAGAGTCTTTCATCCTTCCTCCCTGGAGGCGGCCGCCCGTCTTGGGCGGCGCGACCTGGGTTGGGGTTTGTTCGTCTGAATCCGAGTCTGTCACCGTGAGGCGAGTCTCGCCGTCCGGACAGGGGTGGTGTTGGCAGGCCGCGTCGGAAGTTCAGATGGCCCAGCCTTGGCCCAGTTCTCCCCAGAATCCGGCTGCGGCGGCTTCGGCTTGGATGAAGCGCTTGAGGATGCGCAGGCGGCTGAGATCACGAGCGACGAAAAAGTCAGGACGAGGACACCGAGCATCTTCTTCATGACAACTCCTCTTCGAAATCGAACCTCGGCCTATTCGTGGTTCGGGGAGGAGTACACCGCCGCGCGCGCTTGGATTGAGGCCGCCCGGCTCTTTCAGGAATGGTTCAGATTCGCGCCGTGCAGGAAAAAGGCGCGTTCACCTTCGGCGGCCCGATGACTCAGGCGTTCGAGATAACGCGGTTCTCAAGACGAGATTAAGGCCGGGGGCCGACGAGATCCATTCCTCACCGGCCGGTGAACTCCTTACCGAACGCGGGATATCCCCGCTTCAGTACTCGAGGAGGACTGGTCATGAAAAGACTCTCAGCTTGGCTTCTCAATCCCCCTGATTCCGCGCCGAGGGCAACCATCCTGGTGCGGTTGATGGCTGGCGGCGTGTTCCTCTGGGAAGGAATTCTCAAGTTCGTCTACACGAATCAGGGGGTGGGCCGTTTCGCCAAGATCGGGATTCCCGCTCCTCACGCCACGGCAGCGTTCGTCGGCGGGCTGGAAATCCTGGGAGGATTGCTCTTGATCGCCGGCTTTCTGACGCGGCTCATCGCTATTCCTTTTGTGGATTGAGATGCTGGTCGCGATTGCCACGACGAAGATCGCTCTGTACCTGGGGACGTCGCCGTTGCCTCTTCCTCCCGCGCTCCCGAAGGTGGGGATCTGGGCCGTTCTGCATGAGATACGCTCCGACTACGCTCAAATCATGAGCGTCCTCTTCTTGGGGATCGTGGGCCCGGGACCGTGGTCTCTGGATGCTGTCTTGGCTCGCTTTCGAGCGCGAGTGCTTCAGAGACGCGA
>Ga0070708_100003724_pt1 | contig 11956 bp, 5 predicted proteins | sample KBSK5503metaG_FD_65469 | JGI IMG/M metagenome (GOLD analysis project Ga0070708, IMG submission 65469) | Corn, switchgrass and miscanthus rhizosphere microbial communities from Kellogg Biological Station, Michigan, USA - KBS K5-50-3 metaG | ecosystem: Host-associated > Plants > Roots >...
GGCTCGCGGTGGTAGTCGTAGAACGCGTTCTCCTTGTGCTTGAAGTCGATGGCAAGCTGGTCGGTCACGTCGGAGAAGGGCGGCAAGGGCGGCAAGGGCGGCAAAGGGGGCGACCTGTCAGCGTCTCGCTGCGACAGCGTCACCGTGCGGTCCACTGGCACGTCCGTTAGCACTTGGTGGCGACGATCGGGCCAAACCACGATCAACGAGTCGATGTGCGTGGACTGTCCCAACCCGAAGTGCAGCCGGGGATCCACCGACGACTGAAAGCCACGCGTCGGGAACTGCTCCAACGTCTGAACCGTGCCGCCCCTGCCGCCCTGTTTAAGGACGACCTTCGCGCCGATCCCCGCCGTATTCGCCCCGGACCCTTGCAGCACCACTTGCAGATAGTGATTCCCGGTTATCTCGCGGGCGTGGTTTCGGTAGATCGCAGCCGGCGCGTTGAGCCTGTTCACGACGAGATCGAGGGCGCCGCTGTTGTTCAGGTCCACGTAGGCAGCCCCGTTCGAGAAGCCCGGCTGCGACAAGCCCCACGCCTCCGCCGCGTTGGTGAACGTCAGGTCGGCGTTGTTGTGATAGGCGTAGTTCGTGACGGGTACTTGGGGCATCTTCCGGATGAGTGTCCGGCTGAGCCCTCCGGTTCCTTCCACCAGGGACGCCTGGACGACGGGGTTGGCCACGTAGGTCAGGTAGTCTAGGTCGTTCGGGCGGTGATAGATGCCCGAGGTGATGAACAGGTCCTTGTAGCCGTCGTTGTCCAGGTCGGCGAACAGGGGGGCCCAGCTCCAGTCGGTCGCATACACGCCGGCGAGGTAGCCGATCTCGCTGAAGCGGAGGGTTCCTCCCACGACGCCGCGGTTGAGCTGCAGGGTGTTGCGGGCGTATTGCGGATGATAGCCGGCCTCGAGCTTCTGGACGTACACATCGAAGCTCTCGGCGTTGGCCGAGGTCTTGAGGATCTTTTCCTGCTCGGGCAGCATGTCGAGGACCACGAGGTCCGGCCGGCCGTCGTTGTTGAAGTCGGCCGCATCCACGCCCATGGAGGCGTGACTCGTGTGCCCCACGGCCGTGGCGATGGACTCGGTGAAGGTGCCGTCGCAGTTGTTGACGTAGAGAAAATCGTCTTCCTGAAAGTCGTTGGCGACGTACAGGTCGGGGCAGCCATCCGAGTTCAGGTCGCTCGCGACCACGCCCAGGCCGTACCGAGCGGCGCCGCGGTGGATGCCCGCGCGGTCGCTCACGTCCACGAAATGGCCCCCGTCGTTCCGGTAGAGGCGGTCACCGGTCCCCGCGTGCGGCCCGCCCTGGGGGTGCGGGCCAGCCGCGCGCTCGGGGTGAGGGGAGTGGGTGAGCAGGTACATGTCCAGATCGCCGTCTCCGTCGTAATCGAAGAAGAGGGCCTGCGTGGAATAGCCGGCGAAATCCAGCCCGTACTCCTTGGTCCGGTCGGTGAAGGTGCCGTCGCCGTTATTGATGTAGAGGACATTGCGGCCGTGCATTCCGAGATGGTCGACGGCCGAGACGTAGATGTCGACGTACCCATCCCCGTTGACGTCGGCCATCGTGACGCCGGTCTTCCAGCCCTCGGAGTCCGCCACACCGGCCCGGTCGGTGATGTCCTCGAACCGGTAATCCCCTTTGTTCAGGTAGAGCCGGTTGGGGCCGATGTTCGCCGTGAAGTAGAGGTCCGGGAGGCCGTCGTTGTTGATGTCGCCCACCGCGACGCCGCCGCCGTCGTAGTAGTACATGTAGCTGAGAATGTTGAACGCGGTGTCCTCGGGCAGCCGGTTGGCGAACGTGACGCCGGTCCGCTCGGGCGGCAGTAGCTCGAAGAGCTGCGGCTCGCGGGCACGGCCGCAGCCGGCCAGCGCTACGCCAGCCGCGATGGCGAGCGTGAGGCTTGACCGGAACATCGGTGGGTCCCTTCGGGCGCTGTCGTACCGGCGGACTCGTCGCCCGCGCGGAGCGCAGTACCGCTTCATCGTACCATCTTCGGCGCCGAGACCGCGGTACTGACGCGCCCTCCGGGACCCACCGATGCTTCCGGCCAAGCCGAACAGCACATGGCCAGCCTGCTCTCAGTCGCAGGCCGCCGGTCGCCGGAGCCGATTCGGGCGAGCGGAAGTGACCACGGATCGAGGCCTTCTAGCGCGGCCGGATACGGACCGCCTCGCCGCCCCCGGGAGCGAGCACGATGTGCAGGCGGGAGGTCGCGTCGACCGGGCGCTTCGAAATGCTGACCGGCAGCGGGTTCGTGAGCCAATGCGCGCCCGGGCCATCCGCGTAGATCTCCGCGACATACTTCCGCCCGGGAGTGAGGAATGAGAGCGGGATGTCGAAGGTGCGTGGTTCTTCATCGGTGATGGCGCCCAGGTACCAGCTTTGGCTGTTCTTCTCCCGACGGGCGACCACCACGTAGTCGCCGATCTTGCCGGCGAGCACCCGCGTCGTGTCCCAGTCGACCGGCACGTCGCGGATGAACTGGAACGCAGGGTGGTGCTCGTAGTTCTCGGGTAGGTCCGCCGCCATCTGGAGCGGCGAATAGAGGACCACGTAGAGCGCCAGCTGCTTCGCGAGCGTGGTGCGTACGCGGGGCTCCTCGGGACGTCGCGGCCTTCCCGTGCCACGCTCGATGAGGACGTCGAAGACCCCCGGCGTGAAATCCATGGGCCCGGCGAGCATGCGCGTGAAGAACAGGATCGTCTCGTGCTCCGGCGGGTTGCCCCCCTCCCCGCCCCACGCGTTGTACTCCTGTCCCCGCGCGCCCTCGCGGCTCATCATGTTCGGGTAGGTGCGGCGCTCGCCGGTGTCGTGCACCGGCTCATGGACATCGAGCATGATGCCGTACTGAGCCGCCTTCTCGATCACGTGGCGGTAATGCCGCACCATGTACTGCCCCCAGTGGGAGTGGCCTTCGCTGGTCAGGTCCGTGACGTAGCCCGTCTTGATGGCGTCGAGGCTGAGCGAGTGGTACAGCGCGAAGGCGCTGTCCATCTGCCGCTCGTAGTTCTCGATTCCTCCCGACGTTTCGTTGTGGACGATCAGCTTCACGCCCTTCTCATGGGCGTAGCGGGCCACGTCGGCGAAATCGTAGTCGGGATAGGCCCGCGTGAACGAGAAGGCATTCCGGTTCTGGATCCAGTCGCCGTCCCAGCCGACGTTCCAGCCCTCGACCAGCACGCCGCCGAATCCGTTCGCGGCCGCGAAATCGATGTAGCGCTTCGTGTTGGTCGTGGTCGCGCCGTGCTTGGATCCCGAGCTCCAGGTCATGGTGCCGATGTGCATGCCCCACCAGATGCCGACGTACTTCATCGGTTTGATCCAGTCGGTGCTCGGCAGCACGTTAGGCGGATTGAGATTCAACCCGAGCACCGACGGCGCGAGGTCGGTGGCCCGGTCGGCGAGCTGGATGGTGCGCCATGGCGTCACGAACGGGGTGTGCCCGCGCACCTTGATCCCGTCCGCCCAGGGCGCAAGGTCTGCGTGCAGGGTCCGGCTCTCCATGCGCGGGCCGCGCAGGTTCATCCGGGCGTAATCGACGAGGTTCGCCTCGTGAATGACGATGAACGTGCGCCCATCACGGCTCTCCATCGTGAGCGGCGTCTGCACACTGTCGAGAACGCTCACGGGGGACGAGGAGTACAGCTGCTCGGAGCGGTCGAGCCGTGGCCGATTCGACGCGATCCACCAGGCGCGGGCGTTGTCCGCGAGCGCGAACTCGGTCAGCTCGTCGGTGATGGCGAACTCGTCGAGCCCGGGCTGTTTGGGGAATTCGTAGCGAAAGCCCACGCCGTCGTCGAACACACGGAACGCCACCGTGAACCGCCGGCCGGGAGCTCCGGTCTCGATGATCGAGATTTTCAGCTCGTTATGGTGATCCCGCACGCGGGCGACCTCACCCCAGGGCTGCGTCCAGGTCTCGTCGACGGTGCTCCTGGTCGTGTCAACGAGACGCAGGCCGTCCCGCAGGGGCGCCGCCCCCTGGAACTGGAAACCGAGGCGGGACGGCAGAAGCACTGCGCGAGCATCGCGCTCGAGGCTGTAGAAGAGTGAGCCTTCGCGAAGCTCGACCGTGACCTGGTTGCGGCCGTCGGGCGAGGCGACGCGCAGCCGGCCCTGAGCGGAAGCGATGCCCACGATCAGGACGGAGCTGGCCGCCGCGGCGAGGACCCGGGCCCCGTAGCTGGGTCCCTGATGGGGGCGAAAGCTCAGCAAAGCTGTATATTCATCCATAGAGTTGCGGTCTCCCACCGGGGGTTACAATGACGGCGCTTCCCTGGCGCGACGTGTTGCTCCCCGTGTTCTTGCTGGGGCTCGGTTCGGGATGCGTCCACCGGAGCGAAACCAGCGCGCCGAGCGCGCCGACCGGGTCGGTCGTGACCGCAGAGGAGATTGAGCGCCAGCCCGGCCAGCCGATCGAGCAGGTCCTGATGGGCCGCTTCCCGGGCGTGACGGTGACGCGGACCCCAAACGGCGCCGTCGCCGTGCGCATCCGCGGCACCACCTCCATTCGCGGCAGCAACGAGCCGCTGTACGTGATCGACGGTGTCGAGATCCAAGCCGGACCCGGCGGCAGCCTCACCGGAATCAATCCCCACGATATTTACTCGATCGAAGTGGTGAAGGACCCCGCCGGTGAGGCGATGTACGGCGTACGCGGCGCCAACGGGGTGATCATCATCAAGACCAAGCGCCCGGGTCAGTGAGGAGTCCGCCCTTCCTCGACCCCACGGCTCCCCCAGGAGGTCACCCATGTGCTCAGCCCACGCCCAGCGACTCCTCGCGGTGCTCCTCGGCTGCGTCACCGCCTGCTCCCACCCGAAGGCCACGGACGAGGGCAAAACCGAAGCGGTGACACCCGCGGCCGCGCCTCCCCGCTCAATCATGACGGAGGAGGACATCGAACGCGCGCGCGGCCGGCCGATCGAGGAGTTGTTGATGGACCGCTTTCCCGGCGTGATGGTGTCCCGCACGCCGGACGGCGGCGTCTCCATTCGCATCCGCGGCGTCACCTCGTTCCACGGGGGCAACGAGCCCCTGTACGTGATCGACGACGTGCCGGTGCAAGCCGCCGCGGGCGGTAGCCTCAAGGGCATCAACCCGCACGACATCGCGTCGATCCAGGTGCTGAAGGACCCCGCCGAGACGGCGATCTACGGCGTGCGCGGCGCCAATGGCGTGATCGTCATCAAGACGAAGCGGCCGGGTCACTGACGCGCCGCGACTGACCGCGGTGCCGCCGTCGCGCGAAACACGAGTGGGCGATCGTTGTTCCGGGTCACGACGTACAGGTCGCCGCGTCGAGTCCTGACTCGCTGGATGTCGCGGGCCTGTCCCGGGACGAAAAAGCCACTCCGCGAGGTGGCGACCGGAGTGAATCGCCCCTCTCCGTCGCCATGCAAGAACAGTCCGTAGCTCGCGCTCATCCGGCCGATCTCCGGCTGCACGCCGTCGAAGTTCCCGGCCAGGAGCAGGTCCGTCTTCCCGTCCCCGTCGAAGTCTCGGGCGAGAATCCCGTACACGGGCGCGAGCTGCGCCTCGCGGGGTAATGGGATAAGCGTGAATGAGCCGTCACCGTTGTTCTTCGCCAGGGCCGTGGGGAAGGTGCGGACCTGCTTGAAGATCGCCCCCTGGAGATCGCCCGGTGAGAAGATGTCGGTCACGGTCTGCCGGGCGTAGTCCTCGTATCGGGGGTAGCGTCCCTTCAGATACGGGAGCGCCTTGATGAGCTCGTCACGCATCGCAATCGGGTAGCTCGTGCCGTGGTTGTAGCTCGACACGATCTGCTCGGGCCTTCCGTTCCCGTCGAAGTCCTTCACGTACATCGTCACCGGCTCGGAGTCGGAGGCCTGGAAGCGCGTGTTCAGGCCGAGGTTGCCGACGATGAAGTCCACACGGCCGTGGCCCGTGAAATCGCCGGCCACGATGCGGTTCCACCACCCCTCGCTCTTCTCGAGTCCGGGCGTCTTGGTGCGGACGAGCTTCCCGCCGCCTGCATTGTGGAAGATGGTGATCGGCATCCACTCGCCCACGACGATGAGATCCGGTCGGCCGTCGCCGTCCACGTCCCGCCATACGGCATCGGTCACCATGCCGACCCGCTCGAGCTCGGGCGCGAGCCGTTTGGTCACGTCGGTGAAGCGGCCGTGGCCGTCGTTCTGGAGCAGCATGCTCTGCGGATCGGCGCCGTAGCGCCACGGCACGACGCGCCCGCCCACGAAGAGGTCGACGTCGCCGTCCCCGTCGTAATCGGCCGCCGCGACACGCGAGCCGCTGATGTCCTCGGTCGGTAGGCTACCGGTCGCCTTCCGGAAGTTGCCCCGTCCGTCGTTCAGGTACAGGCGGTCCTGGAGCGCCGGAGCCATCGCCGAGAACTCGCTGCCGCCGCTCACGACGTAGAGGTCGGGGTGCCCGTCGCCGTTCGCGTCGAAGAACACAGCGCCCAGGTCCTCCGACCCCCGATCCTGCTCGAACAACCTTTCGTTGGTGCTTACGAACCTGCCGGCGGCCTGCTGGAGCAGGAGCCGGCCGGGCTGGCCTTTCGCGCCTCCGATGAACAGGTCGTCGAGCCCGTCACCGTTCACGTCGGCGACAGCCATGAACGGCCCTTCCGTCGAGACCAGCTTGGGGATCAGCGGCTCGCGGTGGAAATCCACGAACTCGTTCTCACGGTGCACGTACGGGAGCCCGACCTCGTCTGTGACGTCGGTGAAGAGAGGGGTAAGGGGCTGGGGGTTAGCGACCACAGGCGCCACCGCCTCCGACTGGCGGATGGTTACACGCTGGTTCGCCGCCACATGCGTCAGGACGCTCACCCGCCCTTCCCTGTCCGGCCACTCCACCCTCACCGAATCGAGGGTGTCGCGCCGCCCAATCCCAAAGGTCAGGAGGTAGTCGACGCTCGACTGGAAGCCGCGCGTGGGCTCGAGCTCCTGGAAGAACTGCTCGTTGCCGCTCCAGAGCGTCACCTTCGCGCCGATGGCGAACCGGTTGGCGCCCGTGCCTTCCAGGCGGACCTGAAGGTAGCGGTTGTGGGTGAGCGTCCGGGCATTGTTGCGATAGACGAAGGCTTCCTGGTTGACGTTGTTCACGACGAGGTCGAGCGCGCCGTCGCCGTCCAGGTCGCCATAGGCGGCGCCGCTCGAGAAGCTCGGCGTGTCGAGGCCCCAGGCGGCGCTCGCGTTGACGAACGTCAGGTCCCCGTTGTTGCGGAAGGCATAGTTCGCGAGCTTCGTCGAGGTCATCGCGTCCACGAGGCGCCGGAAGTCCACCCGCCCCCCGCTCGTGGCCTCGACCATCGTCTCCCGCTTCGCGAGGAAGGCGACGTAGTCCTGTGACGTGACGTCCTTGGCCAGCCCGTTTGTCACGTAGATGTCCTTGTAGCCGTCGAGATCGAGATCCGCGATCAGCGGGCTCCAGCTCCAGTCGGTCCGGGCCACCCCGGCCATCTGGCCGATGTCCGAGAACGTGCCGTTCGCGTTGTTCAAGTGGAGCATGTTCCGTGTGAACTGGTAATGAAAGCCGTTCCGTACCTCGGTCTGGAGGCGGTCCCAGTCCTCGAAGGAAGTGGTCGTCTTGAGCCGGTGCTCGTCCTCCGGCAGCATGTCGGCCACGTAGATATCCGGCCAGCCGTCGTTATTGACGTCCGCGATGTCGAGCCCCATCGACGACAGGCTGATGTAGGGCATCTCCTGCTCGAGCCGCTCGGCGAAGGTGCCGTCGCCCTTGTTGATGTACAGATAGTCGCGCTCGAAGAAGTCGTTCGCGACGTAGATGTCCGGCCAGCCGTCGCGGTTCACGTCGCTCACCCCGACGCCCAGGCCCAGCCCGATCTCGCTCCCGAAGATGCCGGCCTGCTCGCTCACGTCCACGAAGTGCCCGCCGTCATTGCGATATAGCCTGGCGCCGCCGAGCGGGTCGCGCACGTTGCGCGTGTTCTTCAGCTCGAAGCTCGCCACGGGGCGGGGAGAGTTATTGATCACGAACAGGTCCAGGTCCCCGTCGCGGTCGTAATCGAAGAACACCGCCTGGGTCGAGTAGCCGGTATCCGCGACGCCGTAGGCGGCCGCCTGCTCGACGAAGGTGGGGACGCCGTCGGCGTTGAGTCCCTGGTTCAAGTACAGCTCGTTCGCGCGGAGCTTCCCCGTGACGTTCCCGGCGTGGCAGACGTAGATGTCGAGCCGGCCGTCGCCGTTCACGTCGGCGATGGTGACGCCGGTCGTCCATCCCTTGCTGTGCAGCCCGGCCTCGGCCGTCACGTCGCGGAAGCGGAACTTCCCCTCGTTCAAGTACAGGCGCGTGCCGCCCTGATTCGACGTGAGCACGATCTCGGGCAGGCCGTCGCCGGTGAGGTCGCCGAGCGCGACGCCGCCGCCGTTGTAGTAGTTGCGGTAGGTGAAGACGTTCAGGTCGTGCGTGTCGCTCAAACGGTTCTCGAAGTGGACACCGGTGTAGCTCGGGGGCAGGAGGGTGAACATGCGGCCGCCGACGGCCGGCGGCGTCGGAGCCGAGGTGGCCGAGCAGCCGGCCAGGAGACACACGATAGCCGCAGAAAAAAAAAGATGTAGGGGCGCAGCATGCTGCGCCCCTACGTCTGACCGCACCCTACGCCTGCGTTCGACGACCGTCCCCGTCAATCAATACCCTCGGTTCTGCGTGAGCAGGGGGTTGGCGTCGATCTGCGACTGCGGAACCGGCATCAGGACGTAGTAATCCGGCCGAGCCTGCTTGCCCCCGACGAGCGACGGATCGTCCACGCGCCCGGTATACTGGCCGAACCGGATCAGGTCCTGCCGCCGCTTGCTCTCTCCCAGCAGTTCGAACAGGCGCTCATTGAGGATCACGGAGCGATCCACGGCGACGAGCGGAGCCGCGACCGTGTCGCGGCGCCCCCGCAGGGCGTTGAGCAGTTGCAGCGTGGTAGCCGGGTTCCCCAGCTCGCTCTCCACCTCGGCCTTGATCAGATAGATCTCGCCCAGGCGGAACCAGGCGAAGTCGTTGCCGCTGTTCCACGATACGTGGCCCGGGTCGACCGGCCACTTGTAGACCCGGCCCCCTTCCCCTTCCGTCGCCGAGCGGATGTTGTGAATCGTATCGGTGAAAACCAGGCGAGGGGCACCCTGGGCGCACCCTGGCCGTACGCAAGCCGGGGCGCCGGTCAGCACGTCGCTCTGTGGTCCGATCAGGACCACCCGACGCCGCTTGTCCGTCGCGTCGAAGGCGTTGTAGGTCTGCGCTTGGATCGCGAATCCGTTCCAGGGCGTGAGCGGGCCGTACTGGTTGTAGTGCAGAATCGCCATCGCGTAGTCCATCCCGAGCCCGTCCGCGGCGATGAACTTCACAACAAAGATGTTCTCCGGCGAGGTGTTGTTGTCGGCGCGGAAGTTCTGGGGGAACGAGTCGGCCAGCCGGTAGCTGCCGGAATTCAGGAGGCGATCCGCTGCGGCGATGGCGGCCTGGCAGGCATCCTGGCCCCCGCTGACCGTCACGCCCGAGCAGGAGTTGTACCCCGTGGCGTTGATCCCGCCCGCGCCGGCAGCATCTTTGGTGAACACGCCGGCGTTCAAGTACATGTTGGCGAGAATCGCATCAGCGCCGCCCTGGGTGAAGCGCCCGTTGTCCTCCTGGGGACGCGTGGCGGGGAGCCCCGAGTCGCGCGCCGCGATCAGCTCCTTCTCGATGAAGTCGAACACCTCCCGGCGCGTGTTGCGCGGGTGCTTCGCGACCTCGGTCGTGGTGACGATCGGCACCCCGCCGAAGAAGTCCATCAGGAGATAATAATAGAAGGCGCGCAGCGCCCTGACCTCCGCGATGATCGACACCTTGTTCGCGAAGGTGACGTTCTGGACCGCGCTGAGGAACAGATTGGCGCGCGCGATGCCGGCGTACGGGTTGTTCCAGACGGGGTTGAAGAAATTGCTGGTGGCGATGCTGGTCGGCGTCCAGGTCATGTTGTGCAGATCGAGCCACTGACCGTTGTCGTTCCAGTCCTGGCCGCGGATCGGCACGACCATCTCGTCCGTGGTGATCTCGTTCACGTCGTAGAGGCTGCCTTCGGGCGTCGTGGTCCGCAGCTGCGCGTATATGCCGGCAAGTGCCGCCAGCACCTCCGCCTCATTGGTGAAGAAGTTGTTCGTCGTAATGAGGCTTGCCGGGCTCTCATCGAGGTTGGTGCACCCGTGCAGCGGCACCAGCAGCGCGAACAGCCCCGCCGCTCCGATCGACGCCTTCACAAAGAGTCGCTTCATGGATCAGAGCCTCCTCAGAACATGAGACGCAGGCCACCCGTGATCGTCCGGGGCCGCGGATACGTGAGATAGTCGATGCCACGCACAGCCGTCCCGGTGCCCGAGAACACCTCGGGGTCGAGCCCCGAATACCCGGTCAGGAGCAGCAGATTGTCGGCCGACACGTACAGCCGCGCGCTGCGCGCCGAGCGCGTCAGCACCGGCAGGTCGACATCATACCCCACCGTGATGTTCTGCAGGCGCACGAACGTGCCGCTCTCGATCCAGCGCGAGGAGAAGATCGCCGGCTCGTGGATGCCGGTCGGATCGGTCAGGGCGGACCGCAAGAAGTTCTTGTCCTGCAGCGCGTTTCCCTGCGTGGCGTACACCAGCGCCGTGTTGTTGAACACCTTCGCGCCCACCGACGCGCGCACCAGGAAGGAAAGGTCGAACCTGCCCCACGTCACCTGATTGTTGAACCCCAGGGTGAAGTCGGGATTGGCATTGCCGATCACGCCATAATCCGCGGCATTCGGCTGGCCCGTCGTGCGCCCGCCCGAGCACGACGGCGTCGCCGCCGTACAGAAGAATTCCTGCTTCCCCGTGGCGTCGACGCCCAGGAAGACGGGGCCGAAGAACGTGCCGAGCGGATCGCCGGGGTAGATGCGCTCGGCGTTCTGGCCGCTCTGCCCCTGCCCGCTCACAGGTCCCGTCACGAAACCCGTGGAGGTGGCAAGCTCGGTCACCTTGTTGCGCTCCGCCGCGAAGACGACCCCGGACCGCCAGACCAGACCGGGGTGCGAGACCAGGACGGCGTCGAGCGAGACCTCGAGGCCGTTGTTGTGGAGCCTGCCCACGTTGATGAGCTGCTGGGACGCGAGCGCCGGCTGAGGCACATCGATCGTCAGCAACAGGTCCTTGGTGTTCTTGACGTAGTACTCGACGCTCCCAGAGAGCCGGTTGTTCAGCAGGCCAAAGTCGACGGCCGCGTTGACCTGCGACGTCTGCTCCCACTTGAGGTCCGGGTTGCCGTTGCTGTTCGGGGTGACCCCACTATGTGGCACGTCGCCCCACGGGTAGGTAGCACCGCTGCCACTCGTGAGTGTGATCAACGACGTGTACGGATTGACGCCCGGGTTACCCTGCAGTCCCCAGCCGACGCGCAGTCGCAGGTCCGAGAAGGGCCCGCCCGCCATGAAGCTCTCCTGACTGAGACGCCACGAGCCGGAGATCGCCGGGAAGAGCCCCCACTTGTGCCCAACCGCGAACTTGGACGAGCCGTCGTAGCGCAGCACGCCCGTCAGGAAGTAGCGGTCTTTGAACCCGACGTTGGCCCGCCCGAAAAAGGACGCGAGCCGAAACTCGTAGGTGCTGTCGCTGGCGTTTCTCGTGATGGCGGCACTGAGATTGTTGAAGCCGTACGTGTCGGTGAAGAACCCGATGCCCTCGGCCTGCACCCAGTTGCTCTTGAACTTGCTGTACTCGTACCCGCCCACGACGTCGAGGCTCGTGCCTTCGCCGACCTGGCGCTGATACGTGAGCTGCGTCTGGATCGTGCGTGTGGCGTTGTCGAGGTTTTGCTGCTGCGCGAGCCCGTTCCCCAACGACACGCCCACCGGGTTGGCGTTGGGGTAGTACTCCTGTCGGTCACCGCTCGAGTGGTCCAGCCCGACGTTGACCCGCGCCGTCAGGCCGGGCGCCACATCGAAATCGGCGCTGGCGTTGCC
>Ga0070708_100003725_pt1 | contig 11956 bp, 9 predicted proteins | sample KBSK5503metaG_FD_65469 | JGI IMG/M metagenome (GOLD analysis project Ga0070708, IMG submission 65469) | Corn, switchgrass and miscanthus rhizosphere microbial communities from Kellogg Biological Station, Michigan, USA - KBS K5-50-3 metaG | ecosystem: Host-associated > Plants > Roots >...
GACCTTCAGGCCAAGCATCAGGAAGTCGAGCAGCGCCGTCACTACACGGAGACCGTGCTGGAGGCGGTGGCCACGGGGGTGCTCTCGCTCGATTCCACGGGCCGCATCACCACCATCAACGGCGCGGCCGAGCGCATGCTCGGGGTCACCAACGCCGTCGTCCTCGGCCAGCCCGGCTCGGCGGTGCTGCGCTCCCCGCTCCACGCGGAGATCGGCGCGCTCATCCAGCGCATGAATCGCCTCCGCGAGGGCACGCTGGAGCGCGAAGTCCACCTGCGCCGCGAAGGGCATGCCGTCACCCTGCTCGCCGCGGCGACCACGCTCAAGGGATCCGACGGCCGGTACCTCGGCATGGTGCTCGTCTTCGACGACCTGACCGAGCTCCTGAAGGCTCAGCGCCTGGCCGCCTGGCGCGAGGTCGCCCAGCGCATCGCGCACGAGATCAAGAACCCGCTCACGCCGATCCAGCTCTCCGCAGAGCGCCTGCGTCGACGGCTCTCGACCAACCGGAGCCCCGAGGACAAGCGGCTGCTCGAGGAGGCCACGGCCACCATCGTCGAGGAAGTGGAGGGGCTCAAGCAGCTCGTGGACGAGTTCTCCCGTTTCGCGCGGATGCCCGCCCTCCAGCCCAAGGAGACCGATCTCGGGCGCCTCCTCGAGGGCGTGGTCGTGCTCTATCGAGAGTCGCACCCGGGCCTCGCCATCAAGTCCTCGTGCTCGGCCGACATGCCGGCGGTGGACGTGGATCCCGATCAGATCAAGCGGGCCGTGCTCAACCTCGTCGACAACGCCGTGGAGGCCGTCGGCGGCACGGGCCAGGTCTCCGTCGACACCATCTGGATGCCGGAGAGCCGCCGGGCCCGCATCGTGGTCGCCGACGACGGCCCCGGCATCCCCGCCGAAGACAAGGAGCGGCTCTTCCTGCCCTACTTCTCCACCAAGGCCAACGGCACGGGCCTGGGCCTGCCCATCGTGCACCAGATCGTCACCGATCACGGTGGCACCATCTGGGTCGAGGACGCCATGCCCCAGGGCACGCGCTTCGTGCTCGAGCTGCCCGTGGGTCGGCTGGCCGCGACGGCGCCCGTGGAGAGCGCGCCACCCGTGGGCACCACCTGATGGCCGGCGAGCACATCCTGATCGTGGACGACGAGCGCGCCATCCAGGCTACGCTCCGCGGAGTCCTGGAGGACGAGGGCTATCGCGTGACGGCGGTGGGCTCGGCCCAGGAAGCGCTCTCGCGACTCTCCGACGAGGCGCCCGATCTGGTCTTTCTCGACATCTGGATGCCCGGCATGGACGGGCTGGAGACCCTGGCCGAGATCAAGCAGCGGCGCCCGGAGACGGCGGTGGTGATGATCTCCGGCCACGCCACCATCGAGACGGCGGTCAAGGCGACCAAGCTCGGCGCCTACGACTTCGTGGAGAAGCCGCTCTCCCTCGAGAAGATGCTCCTCGTGGTCGCCCGCACCCTCGAGCACGCCCGGCTCCAGCGCGAGCACCAGCAGCTCCTCCTGCGCGTGGAGCGGGGCCAGGAGATCGTCGGGACGAGCGTGGTCATGGAGGAGCTGCGCCAGCAGATCGTGATCGCGGCGCCCACCAACGGCCGGGTGCTCATCCACGGAGAGAACGGCGCGGGCAAGGAGCTGGTGGCCCGCGCCGTCCACGCGCGCTCCGCGCGGTCGGAGGGGCCCTTCGTCGAGGTCAACTGCGCCGCCATCCCCGAGGAGCTCATCGAGTCCGAGCTCTTCGGGCACGAGCGCGGAGCCTTCACGGGCGCGGTGGCGCGCCGGCGCGGCAAGTTCGAGCTCGCCGACGGCGGCACTCTCTTCCTGGACGAGATCGGCGACATGAGCCTCAAGACCCAGGCCAAGGTCCTGCGCGTGCTCGAGGAGCAGGCCTTCGAGCGCGTGGGCGGCAAGGAGACCCTCCGGGTGGACGTGCGCGTGCTCGCCGCCTCCAACCAGAACCTCCAGGAGCAGATCGCGGCCGGCCGCTTCCGCGAGGATCTCTTCTACCGGCTCTCCGTCATCCCCATCGAGGTGCCGCCCCTTCGGAAGAGAAAAGAGGACCTCCCCGCCCTCGTCGAGCACTTCATCGCGCTCTTCTCGACCGAGAACGGCCGGCGGCCCAAGACCATCTCGGTGGAGGCCCTCGCCTATTTCCTCGCCTATGATTGGCCGGGCAATGTGCGCGAGCTCCGGAACATGGTCGAGCGCCTCGTCATCATGGCCCCCCGCGTCGTCATCGGCCCCGAAGACCTTCCCCCGCCCCTGCGCACGCGGGAGGGCGGGACGGTCGACGAGACCCAGAAGGACAAGACCCTCAAGGAGGCCCGCGAGGCCTTCGAGCGCGCCTATATCCTGGGCGAGCTGCGCGCGCACGAGTGGAACATGACGCGCACCGCCGAGCGGCTCGGCATCGAGCGGAGCCACCTCTACCGCAAGCTCAAGAGCTACGGCATCACGCCGCCCAAGCAGTAGACCCCGACCCGCAAGGAGGATCGCATGCATCGCTTCTCCGTCGTCATCGCCTCGCTCCTGTCCGTCGTGCTCGCCGCGACGGGACCGGCGCTCGCCCAGTCCAAGGAGCCCGTCAAGATCGGGCTCTCCGCCGCCGTCTCCGGCGGCTCGGCCGCCTCGGGCGAGGCCATCAAGCGGGGGCTGCAGATCGCCATCGACGAGATCAACGCCAAGGGCGGCGTGCTCGGTGGCCGGAAGCTCGAGCTCGTCGTCCGCGACGACGAGGGCAATCCGCAGAAGGGCGTCACCATCGCGCGCGAGCTGGTGGAGCGCGAGAAGGTCGTGGCCGTCTTCGGCGGGCTGCACACCACGGTCGCCCTCGCCCAGGTGCCCGTCTGGCACGAGCTGAAAACGCCCTACATGGGCGCGTGGGCGGCCGGCACCAACATCACACGCAACGGGCAGACGCCGAACTACGTCTTCCGCGTCTCCGCCAACGACGACTACGTCGACCGCTTCCTGTCCCGGTACGCCATGGAGACGATGAAGAAGAGCAAGCCCGGCCTCCTCCTCGAGAACACCCCCTGGGGGCAGTCCAACGAGACGGGGCTGACCAAGTGGTTCGGCGAGAAGGGCATCAAGGCGGTGGGCGTGGAGCGCTTCAACTGGGGCGATCCCGACATGAGCCCACAGCTCCTCCGGCTCAAGAATGCCGGCGCCGATCACATCGTGCTCGTGGCCAACGCCCCCGAGGGCGCCCAGGTCCTGCGCTCCAAGGCCAAGCTCGGCTGGGACACGGCCATGATCTCGCACTGGGGCATCTCGGGCGGGCGCTTCGCCGAGCTGACGGGCGACCTCTCCGAGGGCGTTACCTTCCTGCAGACCTATACCTTCTTCGGCAAGCAGAGCGAGCGCGGGCAGTACGTGCTCAAGGTGCTGCGCGAGAAGCACGGCATCAAGGAGCCGGGCGACGTCATCGCGCCCGTGGGCACCGCCAACGCGTATGACGGCCTGCATCTCGTCGCCCTCGCCATCGAGCAGGCCGGCTCGACCGATGGTCCCAGGGTCCGGGATGCCCTCGAGAGCCTGAAGAGCGAGTACAAGGGCCTGATCAAGTCGTACAAGCGACCCTTCACGGCCGAGCAACACGACGCCTTGACGGACGAGGACTACGTCATGGTCGCGTGGAAGGGCGGCAAGATCGTTCCCGTGACCATGAAGTAAGTTGTACGTTCAGCTGCTCGTCACGGGGCTGGCCCTCGGCAGCATGTACGGGCTGGTCGCCCTCGGATATCACATCACCTGGGTGACCAGCCGCACCATGAACTTCTCCCAGGGCCATGCCGTCATGGCGGGGGCCGTGGTCGCCTACGCGGGTTTCGTGGCGCTCGGCTGGCCCTTCCCGCTCGCGCTCCTCATCGCCCTCGTCGCCCTCGCCGGATATGGCGCCCTCGTCGAGCGCGTGGCCGTCCGGCCCTTCTTCCTGCGGGCTTCTCCGGCGTGGCTCCTCGCCACCATCGCCGTGGGCATCATCGCGGAGGACGTAGCCCAGCTGACCTTCGGCAAGGATGCCCGCGTCTTTCCCTCGCCCCTCATGCAGAAGCCGATCATGGTCGGCTCGGCGGGCTTCTACCCCCAAGAGCTGCTGGTGCCCGTGGTCGGCCTCGCCCTCATGGGGCTGGTCCAGCTCTTCTATCACCGGACGTCCTACGGCAAGCAGCTCAAGGCGGTGGCCTGGAATCCCGAGGCGGCCGGGCTCATGGGCATCAACATCCCGCGCGCCGTCATGGCCGCCTATGCGCTCTCCGCGCTCCTCGCGGGGATCGCCGGCGTGCTCCTGGCGCCGCTCCTCAACGTGGCGCCGCAGATGGGCACCATCATCGGGCTCAAGGCGTTCGCGGTGGCCATCATCGGCGGATTGACCTCCGCCCCTGGCATCATCCTGGCCGGACTGGGCTATGGCCTCGTCGAATCATTCGTGGCCGGCTATGTCTCGACGCGGGCTCGGGAGATCGTCGGCTTCGGCCTCGTGATCGCCGTGCTCATCGCCCGCCCCTGGGGACTCCTCGGCGAAAAGCCCTCGAGACGGGTGTGAGGGAGCGGCTGGGCTGGATCCTGCTCGCATCCGCCGCCGCCGCGATTCCGTTCCTCACCTCCAATACGTACTATCTCTACGTCGCGATCAGCGTCGGTCTCCTGACTATCGTGACGGCGGGGCTCAATGTCCTCGCCGGCTTCACCGGCCAGACGTCGCTGGGTCACGCGGGGCTCTACGCCTTCGGCGCGTATACCGCGGCCCTCTGCGCCACCCGCGCCGGGCTCAATGAATGGGCGGCCATCGCGGCGGCCGTCGTCGTCACCTCCGTGGTGGGCGCCGCGGTGGCTGCGGCCGCGCTCCGCGTGTCCGGCCCCTACCTGGCCATGGTCACCATCGCCTTCGGCCTCATCGTGGAGGGCGTGCTGATCGAGTGGGGCTCGGTGACGGGAGGCCCGGGCGGGATCTTCAACATCCCGAAGCCACCGCTGCACAGCCACTACTGGACGGTGACGCTCGCGGCCGCGCTCGCCCTCTGGCTCACCGCCAATCTAAGAGGCTCGGCCTGGGGGCGCGCTTTTGTCGCCGTCAAGGAGAGCGAGGTCGCCGCGGAGTCCTTGGGGCTCTCGGCCTACTACATTCGCATCGTGGCCTTCACCGTCTCGGCCGCCTTCGCGGGAGCGGCGGGGGCGCTCTTCACCTTCGCCAACGGTTATATCTCCCCCGACAGCTTCACCCTCCAGACCTCCATCCTCTTTCTCCTCGCGCTCCTGTTCGGCGGGCTCGGCCGCATCGCGGGTCCGGTGGTCGGAAGCCTCGCCCTCACCCTGCTGCCCGAGCTGCTGACCCGCCTCATCGACTATCGCCTCATCCTCTACGGCACGCTCCTCCTCGTTTCGATCTACTGGCTGCCCGAAGGAGTGGTCGGCGCCCTATGGAAGGCGCGCCGTGTGCGCCCCGCCCCTCACCCTACCCTCTCCCCAGAGGGGAGAGGGATAGCAGCAGGGCTCCCTCTCCCCCGACGGGGGAGAGGGCCGCAGTTCGAGCTGAGCGGCGCAGCCGCGAGGCGAGGGCTGAGTAGATCAGGGGGCGCGAGCCAACTATTGACCGCGAGCGACGTGAGCCTGTCCTTCGGCGGCGTCGCCGCGCTTGCCGAAGTGACGCTGGCGATCGAGCGCGGCCGCATTCACGCGGTCATCGGCCCCAATGGCGCCGGCAAGACCACGCTCCTCAATGTCCTGTCCGGGTACTACACGCCCGACGGGGGCACCGTTGCCCTCGACGGCCACGAGCTGAACGGCCTTTCGCCCTACGCCATCGCGCGGCGTGGAGTCGCGCGCACCTTCCAGACCGCGCAGGTCTTCGGCGAGATGAGCCTCCGTGACAATGTCGCGGTCGGGATCGGGGGCCCGCGACTCGGCCCCGTCCTGGGCGCGCTCGCGGGGACGCCGGCCGCGCGCCGCCGCGAGCGCGAGATCCGCGCGAAGGCCGGCGCGCTGCTCCACGCGCACGAGCTCGGCGATCTCGCGGACACGGACGCGGCCTCGCTCTCCGCCGGGCTCAGGCGGAGACTCGAGATCGCGCGAGCCCTCGCCACCCAGCCCATCCTGCTCATGCTCGACGAGCCCGCGGCCGGCCTCTCTCCCGTGGAGATCGGCCTCCTGGATCGCCAGCTGACCGAGCTGTGCCGGGAAGGCGGGCTCACCGCCATTCTCGTCGAGCACCACATGGACCTGGTGATGACGGTCTCGGATCGCATCACCGTGCTCGACTATGGCCGCATCATCGCCGACGGCGCGCCCGCCGATGTCCGCCGCGACCCCGCCGTCATCGAGGCTTATCTCGGCGCCGCCCCATGAGCCCGCTCACCGTGTCCGGCCTCGCCGTCTCTTACGGCGCCGTCGCCGCCCTCCACGACGTCTCCCTCGAGGTGCGGCAGGGCGAGATCGTCTCGGTCATCGGAGGCAATGGCGCGGGCAAGACCACGCTGCTCAAGGCCATCGCGGGCGTCCTTCGCCCCGCCGCGGGCCGCATCGCGGCCGACGGACGCGACATCGCCGGACGGCCTTCCTGGTGGGTGGCGCGGCACGGCATCTCGCTCGTACCCGAGGGGCGCGGGATCTTCGGCGATCAGAGCGTTCATGACAACCTCGTGCTCGGAGCATCGGCGCGTCGAGGAACAGTCAGCGCTGCCGACCTCGAGCGCGCCCTCTCCCTCTTCCCCGCCCTCGCGGCAAAGCTCGGCAGCCCCGCGGCCAGCCTGTCGGGCGGCCAGCAGCAGATGCTGGCAGTGGCGCGAGGACTCATGGCGCGGCCCCGCGTGCTCCTCCTCGACGAGCCCTCGCTGGGCCTGGCGCCCATGCTCGCCCGTGAGGTCTTCGCGGCGATCCGGCGGCTACGGGCGGACGGCGTGACGATCCTGCTCGTCGAGCAGATGGCCGTGCAGGCCCTGGCCTTGGCAGACCGCGCCTATGTCCTCGAGCGCGGCCGCGTCATCCTCGAGGGATCCGCCCAGACCGTGCGGGAGAACCCCGCGGTGATCGACGCCTATCTCGGGCGCCGTGTATGATGCCATTCGCCATGCGGGCTAATTGGGACCGGGGGGGAGCGGCGCCGCTCCTCCCCCAGACCCCCCCACCGTATTCAATGCCGGTGGGCGGGAGCCTCGTGGCCACCTTGCATGTGACCCGACTGGGGAGCCTCACCCGCGCGAGGGCGCATCGGGCCCCTTCGCTCGCCGGTCGAGTCCATTCGGTCTTCGAGCGCGCCATCAATGTGCGCTGGTCCGATGGTCGCTTGCTCACGCTCCAGGGATCCGGAGTCCTCGTGGCGCCTTTCGCGGTGGCGCTCTCCCGGTTTCCCGGGCGCGGAACGGTATCGCCGGGCATGACTCTCCATGGCACGGCCTTCGACTGGAAGGCCGCCGAGTGCGTCGACCTCCACATGCCCCCCGGCCCGCTCGATTTCCCGCTCGACGCGCTGGGGGAAGCCGCGCGAGCGGCCAGTCCGAGCATCTCGCCTGCCGCTCGGGCTCTCGAGCGCGCTCTCGTCACGCGCGACGGCGGCGCAGTCGTCGCGGCCGCGCTTGCGCTCATCGGGCTCGGCGAGGGCCTGACGCCGGCGGGAGATGACTGCCTGGTCGGGGTCTTGGCCGTTCTCCACCGACGGGCCCCTGACTGGCTGTCAGAAGATTCCCGGGTCACGGAGGCGCTCGCGGCGGCGGCGCGGACTCGAACCACCGACATCGCGCGAGACTTCCTGCTGGAAGCGCTGGCCGGCCGCTTCGCCGAGTCGGTGCTGGCCGTGGTGACCGCGGGGTCCGGCCTCTCGGCGAGGCTTGCCGCCGAGCGCCTGGCCCGCGAGGGCGCCACGTCGGGGGCGGACACGCTGGGCGGCATTCGCCTCGCTTGCCGGGCCCTCGAGCGCGGCAGCGGCGCATGACACGAGCGGGCCTCGTCAGGAAGAGCGCGTACCAGGATTCTGTCGTCCTTCTCGCCCTCGCGCGCGATCTCCGGACGTCCGCGGGGGTCAGAGAAGTCGCCGCCCTCATGGGCACGCCGGCCAACCATGATCTCCTGCGCCAGTCCGGGCTTCTCACCGTCGAGGCCGAGAGCGCGGGGCCCAATGATCTGGTCATCGTCGTCGAGGCTGATTCGGAGAGCCACGCCCGCGCGGCGCTCGCGCGCGCCGACGAGCTTCTCGAGGCCCGGCAGCGGCGGCGCCGGTCGACGGGCCGCGTCCTGCCGCGCACGATGGAGAGCGCGCTCCGTCAGCTTCCCGGCGCCAACCTCGCGCTCATCTCGGTCCCCGGCGCCTGGGCCGCCGCGGAAGCGCGCAAGGCCCTCCGCCTGGGGCTTCACGTGATGCTGTTCAGCGACAACGTCAGCGTCGAGGACGAGGTCGCCCTCAAGGGCTTGGCAAGAGACAAGGGCTTGCTGCTCATGGGCCCGGACTGCGGCACCGCCTACCTGGGCGGCGCGCCTCTCGGCTTCGCCAACGTCGTGCCGAGAGGGAGGGTCGGCCTCGTGGCCGCCTCGGGCACCGGCCTCCAGCAGGTCGCCTGTCTTCTCGCCGCCGGAGGCGAGGGCATCTCGCAGGCCGTCGGAGTGGGCGGGCGCGACATGAGCCGCGCCGTCGGGGGGACCATGACCCTCGACGCCCTCGATGCGCTGGGCGCCGATGCAGCCACGGAGCTCGTGGTCGTGATCGGCAAGCCGCCCGCGCCGGAGATCGAGCGCCAGGTCGAGGACAAGCTCCGCGCTCTCGGCAAGCCCGCCGTGGTTGCCCTGCTCGGCGGCGAGGTCGGCGTCGCCCCGGGCGAGGGCAAGGTCCGACGGGTCTCCACCCTCGAGGACGCCGCCGCGGCGGCGCTCTCGGCGTTGCGGCGCGAGACGTGGACGGCCCGGCCCTTCTCGGGGGACGGCGCCGCCATCCGTCGTCGGATCGCGGAGGCCCGCGGGACGCTGACGCCCGGGCAGCGGACGGTGCACGGGCTCTACGCGGGCGGCACCCTCGCCTACGAGGCCACGCTCCTCCTCGAATCGCTCCTGGGCCCCGTCTCGGGCAATCTCCGGCCTCATGGCGTCGGCATCCACCGCGTCATCGACTTCGGCGCCGACGAATTCACTCTCGGGCGGGCGCACCCGATGATCGATCCCACGTCGCGGATCGAGGCCATCGCCGCGCTCGCCAAGGATCCCCGTGTCGCTGTCCTGCTCCTCGACATCGTGCTCGGCCATGGCGCCGCGGCGGACCCCGCCGGGGATCTCGCGCCCGCCCTGCGCGCCGCCCGAGAGGCGGCCCGGCAAGACGGTCGCACGCTTCATGTCGTGGCGAGCGTGATCGGCACCGAAGGCGATCCACAGGGATTGGCCGCGCAGGTGGCGAAGCTCGAGGACGCGGGGGTCTGGGTGCTCTCCTCCAATGCGCAGGCCGCCCGCGCCGCCGCGGGCATCGCGGGAGCGGATCCGTGATCGCCGACCTGTTCGCCCGGGAGCTCCGCGTGATCAACTGCGGGCTCGAAGGCTTCGCTCAGGAGCTAGAACAGCTCGCAGTCCCCGTGATTCACGTCGAGTGGTCGCCTCCGGCGGGTGGCGATCCACGCAAGGCCGCGCTCCTGGCCGCGCTCGAGGATGAGGACGCGTGACGATCGCATCGGCCAATCAGACCGTGCTCGGACGACTGACGGGAGCGGAGCCGATCCTCATCGACTGCGGGCCCGCCCGCACGGTGATGGGGCTCACCGGCCGCACCGTGCTCCACGCGGGGCCGCCGCTCGGCTGGGAGACGGCCTGCGAGACCATGAAAGCGGCCATCCTCTGCGCCATCCACTACGAGGGATGGGCGGCCGACGATGCCGAGGCCCTCGACCTCCTCGTCAAGGGCGAGGTGGAGATCGCGCCATGCCACGCGGCGGGGGCGGCGGGGCCGATGACCGGCATCGTCACGCCCTCCATGCCCGTCTTCCTCGTCGAGGAGCGCCAGTCCGGCGGCCGCGCCTTCGCCACTGTCAACGAGGGGCTCGGCAAGGTCCTGCGCTTCGGCGCCAATGACCCGAGCGTCATCGAGCGGCTGCGCTGGATCGAGGGCGAGGCGGGCCCCCTCCTCGGCGCGGCCATCCGCGCCAGCGGAGGCATCGATCTCCGCGCGCTCATGGCCCAGGCGCTCCGCATGGGCGACGAGATGCACCAGCGAAATATCGCCGCCTCGGCGCTCCTCGCGCGCCTGCTCATGCCCCACCTGGCCCGCGCGGGCAGGGACCCGGACGCGCTCGCCCGCGTGGCCGAGTTCATGGCGGGCAACGACCAGTTCTTCCTCAACCTGGCCATGGCCGCGGGCAAGGCGTCTACGGATCCATGTCTCGATGTCCCGCGCTCCACCGTCGTCGCGACCATGGCGCGCAACGGCACGGACTTCGGCATTCGCGTGGCGGGGCTCGGCGATCGCTGGTTCACCGCGCCCGTCAACACGCCGCAGGGGCTCTACTTTCCGGGCTTCGGCCCCGAGGACGCCAATCCCGATATCGGCGACAGCGCCATCATCGAGACCATCGGGCTCGGCGGATTCGCCATGGCCGCCTCGCCCGCCGTGGCCGCCTTCGTGGGCGCGGGCGGCTTCAGACAGGCGGTGGCGGTGACGGAAGAGATGGCGGAGATCTGCGTGGGCGAGCACCCGCGCTTCCGCATCCCCGCCCTCGACGATCGCGGCTCTCCCGTGGGCATCGACGTGCGCAAGGTGGTGGAGACCGGCATCACCCCCCTCATCAATACGGGCATCGCGGGACGCATGCCCGGCACCGGGCAGATCGGAGCCGGCGTGGTCCGCGCGCCCCTCGCCTGCTTCGAGCAGGCGCTCGAGGCGCTCGCGGCGTTGCGGTGATGGCGCCACCCTTCGACCTTCTGCTGGAGCGCTGCCGGCTTCCCGATGGCCGGATCGCCGACGTGGGCGCTCGCGCGGGGCTCGTCGCCGAGATCGGCACGCTGGCCGGGCGCCCCGCCCATCGAGCCGTGGACTGCGGCGGCCTCCTGCTCACGCCCGGCCTCGTGGACGCCCACATCCATCTCGACAAGGCGCTCCTCTCGGAGCGGACGCCCTCCGTCGAGGGCACGGTGGCGGAGGCGCTGCGGGTGACGGGGCATGCCAAGCGCCGTTTCACCGTGGAGGACATCCGCGCCCGCGCGCGCCGGGCCCTCGACCTGGCCGTGCGCGCGGGCACCACGGCCATGCGGAGCCACGTCGAGGTCGACCCCCTCGTCGGCCTCAAGGCTCTCGAGGCGCTCATCCCCCTCAAGCGCGAGTACGCGCCGGCCATCGATCTCCAGCTGTGCGCCTTCGCCCAGGAAGGCATTCTCCAGTCCCCGGGCACCGAAGCGCTCCTCGCCCGGGCTCTCGAGGGCGGCGCCGATCTCATCGGCGGCTGCCCCTACAACGACACGGACGCCCACGCCCAGATCGACATCGTGTTCCGCCTGGCGCGCGAGTTCGACGTCGACGTGGACTTCCACATCGACTTCTTCGACGAGCCCGAGCACATGGACGTGCTCTACGTCGCCGAGCAGGCCGTGCGCTGGGGCTGGCAGGGGCGCGTCGCGGTGGGGCACGCGAGCGAGCTCGGGGCCCTGGAGCCGGCAGAGCTCGACCGCGCCGCCGCCATTCTCAAGGACGCGGGGGTGGGCGTCATCATCCTGCCCGCCACGGATCTCTACCTCATGGGTCGCAAGGACGTCCGCAATGTCAGGCGCGGCCTCGCGCCGGCCAAGCGTCTGCTCGCCGCGGGCGTCACGGTCGCCGTCGCCACGAACAATGTCCTGAACGCCTTCACGCCCATGGGCACGGGCGACCTCGCCCTCATGGGCTATCTAATGACCGCCGCGGCGCACATGGGGACGGAGCGCGACGTCGCAGACATCCTCGCCATGCTGACGGAATATCCGGCGCGGATGCTCCGGCTGCCCGAGCA
>Ga0070708_100003726_pt1 | contig 11955 bp, 11 predicted proteins | sample KBSK5503metaG_FD_65469 | JGI IMG/M metagenome (GOLD analysis project Ga0070708, IMG submission 65469) | Corn, switchgrass and miscanthus rhizosphere microbial communities from Kellogg Biological Station, Michigan, USA - KBS K5-50-3 metaG | ecosystem: Host-associated > Plants > Roots >...
CTTGCCGACCTGCGCGCAGGAGCCCACGAGCGCGTGCGAGTCCACGAGCGTCCCGGCGCCCACGTACGCGCCCACGTTGATGTAGGCGGGCGGCATGATCGTGACGCCGGGAGCGATGTAGCAGCCGTCTCGGATGGCCGTGCCGCCGGGAACGACGCGAATCTTCGACTCGAGGTCGAGGTCCTTCAATGGGAAGGTGTCCTTATCGAAGAAGCGAAATCCCGTCCCGGCCAGGGCCCGCGCCAGCGCGCCGATCCGGAACCCGAGGAGGATGCCCCGCTTGACCCACGGCCGGACGACCCAGCGGTCTCCTTCCTTTTCCGCGGCCCGGATGGAGCCGTCGTTCAATCCGGCCTTGAGCTCCTCGAAAGCGGAGCGCGCCTCGCTGCCTGAGAATCCGTCCGGCGCCGCGACGATCGCTTCGATGCGCTGCGCGAGATCCGGGTTCACCGTCCGCCACGCGGAAGGAGCTTCATGCCGCCGAGGAGCTTCTCGATCTTCTTCCGCGTGTCCTCGCGCACGGGCGCGAGCGGCAACCGCACCGTCTCCCCGCATTTCTTCATCAGCGTGAGGGCGCACTTGGCCGGAGCGGGGCTCGACTCCCAGAAATTCATTTCCATCAGCGCGAGACACTTGCGCTGCAGCTTGCGCGCCTCGTCCCATTTCCCCTCGAGCGCCGCCGCGACGAGTGCGCTCATGTCTTTCGGGATCTCGTTGGAGGCGACCGAGATCAGGCCCCGCCCTCCGAGCGCGATGAGCGCGAGCGCCGTCGAGTCGTCGCCGGAGAAGACGAGGAAGTCCTCCGGCAGCAGGGTCATCAGCCGCGCGATCTTGCCGAAGTTCCCCGAGGCCTCCTTCAGGCCCACGATCCGCGGGATCTCCGCCAGGCGCAGAATCGTCTCGACGTCAAGGTCCGAGCCCGTGCGCCCGGGGACGTTGTAGACGAGGATCGGCAAATCGGTCGCCTCCGACAGCGCCGAGTAGTGTCGGAAGAGGCCCTCGGGCCCCGGCTTGTTGTACATCGGTGAGACCGAGAGAATGCCGTCCGCTCCCACCGCGGCCGCATCGCGGGACCAGAAGACGGCCTTGGCCGTGTGGTTGCCGCCCGCGCCCGCGATGACGGGCACGCGCCCGTTGGCCACCCGGACGACCGCGGCGGTCACCGCCTTGCGCTCGTCTCCCGAAAGCGTCGCCGACTCCCCCGTCGTGCCGCACGGGACCAGGAAATCGATCCCGCGCTCGATCTGCCAGTTGACGAAACGTTCGAGCGCGCCGAAATCGATGCGCCCCTTCTCGTCGAATGGCGTGATGAGCGCCGTGCCGCACCCCTTCCAGTCCACCCGGGCCGCACTTGCCTTCACTGGGCCTCCTTTAAGAAATCCCCGAATTCAAACACGCCCGTCTTCCCGGCCAGCCGCTCGGCCGCCCAGACCGCGCCCTTCGCGAAGCCCGCACGGCCGCGGGCGCGGTGAATGATCTCGACCTCGTCTTCCCGCGACTCAAGGACGAGCCGGTGGGTCCCCGGGATCGTACCGGCCCGGACGCTCGTGATCGGCAGAGTCTGCCCCGTCTCCGTCTCATAGATCGTCGCGACCGAGCGTGCGGTTCCTGAAGGAGCGTCACGCTTCCCGGCGTGGTGCTCTTCGACGAGGTACGCCGCGTAGCCGGCCGCAGAGTAGAGGCGCGCGGCCAACGTTGCGAGCTCGAAGAAGTGACGCACGCCGACCGAGAAGTTGGTTGCGTGGACGAGCGCGCCGCCTCCCCGATCGAACGCCTCAGCGACACGCGGCAGGTCCCGGCTCCATCCCGTCGTGCCGCAGACGACTCGGGCACCGCCGGCGGCGAGCGCCAGAAGATTCTCGACCGCCGCGGCCGGCGTCGTGAACTCGAACACCACGTCCGCCCCCGCCAGCCGCTCGGGCGTCACGCCGGAGGCGCGCGGATTCTCGTTCGAAGAGAGCCGCCAGACGATGCCGTGCCCGCGACCCGCCGCCGCCGCCTCGACCTCACGGCCCATCTTGCCTGTGCCGACGATTCCGAATCTCACGAGGAGCCTAGACTATTACCTTGTCGTCCCGACGCGCCCTTCCTGTCATCCCTCCGTCGTCCCGAGCCCTCGCCCTTTCTGTCATCCTGAGCGCAGCGAAGGATCTGCTCTCGATGCTCCGAGACGCTCCATCCGCTCAGGAAAGGCTCCGCGAAGGATCGCTGCCTTCCAACCCCGGAACCCAGGCAGATTCTTCGGGCCGGCGGCCCTCAGAATGACAGGAGGATATCTTCATCCGAAAAACTCCCGGTGCAGGAGCCGGACGGCGTTCTCTACGTCTTTCTCTTCGACGACGAAGGAGACGTTTCGTCGCGACGCTCCCTGCGAGATCATGAGGATATTGATTTCCTCCACCGCGCGGAAGATGCGCGCTGCGATTCCGGGCTTGAATTTCAAGTCCTGTCCGACGAGACAGACGAGCGCCCGGCCGCCGACAACCTCGACCGCGGCGAGCTTTTCCAGGTCCTTGCGGATCTCGTCCAGCCGGGAAACCTCGTCCACCGTCACGGAGACCGAGACTTCCGAAGTCGTGACCATGTCCACGGGAGTCTCGTGCCGGGCGAAGACCTCGAAGAGCGTGCGGAGGAAACCCGAGGCCATGAGCATGCGGCTCGTGACAATGTCCACCGTCGCGATCCCCTTCTTGTAAGCGATCGAGCGCGCGCCGGACGGATCCGAAGGCGCCGCCGCGCGGACCTCAGTGCCGGGCAGGTCGGGTTGCCGGGAGTTGCGGATCCGCACGGGGATCCCCTTCTCGATCGCCGGGGCGAGCGTCAGCGGGTGCAGGACGCGCGCGCCGAAGTACGCGAGCTCCGAAGCCTCGTCGAACGAAATGGTCTCGATGATCCGCGCCTCCGGCACGACGCGCGGGTCTGCCGTCATCATTCCGTTGACGTCGGTCCAGATCTCGACGACCGCGGCCCCCAGGGCGGCGCCGAGGATCGCCGCGCTCCAGTCGGAGCCGCCGCGGCCGAGCGTCGTCGTCTCTCCCTTCCGCGTCGCGCCGATGAAGCCGCCGACGACCGGGATCTCTCCCCGCCCGCACGCGGGAAGGAGATGCTCGCCGGCCCGCTTCTCGATTTCTGTGTCGTCGGGGCGCGCGCGCCCGAAATGGTTGTCGGTGATCATGATCTCCCGGGAATCGACGGCGAGCGCCGGCAGGCCCCGCGCCTTCAGCGCCGCGGCCACGATGGCCGCCGACATCCTCTCGCCGTGCGCCAGGAAGTGGTCGCGGCTCGCGGCAGGCGCCGACCGCAGCACCGCGACGGCGCGCGCCATCCGGTCGAGCTCAGCGAAATGCTCCCGGACCGGCCGCTCGATCTCCCCCGCGCCGAGACCGAAAAACTCGCGTGCGACCGCCGCCGTGCTCCGCTCGAGAGTGCCCAGGATTCCGGCGGCGGCCTCTTCCTCGCCGCGTGCGGCGTATTCCAGCGCCTCCACGAGGCGATCGGTCGTGTCGCCCATAGCGGAGACCACCACGACGGGCCGCTCGTCCCGGGCGCGCCGGACGATCGCCGCCAGGCGTTCGAGAGCGGCGGCGTCCTTCACCGAGGTGCCGCCGAATTTCTGGACTATCAGTCGAGCAGCCCCTTGACGGCCGCGTACTCCGCGTTCAGGACGGAAGCGCCCGCCGCTCCGCGGATCGTGTTGTGGCCGAGCACCGTGAACTTCCAGTCGAGGAGGGCGCACGGCTTCAGCCCCCCCACGAGCGTGGACATGCCGCGCTCGGTGTCCACGTCGCGCCGCGGCTGCGGACGCTGCGGCTCGGAGAGGTAGTGGATCGGGCGTTTCGGAGCGGACGGGAGCGCGGCTACTTCCGCCGGGCCGCGAAACTCCCGCCACGCGTTTTCGACCTCGGACGCGGAAGCGCGGCGGGAAAAGCCGGCCGAGACCGACTCGGTGTGCCCGTCCTCGACCGCAACGCGGTAGGTCATCGCGGAAATCGTGAAGGGCGCTGGCGTCACGGCGCCGCCAGGCATCCGGCCGAGGATCTTCGCGACCTCCCGTTCGATCTTCGCGCCTTCCTCCGGGATATCGGGAATCACGTTGCCAAGGATGTCGAGCGACGGCACCCCCGGGTACCCGGCCCCCGAGACGGCCTGCATCGTCGAGACGAAGACCCTTTCGACCCCGAACTCCCGGTCGAGGGGCGCCAGCGCGATCGCCAGGAAGATGGTCGAGCAATTCGCATTGGTGATGATGGCGCCCTTCCAGCCGCGCTCCTTCTGCTGGCGCGCGACGAGGCCGAGGGCGTCCGCGTTGATTTCGGGTATCAGGAGAGGGACATCCGCGTCCATCCGGTGGGCCGACGCGTTGGAGAAGACGAGCATCCCGCGCCGGGCGCACAGCGGCTCGACCTCGCGGGCGGTCGCGGCGTCGAGGGCCGAGAAGACGATCGCGCAGGGAAGCTCATCGGTCACCCCCGCGACGGTCATTGCGGCCACGCGCTCGGGAAGCGCGGAGGTCAGCCGCCACCGCGCCGCTTCCGCGTAGCTCTTCCCCCGCGACCGATCCGATGCCGCGACCGCCGCGAGCTCGAACCAGGGATGGTCCGTGAGCCGCTCGACGAAACGCTGGCCGACGGCGCCCGTGGCCCCGAGAAGGCCGACCGGGATCTTTTGCGCCGTCTCTGCTCTGCTCATCGCCGCCTCGAACTTGACAGCATACCGAAGAACGGTCCATGGTTCATGACCCGATGAGCTCACAGCCCCCGATGCCGGCGTGCCCGAACTGCGGCCGACGAATCGCCGCCTGGAAGAAGGAGCACTGCGTCTATTGCGGCGCCGCCTTTCCTCCCGGTTTGAAGGACGGGTTCGAGGAGCCCGAGGCATTGAAGTGGGTCGATCGCCCCGCGATCCCCCCCGACGCCGCCCGCAAGCTCGAGATGATGAAGGTCCTGCCGCTCGAAGGGACCGCCCGCACGCGATCGCTGCCCGCCTGGATCGGCCTCCTGTCGCTCCCCGTTTTCGCGGTTCTCTTCTACATGCTGTATTCGCTCGTGCGCCGGTACATGCCGGGCGCGGCGGGAATCGTGCTGGCAGTCGAGGCCGGAATACTCGGGTATCTCGCCTGGGCCTTCTACCGGGCGCGGCGTTCGTAGGTCGAGTCGAGAGTCAGGAGTCGAGGGAGTCAGGAATCAAGAGTCGCCCCGGTGCCCGAGCGTCCAACTGTTGACAGTCGACTGTCGACTGTCGACTGTCGACTGTCGACTCTCATTCAAACGACGGGGCGGCCCTGGACCAGCCGGATGATGAGGACGATGACCGCTGCGACGAGGAGAAGGTGGATCAAGGCGCCCACGTGCCAGACGGAGAAGCCGAGGAGCCAGAGGATGAGCAGGATGACGAACACAGTCCACAGCATGACTTTCCCCCCCTTTTCAAGATTCAATCACTAACGCACGAAGCATGCCAGCCCTGAGCAGACGGTCCTCGTGATCCATGCGCCGTGAACCGAACGGTCCCGCCTTGAAGAACCCCTCGGAACTGCCCGCCAGGCTGGAACTCCAGCGGCCCGCTCGGATTCTTCTCGTGGACGCGCCGGCTGCGCTCGCGGATCTGCTCCGGGCTGCCCGCCCGAAAGAATCCGAAACGCTGGAGGTCGAGGCGCGCGCGCTCGCGACGGTGAAGGAGGCCTTCGACGCGATCCTGCTCTGGCGCGAGGACCGTGTCGGATCGCGCGCGGTCATGGAACAGACGGTCCGGCGGCTCGCGCCCGGCGGTGCCCTGTGGATCGTCACGGCCATGCGAAAGGTGATGGGCCCGAGGACTCCCGCCGTGCACCGCCTCGAACTGTCCGATCTGTCCAAGGGGCTCATCCATCACGGCCTGGCCAACGACCGCGAAGCGCGGATCACCGCCTGGCACGTAGCCTACAGATTCGTCGGGCGCGCGACCTAACCGTCGCTCGCAGTCCGCTCGCTCCCGTCGATGGTGGACCAACAAAGGCTCACTCAGCGTTCGATCGCGGCACCGGGAATCTTCCGAGGCGTCAGGTCTTACGCTCGCGGCGCGCGAAGTCTCCCGAAGTAACCGAGGGAGGAGGCGCGCGCCGCGGGAGCGAAGCGATTGCGCGCGATCAGGCGAGCGGTCGAAGGCCGCATCCGGCCGAGCCGCTCGCCGGTGCGCCCCGCAGGGCGCAGATCCCGCGCAATCGCGTAGCGACGTTACTCTACGTACGGAAAAAAGCGCCCGTCGATCCGGAAGAAGCGGCCGACGCCGGGCTGGACCGTCACCTGACAGCGTGTGACCTCGAGCGTCGACGCAAAGGAGACGCCGGGAGCGCTCAAGTTCACTGGATATTTCGTCCCGACCTTCAGCGCGGTATCGAAATCGAACGCGACCCCAATCGGCGACACCTGAACAACGCGGCGCGCCTTCTCCCAGCGGACTTTCAGCTCGTACTGTTCGGGCTTCAACTTCGCAGTTGAGCGTCCCGAATCCGTGCCCTTCCGAGGGCGATCTCCCGGAGGGCCTGGTGGAGTCTTTCTGTCAACCACGCGCGCTTCTTTCACAAACTCTGTACCCTCTGCCAGAATCGCGCCAGCCAGCCTGCGGCCCGCTAAAGCTACGGGCCTCGCCGCGGCAAGGCCACTCCCGTCGAAGAATTCTATTTCCTGGCGCCGAGGGACTTTGCCAGCCGGATCGCAGCCACCATGCCCTGTTTCTCACGCACTGATCGGACACGCGCCTTCTCCGCCGGCTTCAACCGCCGGACGTAGCCCATGTATTTCCCCTGAAGCTGCCGCAACGCGCGCACGCGCGGAGACATCTTGATTCGCCGGACGCGCGTCTTGCGCGCCGCTCGGGGAGCGCGGCCCGGACGGCGGGGGGCGCGAGCAGCAGAAGCCCCGGGCGAGAATTGCTCGAGCGCGGCCAGCCTCTCGCGCAGGCTGCGGATTTCCTTCTCCCGGCTCTTCAACGCTTTCCGGATGTGGGCGATCCGGAGCTTGCCCTGAGACATCAGGACGTTCAATGCATAGTGAGCCTGACTGGGACTGAACTTCATTATTTCTCTCCTCAATATCCTCAATAACTGTTATCGATCCAAGTTGGAGAGTCTACAACAAGTACAATCGCCGGGCCGGCGCGAGCTTATCTCCGGCGCGCGGCGGAGGCTTTCGGGGGCGAGGCCTTCGGCCGCGCCGCCTTATTGTTCTTTCCGGCGGTCCGCCGCCGGAGCGCAGAACCCGATACAGGCAACAGCGCGCGGACGACGTCAGTCCTTATGATCTTGCCTTCCGTCATGACATACGCTCGGTGCACTATGTTACGGAGCTCGCGCACGTTGCCCGGCCAGTCATAGGAGTTGAGCAGCTCGAAGGCTCCGGGATCCCATCCCGTCACCCCCGCCTTCTCCTGCTCTTCGATCAGCTTTCGGAAATGCTCTGCAAGAAGCGGAATGTCGTCGCGCCGCTCCGTCAATGGAGGCAGCGCGATCGGAAAGACGTTCAATCGATAGTAGAGATCCTCGCGGAGCTTTTTTTCCGCCATGGCCTCGTCCGGATCCCGGTTGGTCGCTGAAATGAGCCGCACGTCCACCTTGAGCTCCGCGGAGCCGCCCACGCGGCGCAGTGTCCGGTCTTCCAGGACTCGCAGGAGCTTGACCTGCAGCTCCGCGCCCATCTCGGTGATCTCGTCGAGGAAGAGCGTCCCGCCCATCGCTTCCTCGAAGTATCCTACCCGGCGCTTGTCGGCTCCCGTGAAGGAGCCCCGCTCGTGGCCGAAGAGCTCGCTCTCGATCAGAGTGGGTGAAATCGCCCCGCAATTGAAGGCCACGAACGGTTTCCCGGCCCGGCGCGAAAGCCGGTGAATCGTCCGCGCGGCGACTTCTTTGCCGCTGCCGGAGGCTCCGGTAATGAGGACGGGGGCGTTCGAGCGGGCCACGCGCCGGATGATCTCGAAGATCCCGATCATCAGCTCGGACCGGCCGACGAGATCCCCGAGACGGCCGGTCTCCTGCAGCTCGGCCCGGAGCGTCTCGACTTCCGTCTCCAGCCGCCGGCGGTCCGCGAGGCGATTGAAAACCACCTCGAGCTGCGCCGGCCGCAGGGGCTTCAAGAGGTAATCGAAGGCCCCGACGCGCAAGGCTTCGATCGCATTGTCGATCGAGCCCTGGCCGGTGATGACGACCCCTTCGCGGTCCGGATCCTTCTCGCGCGCCAGGCGGAGGACCTCGATGCCGTCGCCGTCGGGCAGATGAATGTCCACGATCAGGATTCGGGGATCGAATTCCTCGAGGACTCTGGCGGCTTCCTTGCTCGTCCCGACGGAGCGCGGCTCGAAACCGAAGTCCTTGATCGACTCTTCGAGCCCCTTGCGCGTCGCGAGGTCGTCTTCGACGATAAGGACTTTCACCGCTGTTCCTCCGGGAGCTCCAGGGTCGCCACGACCCGGTCGTCTCTCTGCTCGAGACGGATCGCTCCGCCGGCGGCCGCGGAAAACAACCGCGCCCGAGCGAGCCCCATCCCCCAGTTCTTGCCCGCCGCCGCGACGCGCGGAGAGAAGAGCGTTTCGGGATCCCCGGGCAGGCGGCCGTTGTTCTCGACTCGCAGGGCGAGGCGCCCTCCGCTTCTCTCGACCGCCACCCTCACCGGGGACCCGGGGGACGCCTCCAGGGCGTTGTAAAGCAGCGCTTCGACGGCTTCGGTGAGCGCGCGGGGATCGCTTTTCACGAAGCCCCCCGTCGAACCCTCGACCGCGGTCTCGCCCGCGTCGCAGCGGGCCGTCGTGGCAGAGACCAGCTCGTCGAAAGCGACGGATTCCGCCGGTGCGGGCTCGAAGAAGAGCAGTTCGCGGCCGCGATCGAAGAGATCGAAGGCGCGCGAGATTTCCGCTCTCGCGACCGCGAGGGATTCCGAAGGGTCGGTTCCACGGCGCACACGTCGGTCCGCGGCCTCGAGATGCAGCGAGACCGCCGACAGGGGCGTCGCGACATCGTGCAAGAATCTCCGCAGGAAGTCGCGATGAGCGGAGACGGCGGACGGCAATTGTTTCTCGGCCAAATCGGCATCCTTCTTGCTCTGTAATCCTGTTTACCTATCGTGCATCGTATGACAAGTGACCCTATGAAAAATGACTCCTCGAGCGCCCGCCGAGCCCCGAAAGGAACGCAGGCCCCGGGGCCCGGATTCCGCACCTCTTTGAGGACCCGGTTCCGGATTTCCGCGCTCGTCGGCATCGCCATTCTGGGAGCCTGGCTCGCCTACTCGGCCAATGCCGTCATGGGGCTCTACGACGTTGCCCTCACGATCCAACGGACGACGGACCTGCGCGAGCGCGTCCAGGAAGCCCGGGCGGGGCTGGAGGCCGCGGAGGAAGCCCTGGACAGGTACACCTCCAGCGGCCAGGGGTACGACCTCTCGCGCCACAATGCGGCCCGCACGGCGCTCCACATGGCGCTCGGGGCCATCAGCCGGCGGGTCCCGACGGAGAGCACGCGCGGTCTCATCCAGAGGGCCGAGGCGGCGGAAGAAATCTACGCCCGGGCGGCCGACAGCGCGATCGCTGCGTTTCAGCCCGAGCAGCCGGCGGCGGCCAAGGCCCTCCGCGACAACGTCGTCGCCCCGACGGCCGAGAAGCTGCGCGACGTGCTCGGCGAGCTTCAGAGCCGCTTCCTGCGGACCGAAGCCCTGGCCGACGAGCGCCTGAAGGCGAGCCGCGACGGAGCGGCGACGGCGATCATCGTGCTCGCGGCCCTCATTCTCGCCGGATTGCTCTGGCTGCTGACCGACATCAACCGGCGCGTCCTGGTCCCGGCGGCGGCCGCCGCACAGGCGCTCGAGGACCTCGCGGAGGACCGCACGCCTCCCAAGCTCTTCGACCAGACGGAAGACGAGATCGGCGAGCTCGGCCGGAACTTCAACCGCGCGGCTACGCTCCACTCCGAGAGGTCCCTCGCGCTCGCGGAGCGGGACATCCAGACGTCGGTCAACGCGGTTCTCGCGGCGGCGGCGACCGTCAACGATCTCACGGGCTTCGGCTCGCGGGTCCTGCAGGAGATCATCCAGGTCTCCGGCGCCGCGTGCGCCGTTCTCTATCTTCCCGAGCCCGACGGACAGTTCACTCCGGCGATCGCGCTCGGCGGCGCCGAAGCCGACAGTCCGATCGGACGCGAGGAGGCCCGCCGCGCCGGGCGGGAACGGCGGCCGATTTTCCTCTCCGTCGATCCGCAGACGCCGACGGTGAACCTCTTCGACGGAAGAATCCTTCCGCGGGAGAGCGTCAACATCCCGCTCGTGTATTTCGATCACGTCGTCGGCGTCCTCTCCCTCGGCGCCACGCAGGCCTTCACCGCGCCAGCGCGAAACGCGCTCTCCGCGATCGCGCCTTCGCTCGCCGTCGCGCTGGCCAACGCGTCGGCCAACGAGCGCGTCGCCGAGCAGTCGCGCCGGCTTGCCGAACAGAACGAGTTGCTCGAAGAACAAAGGAGCCGAATCGCCCGCACGGCCCAGGAGCTCCAGCGCGCTTCCGCGTTGAAGGACCGCTTTCTCGCTTCGGTTTCCCACGAGCTGCGCACGCCGATGACGGTCATCCTCGGCTTCACGGGGGCGCTGCTGCGCGGCGGGCAGGGCAACCTGAACGCGCAACAGAAGGAGAGCCTCGAGCGTGTGCAGCGAAACGCCCGGATGCTGCTCGGCCTGATCAACGACGTGCTGGACATCTCGAAGATCGAAGCGGGGAAGATGGAGATCACGCGCCAGCGCCTCGACGTCGGAGTTCTCCTGGACCAGGTCCACAACGATTTTTCCCAGGCGGCAGACCGCAAGGGGCTCACGCTCACGACCGAGGTCGCGCCCGGCCTCGAAACGATCACGAGCGATCCCGCCCGGCTCACGCAGATCGTGACCAACCTCGTGGGCAACGCGCTGAAATTCACAGACCACGGCTCCATCCTCGTCCGGGCGGAGCCGCGGGGGGAGGACCGCTGGGCCCTGATCGTGGCGGACACGGGGATCGGGATCCCGGAGGAGGAGCAGTCCACGATCTTCGAGGAATTCCGCCAGGGCGAACCGGACGAGCACCGGGGACGGGGAGGCACGGGCCTGGGTCTCGCAATCGTTCGCAAGCTCGTCCTCACCCTCGGCGGCACGATTTCCCTGGACAGCGCCCGCGGGAAAGGCGCCCGCTTCACCATCCTGTTCCCGCGCGACCTGCCGTCGGACATGCCTCTCGCCCACCCCTTCGAGGCCGCGCAGTCCTCCTCCGTGCAGGGCCAGAAGACGGTCCTCATCGTGGACGACGACGAGGGGGTTCGGGAGCTCCTCGCCCTGGAGCTCCAGCCGCACGGGCTGAAGATCCTCCAGGCCCCGGACGGGAAGCAGGGACTCGAGATCGCCCGGGCCGAGAAGCCGGACGCGATCCTCCTCGACGTGCTGATGCCGAACCTCGACGGCTGGCAGACGCTGCGCGCCTTGAAGCAGCTCGAGGAAACGCGCGCGATCCCGGTCGTCATCCTGTCGGTCGTCGAGAATCGCGCATTCGGCATATCGCTCGGAGCCGTCGAGCACCTCGTCAAGCCGGTCGACCGGCCGGCGCTTCTCATGGCGCTGTCCAAGGCGGGCGTGCTGGCGACGAAGGGGCACGTCCTCGTCGTGGACGATGACGCGGACGTGCGCTCCCTTTTCGAGCAGGAGCTCGTCGCCGCGGGTTACCGCGTGCGCACCGCCTCGGGAGGCGCGCAGGCGCTGGAGCTCTTGCGGCGCGAGCGCCCGAGCGCGCTGCTCCTCGACCTGATGATGCCGCCCCCCGACGGATTCGAAGTCCTCTATCGCCTGCGTCAGGATCCGGCTCTTTGCGAGATCCCCGTCATCGTCGTCACCGCCAAGGAGCTCAGCCCTGCCGACAAGACGATCCTCGCCCGGACGGCCCAGCGCGTCATCCGGAAGGGCGCCGACAGCGCGCAGCTGG
>Ga0070708_100003727_pt1 | contig 11954 bp, 7 predicted proteins | sample KBSK5503metaG_FD_65469 | JGI IMG/M metagenome (GOLD analysis project Ga0070708, IMG submission 65469) | Corn, switchgrass and miscanthus rhizosphere microbial communities from Kellogg Biological Station, Michigan, USA - KBS K5-50-3 metaG | ecosystem: Host-associated > Plants > Roots >...
ATCAGGGATCACGAGAGGAAGGGGACTCTCCTGAGCCGGAATGAAGTGAGAAGCGGCGGAGCTAGGGCCCCTCGGTTCTGACTGCTCGAACTGGCGGCGATGTGGGACCCCGTGCAGATTTGACCCATCTCCACCTCATTCCCTTTGTCGGATCTGCCGGCCCCACTGGCTGCCGCCTTACGCGACCGCTACACGCTCGAGCGCCCGCTCGGGCGCGGGGGGATGGCTACCGTCTATCTGGCCCGGGACCTCAAGCACGACCGGCCGGTGGCCTTGAAGGTGCTGCTCCCCGAGCTCGCCACCTCGCTCGGCCCCGACCGGTTCCAGCGTGAGATCAAGCTCGCCGCCCGCCTCCAGCACCCCCACATCCTCACCGTCTATGACTCGGGCGAGGCGGCCGGACAGCTCTGGTTCACCATGCCGTACGTCGAGGGGGAGTCGCTCCGGGACCGGCTGCGGCGGGAGCGCCAGCTCGGGGTGGAGGACGCGCTTCGGATCACGCGCGAGGCCGCGGCCGCCTTGGATTACGCGCACCGCCACGGGGTGATCCATCGCGATATCAAACCCGAGAACATCCTGCTCACGGCCGAGGGCGACACCCTGGTGGCCGACTTCGGGATCGCGCGGGCCCTGGGGGGCGACGAGCATCTCACCCAGACGGGGATGAGCGTGGGGACCCCGGCCTACATGAGCCCGGAGCAGGCGAGCGGGGACAAGGCGGTCGATGCCCGCACCGACGTCTACTCGCTCGGGGCCGTGCTCTTCGAGATGCTGGCGGGCGAGCCGCCCTACACGGGGCCCACGGCCCAGGCGATCATCCTGAAGCGGTTCACGGAGCCGGTGCCGAGCGTGCGGAAGCTGCGGCCCAGCGTGCCCGAGGCGGTCGATCAGGCGATCCAGCGGGCCTTAGCCCCGATACCCGCGGATCGCTTCGCCACGGCGGCCCAGTTCGCCCAGGCGCTGCAGCCGTCGGTGACCGCGGCCACGGCTGCTCCCACCACCGTCGCCATGCCAGCCACAAGCCCCGCGGCGCCGGCTCCTTCACCCTCGCCGTCGGTCACCAGAGGCCGCCGGCCTCCCGTCACGGCGATCGCGCTTGGCCTGGGCTTTCTGATCGGGCTGGGCGTGCTGTTCGCCTGGCGGCGCACCCATGCGGGCGCGAGCGAGAGCGCGGGGCCCAAGGTGCTGGCTGTCCTCCCATTCGAAAACCTGGGCGATTCGGCCGACGCCTACTTCGCCGATGGGATCACCAATGAGTTGCGCGGCAAGCTCTCGCAGCTTCCGGACATCCAGGTGATCGCCCGAGGCAGCTCCAACCAATACCGCCACACGACGAAAGCGCCCCAGGAAATTGCCCGCGAGCTGGGCGTGGATTACCTGCTCACGGCCACCGTGCAATGGCAGAAGGTGCCGGGTGGTGCGAGCCGGGTGCGGGTCAGTCCGGAACTCGTGGATGTCACCCCGGGGCACGCGCCCCGCACCAAGTGGCAGCAGGGATTCGATGCATCGCTCACCGATGTGTTCCAGGTCCAGGGGGACATCGCGACCAAGGTGGCGAGCGCGCTCGACGTGGCGCTAGGCGACAGCGCCCGCCACGAGCTGGCGGCCAAGCCGACCGCGAACCTGGCGGCCTACGACGCCTTCCTCAAAGGTGAGGCGAACTCGCAGGCGATGGGGGTAACTGATCCGCCGAGTCTCCGGCGCGCGATTGCGTTCTACCAGCAGGCGCTGGCCCTCGACTCGGCCTTCGTACCGGCCTGGGCTGAGCTCGCCCGCGCCCGCGCGTTCCTCTATACCCAGAGCACGCCCACGCCCGAGCTGGCGGCGCAGGCCCGACAGGCGGCGGAGCGGGCCCAGGCGCTCGGGCCCGATCGGCCCGAGGGACAGCTTGCCTTGGGCGAGTACTATCGGAACGTGGCGGTGGACAACCGGCAGGCGCTCGCCGCCTATGAGGCGGGGCTCAAGCTGGCGCCCAGCAATGTCGAGCTCCTCGGGACGGCGGCCCTGGCCGAGCAGGGGCTCGGCCGTTGGGATGCGGCGCTCCAGCATCTCGCCAAGGCGGCTGCCCTCGACCCCCGCTCCGCCAGCACGGCGCGGCGTACCGCGCTCACGCTGCTCTTTCTGCGCCGCTACCCCGAGGCCCAGGCGGCCTTGGACCGGGCCCTCGCGCTCGGCCCCACCAGCCTCCAGAGCATCCAGCGGAAGGCGATGGTGGCCCTCGCCCAGGGCGACCTGGCCGGGGCACAGGCCGCCCTGCGCGCCGGGCTCGCGACCGTCGAGCCCGCGGCCCTGCTCGCCTACTTTGGGGTGTATTGGGACCTCTACTGGGTACTGGATGACGCCCAGCAGCAACAGCTCCTCGCACTCCCGCCCAGCGCCTTCGACAACGACCCCGGGGCCTGGGCCATCGTGCGGGCGCAGACCTACAGCCTGCGCGGTGACCCGGCGAAGGCCCGGGTCTACGCGGATTCCGCCCGACTCGCCCTCGAGGAACAGCTCCGGGCCACGCCCGAGGACGGCCAGCGGCATGTCATCCGGGGGCTCGCGCTGGCCTACCTGAGCCGGAAGGCGGAGGCGATCGCCGAAGGGGAGCGCGGCGTGGCGCTCGTGCCCATCAGCCGGGACGCCTACTACGGGGCCTACAACCAGCACCAGCTTGTGCGGATCTACCTGCTCGTAGGCGAGCCCGAGAAGGCGCTCGACCAGCTCGAGCCACTGCTCAGGATGCCCTACTATCTCTCGCCCGGCTGGCTCCGCATCGACCCCACGTTCGCACCGCTCAAGGGCAACCCGCGGTTCGAGAAGCTCGTCGCTGGCCGCTGAGCTCGCTGATTTTGGCTCCTGCCGACGACAATTCGCCGTGGGCGCCGACTCGATGCTTGTGATCAGGGATCAGGAGAGGATGCCTCATTGCGGTCATCGGATCCGGTTGCTGGTGGGCAGGCGCTCGGGCATGGTGCCTAGAAGTGGCTACTCAGCGAAATCGCGGTACTCGCGTGCCGCCAGATCGTACCCGCAGTTGCTCGGCGAGGGTCTAACAAAGCCTAGCCGTCGTTTGTCCGCATCGCATCGACCACGGGTCAGCCAAACCGCGTCCGGGCTGGGTCGCTTACCCCCTTCAACCATCCCCTTAGACGTTGGGCGAGATAAGAGAAGACGTTGGGCGAGATAAGAGATAAGAGGCCACCCAGCAGTTCCCCTGAAAGCTTTGTGATCTCTGGATGTGTCGGTGCTGACCGGACCGGACCTCGCAACGGCGGGAGTCAGCAGACGCCGCTGTCACCTTGGGGGAGCTGCGATGCGACTGCCTGGAGAGTATTGGGGTTCGCCTCGACCTGATAGGCCCGAATTACTCCGTTCAAATCTTGGCAGGTAGGGTGTTCGAATGAACTGCAGCGGATCGTGACTCGAAACCGCAACAAGTCTCCGGTCGACCAGACAATGCTACTGCGATCTAAGTACCCAGCGGCGTTATGGACGGCCCGCGCCGAGGGCTACTTTCCCGAGAGGAGAGCGAGGAAACGTGGGTGGCCGCGCAGTGACTCGAGATCCGAATCGTGCTCCAGCCACTCCCAGTGCCCGAAGCCGTTCTGGATCGCCCGCTCGAGACAGGAAATCGCCTCTTCCGGCTGACCCGCGTTCGCGTAAACGCAGGCGACGTTGTACAGCACGCCGGAGTCGTCCGGATCGAGGGCCAGGGTTTGATGGATCAGGTCCAAGGCGCGTGTCACGTTTCCCAGCCGGCAATGACCTCCCGCGCCAAGCACCAGCGCCCGGGACTCGTCCGGGTTGAGAGCCAGCCGTGCTTCGGCCAGCTGCACTCCGCGCCGGTTGGCGGCATCGGCATCGGCGGAACGGCCCAACGCCTTGTAGACCTCCGCTAGGATGATCGGGGATTGATAATCCTCCGGCCGTAGCTCTGAAGCCTGTTCGAAGAGCTTGGCTGCTTGCTCATACTTTCCCTGCGCCAGGCAGGCCCGGGCAAAGAAATAGTGGCCCTCGAACAGCTTCGGATTCAACCGGATGGCTTCCTGGAATTCCGCCTCCGCTTCTTCGTACTGCTTCCGCAAGGTGAGCGCCAGTCCGCGCGCCTCGTGCGCCTCGGCCAGCTCGGGATCCAAGGCGAGCGCTCTGCGGCTGTAGCTATCGGCGCCCTCGAGGTTAGCCTTGCTCGCGTCCCACCAGGTGTAAAGGGCCGAGCAGCAGTCGGCCGCGCCGGCGTGGGCCAGGGAGTAGTCGGGATCGATATCCATCGCCCGCTCAAACATCCGCCGCGCGTACTCAACCCCCTTCTTGCGCCACTGATGGAAGTACTGCCGTCCGCGCAGGTAGAACTCGTAGGCCTGGACGTTCGCGGTCGGGGCCTTTTCGATGGCGCGCTTTTCTCTGTCGCTAAGGACCACGCGGAGCGCCTTGACGATGTTCTCCGCGATCTCGTCCTGAATCGCGAAGACATCCTCTAGCTCCCGGTCGTAGCGGTCGGACCAGAGCTGGTAACCGTCGGCCACCTTGACCAGCTGGGCCGAGATCCGCAGCCGATTTCCGGCCTTGCGGACGCTCCCCTCGAGAACCGTTCCGGCACCGAGCTGCTCGCCCACCTTTCGCACGTCCTGGTGGCCCTTGAACGCGAAAGCGGAGGAGCGGGACGCCACATGCAGCGCCTCGATCTTACTCAAGGCGTTAATGATCTCCTCGGCGATTCCCTCACAGAAGTAGTCCTGGTCCTTCTGCGGGCTCATGTCCGCGAAGGGCAACACCGCGATCGACTTCTTGGTGGTCGTGAGCGGTGTGGCGAGCGGCGTGGCGTTCGGCGGAGTGATGACTTTCGGGGAGCCCAGTCCCTGAACTAGAAGGTTCGCGGTTTGGAACCGATCGGTTGGATCCTTGGCCAGGGCCTTGCTCACTACCTGCTCCAACTCAGCCGTTACCGTCGGCCGCGTGGCCCGGACCGACGGCACGGGCTCGGTAAAGCGCTTCATGATGAGCGCCTGCACTGTGGGACCGGTGAACGGGGCCGAGCCGGCGAGCATCTCGTACAACACGCAGCCCAAGCTGTAGATATCGCTCCGCCCGTCGGGCTCTCTCTCGCCTGAGGCCTGCTCCGGGCTCATGTAGGCCGGCGTGCCCACCGTCATCCCGGTCTGGGTGAGGCTCTCGCCCCCTGCGGCACTCACCGCCTTGGCGATGCCGAAGTCGGTAACAATCGCCTCGCCTTCGTGCAGCATCACGTTCTCGGGCTTGATGTCCCGATGCACCACCCCGTGCCGGTGGGCGTAATCGAGGGCCGCGGCTATGTCTCTCCCGATTTGTACTGCATCCTCAACTGGGAGCTGCTTCTCGTGGGTGAGCCGGTCGCGCAACGACTCGCCTTCGACGAACGGCATCACGTAGTAGAGCAGCTCGCCGGCTTGGCCCGAGTCGTAGAGCGGGAGAATGTGCGGATGTTGCAGCCGCGCCGCGATCTGGATCTCGCGGAGGAACCGCTCCGAGCCCAGCGTGGCGGCCAGCTCGGGGTGCAGCACCTTGAGCGCCACAGGCCGGCCATGCTTGAGGTCCTGCGCCAGATAGACCGTGGCCATCCCCCCGCGGCCAACCTCCCGCTCGATGTCGTAGCGGTCGGACAACACCGGCTGAAGCCGGGAGCGCAGCACGTCGGTCATCGGATCCGGCGTTCCTGACGGGAGAGACGGCGACGGGGCGGAGCAACCACCTCTGACCCGAGAGCCGAGACGGAACTTACGGGTCGCCGGGGGTCCGGGCTAGGGCGGCGGACCCGCGCGGGCCACTCCGAGGCAACTTGGGATCAGGTGAGTACGGCCTGGGCCGGGTGCGCGATCAGACACTCAGGAAGGCCGCTCCTGACTGCAGCGCCGGGAGGTGGAGTGTCGCCGCCATGTTCACCAGGTCGGCGAGGGAGTCGGCTTTCATCTTTCGCATCAGCGCGGGGACCAGCAGCTCCTGGTAGCCGCTCGCCGCGTCGAGGTCCCGGCGGAAGGTCTGGTTGGTCATGTCGGCTCCAAGGCTGTCGTCAGCTCCTCAGGTCCGGACCGCCTGGATTCTCTGGTCGTGTGCCTCGAGCTCGGCCAGGTACTGGTGGACGACCGCGATCGCCATGCTCCCCTCTCCCACGGCAGCCGAGACTCGCTTGATCGAGGCGTGACGGACGTCGCCGGCGGCGAGGATGCCGGCAACGCTGGTCTCCAGCAAGTACGGATCGCGCTCCAGGCGCCAGATCGCCGGCGGACGCTCGAGCAGCAGGTCCATCACGTCGCGCCCGGTGCAGAGGTACCCCCACTGGTCCCGGATCACCGCGGGAGGCAGCCAGGCGGTCACCGGCTCGCCCCCGATCAGCACGAACAGGGCATCGCTGGGCCGTCGTTCCCGGCGCCGCGCCTGGCCGGACGCCACCTCGATAGCCTCGAGTGTGTCGTGTCCCTCCACACCCGTGACCTCGACGTCCGTCTCCACCCTGACGTTGGCCTGTCTGGAGAGTTGATCGATCAGGTACTGAGACATGCTCGCCGCGAGCGACCGTCCTCGCACCAGCATGGTCACCGACTCCGCGTACTCGGCGAAGAGCAGCGCCGCCTGGCCGGCGGAGTTGCCGCCGCCCACCAGATGCACGGTGCGGCCCTGCATCCGGAGCGCCTCGGTGCGCGCGGCTCCGTAGTAGACCCCGTGGCCGACCAGCCGCACGATACCGGGCACCGAGAGCCGGCGCCACTCGACGCCGCTTGCGAGAATCACCGCCTTGGCTCCGACTCGGCTCTCGTCCTCCAGCACGATGGTGTGTGCTGCCATCTCCCGAGTCTCGGGGTCGCCCGGTTCCACCCGCGCGACCGACCGCGAGACCAGCAGCTCAGCGCCGAAGCGAAGCGCCTGCTGACGGGCGCGGGCGCTCAGCTCGTCGCCGCCGAGGCCGCCGGGAAAGCCGAGGTAGTTCTCGATCCGGGAGGAGGTCCCCGCCTGACCGCCGTACGCCGTACGCTCGACCAGCAGTGTCCGGAGCCCCTCGGACGCCCCGTAGACCGCGGCCGCCAGGCCGGCGGGACCGCCGCCTACGATCACCACGTCGTAGGCCCCATGCTTGGGTTCGGTCTGGAGCTGGAGCGCCTCCGCCAGGCGGCGGAAGCCGGGCGCCTCCAGCCGCGTGCCGTCGGCGAGCAAGACGACTGCGGGCGCTGCGCCCGGAGCGTCCCCGGCCGACCCGTTGCCCGGCTCGCGCCATACGAACGCTACGCTGTTGCGAGCGAGGAACTCGCGCAGGTCATAGCTGGCCGGGTCGTGGGCGTGTCCGATGACCGTCACCACCGCGGCCGGGTTCTCGACTTGGATCTGACTGAAGCGGCTCACCCGAGCCGCCATCGTCTTGGTGATCTCGGAGCTCAGCACCTGACACTGGCTCACCAGGTGCAGGAAATCCGCTCCCTCGAGCCGGAGCACCCGGCAGGGCTCGGTGGCGCGGAGGTTGGCGATCGCGGGAGAGCCCAGCAGCAGCGGCACCTCGCCGAAGTAGTCGCCCGGACCGTAGGTCGTGAGTCGATGTTCCCTCCCGCCCAGGACCTTGAGGACGTCGATGTGGCCCTCGAGCAGTCCATAGAAGCCCGGCGTCTGGCCCTCGACCAGGAGCCATTCGTCCTTCCGCAAGCGCAGGTCGGCCGCGCGTGCGGCCAGCGACGCGCGTTCGTCTTCGGGGACCTTGGCGAAGAGCGTGATGCGGCTCAGCAGGTCGGCAGTGATCATGTTCAGTCCACGTAGTGGTATCGCTCCCGGAAGCCGAAGGCCGGAGGTAACACCGGGGAGCCCTCTAATGGTACTGGATTCGCTGGAGATCGGCCTGGAAGACGCGGAAACAGAACCGCCTGTCATTATCGGTTTGAGATTGCACAGAATCGCCGGTTGAAATTGCACACTCGGTCGCCATCCTGGGCCAGGCATCCGGTTTCCCGGTCCCGCTCTCCTTCGGACCGGCCGTTTTCCGGCAACGCATAGAACTCAGGCCTCCTTTTTGGGGATCTCTTTGGCTCCGTTGGCCGGGTCCGCCCTCTCCGTCTACCCACTCGTTTACATGTACGTAACGCTCTGTCCTATAGTAACTTGGAGCGCAAAGCTGCCCAGCAGGAGAAAAGCCGCTGGCTGCTGAGGGTGGGGGGTGTGCTTTAACCGCGGTGAAGATAATATTCCGTCTGATGGAAGATAAACATCACAATTACTGAAGCTAAACTTCACTCTGCGAGCGTCATCGGTCCTACAGGATCTCCAATGGACGAATTCCCAGGAGCAGGGGCGATCGACCAAGCCCTAGCTGCGGTCGGCGACTTGCTAGCGGCCCGAGGTGCTCGAATCGCCGTCATAATCGTGGGAGGTGCGACCCTCAATCTCTTGGGGATCGTAAGCAGAAGTACCGGCGACGTAGACGTAATTGCCCTAGCCGATCGAGATGCTGAGGGTCGACTCAAACTGCGCAACGCTGAACCGTTCCCCGCGGAGCTTCAGGAAGCGATCCGTACTGTCGCCCGTGACTTTGGCCTCTCGGAGCACTGGATGAATGCGGCCGTCGGGAAACAGTGGTCTCAGGGGCTGCCTCCCGGCATTGAAGACGATGTGAATTGGCGCAACTACGGAGGCCTGCAAGTTGGCCTGGTCGGTCGGCGTACACTCATCGCGCTCAAGCTCTTCGCCGCAGTCGACAGGGGCCCGTCGAGCGTTCATGTCCAGGATCTCATCGAGCTCGCACCGACCGATCCTGAGTTGAAATACGCGGCCGAAGGGGTCGAGACCCAGGATACCTCGCCCGAGGTCCCCCGGCTCATTCAGCAAGGGATCCTCTATGTCCAACAGCATCACGGCTAATGCCGGCGAAGTCGCACGCCAAACGGCGGTTGAGACCGCGTGGGTGCAGTGGGCCGCGCTCACGTCTGCCGCGGTGCCCATGAAATTGCAAAGAGCGCATTCCATCGTCGACCCTGAAGCATTGGTGCTCATCTCCCTTGCCATGCAGGACAGAGAGCGTCGCCTGTCGGACCTGCTCGCGGCTTGGGCGCACGATGCATCCTTCCTACTCAGCGTGCAGCGGATCAATTCGCTGGTCCCCGCGTATCCAGCCAAGGTGCGGGCGCGACTACGTGACTTTGCTGCGCTGTCCGTTGGATTCGGCGACCGGAGATGGCAACGACACGCGAACAGTTCCCAGATCGACCAAGCTCCGCACCGCAGGAAAGACCTCGGGCCCCTTCGTCTAATCGAGGGCCCAGCCCTAATGCTCCGCCTGAGGGCAGGATTCGGGGTCGGCACCAAATCCGATTTGCTCAGCTTCTTGCTCGGCCTCCATGGAGCCGCCGCCGAGCTGAAGGTGCTTGCAATCGCGACGGGATACACCGAACGAGCACTCCGCAAAGCGACGGAGGATATGGAACGTGCAGGCATGATCTATCGCACTGAGGTCCAGCCCCCGACATTTTCTGCTCCTTACCTGGCCTGGGCCCACGTCCTCGACGCCTATGGACTGGGAGCGGCGCAGGACGCCGAGACGAGCATGCCGCATTGGCGCTTCTGGTTGCTTCTGTTCCCGTTCTTGGCAGGCGTTATCGAATGGGCATCTCAGGCAGAGGATGAGAACTGGACCGAGTATGTCGCGAGTAGTCGCGCTAGGGATCTTACTGATGCACATCAGGCCGCGTTCCGGCGGGCCGAAATACCTGTGCCCGACTCACGCGCAACAAGAGGAGCCGACTACCTAAAGCTGTTTAGTGAACTGCTGCTCCGCATTCGTGCTTGGGCGAGCGATCAGTTGTAGAACCCCGGACACAATCGACGCGATCCAGCCGAATATCCGAAGCAGCCGTGGCCGGGCTCGGGATCCCAGAGGCGTTGGGGGGTCTGCTCAATTGACAGACTCCGAACCACGTGCGGTGGGTGGGGACAGGGTAGAACCCGTGGTCACGAGCGCAGGGCCGTCTTGGGATCAGGAACGACTCAGGGATCAGGAGAGCATCTCCTGATCCAGAGGGGCCAAGTTAACCGCTTGAATTCCAGCAACTTGCGAGCATCAACGCGAGGTCGCGTCACCCGCTGCTGAGGTTTGGTGGTCTTGATGCTGAACTTTGCCGTCCTTTACTGACTCGGATGGTGAAGTTTGCCGACCCCTTGGGTCCTGGAAACCAGTGTTGTGACTCCTGCTGCATCAACGGCAGGGCGAACTGAGGACTAACCGCCGGCAGCCAAACGTTCGAAGCGCGGGTTGCCACGGACCGGTGCGAACCTGGGATCGATCCTGAGCCAGCCGGGCGAGAGGTAGTAGGGGATCTTGAGCAATGGCTCGAGCTGATCCAGCGCCTTCTCCGGCTCGCCAACCAGCAGATAGATCCATGCCAGCTGGTGCTGGAGGTACGGTCCGCCTACCCAGTCCTTCGCTACGGGTAGCAGCGTTACCCCACGCTCGCCCTCTCGAATTGCCTCCATCTTCCGGCCCAGGTAGGCGAGCGCGAGACCCAGCCCCATGTGCTGCGCTGCCTCCTGCGGGGCGGCCTGGAGTTGTTGCTCGAAGGCGATCCGGGCCGAGTCAGCGTAGGCTCGCGCCTTCCCTTGATCGCCTCTGAGGGCATGAGTTGCCGCGAGCGCTATTCCCCACGACCCTCGATCGTCGTCGAACGATTCGGGGGTCAGGCGCAGCAACAGCCGCTGCTGCTGATCGTCCAGCGCCCAGTAGAGGTCCCAGTATTGGGCGACGAATGCGACCAGGGAGGCGGGACTCAACGTCTGCGGCGCTCTTTTCAGCACCGCACGCGCCCCGGCCAAGTCGCCCTGCGCGAGCTGAACCATCGCGCCATTTTCGAGAATGTCGAGGCTCGTGGGCTGGAGTGCGAGGCCGCGATCGACGGCGTCCATTGCCTCGCGGTAGCGACGCAACCGGAGCAACGTGCTGCCAAGGCGACGCACGTTCGTGTACGAGCGCGGATCAACTGCCTGAACCTGCCGGAGGTGCACAAGCGCCGAGTCCCAGCGACCCAGGCGCTGCTCCGCCCCGACCGCGGCGGTCAGCAGGGCGGTGTTGGCGGGGTCTAGGCGCTGCCCCGCTTGAAGCTCAGCCAGTGCCCGGAGGTTGTCCTTGGAGACGAGCATGTAGTACAACCCGAGGGCCCAATGGCCCTCGGCCCGATTCGGCGCGAGCGCGAGCGCCCGCTCGGCGGCCTGCCTGGCCGCCTCGGCCTCGACGGGCGCGGGCACGGCGTTGTAGTAGAGGAAGGAGCGCACCTGCGACAGTTGAGCCCAGGCCAACACAAAGCGCGGGTCCAGCGCGGTCGCCTGCTCATAAAAGGCCGCCGCCCGGCGTGCCGAGGCCGGGTTGTTCGGCGGCACACCGCCCGAGCTCTCCTCCCCTTTGAGGTAGGCATCGTAGGCCGCGATGTTGTCGGTCAACTTCTCGGCCAGCGTTTGCCTCTCCTTCGCGCCGAGTGCGACGTTGAGGGCCTCTGCCACCTGGCCTGCGATCTCCCCCTGGACTGCGAAGATATCAGTGATCGCCGCCTCAAACGGTTGCTGCCACCTGGTCGAGGCATCGCTCGCGAGGATCAGTTCGGGGCTGACCCGCACGCGGCTGCCGCCCCCACTCTTCTCCCATCGCACTGTCGCAGTGAGGAGATACTGGACTCCGAGCTCTTTCGCGATCTCCGCCGGGCTCTTGGTGGTCTTCTTGTACTGGTTCGAGCTGGCACGGGCGATGACGGTAAGCGCGGGCAACGAGGCGAGCTTGCCGCGCACCTCGTCGGTCATGCCATCCGCGAAATACTCGTCCTCTGGACGCCCGAGGTTCTCGAAGGGTAGCACGGCGAGGCGCTTAGGAACGCCCGTGGCCGCACCGTCGGAGCGGTGGTTGTGCTGCCAGAGGAGACCGGCCCCAGCCACTACGGCGAGGCCGAGCACACCCGACAACCCGATCGAAAGGCGGCTCCGAG
>Ga0070708_100003729_pt1 | contig 11952 bp, 11 predicted proteins | sample KBSK5503metaG_FD_65469 | JGI IMG/M metagenome (GOLD analysis project Ga0070708, IMG submission 65469) | Corn, switchgrass and miscanthus rhizosphere microbial communities from Kellogg Biological Station, Michigan, USA - KBS K5-50-3 metaG | ecosystem: Host-associated > Plants > Roots >...
CGCAACGACCGGACGTTCTTGCCCACCAGCTTCTGCCCGCTGTGCCCGAGCGGCGCGGGCGGCAGCTCGGAGATCCCGCTGGCCGATTTCGAGGTGGTGGTCTTCGAGAATCGATTTCCAGCGCTGGCGGCAGGTTGCGAGGTGATCGTCTACACGTCGGATCACGACAGCACGCTGTCCCACCTGCCGCTCGAGCGCGTCCGCCTGCTGGTTGACGTGTGGGCGGATCGCTATTTGTCGCTGGGTGCGCGTCCCGACGTCGACTACGTGTTCATCTTCGAGAACAAAGGCGAGGAGATCGGGGTCACGCTTCACCACCCTCACGGCCAGATCTACGCGCTGCCGTTCGTCCCTCCCGTCGCCTCGACGGAGCTGCGTGCGTCGCGCGCGCACCTCGAGGCCACGGGACGGTGTCTGCACTGCGACGAGATCGAGCGCGAGCTGTCCGGGGACCGCATGGTGCTGCGGAGCGACTCCATGGTCGCTTTCGTGCCTCACGCCGCACGCTGGCCGTACGAGGTCCATGTCTACCCGCGCCGCCACGTCGCGTCGATCGCACAGCTCGAGGCCGACGAGCGGCGCGACCTATCGGCGGCGCTGCTCGCGGTCACCGGCGCTTACGACGAGCACTTCGGCTTCCCCACGCCTTACGTGATGGCGATGCACCAGGCGCCGACCGACGGCAAGCCGTGGCCCGAGGCGCACCTGCACATCGAGTTCTATCCCCCCCACCGCCGACCGGACCGCCTCAAGCACCTGGCCGGCGTGGAGCTCGGCGCGGGGACGTTCGTCAACGACACGAGGCCGGAGGAGACCGCGAGGCGGCTACAGGAGGCGATTCAGTCGTCGGCGGTCGGGGTCCACGCCTTCAGGTCGTCGAGCGAAGGAATGAAGTAGTACGACCCCGTGAGCGCGCGCGTGTAGCGCGTGAGCGCGTCCCGGGTGCCGTTCTGCAGTCCGGCCATGCTCTCGAGCATCGCCGCCAGCCGATGCTGGTCGGAGCTGAAGCCGACGAACATCGTGCCGTGGACTGTCACGGTGCCGAACGGCATGTTGCGGCGAAAGATCTTGCCGAACACGTCCTGGTCGTTGCGCGCCACGTGCGAGTCGCCGGGCTTGGGGTCGAGCTCGACGCTGTCCGGCTTGGTGCGGCCGATCACCGCCTCCTGGGTCTGCACCGGCAGCGATTCCCAGGCGGCCGAGTCGTGGACCCATTTCTGCAGCAGGAGGACCGACCCTCCGGCGCCGGTCTCGCCGTCGCCGATGAGGGCGATGCCCGGCGCGTCGACCAACGTCGGATTCTCGCTGCCGTCGATGAAGCCGGTGAGATCGCGGTCATGGTGGTAGGGCCAGCTCGACGTCTCCTCGGCCACCGTGGCGATGTCCTGCGTCGCCGCGATCGCCTCGCGCGACACGTCGAAGACGACGTCATACGCGCTGCTGGACAGCCACAGCACCGCGTCGTGCTGCGTCGCCGGCATCGTGTAGCCGTCCGGTCCGACCACATCTCGGTTGTAGCCCGCGACGTCTGCAGGCGCCTGGTCCGGCGCGACGGCTCGCCACAGCTCGGGCCGGAAACCGGCGACCAGGTTGACGCCGCCCATCGTGGTGCGCGGTTCGCGCAGGCCCGCGATGGCGGCGACGAGCTCTCGCTGTGCGACCCCTTGGTGGATGTCGAACTCGAGGTACGCGTGCGAGGCGGTGCCCAGCGCGAAGATGCCCGTCTGGGGAGCCTTCATGCCTCACGGCCCGTCCACTGCGGCGCGACGAACACGACGAGGAGCAGGCTAGCGCCGATCTCGGGCAGCGTCCAGGTGAAAATTCCGACCACGGCGCAGACTACGGCCGTGTCCGTGACCCGGAGGGCGAAAGTCGTCGCGTGGACGCTTGGACTTGGCGGCGTCGTGGCTTGCATCGCGGCCGCCGGCGTCGTTCTCGCTTTCGGAGCCCCGTCGACGTTCCTGGTCACGTACCTGGTCGGCGTCGTCCTCGGCCTGATCGGCGCGCTGGTCGCCTCCCGCGAACCGCGCAACAGCATCGGCTGGCTCATGTGCGCGGGCTCGATCGCGGTGAGCCTCACCCACCTGCCCGCCGGCTATGGCTACTTCGCGCTCGTCGTGCAGCACGGCGCGTGGCCGCTGGGTGGGGTCGCGATCTGGCTGGGTGCGTGGGGCTACGCGGTCATCCTCGGCCTCTTCCTGCCCCTCATCTCGGTCCGCTTTCCCGACGGCAAGGTTCGGCCGCGTTGGCGGTTCGTCGATTGGCTTGCCGTGGCTGGCACCGTGTTGTTCGCGGCCGGAATCGCGCTGCAGCCGTGGAACGTGCTCGTTGATTTCCTGGCGATTCCCGGCGCCGACGTGGCGCGGCTCACCTCGCACATCGAACGCGGCCACGGCGTGCTCAACCTGGTCCAGGGCGCCGGTCTCTCGCTGATCGTCCTGGGCTACGTGGCGGGGGCCGCCTCGATCGCGGCACGCTACCGGCGGGCCCAGGGTGACGTGCGGGCCCAGCTGAGATGGTTTGTCTACTCGGGGGCGCTGGTCGCCGCTGCGTTCGCCTACGGGGCGGTGGCCTGGAACTTCTTCGGTGTGCCTCTGTACCTCGCGCTGACTCCATTCGAGTTCGCCGTCTTGACCTTGCCCATCGCCATCGCAGTCGCGATCCTGCGCTACCGCCTGTACGACATCGACCTGATCATCAACCGGACCATCGTCTACGGCGCGCTCACAGCGATCCTCGGCGCGGTCTACGCCGCGGTCGTCACTCTCCTCAACCGGTTGTTCATCTCGGTCTCCGGACAGAGGTCGGATGCGGCTTATGTCGTGACGGCGTTCGTGGTCGTCATCGCTTCCAGTCCGCTCAAGGACTGGCTGCAGCGCCAGGTCGACCGGCGCGTCGTTCACCGCAGTCCTGTCGCGATGCTCGATGACTTCCGCGCCGACGTGGATGCTGTGGTGTCGGTCATCGATGTCCATCGCGTGGCACGACGCCTCCTCGATGAAGCGGTGACGGCGTTCGACGCGCGCGGGGCCGCGCTGTACCTGGAAGGCGACGGGGTGGGGCCGTCGTACAGCCGAGGGCGATTCAGCGGCGACGCCGCCCTCGAGATCGAGCTGCGCCACGACGGGCGGCCCGTGGGCCGGCTGGTCATGGCCAGCAGGCGTGGCGACATCGCGTACACGCACAGCGATCGCGACGCGCTTCAGCGCTCGGCGGACTCGGTCGGCGAGGCGCTGGCGCTGGCGGCACACCTGGGTCATTGGCCGCTGGTGGAAACAACCGCGGCTCCAAGATGACGGCCTGAGGGAGCGCAGGCCAGTAGCCCTGACCATCTAGCTCGTGGAGATCAGGCCAGTCCCTCTGCTCCTGACCGCAGCGGCGCAGGGTGGCCTGCTGGTAGCCGTCGAGGTCGGCTTTCGGCGGGGCTTGGGACCCGAAACCACGCGGCGGATCGCGCACGCCGCCGGCGCCGTGTCGGTCGCCTTCCTGCCGTTGTTTCTCCAACTTCCAGAGCTCATCGCTCTTGCGGTCCTGTTCACCGCGGTGCTTGCGTTGACCCGCGGGCGGAACATGCTGCGAAGCGTCCACGCGATCGACCGGACCAGCGCTGGCGCGCTCGTTTTCCCAGCCGACTGCTGCTCGCCGTCCTGGTCGGCTGGCATCACCCAGGTGCCATTGCCTACGGCGCTCTCGTGCTCGGACTCGCCGACCCAGCTGCAGCGCTCGTGGGCGCTCGCAGCAAAGGTGTTGGGTGGGTTGTGGTGGGCGGACACAAGACGATCGCCGGAAGCGCGGCTTTCTACATCGTGGCTGTGGCCGCAGGCGTGCTCGTTGGCGTCGCGACGGGAGGTCCGCATTGGTTCGCCGTGGTCGCAGCCGCCGCCGTCCTCACCGCCATCGAAGGCAGCATCGGCTACGGCCTGGACAACCTGCCCGTGCCTGCGGTGGCGAGCGCGCTCGGAATCATCTGGCTTGGCTTGTAATCCCGCCCTTTGACTCCTAGTGCCTGCATGAGTTGATCGACGGCAACGTGCAGGGCCAGGCCCACTGCGAAGGCGAGTCCGGTTTCGGTCCGCGTCGGCCTGTAGAAAAACCTGACTGCGGCGAGGCAGCCGGCCACGGAATCGGACTGGTCAATCACGTATTGAAGCCACGCCAGTCGCGGCGACGTCTGTGCAGGAGCGATGCCCAATCGTCGCTTCACGAAACTGTTCGGCAGCTCTGCAATGCAATATCCGAGGCCGAGCGTTCCGCCCAACAACCACGGATTGTTGTGCCGGTAGTCGAAAGGGCAGATGCCACGCAAGCTCGGATTGCGACGAGCAGCCATGGCCTGCGCTCGAGACGTCAGCGCCGACAGCGTTGTCATGAGGATCACGCCGCGCCAGGTCTTGCGCGGTCCGAGCAGGGGCTTCCCCCGCCACCGAACGCCCAGATCAAGAGGCACCGCCAGGCGGGGCAGTAATCCAGCCTTGAGGATTGCAACCTGACCGATGCCGGCGACGAGGACCGGTGTGATCAGCCAGCCGACCCGGCCCGCCGTATTGATCAACGGGGATCTAGCGCGCGGCGGAGTCGGAAGACTCCGGCAACGAACACCAAAAAGGCGATCCAACCGATCAGCTCGGCACGAAGCGACGGGACACGGCGCGTCTTCAGGCTGCGTACCTCCGTTGCAAACGACGACATAGAAGCATCATCACCATCAGCTGCAACGGCGCGACGATCGGAGTCGCGATGCGCAGCGCAAGGCGGGTGGCGCGACCGCCGAAGGGAGCCAGCGCAGCGGTGAAGAGCGCTCCCTGCGCGATCCCGGTCTGTCGGGCCCAAGGCGGCTCGCCGACGTAGATCTCCGGGTAAGGAATTTTGGGCAGCGCCGCCAACAAAAGGACGTAGCGCACCAAAGGCGCGGCCAGGCAGTAGGCAGGAAGACCACCCCAAGCGGTAGCCGACGCTCCGGCAACGAGGGTCAGCCAGGAGTCGCTCTCCAGGTCAAGCATTGCGCCCAGATCGCTCGTGGCATTCATCCGACGGGCGATTGGTCCATCCAGCCAGTCGCACACGATGGAGCCGTACACCATGGCACTCCAGCCGACCCACCCGGCGAAGCCGTTGCGGCGGCGCACCCTGGACGCAAGCAACCCGACCAACAAGGCAGCCGCCAGACCACGGCTGAGGGTCATGGCATCGACGCGGGTGAGGCTTGCCCCTTTTCGCTGCGCCGCCACGGCAACAAGCGACTGTTGGGCCAGAACGCCCGCCATGGCGCCCAACGCAAAACGGACTCCTGCGGCCCTGCCGTAGCGGTGCCCCATCCCCGCCGTTGCCGGCACAGTTGCCGCGAGCAGGCCGGCAGTGATCCAAACGACCCGACCGAGCACAGGTGCCAGTATCGTGGCGCCGAATTCAGGCGATTTACGTCATCAACGCGGGCGCAGGTCGGAACTCGTCCGGGAGGGCCGTGCCCACCTCGCTTGAATCCACCTCGACGATGTCAGGCTTGAGCGGACCAAGGATCGCCAAAAGTTCGTCCCGTTCCTTGCCTGGGACCTTGAACTCATTCAGCGTCGCGACCAGATCCTCGACCAGGGCGTTGAACTCACCATTGGTGACCTTCATCCCGGCATGTGCTTCCTTCATGCTGCGTCCGTTGTAGCGACAGGGACCACCCGTGACTTCACAGACCTGGTCGATGAGCATCTTTCTCAAGCGGGCCAGGTCCGTGCGCGCGAACTTCAGATTGATCCGGTCGTCTGCCGCCACTCGGTCCCTGAAGTGTTCGACGACGGCTGTGATGGCATCGATTCCGCCGAGTCGGTCGTACAGCGTCTTTTCCATGACTCCTCCCCTAAGCAATCACGTACTGGAGTCGACTGACACTTCCTTGCGCATAGCCTCCCAGGCTTCGCGTGCGTCTTGAACCGATCCCGCGTCTTCTATGGTCGAGATGTCGCCCGGATCCCGATTGAGCGTCACCGCTTTGAGCACGCGGCGCATGATCTTGCCGCTGCGCGTCTTGGGAAGCATGGAGACGAAGTTGAGGTCGCCGACAACGGCGATGGGACCGAGTTCGCGGCGAACAGTATCCAGCAGCTCCCTGCGCAGCTCTTCGGACGGCGTGTAGCCGGTTTTCAAGACCACGAACGCGGAGATCACCTCCATGCGAACCGGGTCCGGACGAGCGGTCACGCCCGCTTCCGCTACGCCGGGATGCCGCAGGAAAGCAGTCTCCACCTCGATGGTGCCGAGGCGGTGACCGGCGATCTTGATGATCTCGTCGGCTCGTCCGCTGAACCAGACGTAACCATCTTCGTCGAAGGAGGACGCGTCACCGCTGAGGTAGAGGGTCTTCCCCGGGATGCGGCGCCAGTAGTCGGTCGCGTAGCGCTCGACCTCGCCCCATAGCGTCGCCGTCAGTCCAGGGAAGGGCCGCTCGATCACCATCATCCCCTTCTCGTTGGGCGGCAGCGCCTCACCGTCGGGCGACACCACCATTGCCTGCACGCCGGGCAGTGCGATGCCGCCAGAGCCCGGCTTTATGGGCAGCATGCCGATGCCCCACGGGTTGCCGAAAATTGGGCCGCCTGTCTCGGTCTGCCACATGTGGTCGATCACGGGTATGCGGTCGTGCAGCACCTCCTTCTGCAGCCATTCCCAGGCTGGGATGTTGAGGACCTCACCGGCGCAGACGACTCGTGTCACAGACGTAAGGTCATGCTTGCCCGCCGGTCCGGTGCCGTATTTCATCATCGTGCGGACCGCCGTCGGGGCGGTGAAGATGCCGGTGACTGCGTTCTCCTCGATGATCTCGTAGAAGGTCTCGGGCGTCGGGTGGTCGATCGTTCCCTCGTAAGCGATCGTTGTGCAGCCTGCGAGTAGGGGCGCGTACACGATGTAGCTGTGGCCGACGATCCAGCCGATGTCCGAAGTCGACCACCACACGTCGTTCCCCTTCAAACCGAAGACCCAGTCACCCATCGAATGGACGTAGACCTGGTAGCCGCCCTGGGCATGCACCGCGAGCTTCGGTTTGGCGGTGGTGCCAGACGTCGCGAGGATGAACGCCGGCTCGTTGGACTCCATCCACTCGACGCTGTCGCTCTTGCCCTCGCCGAGCGCCATGAAATCTTGCCAGTAGACGTCACGGCCTTCCTTCATCGCGGGTGCGTCGGCTCCCCGGCGGTGCACGACGACCTTGCGCACTTGCCTGCCGTACTCCGCAAGCGCTTCATCAACGATGCCCTTGAGCGGAACGTCCTTGCCTTTCCGATATGTCACGTCGGAACAAAAGAGGACCTCGGCACCCGACATCTGGAGCCTGTCTCCCAAAGCGCCTGAGCCGAACCCCGCGAAGACAACCAGGTGGACTGCCCCAACCCGCTGGCAGGCCAGCATCAGCACAATCGCCTCCCGGCACGTCGGCATGTATATGCCGACACGGTCCCCTCTGCCGATGCCGAGGCCACGCAGCGCCGCCGCGGTCCGACGCACCGCGTGGCGCAGCTGGGCGTAGGTCACGACATCCCGACCGCCGCGCTCGTCCAGGCATACCAGGGCGGCCCTACCGCCTTGTCCCGACTCCACGTGGCGATCGACGCAGTTGTAGGCGAGGTTTGTCTCCCCGCCTATGAACCAACGGAAGTAGCGGCCGCGGTCGTCCGGGCGTTCGGGGTCCCAGTCGAAGACGCTGTCCCAGCGCCGGCGCCAGGGCAGTGTCTCGGCCGCCCTTGCCCAGAAGCCGTCTGGATCCGCGCGGGCGGCAGCTATGAATTCTCCGACCTTGCCATGGTCACGAGCGATGGCGATACTCCCTTGGGTCCCGACGGCTGCTGACTAACCCCTGCCGCTCAGACTCCAGTCGACGCCTATGTCGAAGTCTGCGCCCAAGTCTCGCCGCTGACAATGCTCGCCGCGGCACCTGGCGGCAGCGCCCGCCGACTTCTCAGGTACGACCGGTCCATGAACGATCGGATCAGCAGCGGGATCCGCCCGCTCATGACCATCCGTCGATCGCGAACGAGTACCGCGTCGCCAGCGAGGTCGGGACCCATGAGGTCTGGCTGGTCCGGCCGAAGCACCGGCTGGAGGGCAGCGCCGTCGAGCGAACGAATCACGTTGGCGGCGGTTTTGCGCGCGGTGCTCCGGATCGACTGAAGGGTCGGCGAAAGACGAAAACCAGCCGGGGCAGCAACGACGTCGCCGATGCCAAACACGCGTGGCGCCGCCGCCATCGCGCGGTCCACCTTGAGCATCCCGCGTGCGTCCAGAAGATGGTGGGGAAGCCACTCCGTACAACCCATGAGGGGGGCAGCGAGTGCAATGAGGTCTGCGTTCACCGTGCGCTCCGCCAGCACGACTGCAGACGCATCGATCCGCACCACTGAGCCCTCGCTGATGAGCCGCCCGCCGCGCCGTTCGAAGAGTCGCCTCATGTAAGCCGTGGCCCGCTCGCCGAATCGTCGGGCGAGGGTGCCATCGGCATCGATCGCGGTGACCACTACGCCCGGTCGGTGAGCCGCAATCCAGGCTGCGTATTCCAGGCCTGGACCAGGTCGCTCCCAGCCGAACACCACGGCGACGTGGCGCGCGCCCGCAAGAACCCCGGCAGCAAACGTGCCGGCTTCCTCGAGGTCGCATGGAAACAGCGCATGAGCGCGGGCACCGGCTACGCGGTCGCGGTCGGCCACAGCTCCGGTAGCGACCACCAGCTGTCCGTAAGGAACTGCCGCGTCTGATTGGAGGATGACGCGACGTGCGTTCAGGTCGACGCCCGCGGCCCTATCGGAAATGGTCTCCACCCCAGCTGAGGCCAGAAGGTCTGCGAACGGGATGACAGGAGGCTGAGGACCTCCGGCGGGCACCTTGATCAGCCATGGCCGATAGGTCACGTGGGTCTCGCTGCTCACGACCGTGACGGAGACGTCAGGTCTCAGCTTTCTCAAGGCCAGACTGGTCTCGAGCGCACCGAACCCACCGCCGACCACAACCACGCCCGGCGTCATTTCCCGGCCCCCTCGACTCGGACGTGAATCCGGAGGCTGTGACTCGGCAGCTGGTCTGGGACGGCGCGCACCGGTCCGGTCGGAAATTCCGCGGAGGCTCTTGGTGACAAGCCTGTTTCACCTGAGGCCTCGAGGAGAGCCATCGCTGCGGGCTCCAGAGACATCAGTCCGGGAATCGCCCATTCCCAGAGTCGAGTCATCGCGCGCAATGGCCACCACATCGGCATAGTGCCGCCCTCCATAATTCGCTAGAGACCACCTCTAATCGATAGGATGGTACTCTATTTCAATGCGAGGCGCTGTAAGAACCAGCCGGAATTACAACGCGACTTTTCGAAAGCAGCAGGCTCAAGCAACGCGGAGCCGAATTCTCGAGGCGTCTCGAAGGCTCCTCGCCCGAGGTACGTACAGCACCCTGACCATGGCGGACATCGCCGCCGAAGCCGGGGTCGCGTATCAGACGGTGTACTCGATCTTCGGCACCAAAATCCGGCTCGCGGAAGCGCTCGTCGAGGCCGGCTTCGCGCACGTTCCCGACGCGTTGAGGCTGTTCGACGCCATGTTCGAGTCCCCCGAGCCCGAGCAATGGTTCCGGACCGCAAGTCGAGCTACGCGACTGATCCTGGAGCCCTGTGCGGACCTCGCTCAGTTCATCCGCGAGTCCGGAGACCCGGGTCTCCTCTCCGGCTATCAAAAACGCGAGGACGCGCGCTATGTCGCAATTACAAAGAGCGGCCTCATTGCACGATTGGTGAAGAGCGATCGCCTGAACCCGCAGCTATCACCATCGGAGGCTGTCGCAGTGATCTGGGCCATATCCGGCGCCGACGTCTACCACCAGCTGGTTTTCGGTCAGAAATGGTCACCAGCCCGATATGAAGAATGGCTTGCGGACGCCTTGATGAAAGCCGTACTCAAGCCGGCGACCCCACGCATGACCAAAACACCCAGATAGCCCGGCCGGATTCGACATGTTTGGCGCAAACAACGTCTATCTAGGTCGGTTGATAGACGCTTTTCGCTCCAAAAACGCCTAATCGGCGGTTCTTCTCAGCGGCACCACACCGCGGATCCGCGTTCCACCGCTGTCGGATTCCACCCGCAACGTTCCACCGACCGCTCCAATGCGGTCGCGCATGTTCGTAAGGCCGGCGCCTTCAGCATGACGGTTGGGTTCAAAGCCGGCGCCGTCATCGCAAATCTCGAACAGCAAGCCGTCGGCATCCTCCCAAATCCTCACGCACGCAGAGGCCGTCGCGCCGGCGTACTTGGCAACGTTCTGGAGGGCCTCGAGGCTGCAGAAATAGACGGCTGCCTCGATCTCGGGTGCGTACCTGCCGACGGCATTCGCCTCGAAACTCGCCGGCACCGGCGCCCGCAGGCACGCGGCGCTCATCGCCACGCCGAGCCCCGCGCTCGAGAGTAGCGGCGGGTAGATTCCATGCGCAAGCGATCGCAGCTCCTCGATGGCCGACGTGACGTCATCCTGGAGCTGCTTCATCAATGCTCTGGCGCGTTCGGGGTCGCGTTCGCTCAACTGCTCGAGCAGCCGAACCCGGACCGCAAGAGCTACGAGGTGTTGCTGCGCGCCGTCATGCAGGTTGCGTTCGATGCGTCTTCGCTCGGCATCGGCGGCCGCGACCAAGCGCCCACGCGACGCCTGCAGCTCGGCCGCGCGCTGGCGCAGCTGCTCGAGAGATTCTTGCAGCGACGAGTCAAGGTGCGCCTTCTTCAGCGCCACGCCCAGCTCGCGCGCCACCTCTTCGAGGGTGACGTCGATCTCCGCCGCGAGATTTTCGCCCTTGCGAGCTCGCTCGGCCACGACCAGGCCAAACAGCTGGCCGCTGTTGCTGACCGGCGCCACTCGCAGTGCCGTCTGGTCCTTACCCTCAACCAACGCGGGCAGCCAGACCCGTGCCCAGCTGGTGCTCGAGACGCGGGCGTTGGCGGCGATGGTCTCTTCGGCGGGCGTGATCGGGATGGCCTTCGTCTGCGTCCGGGGCTCTGAGGCCGCGAGCCGCAAGCTGCTCCCCTCGCAGAGCCAGAGCTCCGCGGAGTCCAGTTTGAATCCGTCTCGGAGCGCCTCCACCATCTGGAGGAGGAGCTCCTCAATCGGCACGCCACGGCTCAGCTGGCTCGCGAAGGAGCTGCGCACAAAGTCGATGGCGGAGAGACTGGCCGTTTCGCGACGACGTCGTGCCATTGCGGTCGCGGCGCCGGTGGCCAGCGCGATCACGAAGATCGCCACCACCAGCGCCCCGAGAAGGACGTTCGGGCCAAGCTGGCTGAGGTCAGGCAATTCGGGCTGTGCTGTTCAGTCCTCCACGCGCAGGGCTTCGGCCGCAGGCAGGCGGGCGGCGCGCAGCGCCGGCGGGATCGTCACCGCCAGTATCGCCAGATAGACCAGGACAACAGTGCGCGACATCGATGAGCCGTCGATCTGAATGCTGCCCCCTGGTAAGAAGGCGTTCATGAAAATGGCACCTATCAGCAGCCCGACTCCAATCCCCACGAGAGCACCGCAGGTGGCCGTGACCAACCCCTCGGAGACGATCCCGGCCAGCACCTGACCCGGCCGGTACCCGAGGGCTCTCAGCGTACCGATCGCCCGGCGGCGCTCGATCACCGCTCTCAGAGCAAGGATGCCCAGGCTCAAGACCCCGACCAGAAGTCCAATCCCCATGATCACCTGAATCACGTTGACCCCGGCCTGCGGGCCACGGGCGGTTGAGTCGAACATTTCTCGGACGGTCGTCACCTCTGCCCCCTGGCTGAAGACTTCCCGCTGGATCTGGCGGGCCACCGCCTCGGCGTTGGCGCCCGGCGCCGTCTTAGCGAGGATGGTGGTGCCAACCGGCAGCGTGGCGAAGGGCGCCATCGCGGCGTCAGAGCCGGCGAGGCCCCAGAGTCCCAGGGTCTTTACGCTACCGGCCACGCGAAACTGCACCGG
>Ga0070708_100003731_pt1 | contig 11945 bp, 12 predicted proteins | sample KBSK5503metaG_FD_65469 | JGI IMG/M metagenome (GOLD analysis project Ga0070708, IMG submission 65469) | Corn, switchgrass and miscanthus rhizosphere microbial communities from Kellogg Biological Station, Michigan, USA - KBS K5-50-3 metaG | ecosystem: Host-associated > Plants > Roots >...
CTGGCTCGCTGCACTGGCACCGCTGCACCGGCCAGCTGGCCGAGACGGGCGTGCCTGACTGCGCCACTCTCAGCGTCCCGCTCAACTACGCCGAACCCTCCGGCAGGCACATCAGCCTGGCCCTCGACATGTTCCCGGCCACCGCGCCGCAGCGCCAGCGGCAGGGGATCATGCTGGTCAACCCGGGCGGCCCCGGCGCGAGCGGACTGGCATTCGCCGCCGAGATAGCGCAGGGCCTGAGCCCGGGCGTGGCCGCCGAGTACGACATCGTGGGCTTCGATCCGCGCGGCGTCGGATCCTCGGTGCCCGCGCTCAGCTGCGATCCCGGCTTTTTCGCCGGCGTGCGCCCGAACTACATTCCGGCCAACGCCGCCGCCGAGCATGTCCTCGTCAACCGGGCGAAAACGTACGCCGGCGACTGCGAGAAGAATTTCGGCTGGATGCTGCCCTATATGACGACACAGGACGTGGCCAGGGACATGGACGCCATCCGCGCGGCTTTCGGGGTGCCGAAAATAAACTATTACGCCTTCTCCTACGGCACCTATATCGGCCAGGTGTACGCCACCCTTTTCCCCGGGCGAGTCCGCCGGATGGTGCTGGACAGCGTGGTCGATCCGACCGGAGTCTGGTACGCCGACAACGTCGGGCAGGATTACGCGTTCCAGGCGAGCATCGAGGCCTTCTTCGCCTGGGTGGCCAGGTACGACGGCACCTACCATCTGGGCAGCACCGCCGCGCAGGTGCAGGCCGCCTGGTACCAGGCTCGCAACCAGCTGCTGGCCCAGCCGGTCGACGGCAGGATCGGGGCCGACGAGTTCGACGACACCTTCTTGCAGGGCGGCTACCTCGACACGCTGTGGCCCGGGTTCGCACAAGCGCTGTCGTCCTACCTGAACGACGGGCAGACCGCGGACCTGATCACCCAGTACCGGGAGAACGGCACGCAGGACGAGAACGGCTTCGCGGTCTACAACGCGGTGCAGTGCTCGGACGTGAACTGGCCGCGCAACTGGTCTTTCTGGATCTCCGACACCGAACGGGTGTACCACACCGCCCCGTTCCAGGCCTGGGACAACGCCTGGTTCAACGCCTCGTGCGCGTTCTGGCCGGTGCGGGGGCCGGCCAAGCCGCCGCAGATCAAGGGGGCCGGGCTGCCCGGCATCTTGATGTTGCAGGGCACGCTGGACCCGGCCACCCCGTACGCAGGCGCGCAGGACGCGCGCAAGCTGCTGCCGTCCGCGCGGATGGTCGTGGTCGAGGGCGGCGGCAACCACGGGCAGTCCATGGAGCAGCCCTCGAACTCCTGCGTGCAGCGCTACCTGAACGCCTACCTCGCCACCGGGGCGCTGCCCGAGGCGTCGGGGCTGGTCAACGCCACCTGTCCGGCCGTGCCCGACCCGACTCCATGACCCTGAGCCCGGCAAACGCGACAGAACGCACACGATGAGAATTTCCCGCGGTAATGCCCCGTGTAGGCTGGGGCTATGTTGCGGGTGAAGCCGCCGTGGTCCGCCTCGGTGCGGCTGCTCGACGAGCGGGATCGCGGTGCCGTGCTTGCCATCTGCGACCGCGATCCGGTGACGAACGTCTTCGTCAGTTCCCGGGTCCGCGCCCTCGGCCTCGAGCCCGGCAGGCTCGGCGCGCAGATGTGGGGCCACGCGCCCTCCGGACGCCTGGAGTCGCTCTGCTACTCGGGCGCCAACCTGGTCCCGGTCGCCGCCACCCCGGACGCCGTGGTGGCCTTCGCCGACCGCGCGCTGCGCCAGGGGCGGCGGTGCTCGTCCGTGGTCGGCCCGGCCGCCGAGGTGCAGGCCCTGTGGGCGCTGCTGCGGCCGCACTGGGGACCGGCCAGGGAGGTCCGCCCGGTGCAGCCGGTCATGGTCGCCCCCGGCCCGCCGCTGGTGCCGCCCGATCCGCTGGTCCGCCGGGTCCGGCCGGACGAGATCGACATCCTGTGGCCGGCCTGCGTGGCCATGTTCACCGAAGAAGTCGGCGTCTCGCCCGTCACCGGCGACGGCGGCGCGTCCTACCGGGCCCGGCTGGAGCAGCTCATCCGCAGCGGCCGGGCGTTCGCCAGGATCGAGGGCGGCCAGGTGATCTTCAAGGCGGAGATCGGCGCGGTCACGCCGCAGGTGTGCCAGGTGCAGGGCGTCTGGGTGCGGCCGCAGTCCCGCGGCCAGGGCCTGGCCGCGCCGGGCATGGCCGCGGTCGTGGTGGAGGCGGCCCGTTCGATCGCGCCGCTGGTGTCGCTGTACGTCAACGACTTCAACGCCCCGGCCCGCGCGGCCTACCGCCGGGCCGGTTTCGCCGAGACCGGCCGCCTCATGTCGGTGTTGTTCTGAAAATCGGGCCGAACGGGCCGGAGCGCGTGCCCCCGTACCGGCCGATCCGCCGCGTCAGTCGCGGTCGCGGATCTTGCGGAGGTACTCGACGACGGGGGCGAAGGCGTCCCTGATCTCCTCGAGCTGCCGCGGTGACAGCCGGTCGATGTAGTGCCGCCGCACGGTCTCCACGTGATCCGGGGCGACCCGCTCGATGGTGGCCATGCCCTCGGCGGTCAGCACGGCGAACGTGCCCCGCTTGTCGCCCTCGCAGTCGTCGCGCCGGACCAGCCCGCGGTTCTCCATCCGCGAGATCTGGTGGGACAGGCGGCTCCGCGACTGGCTGGTCGCGTCGGCGAGCTCGGTCATCCGCAGCCGCCGGTCCGGCGCTTCGGACAGCTCGACCAGGATCTCGTAGTCGTGCCCGCTCAGCCCGTGCGCGTTCAGGTCGCGGTCGAGCTGGCGCATGAGCAGCTGGGACAGGTGGATGGTGGCGCGCCAGGCCTGCTGCTCGTCAGGGCTGAGCCAGCGCGGCTGTCCGTCGGTCCCGGGCATAACACGAATCTACCCTTGTCGCGGGGATAGGGCGACCGTGTTTCGGCTGGCCTGGCCCTCGGGGTCTTCGGGTCGGGACGGCTGCCGACCGGCCCGCTCCCCGAGTAACCCGGTGTCGGCCAGCTCGGCCTGGCACGCGTCAAGCTGGCGCCGCGCGATCGTCTCGTGCCTGGTCAGCCCCAGCTTACGCAGCAACGGCAGGCTGGCCTCCAGATAGCCGACGGCGTGCCACGGCTCGCCCAGGGACAGATGGCTGTCCGCGATCTTGAGCAGGCACAGCGCGTAGGAGCATTGGGCTCCCTGCGTCCGGAACTCCTCCGCGGCCTGCCGGTAGGCCTCGACGGCCGCGTTGTAGCGGCCCAGGCCGGCGTGGCTGTCACCGAGTAGGTCGAGGAAGTATGCCCTGTCGTGCGTCTGCCGCGCGGCAGCCCCAACCCCAAGTCCCCGCAAACCTTCCTGCATTGTCATGGCGGCCCTTCTGGCTGAGCGGATGTCCCCTTCATCCGCCCGACGTCTGCAATTTCCTCTGCCCACCATGCCGATCTCGCCCCCGCCGCGAGAACAGGCATACGATAGCTGACAAATGTCGCGCTTAGTTCTCAGCCCGGTGAACCGACACCGCATCGACATCGCATTGACACGGAGGAGACCGTGGCTCCGCGAACGCCAGGAGATGCTGGCACGCCGACTGGCGCGCAGGCCGCCGCCGCCTACCTGCGCGAGCTGCTGCTCCGCCCGGGCCGGTACCGCCGCAGGTGGGAGCAGTACGCCGAGCGCAGCCGGGTCGGACAGGTGAACCAGCTCGCCGTGGCCGAGGTGCTCGCGCACTACCTGTGGGAGCACCCGAGGGCCCAGGGTGACGTCGACGTGCTGCCCCGGCAGCTGAAGGACACCGCCTCGCGGGCGCTGTCAGGCAAGCTGCTCAGCAAGGCCACGCTGGCCCTGTTCACGGACGCGTTCGGGTTCGGCACGTTCGAGCGGGAGCGGCTGCTGAAGCTGTGGGAAGGCTTCGCCCAGGTGCGCGTGCTGTCCGGCCCGCGGGCCATCCGCGAGGACAAGGCGCGCGCCCTGGGCCGCCCGCAGGTCAAGACGCTGTCCCTGCACGACCATCATTACCTCGGCCCGGACGGGCTGCCGGAGCGGCACCGCGTCATCCACGTCATCGAGGCGGTCGTCGACGGCGTGGACCGGGTGCCGTACCGGGCCGACACCAACGCCCTGACCATCGAGACAGGACAGGGCTTCAGCGGCCTGGCCGGCCAGGTGTACCAGCCCATGGCCGAACTCTTTGTCGTGGACATGCTCCTGGCCAAGCCGCTGGCCCTGGGGGAGACGGCCACCCTGGAGTACTCCGCCAGCTTTCACTACCCGGTGCCGCCCCCGCCCGAATTCCGCCGCATCGTGCAAACCTTCGTCGAGAACCTCGATATACGCGTCGAGTTTCATCCCGCCAAGCTGCCGAGTACCGTCGTGTGGGCGGTCTGGGACGGGATGGACGGCCCCATCGTGGAGCGGGAGATCGTCAGCCTGGACAGCCAGTTCGCCGTCCACCGCTATCTGCGCCTGGCCGAGAAGACCGCGATCGGCTTCCACTGGGATTGGTAGGTCTTCGTGCCATTGACCGGTCCGCCCCGATCCGTCGGGAACCACGCGGTGCGCCGCGGCGGCTTCGGGGCATGGCACGATCGGAGTGTGCGGAAGAACGATGACGCGGCGACCACGAGCGCCGAGTTGCGCGCGCACAACCTCGCCCGGCTGCTGCGCGCGGTCCACGACGGCGGCGGCCAGTTCACCCGGGCCGAACTCACCCGGCAGCTCAGCCTCGCCCGCGGCACCGCCACCGTGCTGGTCAGGGACCTGGCCGGGCGCGAGCTCATCGAGGAGCTGAGCAGCCCCGCCGACGCGCCGGCCGACCTGAAGGTGCCGCGCGCCCGGGGCCGTCCGACCGGCGTGCCGTCGGCGCACCCGCGGGGGCCCGTCGCGCTCGCCGTCGACCTGCGGGACGACTCGTTCACCATGGCCGCGTTCGAGCTGACCGGCCGCTGCACCGTGCTGGACCGCCAGGAGCGGGACGAGGGCTCGGGCGCCGGGGTGCTGGCCGACGTCGCGGCCCGGCTGAAGGTCCGCCGCCGCCAGTTCGGCGACCGCGTGGTGGGCGTCGGCATCGCGGTGCCGTCGCCGTTGAGCGCCGGCCAGATGGTGCAGCCGACCCTGCCCGACTGGCAGGACGTCGACGTGGCCGGCGTCTTCGGCGCGGGCGCGGGCGCAGGCCGGGCGGACTCCGGCCCTGTGCTGGCCGGCAACGACGCGACGCTGGCCGGCCTGGCCGAGGTCCGCCGCGGCGTGCTCCGCGGGATCTCCGTCGCGCTGCACCTGCACGCCGCGACCGGCATCGGCGGGGTGCTGCTGTCCGGCGGCCTCCCGGTGACCGGGGCCCGCGGCGCGGCCGGGGAGTTCGGGCACATGCCGCTGACCGGCGGCACGGAGCCGTGCCGCTGCGGCTCGGTGGGCTGCTGGGAGCTCGACGCGGGCGCTCGCGGGCTGCTCCGCGCGGCGGACCAGCCCGAGGAGGGCGACCGGATGGTCCACGCCGAGCAGGTGATCGCGGCGGCCGGGGAGGATCCCGGCTGCGCCCGGGCCCTGACCCAGGCGGCCGAGGCGCTGGGCCGCGGCATCGGCGCACTGGTCAACGCCCAGGACCCGGAGGCCGTCGGGCTGTCCGGCCTGGCCGCCGAGGTGTACCAGGCCGCGCCCGGCGCGGTCCTGGCCGGCTACCTGGCCACGCTGATGCGGTTCCGCCGGTCCGATCCGCCCCCGCTGCTGCCGTCCACGCTGGGCGACCTCGGCGCGCTGACCGGCGCCTCCGAGCTCGTCTTCGACGCCTTCCTCACCCCCCGCGGCCTGGGCGCCTGGCCCGCGCCGGAGGAAAAAACCGCGTGACTTCCCCGTGACGACCTGGTAAGTTCCCGTCCTCGTGGCCGCGTCACCAGCACAAGATAAAACTGAAAAGCCTGAGGCCGAACGGGCTGGCGGTGACGCCATCCTGACGGCCGAGCGCGAGCAGTTGCGGCGCTCCCGCGAGTTTCTCCGGCTGATGCGCGAAGACGTCCTGTCACTGCGCGCCATGGGCGGAGACCGAGTCTCAGAGGAATACCTCAAAGCCGACCTGTACCACCGGGCCGAGGCCCTGAAGGACATCCCCGACACCCCGCTCTTCTTCGGCCGCCTCGACTACGCCGGCCAGCCTGGAACGGGAAATTCCGGAACTGAAATATCCGGAACCGTATTGGCCGACGACGGCGTCGCCGGGCACAGCTTCCACATCGGCCGCAGGCACGTGCACGCGCCGGACGGCGCGCCCGCGGTGATCGACTGGCGGGCGCCGGTGTCCAGGCCGTTCTACCGGGCCAGCGCCGCCGACCCGATGAACCTCGCGCTGCGGCGGCGCTTCGGGTTCTCCGGCGGCGAGCTGACCGCCTACGAGGACGAGCTCTTCGATGCCGGGGCGGATCACCAGGCCCGTTCGGGTCAAAAAGAGCGCACCGGCCCGAGCCGGATCCTGATCGAGGAGATCGAGCGGCCGCGGTCAGGACCCATGCGGGACATCGTCGCCACCATCCAGCCCGACCAGGACGACATCGTCCGGGCCGGGGCCGACCAGACGGTGTGCGTGCAGGGCGCGCCCGGCACCGGGAAGACCGCCGTCGGCCTGCACCGGGTCGCCTACCTGCTGTACGCGTACCGGGAGCAGGTCCGGCGGCGCGGGGTGGTCATGATCGGGCCGAACCGGGCCTTCCTCGCCTACATCCGCAACGTCCTGCCCGCCCTCGGCGAGCTCGACGTCACCCAGACCACGGTCGGCGAGCTGGTCGGCTCGGTGCCCGTGCGCGGCACCGACGACGAGGCGGCCGCGGTCGTCAAGGGCGACGCGCGGATGGCCGAGGTGCTGCGTCGGGCGCTGTGGGCGCAGGTCAGGACGCCGGTCGCGGCGGTGGTGCTGCCCCGCGGCTCACGGCGCTGGCGGGTGGCCGCGTGGGAGCTCGAGGAGCTGGTGCACGAGCTGCGGCACCGGGGCGTGCGCTACGGCGCGGCCCGTGAGCTGCTCGAGCACAGGATCGCGCACGTGATCCTGACCCAGATGGAGGCCGCGGGGGAGGCCTGCGACGACCGGACCCACGAGGCGGTGCGGCGGTCCAGGCCGGTGCGCGCCGCGGTGGACGCGATATGGCCGAAGGCGGATCCTGTCCGCCTGGTGTTCGGCCTGCTGTCCTCGGCGCAGGCCCTGCAGCAGGCGGCCGAGGACGTGCTCACCGCCGCGGAGCAGGCCGCGATCGTGTGGCCGTCGGCGCCGCGCGGGCCGGGCTCGGCCCGCTGGTCGGCGGCGGACGTGGTGCTCATCGACGAGGCGCGCGACCTGATCACCCGGACCCCCAGCCTGGCGCACGTCGTGGTGGACGAGGCCCAGGACCTGTCCCCGATGGAGTGCCGGGCGCTCGGCCGCCGCTGTTCCACCGGCTCGGCCACCGTGCTCGGCGACCTCGCCCAGGGCACCACGCCATGGGCCGCGCCGACCTGGCCGTCGCTGCTGGCGAACCTGGGCAAGCCGGACACCAGCGTGCGGGAGCTTTCTGTGGGCTACCGCGTGCCGCGGCAGATCCTGGACTACGCCTCGACGCTGCTCACGGTCATCGCCCCCGAGCTGAGGCCGGCCTCCTCGCTGCGGGCGGACCCCGGCGCCCTCGATCTGACCCGGGTGCCGGCCGCCGCGCTGGACCAGACCCTGGTCGCCGTGTGCCGGGCGGCCTGCTCGCGGCCGGGTTCCGTGGCCGTCATCGCGGCGGACCCGCAGGTTCCCGCGCTGGGCCGCGCGCTCGAGGCGGCCGGCGTCGGCTTCGGGGCGCCGGGGGCGGACGCCCGGCTCACGCTGGTGCCGGTGACGCTGGCCAAGGGGCTGGAATACGATCACGTGATCGTGGTGGAGCCGGCCCGCATCGCCGGCGCCGAGGCCAAGGGACTGCAGCGGCTGTACGTGGCGCTCACCCGGGCCGTGTCGCGGCTGACCGTCCTGCACGCCGAGCCGCTGCCGGACCCGCTGCCCACTTAATGGTCTTATAGTGAACCGATGACAGGCCCCGCGCGTCTACCCTGGATAGAGGGGTGCGCTCGCCGATTTCCTCTAGGCGCGAATTTCCTGATGTGCATTGCACGGACGCCGCGGCGGCGGCATCCTGGAAGAGCGGCGACATTTAGTCCTCATCTGACTCCTATAAGTTACAACGGTGATAACGGTGGAAGTCAATCGGACCGGAGATCCGGACCAGATTCAGGCAGAGCCGGCGGAGTCGGCCAGGTCAGCAGAGTATCTGGAGAAGCTCGCCGACGAGTTGTCAAGTCGCGGGCTCGAGGCATGGCTGATGGCGCCGCCGGGGCGCAAGCCCACCCTGTACGTGGTCAACCCGGCCGCGCGGGCGCTCGAGGAGAATGTCTACGCCGGTTGCGGTAAGGATGGCTTGTGGTGGTTCTGGTGGTCGTGGGCGGAGCGCATCGCCGTCGCCGACGACGTCGACCAGGCCGCCAGCACGATCGTCCGGGTGCTGGCCTCGCTTCGCCGTAATGACTGACTGACCGCGTTAACAAGTTCAGGCCGGGGAAGGCCTGGGTGCGGCCGCGCCAGAACGCGGCCCGCCGCGCCGCCGCCTGCATGGCCAGCGCGCCGAACCGCCGTAGCCCCTGGTCGCTGACCGCGACCAGGCCGAGATACGCGCTGGTCACGCCCTCTTCGAGGTGAGCCGCGAGCGCCCTGGCGCTGGCGGCGTCGTGCACACGGAAGGGCAGCTGGTAGAAGGCCTGGGCGGCGGCCGGCGTCGCGCCCCGCCGGGAGATCATCGCGGCCAGGGCGTCGCGGGCCTCGTGGTGCCCGGTCCAGTCCTGTTCGGCCGCGGCCAGGCTGCTCCCGGTCAGGTGAGCGCCCGCCGCCCCGTAGCCGAAGATGGCCGCGTTCTCGGCCGCGAGCGCGGCCTGCAGCGCGGACAACGCCGTGGTCGCGGTCATCGTGTGCCTTATCCGCCCAGCACCGTCACGTGGGTGGCGTCGGAAGCGGCGATGCTCGCGAACAGCTGGGCCAGGGCGGGCGGCACGGTGGCCAGCCGCTGCACCAGGTCCGCGGCGGACGCGCGCTCGGCGGCCCGCAGCCGGGCGACGGTGACGCGGGCGCGCGGGGGACCGGCGGTGGCGCCGTTCGCGGACGGCCGGGCCGTCGGCGTCGGGGACGTCCCGGGCGGCTGGACGAGCCGGACTCTGAGCTGCGCGAGATGCTGCTCGTGCTGGGCGAGCAGCGAGCCGAGCGTCCGGGACCGCGCCGCGGTCCGCTGCGCGCCGGAGCCCAGGTCGCCGCCGATGGCCGCGCGGTACAGCTGCACGAGGCTTTCCTCCGAAGCGATTACTGCCTGTAGTGTCAGCACATCGTGACCGAGGGGCGGCGGGCCCGCCAGAGGATCGGGCCCGGTGAAGATGTCGGAGGACCGGCAACCTGCGGTTGCGAGGAGCAAGGGCAGCGTCGTCGCCGAGGCGATCAGCATGCGGCGCCTCGGCACCATGTCGGGCACACCGGCAAGCTACCACGCTCCGCCGGCCGGTCCTATCCGCGAGAACGCCCAACCCCGGATAGGCTAGGTCCTAATCCCGCAGGTCGTGGACGAGGAGGTCGTGATGCCAGGAGGCCAGCGTCACGTGCCGAAACCACGCCAGGCAGCGGCCGGCGGGTCACTCGAGGAGAACAGCATCGCCGACGTCATCCGGCCGGTGGTGGCCGCCGCCGGCATGGACCTGGAGTCGGTCCGGGTCAGCGCCGCGGGCCGGCGGCGGTTGCTGCGCGTGGTGGTGGACAGCGACCGGGGCGTGAGCCTGGACGACGCCGCCGCGATCAGCCGCGACCTGTCCGCCGCGCTCGACACCGCGCCCGTGATGGGCGACTTCCCCTACACGCTCGAAGTGTCGTCGCCCGGCGTCGATCGCCCGCTGACCGATCCGCGGCACTGGCGGCGCGCGGTGGGGCGCCTGGTCCAGGTCACCGCCGCGGACGCCGGGGCCCTGTCGGGCCGGGTCGTCGCGGTCGACTCGGACGGGGTGACGCTGGACGTCGGGGATGACCCGAAGACCCGCCGCCGCTTCGGCTACGCCGCGCTGGGCGCCGGCGCCGTCCAGGTGGAGTTCGGGCACCCGCAAACGGAGCTTGGAGCGACCGGCGATGGACATTGACCTGAGCGTGTTGCGGAGCCTGGAGAGCGAGAAGGACATCTCGCTGGACCAAGCCATCAAGGCCATTGAGGATGCGCTGCTGGTCGCCTACCACAAGTCCGAGGGCGCGTCCTCGTCGGCGCGCGTCGAGGTGGACAGGAAGAGCGGGCACGTCACCGTGTGGGCCATCCAGGCCAACCCGGACGGAACCTCGGTCCGGGAGTACGACGACACCCCGGCGGGCTTCGGCCGCATCGCGGCCACCACCGCGCGGCAGGTGATCCTGCAGCGGCTGCGCGACGTCGAGGACGAGCTGACCTTTGGCGAGTACGCGGGCCGCGAGGGCGACATCGTGGCCGGGGTCATCCAGCAGGGCAAGGACCCCAGGACGGTGCTGGTCGACCTGGGCAAGCTCGAGGCGGTGCTGCCGCCCGCCGAGCAGGTGCCCGGCGAGCGCTACGTCCACGGCGAGCGGATCCGCTGCTACGTGCTGCACGTGCGCAAAGGTCACCGCGGGCCTTCGGTCACCCTGTCGCGCACCCACCCGGGCCTGGTGAAGAAGCTGTTCGCCCTGGAGGTCCCCGAGATCGCCGCCGGCGCGGTGGAGATCGTCGCGATCGCCCGCGAGGCCGGGCACCGCACCAAGATCGCGGTCCGGTCGCACCAGCCCGGCGTCAACGCCAAGGGCGCCTGCATCGGCCCGATGGGCAGCCGGGTCAGGAACGTGATGAACGAGCTGCACGGCGAGAAGATCGACATCGTGGACTACTCCGACGAGCCGGCCGGCTTCGTCGCCAACGCGCTGTCGCCGGCCCGGGTGAGCCGGGTTCACGTGGTGGACGCCGCGGCCAGGGAGGCGCAGGTCATCGTGCCCGACTACCAGCTGTCGCTGGCGATCGGCAAGGAGGGCCAGAACGCCAGGCTGGCGGCCAGGCTCACCGGCTGGCGCATCGACATCAGGTCCGACGCCGCCGTCCCCGCCGAAGGCCAGCCCGCCGAAGCCCACCGTGCCGCACCTCACCCGGCCGCCGCCCACCAGTCCCAAGCGCGCCAGTCCCAAGCGCGCCAGTCCCAAGCGCGCCAGGCCCAAACGCGCCAGGCCCCGCCCGCCGAAGGGCATCCGGCCCCGACGGCCGCGGCCCCGGACTAAGCCCGACAGCCGCGGCCCCGGACTTAAGTCAGCCCGGCCCCCGTTCTCGCCCGGGTAGCCCCGTTTTCGCCCGGTACCGCGGACCCGGGGACGCGGTAGACTAGATGATGTCATGGCCACGCGAGCCGAGCGGCATGTCCCGGGTGTGCCCCCGATACGTACCTGTGTAGGCTGCAAGGAGCGTGTGGTCAAGTCCAGCCTGCTTCGCCTCGTAGCGGCTGGGGACGCCATCCAGCCCGACCCGCGGGGCCGGCTGCCTGGCCGGGGTGCGTACCTGCATCCCAGCCTGGCGTGCCTGGAACTCGCGCGGCGGCGCCGGGCGTTCCCCCGGGCCTTGCGCGCTGCGGGATCGCTCAGCCTCGAACCACTGGCTGAGTATCTTTGCGGCGAACAATCCCCGGAATAGCATTACTGCGGCGGAACAACCTGGCTGGGCAGCAGGCTTATACGCAAGAAGGAATACCTGTCGGAAAGCAGGTCGAGAAGCTGATGAGCGCTCGATGAGCACGCGGCGATGATGACCATAGGCTGAGGCCCACCCAGAGCACGCTCTGCCGGGCCGGGGTCCGGTAAGGGGTCCAGGGGACTGGGCCGAGAAGGAGCGTAGTGGCGAAGGTCCGGGTTTACGAACTCGCGAAGGAGTTCGGTGTCGAGAGCAAGGCCGTCATGGACCAGCTCAA
>Ga0070708_100003733_pt1 | contig 11944 bp, 12 predicted proteins | sample KBSK5503metaG_FD_65469 | JGI IMG/M metagenome (GOLD analysis project Ga0070708, IMG submission 65469) | Corn, switchgrass and miscanthus rhizosphere microbial communities from Kellogg Biological Station, Michigan, USA - KBS K5-50-3 metaG | ecosystem: Host-associated > Plants > Roots >...
CACGCTCGGCACGGAAATCGGCGGCCTGTACGGCGATCGTCCCTTCTCGCTCCTGCGGCTCTCACGCCTGCCGGTCGGCGCCGCCGGCGCTGTCTCGTCCGCCGGCGTGGCGGCCGGAGCCGTCGGGGCCACGGTCGTGGGAGCGGTTGGCTTTCTTGCCGGCCTCGTTCCCGCTCAGGCGATCGCCGTGATCGCCGCGGCCGGAGTCGCGGCCTCTCTGGCCGAGAGCCTCGCCCGGGACCTGGCGCGGCAGGCCGGCGTCGGTCTGGACCACGACTTCGCCAACGCCTTCAATACGCTCGTTGGAGCCCTGGTCGCCCTCGAGATCACGCTCTCGATCGAGGGACGCGGTCTCTTTCTCCCGGTCGCCGGCACATGAAGCGTTACATCCGACTCTCGCGCCCCTTCACACTCCTGCCGCCGCTGCTGGGCATCGTCTCCGGGGCGGTCTGCGCCTTCGGTTCCGCTCATAACCCCGATCCCGCGCGGCGCATCACCTGGGCCGTCGTTCTGACGGTCGCGATCGGATCTCTCTGCGCGTCGGCCATGAACGCGGCATCGAACATCGTCAACCAGATCGCCGACCTCGAGATCGACCGCAGGAACAAGCCCGGCCGTCCCCTCGTCACTGGGGAGATCGCTGTTTCCCGCGCCTGGAGAGTCGCCGCGGCCCTATACGTCCTGGCGATCGCGCCGACCTGGCTGGTGGTGCCCTACCCATACACCTCGTTTTCCGAGCGGCTCCGAGCTCCGGCACTCCTCCATGCGGCGTTCTTCATCTACTGTGTCGGGGCCCTGACGACGTTCGTCTATTCCTTCCCCGCGCTCGGTCGGTCCAAGCGTCACTGGCTCGCCGCGAACGTGACGATCGCGGTCACGCGCGGGGGCCTGCTCAAGGTCGCGGGCTGGTCGTTTGTCGCTTCCGTCGGCGTCTGGGAGGCCTGGGCCATCGGCGGTGTCTTCGCCCTGTTCCTGCTCGGCGCGACCTCGACCAAGGACTTTTCCGACATGGAAGGGGACCGGGCGCACGGCTGCGTCAGCCTTCCGATCCGGTTCGGGGTCGAGCGCGCGGCGAGAATCATCGCGCCCTTCTTCGTCGTCCCATGGCTCCTGATCCCTTTTTTCGCCTGGCTTCCGGACCCCGCGCATTCCACCGCCAGGCTCCTGACCGGCGACCGCGCGTTCTTAACCGCGCTCGGTCTGGTCCTGGCCGCCTGGGGTGCCTATGCGGCACGCCTGCTCCTGAAGGACCCCGAAGAGCTGGCCCGCACGGAGAACCATCCCGCCTGGACGCACATGTATCTCCTGATGATGACCGCGCAGGCCGGATTCGCCTTGGGCTACGTGTTGTAGACGCGGCAGGCGGCAGGCGGCAGGCGGCAGGCGGCAGGCGTGAATCGCAAACCGATGCTAGAATTGATTGTGCACCCGCAAGCCGCCGCCAAGCCCCTTCCGCCCGCGCCCTCCGATTCCGAAGGCTACCGGGTTCGCTGGAGCGGTCTTTCTCTGACCTTCGAGGAACGGACGCTGAACGCGCTCGTCGCGCAACTGGTCGAGCGGATCCCGGACCTGAAGGACCTGAAGATCGAGGTGTCGCCGGGGGAGCTCGCCGCGACACTCGTCGTGCACCGATTCGGCGTCCCGCTCTCCGCGAAGGCAACCCTGTCGCAGCTGCGTTTGAAGGACGGATTCCTCGCGTTCGTCCTCGAGAGGGTCCAGGCCCTCTCCTTCATCCCGATCCCCGACCAGCTCCTGACCTACCTCGTTCAGAAGGCTCCCGTGGGCCTCCTGACGTACTACCCGGAGGACCGCATCATGGTCGTGAACCTGAACGACTGGACGCCACCCGGCATGGACCTCTCTCTGGAGAAGACGGTCTTCCAGAAGGGGGCCTTGACACTCCAGTTCGCGAGCGGGTCGTACGACCTGTCGGATCTGCTCGGGACTCTTCCTGCAGTGGACGGCTAAGCCTTCGGATCAGACGGCGGCCGGAGCACGGCGATTCCGAGTCCGCCGTCGCTGAAGTACAGGTCGCCCGCGCCGTTCTGTCCTCGCCCGGCAGGTCGGAAGTTCTCGACCCGGGAGACGTTCTCGACGGCTCCCGCGGCCGCGAGGTCCGAGAGCAAGCGCTCGCGTTCCCGATCGACGGCGGGATCGATATGATGCATCACCTCGCCCGTGAAGCGGCTCACGCCGACCGCCGCGTCGAAGCTCGCCGCACCCAGCCAGAGGGTCCTGTTCGGGCCGGCCGGATCGTCGACGCGCCAGAGGCGGACGTGATGCCGCCGGCGCGGGCTCCGGCCCACCTGGTGCTCGAAGGCGAGATCCTGCGGCCGGTTGCGGAAGTAGTGCGTGCTCATGGGAGCGGTTGGGTAAGACCGGTCGAAGAGCACGCTGTGAGCGTCCCTCCATCCCGAGGCGAGCGTGATCCGGTCGGCGGGTTGCCACCCGGCCGCGCGCATGGCTTGGATCACCTGCTCGCGGCTGCCCACCAGGGCGACGTTGATCGGATCGGCGGGGATCGCCTCCGCCGTGTAGGTGATCGCGGGCTCGGACCGGGGGAACCGCCGGTGATAGCGGTGCCACGACGCCGGCAGCAGGACATAGGCGAGCAGCGCGTAAGAGGGGAGGGCCATCATCAGGCCGGCGACGGCCCTGAGCGCCGTACGGCGCACGACTCGCCACCCGCGGCTCGAGATCGGCGCAATCCGCATCGGAACGAATTGTAGCGGCTCCCGAATGAACGATTCATGAATCGGGGGCGACTCGAGTCTCTCCTTCAGGACACTTCCGGCCTTTCCGACCCAGGCTGGACCGTGCGACTCCGTGCTCTTCACGATGCGGTGAGGTTTGGCCAGTAGTCAGACTGCGCGCGCAGGACCTCCGTCAGGGCCCGATCCGCGATCGGCGAGATCGCCGACGAGGCCGCCTTGCGGGTGTCGTCGTCTCCGAGGAGAATCCGGAGGCAGGCTGCGGCGGAGGCCGAGATGGCGGCCAGGTTGTATCCCCCCTCCAGGGCCAGAAGAACTCGCCCGCCGGCAAGCCTCGTGAGCCTCTCGGTCATGGCGGCGAACCCGGCCGGCGTGACGCGCATCCCGCCGAGCAGGTCTCCGTCGGCCGCGTCGAATCCACAGGAGACCAGGACGAGGTCCGGTCGGAAGCTCTCGGCGATCGGCATCAGGACCCGATCGAAGGCCGCCAGGTATTCGGCGTCTCCCATACCGGGCGGCCACGGGACATTCACGGTGCGGCCCCGCGCGTGAGACCCTCCCACTTCGTCCGCCGCGCCCGTGCCCGGATAGAACGGAAACTGGTGCGTCGAGAAATAGAGGACGCTCGGATCGTCCCAGAAAGAGTGCTGGCTGCCGTTGCCGTGGTGGACGTCCCAGTCCACGATCAGGATTCGTGCGGCTCCCGCGGACTGCGCCGCCCGCGCCGCGACGGCCACGTTGTTGAAGAGACAGAAGCCCATCGGGAGGTCCGCCTCGGCGTGGTGGCCCGGGGGGCGCAGGAGGGCGAGGCCGTTGGCGATCTCGCCCTGGACGACCCGGGTCGCGAGCTCCGCGAGGCCTCCGGCCGCGAGCCAGGCCGCTTGCGCCGAGTCCCGGCAGGCGTACGTGTCCGGGTCGAGCTGCGTCCAGTCGCGCTGCAACGTCGCGCGGATCACTTCGATCAGACCCCGCGTATGGATTGCCACAAGCTCCTCGTCGGAAGCTTCCCGCGCCTCCACACGCTCGCAGCGGTTGATCAGGCCATCCGCCTGGAGACGGTCGCGGATTGCCTCGAGCCTTCCGGGATGCTCGGGATGCTCGTACGGCGCTCGGTGGAGGAGGAAACGGTCGTCGTAGACGAGGCCGGTCATGAGACGAGGTGTTAGGTGTTAGGTGTTAGGAGCTCGCACTCTTCAGTGCTCTTTGTTTTCACCGTACCACCTTCCAACTGTCACCGACCACCTTGCGCCCGCAGCTGCTCCATCATCTCCCGGGCGTCCTCCGGGCTCTTCACGCAAGCCTCCCCCGAGAGGAGACATCCGCCGACCGTCAGCTCACAGCCGCAGGGACAGCAGCGGCTCGAGAGGCCGCGCAGGTACTCCTCCCGGGTGGCGGGGGACAAGCCTTCGCCCGTCAGGAGCGCCGCTTTCGGGATCCTGTCGCTTGGTGCGTGTCGAGCGTGGGCTTCCTTGTGGCCTTGAAAAAGAGGGCTTCGCGCCCGCAGCCACACCAGGCCGGCGAGAAAGAGGAGACCGTAGAGCAGGACGAGCAGGACCGCGAGTCCCGGCCAGCGCGTTCTCCGGCGGGAGCCCGTGCCCGCCTCGCGCAAGGGCTCCGGAGAATTACGCATCGAGGGCGGCGGCGAGGTCAACGGCACTCGAGGAAGGCGCCAGGCAGGAAGACTCGCGGCAGACGTACGCGAGGGCCGAACCGTCCCGCGAGGCCCGCGACGCGACGAGAGGGAGCAGGGGAGCCAGGCTCTCGGCCGCGTCGGCGTGGGCCACGACGCGGTTGGCCCGAGGATGGGCGAACACGGCGTGGCGCAGCGATTCGAAGTCTTCGCGGCCCGGCTCGCCGGCCAGCACGATCTCCGGGGCCGCACCGGAGTAGTAATCGAGCGCGCAGAGGAGCCGCGGCAGGGCCGTGCCGGCGCGCGAGAGATAGGTCGAGAAGAGAGTGAGGAGGGTCTCGGCGCGGTCGCGGTACTCCCTCCGCCCCGTGAACGAGAAAAGGCGAAGCAGATTCAGGGCCGCGACGGAATTGGGCGACGGGGTCGCGCCATCGAAGATCTCGCGGGGGCGCAGGACCAGGCTGTCGTGCCCCTCGGCCGCCAGGAAATAGCCGCCGGCCGGATCGAAGAACCGCTCATCGAATTCCCGCTGGATCTCGACGGCGGCCCGGAAATAGTCCGGCTCGAACGTCGCCTCGTACAGGTCGAGCAGGGCCTCGACGAGGTTAGCATAGTCGGAGCCGAATCCGGGAATCCCGGCTTCTCCGTTCTTCTGCCGGTGGAAGAGCTCGGTTCCCCGGCGGCAGCCGCGCAGGACGCGATCGGCGGCGTCCCGCGCCGCCTGTTCGTAGCGTGGCTCGGAGAGCACACGCGCCGCGAGCGCAAAGGCCGAGATCGCGAGCGCGGTCCAGTCGGTCAGGAGCTTCTCGTCCCGCCCCGGCCAGACCCGGCGGGACCGCGACTCGTACATCCGTCTCCTCGCCTCTTCGAGCGTCGCGGCGATTTCTCCGTCACGGCGACCGAACCGGCGCGCAAGCTCCGGAACCGTCGCGGCGATGGAGAGCACAGTCTGTCCGTCCTCGAAATTGCCGGCCCGCGTCACGCCGAAACGCGCGGCGACGACCGCGGCGGACTCTTTTCCGACCGCCGCTTCGAGGGAGTCCGGATCCCAGACGTAGAAGACGCCCTCACGCCCCTCCGAGTCGGCGTCCTGCGCGGCAAAAAACCCGCCTTCTGCGGGCGCCATCTCGGCCAACAGGTAATCGAGCGTCTCGCGTGCGATGCGCGCGTTTTCGGGATTGCCGAAAGAGCGGAAAGCCAGAGTGTAAACGTGTGCGAGCATCGCATTGTCGTAGAGCATCTTCTCGAAGTGGGGCACGAGCCACTGGGCGTCCACCGAATAGCGGTGGAATCCGCCTCCGACCTGGTCGTACATCCCGCCGGCGGCCATTTTCGTGAGCGTCGTCTCGACCATCTCCCGAGCGGAGGGCTCGCCGGTGCGCAGGAAGTAGCGAATCAGGAACTCCAGAGCCATCGCCGGAGGAAACTTCGGCGCGCCGCCGAAGCCTCCGTCGCGCGGGTCGAATCGGGCGCGGAACGAGCGCGCGGCCGTCTCGAGGATCTCAGCGCCGACCGGCGCGCCGGCGGCCGGCCCCATCTCGGCGGCCTGGAGGTGCGCAAGGAGGTCCGCGGCGGAGCCCTCGAGCTCGCTCCGGCGCGCGTTCCAGGCCTCGGCGATCGCGTTGAGCAGCGTCACGAAGCCCGGCCGCCCATGGCGGTCGTCGGGCGGGAAATAGGTGCCGCCGTAGAAGGGCTTGCCGTCGGGCGTCAGAAAGAGGGAGAGGGGCCAGCCGCCGGTCCCGGTCATGGATTGAACGGCCTTCATGTAAATGTCGTCCACGTCGGGCCGCTCTTCCCGGTCCACCTTGATCGAGATGAAGTCGCTGTTCAAGGCCGCCGCCACACGCTCCTTCTCGAAGGACTCGTGCTCCATGACATGACACCAGTGGCAGGTCGAGTAGCCGATCGACAGAAAGATCGGTTTGTCCTCTGCCTTCGCCCGGTCGAAAGCCTCGCGTCCCCACGGATACCAGTCGACCGGGTTGTCTTTGTGCTGGAGCAGGTAGGGGCTCTTCTCGCCGGCGAGACGGTTCGCCATCGCTCCACGATAACCCCGTTCAGTGATTTTGATTTCCCCAGTCTCCCAGTCCACCTGTCTCCCCCGTCACTCACAAACTGGGGGAGTGGGGGACGGGGGGACTGGGAGATGGAGCCGCGAGAATGGACTGAGCGGCTACCGGGGCTCGGCGGTGATCGTCACTTCGTCGTCGCGGTCGCGAATGACGACGATGTCGCCGGGGCCCAGCTCGTCCAGGCGCCGGAGGATCTCGCGGGGCGAGATGCGTTTCTCGGAAGAGAGACTCTCGACGAGAGCCCTGGGCACTCGGACGCGGACTGTCTTGTCCCACTCGTCCTTGACGACGATCTCCAGGGCCCGGCCTTCGGCCGTGACCTCGATTTTCGCGTGGTCGCGCTGAATCTCGCCCGGCTTTCCGGGCGCGCTCCGGTCGGCCGCGTCGAGGATCTCCCGCGCGGTCAGATCGCCGTCTTTCCACTCGGTCCGGAAGTCCCCGCCGAAGTCGGAGATCGGGACGAGCGACGCCACGCGCGCCACCAGGGCGATCGGAATGTGGAAGGAGACGTGCCGCCGCGACCGTCCCTCGGTTTTCTGGATCTCGACCCTGAAGCCGCGGACGTGGGTCAGCTCCCGGGCGGGGCGGCGCCAGACGGCGATGCCGACCGCGACCAGCACGAGGACGAGTAGCCCGAAGACGATCGCGCGGAGTTCTTTCATGGTCGGAGTCTCCTCTTCTGGAAACGCGCACGGCAGCAGAATGTTCCGGCGCTGTCTCGGGGCGAAGGCCGGCTTGTGATATTTTTCACAAGGGAGACTATGCCGCATTTCATCACCGAAACGTGCATCGGCTGCGGGGTCTGCGAAATCAAGTGCCCCACGCACACGATCACGGGAGACAAGAACGAGAAATACGTCATCCACGCCGATCGGTGCATCGATTGCTCGGTCTGCGCGCGGTACTGCCCCGTTTCCTGCATTGAGGACCAGAAGGGGGTGCTCGTCGAGAAGGTCAAACCCCGCGATATCCCGAAGGCGATCGTGGACCGCGACCTCTGCACGGGCTGCGAGTTCTGCATCGACATCTGCCCGTTCGACTGCATCTACCTGATCGAGGACCCCCTCCAGGAGACCTTTCACAAGATCGCCGAAGTGGACGCGGGCCCCTGCGTGTCCTGCCGGCTCTGCGAGACGGTCTGCGAGAAAGACGCGATCTTCGTGCCCAACCCGATCACGCAGGCCAAGAGGTACCTCCCCGTCCTGTGACCGAATCAACGCGTCCGGGCCCCGGCTCGAGTCTCCCTGAAACAGCCGAAGAGGACGAGCAGAAGCCCAAGGCCTCGGCGCTCCGATTCTTCCTCCTGCCGCTCCTCGTGGTCGGGACCGCAGTCCTGATCTTTCTCGTCTTCAACCTGATCACCTTCGATCGCCGGAGTCCTTCCGAGTATCTCCAGGAGGTTCGGGGAGGCGGCCCGAATCGCCGCTGGCAGGCGGCCTTCGAGCTCTCGCGCTCGCTCGGAAGGGTCAAGCCGGGACCGGAAAGGGACGCGCTGGCAGCCGAGACGCTGCGGGTCTTCGAAACCCTCGCGCGCAACCGCCCGGAGGACGTGCCCGTCCGGCGCTATCTGGCGCTCGTCCTGGGAAAGCTCGGAGACCGCACGGCGGTTCCGGCCCTGCTCGTCTCGGCCAAAGACCCCGACCCCGAGACACGTCTCTATTCCGTCTGGTCGCTCGGGGTCCTCGCCGACCCGCGCGCTCTCGAGACCGTGGTCGAGACGTCCCAATCGGAGGACGCCGGAGCCCGGAAGATGGCGGCATACGTTCTCGGCCGGCTCGGCTCGCCGGCAGCGATCCCGCGCCTGAAGGTCTTATTGGAGGATTCCGCCACCGATGTGAGATGGAACGCGGCGATCGCCCTGGCCTCGCTCGGAGACCGCACGGGGCTTTCGGTGCTGCGGTCGATGACGGACCGTGCGAGCCTCTCGCGCCTCTCACTGACCAGCGACCAGATGGAGGCCGCGATGGTCAACGCGGTCAAGGCGATCGCTCTCGTCCGGGACGAGGAGAGCCTGCCGCTGCTCGAGAAGATCGAGCGGGAGGACCCGAACTTGCGCGTGCGCGAGGCGGCGCGTCTCGCCGCCGAGAAGATCGGCCGCAGGCATTCGCTTCGCGAATGGCGGCCGAGAGAGCCCAAATCGGAGTCCGAGGCTGAGTCACGCCGTCCCGGCAATGTTGAGCCACGCGCCGCGGTTTTGGTAGGCTGAGGCGACAAAGATGGCCACGGTCCAGAAGCAAGCGGAACAGGCTCACGCGGCGCCCGACCTCGACGTGGACGGCGTCACGCGGCGCTCGACGCTGAAGTGGATGACGGTCGCGTGGGTCGGCTTCGCGGCCGCGACCGTGGCCGGTCTGACGGCCACGATGCGCTTCATGTTCCCCAATGTCCTCTTCGAGCCCCCCACCCGGTTCAAGGCCGGCGACCCCTCGACCTACAGTCCAGGCGTGGACGAGCGGTGGAAGGAGAAATACGGGGTCTGGATCGTCCGGACGACCGAGTCCATTTACGCCCTGGTCGCGGTCTGCGTGCACCTGGGCTGCACGCCCAACTGGCTGGCCGCCCAGAACAAGTTCAAGTGCCCCTGCCACGGCTCCGGCTATTACATCTCGGGCATCAACTTCGAGGGACCGGCGCCGCGGCCGCTCGAGCGTGCCGAGATCACCGTTTCCCCCGACGACGGCCAGATCGTCGTGGACAAGGCCACCCGCTACCTCTACGAGCGGGGGCAGTGGAGCGACCCGAAGGCGTTCGTCAAGATGGCGTGATTTGGTCCTGAGTCCCTGGTCCTTAGTCGACCGGGGCCACGCAAGGACTAAGGACTAAGGACTGACCAATGCGTTGGCGTCAGGTACAGCAGCAGATTGTCGCGAGCCAGCTCTGGAGGTCCATCTTCCGGGTCGGCGTCCCGAATACGAACCGCAAGCGCGTGCTGGCGATGCTGGGCAATGTCGTCCTGCACCTCCATCCGGTCAAGACGAGGAAGTCGGGCGTCAAGATGCGTTACACCTGGTGCGCCGGGGGCGTGACCTTCTTCCTCTTCCTGGTGCTGACCTTCACGGGCCTCCTCCTGATGTTCTATTACCGGCCGACGGTCGAGTACGCCTTCGTGGACATCCTCGACCTGCGTGAACAGGTTCCCTTCGGGATCATGCGCGAGGTGCACCGCTGGGGCGCACACGCGATGGTCATCTCCGTCTGGATACACATGTTCCGCGTCTTCATGACGGGGTCCTACAAGCCGCCGCGCGAATTCAACTGGATCATCGGCGTCATCCTGCTCGTCCTGACCCTCCTCCTCTCCTTCACCGGATACCTGCTCCCCTGGGACCAGCTCGCGATCTGGGCGATCACGGTCGGCTCCAACATGGCCTCGGCGACGCCCTTCATCGGCATCCAGGGACCGGGGACGAGCTTGCTCAAGGTCGGCGACATCCAGCTCGTGACCTCGACCAACGACGCGCGGTTCGGCTTGCTCGGAGGACGCTTTGTGGGCGCCGGCGCCCTGCTGCGCTTCTACGTCCTCCACTGTGTCGGGATCCCGCTCGTCGCCGCCTTCCTGATGGCGGTTCACTTCTGGCGCGTCCGCAAGGACGGCGGCATCTCCGGGCCGGTGTAGCGTCGCGATGGTCGTCGTCGGCTTCCTCAAGTCCGTCGTCAACTTCCTCTCAGCGCCCCAGTACCTGGTCACGCTGATGCTCATCGGGGTGTTGGCTGCGCTCCACTGGAGGCCCCTCTGGACGAAGAAGGGGGGCATCGCCCTCTTCGCCGCCCTGATCGGCGGGATCGGTCTCTCCTATCTCGACCCCAACTTCGCGGCGGTCGCGACCCTGCCGGACAACGTGCCGATCGTCGGGATGATCTTCCTCGTGGGCTTCTTCTTCTGGTATGCGATGTACCGCGCCTACGAGAACGATCGCAGGGTCATGACGGGCATGCCCACGGTGGAAGGAGAGGACTCGGCCCAGAAGGTCTTCTCCTGGCCGGATCTCGTGTACGTCGAGCTGATCTGCCTCGTGGTCGTCATGGCAGTCCTGATCGTCTGGTCGATCGCTTTGAAGGCCCCTCTCGAGGAGCCCGCCAATCCGACGGACTCCCCCAACCCGGCCAAGGCGCCGTGGTACTTCCTCGGGCTCCAGGAGATGCTCGTCTATTACGACCCCTGGCTGGCCGGGGTCGTCTTTCCCGCGCTCATCATCGTCGGGCTCATGGCGATCCCGTACATCGACACGAACCCGAAGGGGAACGGCTACTTCACCTTCAAGGAACGGCACTGGGAGGTCACGATCTTCATCACCGGCTTCATCGTGCTCTGGTGCTCGTTGATCGCGCTCGGGACGTTCCTGCGCGGGCCCAACTGGAACTTCTTCGGCCCCTACGAGTTCTGGGACGTCAACAAGCTCGTGCCGCTGAACAACATCAACCTGTCGGAGATCGTCTGGATCAAGGTCTTGAAGAAGGGCCTTCCGAACTTCTGGCTCTGGCGCGAGATCTTCGGGTTGGCGATCGTCGGGTTCTACATTGGCGCGCTGCCGCTGGTCCTGTCGAAGACCCTCCTGCGGCGCTTCTTCGAGAAGATGGGGATGGCTCGCTACCTGATCGGCGTCAACCTCGCGCTGATCATGCTCGCGCTCCCCATCAAGATGTACCTGCGATGGATCTTCAACCTGAAGTACATCGTGAACATCCCCGAGTTCGCGTTCAACATATGACGGGCGTCAGACGTGAAGCATTAGGCGTGAGGCGAAGCTTTCGTGGCCGCGCCTTACGCCTTACGCCTTACGCCTTACGGCTTGGGTCGGCTTAGCGTATGCCTCGCAAGCCGCCGGCTGAGCCGATCGATCATCACTACAACATCCCGCGACTGAACCGCGCCTTCTTCTGGTCGGCGGCGGCGCTGACGGCGGTGTTTGTCTGGATGGTCGTCGCCGACTACAAACGGGACTGGAAATCCATTCAGCAGACGTTTCTTCGCCTGGACCGAGACAAGACGATGGAGGCCGCGAAGGCGGCTCGTGAGAAAGCTTACGGCCAGGAACGGGACAAATTGCGCGCGCAACTCGTCGAAGCGCGCAACGAGGTCCGCGCGCACGGCCGAACGCTGGCCAAGTGGAACGCGCACCTGAAGGAACTGAACCCGAAGATCTACGGGGCGGACCAGGATGCCAAGTTCCTCAAGGCCTCGTTCGACGCCGCACGCTACACGTACGAGGACGACCTGGCCAACCACCCGAAGGTCGCTCCGAAATCCCGTCGCGAATTGGCGAACCTCGAGAAGAAGCTCGACGCCGCGAACCTCAAGCTCGCGCGCCTGAAGAAGGATGAGGCGGACACGCAGGCGGAGATCAAGCGGATCACCGCGCGCCGCGACGAGGCGCAGATCTCGATCGAGAAGCTAACCGCCGATTACCGGCTGGCCCGCCAGAAGGCCGCAGGCCTGAAGCAGGACACGCTCTTCGCACTCCGGAACTCGGCGATCCTGGACATGGTCAACCCTTCGCTCCGGGTCCAGCAGGTCCAGCTGCCCGAGCACT
>Ga0070708_100003734_pt1 | contig 11944 bp, 10 predicted proteins | sample KBSK5503metaG_FD_65469 | JGI IMG/M metagenome (GOLD analysis project Ga0070708, IMG submission 65469) | Corn, switchgrass and miscanthus rhizosphere microbial communities from Kellogg Biological Station, Michigan, USA - KBS K5-50-3 metaG | ecosystem: Host-associated > Plants > Roots >...
AGAAGACCGCGATCACGGCGCTCCATTTCTCGAGCAGCTCGAAGCATTTTTGAAAGAACATGTTAATCCGGATGAAATCGACCGCACCGGCGAAATCCCGCAGAACGTGATCGAGGATCTCGCGCGCCTGGGTGCGTTCGGGATTAAGATTTCGCCAGAGTTTGGCGGGCTGGGACTGTCGCAAACCAATTACTGCCGCGCGGGCATGATGCTGGGAAGCTTTTGCGGCAATCTCACAGCGCTTCTTTCGGCGCATCAATCGATCGGCGTGCCGCAGCCGCTGATTTTGTTCGGAACCGAGGAGCAAAAGCGCCGGTTTCTGCCGCGGGTCGCTCGCGGCGAGATTTCGGCATTCGCGCTCACGGAAATAAAGGTCGGCTCGGATCCTGCGAAAATGGAAACGCAGGCGGAGCCAACGCCCGACGGCGAGGCTTTCATCCTCAATGGCGAAAAGCTCTGGTGCACGAATGGCGTAAAAGCGGGCGTGATCGTGGTGATGGCGAAAACGCCGCCGAAAATGGTGAACGGCAAACCGAAGAACCAGATCACTGCGTTCGTGCTGGATATGGACACGCCCGGCATCGAGGTGGCCCATCGCTGCCGGTTTATGGGCCTCAAGGCCCTTTATAATGGAGTGGTACGTTTCACGAATGTGCGCGTGCCGCGCGAGAATATCATACTGGCCGAAGGCAGAGGATTGCGCGTTGCGCTGACTACACTGAACACCGGCCGATTGACGCTGCCGGCGGCGTGTGTCGGTTTGTCCAAGCGATGTTTAACCGTCGCACGCGAGTGGGCCCGGGAGCGTGTCCAATGGGGGGCGCCGATCGGCAAACATGCTGCCATTGCTGAAAAGCTGGCGCGCATCGCTGCGGAGATTTTTGCGATGGAATCGATGGTGCTTTTCGCCGCGAGCATCGTTGATCGCGACAAAACCGCCGATGTCCGGCTCGAAGCCGCGCTGTGCAAGCTGTGGGCCAGCGAGCGGACCTGGGAGATCGTCAACGACACCATGCAAATCCGCGGCGGGCGCGGCTACGAAACGGCGCAATCTCTCGCCGCGCGCGGCGAGGAACCGGTACCCGTCGAGCGGTTTTTGCGAGACTGCCGGATCAACCTGATTTTCGAGGGATCGAGCGAAATCATGCGTCTGTTCATCGCGCGCGAGGCGCTCGATCCGCATTTAAAAGTCGGCGGACCGATTCTGAACTCGCAGTTGCCGATGTCCGAGCGGGTCAAATCAGCGATCCAGGCAGCAGGATTTTATGCGAATTGGTATCCGCGGCAATGGCTATCGCCTTTTGGCGTCGTCAGCAGCGACGGATTCCATCCGGTGCTCGCTCCGCACATGCGCTTTGTCGCGAATGCTTCTCACCGATTGGCGCGGCGTCTGTTTCACGCGATGGCGGGCCATGGGCCGAAGCTCGAACGCAAACAGGTTTTGCTTGGACGCTTTGTCGATATCGGTACGGAAATCTTTGCCATCGCCACCAGCTGCGCACGCGCGCAATCGATGCTGCGGACGGACGAACAAGGCAAATGCGATTTGTTGGCGCTAGTTGACTACTTTTGTCGCACGGCGCGGCTGCGCATCGACTGGTTGTTTTACAGTCTCGGACACAATGTGGATCGGCGAGGCTATAAGCTTGCGCAGAGGGTTCTCACCGGCGAACTCGGTTGGCTGGAAAGTGGTGTCGTCAGCGACATCCATTGATGTTATTCATCGCCGGAACACGCCTACTTGGTCGGCAAAATAGTCGACTACGTTGGTGAGTCCGAGAGGTCCGAAATCGGCGCGGCAAACGAACGCGGCCTACCAAAGACCGAGCAGCTTCCACCAGAGGCCGCCGACGATCAGCCAGATCAAAATGTTTATGATACTGGCGAGGGCACCCAACTTCCACCAAGCACCAAGCTCTACGTAGCCGGAGCCAAACAAGACCGGCGCCGGGCCGCTTCCATAATGGGTCAGACTACTGAAAAGATTGCCAACGAATCCCAACACTAATGCAGCCAGAAGCGGTGGCGTGCCAACCGCAACGGAGACGGAAAGAAACGCCGCGTACATTGAACTCACGTGCGCAGTCTGACTGGCGAACAGGTAGTGGCTATAAAAGTAGACGAGGCACAACGCCAGGAATGCGATACTCCAGTTGACGCCACCAACCATACCCTGAGCAGCATGCGTAAACCAGGGGATCAGGCCTAATTCGTTGAGGAAACTGGCCATCATGACTAACGCAGCGAACCAGACAAGAGTATCCCAGGCACCTTCTTCCTCGAGGATATCCTTCCAGGTAAGGACCCCGGTCAGGAGTAAAACGCCGAGCCCGACCAGAGCCGTAGTCGCGCTATCAATCTTGGCTAGTTGGTCGCCGAAAATCCACAGGAATAGCAGCAGGATAAAGACGGCTAACATAATCCATTCTTGCCGCCGCATTTTTCCCATCTCCACCAGCTTTTGTTTGGCAAGTTCACTAGCTCCAGGCGTCTCTTTGATTTCAGGGGGATAGGCCTTGTAAAGAAGGAACGGGACCGACACCAGACTGACGAGCCCTGGAACAACCGCGGCGATCGCCCACTGTCCCCAACCGACATTGATGTGCATTTGCCCAGCCAGCTTCGCGGCAAGCGGATTAGCGGCCATGGCCGTGAGGAACATGGCGCTGGTTACTACATTGCCCTGGAACGCGGCCTGGATAAGAAATGAGCCGATCTTATGGGCGGTGCCATCGTCGGGATTACTTCCAAACGCTCTGGCTGATGCCCTTACGAGCGGGAACACGATTCCGCCCGCGCGGGCTGTGTTGCTGGGGATAGCCGGTGCTAACACCAGATCGGTCGCGATCAGACCGTAGCTCAATCCTAGGGTTTTTTGCCGAGCGCCGCCATAAAAAGGCAGGCGATGCGACTACCCAGACCCGTCTTGATAAAGCCGTGGGAGATGAAAAAAGCGACAACGATCAACCAGATCGTGCTGTTGCCGAATCCGCTCAGTGCTTGATTGATGGTGAGCGTTCCGGAGAGCGCTGTCGCAGCGATCCCGAGCAAGGCCATTGCGCCCATCGGTAGCGGTTTAACGATAATTCCGACAATAGTTGCTACGAAAATCGCTAGAAGGTGCCATGCTTTGGGTTCGACGCCTGACGGCGGAGGAATCAACCAAATAATAACCGCCACGAGCAAAACACCTAATAGGCGGAGTGCCTCGTCCCAACCGGAAATCGTCGCTCTGTGTTTATGTTTGGCCGGCTTGATGGACGCCGGAACGGTGCTTTCGGTACTCATTAGTAGACTTTCGTGGTTTGGAACCCGAAGGCGGCTCGGCGATGACTTCGTCCACCGCCGCGATGATCAGCTCCGCTTTCTCCTGCGGAAGCTTTCCCAGATCCTGATTTACCAGGGCAGCGGCCTTTTTTAGAATGCCAATTGCTCGAAGCAGTTCAGGTGGCATTCGATCTTCGCCATTTCGAAATGAATCAGCGAGCGGGCGGTTTGCGCTCCCCAGTAAACGTCGTCGGGAACCTCGATTGTCCCCATGCTGTCAGATTCAGTACGCATATTTTTTTCAGTTTAGGATCTGAGCTTATTAAGATAGGTTCTGGAAATGCGTTCAGTTCGGAGATAGTAATGCCCGGTTATACTCCCAGTTCATACGAGCGATGTGCAAAACCGATATCTGTTGTGGGCACTCTACCTGACAGGCCTCGGTGTTGCTGCAATGACCAAAGCCTTCCTTATCGGTCTGAACCACCATTTGCAGCACACGCCGCCGTGCCTCTATCTGACCCTACGGCAACAAAGCAAGCTGGGTAACCTTGGCGGAAGTAAATAGCGCTGCACTGGAGTTTTTGCAGGTAGCGACGCAGGCGCCGCAGCCGATACATGCAGCTGCATCAAAAGCCGCTTCAGCCACGTCATGACGAATAGGAATGCTGTTGGCTTCCGCTGCTTCTCCGGTGCTGGCTGAAATGTAGCCCCCCGCCTGAATAATGCGGTCAAACGCGCTACGATCTACTTTCAGATCGCACTTTATCGGGAACGCAGTTGCCCGGAACGGTTCTATATAGATCGTGTCGCCATCTGCAAAGGTCCGCATATGCAGCTGGCAGGTAGTCGTATTCGGAAGGGGACCGTGCGCTCGCCCGTTTATCATGACTCCGCATTGTCCACAGATGCCTTCCCGACAATCGTGATCAAACTCGACGGGCCTTTCCTTCTTTTGGATAAGCTGCTCATTTAGCATGTCCAGCATTTCCAAAAACGACATGTCCGGAGTGACATTCTGCAAGCTATAATCTAGTAATCGGCCTTGCTTAGTCTGCCTTTCCTGCCGCCAAATTCTGAGTTGTATCCGCATATTATTCGTTCGGTTATTTGTAGCTTCTTACCGTCGGAGTTACATAATCGAAGCGTAGCGGTTCCTTGTGCCAGATCGGGTCCTGGCCGGCTCCAGCCCATTCCCAAGCGGAGGTAAAGGCGAAATCCTGATCATTACGAGCCGCTTCTCCATCGGAGGTCTGATGTTCTTCGCGGAAATGGGCTCCGCAAGATTCTTCTCTGGTCAACGCGTCGTAACACATTAGCTCGCCGACCTCGAGGTAGTCAGCCACCCGGCCGGCCTTTTCTAGCTCACTATTCATGTCGGGGGCCGCCCGGCACAGACAGCTCGCCGTAAAACTGATCCCGGAGCGTACGAATACTGGCAATGACCTCTTCCAGTCCGGCGCGGGAACGCGATAAACCGCATTTATCGTATAATATCCTGCCCAAGGCTTTATGGAACTGGTCGGCGGGCATTGTTCCCTGAATGTCCAGTAACCGTTGCAATTGCTGTCGGACTGAGTTCTCCGCGGCCGTAAACGCAGAATGATTGACATCGACTGGCCCAGTTTTGATTTCATCGGCCAGATAGTTAGGAATCGTGTATGGGGCGATAAAGTAACCGTCGACACAGGCCTGGAGCAACGAGTTAGCTCCTAAGCGGTTGGCACCGTGATCAGCAAAATTAGCTTCCCCAATAGCATATAGTTCGGGGACATTTGTCATGAGTTCATAGTCCACCCACAGACCACCCATAGAAAAGTGTGCCGCTGGTGAAATGCGCATGGGTTCGGTGTATGCGTCAATACCGGTAATCTTTTGGTACGTGCGAAAAAGAATGCCGTACTTTTCCTCTATTTGGCCTTTTCCTTGTTCGCTGATAGCTCTGGAAAGATCCAAATACACAGCATTCTTTAGCGGTCCCACTCCGTAGCCCGAGTCGATTCTTTCCTTGGCTGCGCGTGAGGCGATATCGCGTGGGCAAAGGTTGCCAAAGGCAGGATACCGGCGTTCCAGGTAATAGTCTCGTTCTGATTCCGGAATATCATTCGGGGCTCGCTGCTCTGCGTTGTTCTTCGGTACCCAAATTCGGCCATCGTTTCGCAGCGATTCGGACATGAGGGTCAACTTGGATTGGTACTCGCCGGACTGTGGCAGGCTTGTCGGATGGATCTGTGTCCAGCTCGGATTGGCAAAAAAAGCTCCACGCTTATGCGCGCGCCAAATAGCAGACGCGTTACAGCCCATCGCCAGTGTGGACAAATAATAAATCTTGCCGAATCCGCCGGTGGCCAGCACGACCGCGTGGGCGCGGTGTTCGACGGCGCCGGTATCCATATTGCGCACAATAATGCCGCGGGCTTTTCCTTCGATGAGCACCAAGTCGAGCAGTTCATGACGCGGAAAAAGTTGTATACGACCAGCTGCTACCTGTCGCATCAGAGCCTGATACGCTCCCAAGAGTAGTTGTTGACCGGTTTGCCCTCTGGCATAAAACGTCCGCGATACTTGTACCCCGCCAAAAGAACGGTTGCCCAGATACCCACTGTACTCACGGGCAAAGGGCACACCTTGGGCCACAGCCTGGTCTATCAGTTGAGCGCTACATTCTGCCAACCGATACACATTAGCTTCCCGAGAACGGAAATCGCCGCCCTTAATAGTGTCATAGAACATGCGGAACACGGTGTCCCCATCATTCTTATAATTCTTGCAGGCGTTTACGCCTCCCTGTGCGGCAACCGAGTGGGCACGTCTGGCTGTATCCTGAAAGCAAAAACAAGTCACCTGGTAACCCGCCTCTCCCAAAGACGCCGCCAGAGAACTACCGGAAAGGCCCGTTCCTACTACAATTACATGTAGTTTCTTGCGGTTGGCGGGACTGACCAGTTTGACGGTTGAACGATAGTGACCCCACTTTTGCTCGAGTGGCCCATCGGGTATCTTTGATTCCAACATAACTAACCTCTTGCGAAATGCACATATACTGGAATCAGGGCAAAGCCGGCGCTAATGCCTATGCTGTATATCCACCCGACTACTCTGATCCAGTTAACGTATCGATGGTTATAAACTCCCAGCGTCCGGGCAGCGCTGAAAAAACCGTGCAGTAAATGGTATCCAAGCGCTATCATGCACAGCACGTAGATCAACACATACCATCCTTGGCGGTATACCGTGACTACGAGAGTATACAGGTCTTTCTGTCCGTCTTGGTCCAAAGGGACGTGACCAAACTGTAGTTGATACCAGAAGTCCCGTAAGTGGATGATAAGGAAAAGAAGAATGATAGTGCCTAATAACCCCATCTTGCGAGAATACCATTTGCTGCTTACACCCCGGCGGTCGTACTCATAACGTTTCCCATTAGACCGTCTGTTTTGTATCGTGATAAGGAGTGCATAGATGGCGTGGGCCAGTATGCTAGCAAATAAGAGGTATGAGATGAGCTCGATAAAGATGTTTTCGGAGAGCAGCTTGGAATAGAAATTGAATTGCCACCGTGCCACTTCAGCGGCAAGAGCAGCTGGAGGTTCCCGAATAGGTGTATGACCAGAAACAAGCACAAGAAGAAGCCCGTAAACGCCACCAAATTCTTCCTGGATAAAGTATGCAATAACCATCGTTGCCTATACTTGCGATCCTCTCGTGCCTTTCGGATCAATACGACGTCCGGGTTGCGCACCGGGCCATCCGAAAGGGCGACGCCGGTCTTCGGGTCTTCGTTGCCGTTGCTCATAGTCTACTCGTGAGGGCCGGCGACTTTCACCTCTGGCGTTACCTGCTCCACGAATTGCTGGAAGTTGTTTTTGAAAAGACCGGCCAGTCGTGAGGCCGCGCTCCGGTACTGAGCAGTGTCTTTCCAGGATTTCTCGGGCACGAGAATTTCATCTGGAACCCCCGGACAGGCAATCACCTGAGCGAGGCCGAACGTTGAGTCCAGCTGGGTCGGAGATTTTGCTAGGTTGCCGTCATGGATGGCAGTGATAATCGCGCGCGTATAGCGCAATTTAATTCTTGAACCAACGCCGTAACCACCGCCCGCCCAACCGGTGTTGACTAGCCAGACATTCACGCCGTGTGCATCCATCTTCTGGCCGAGGAGCTGCGCGTATTTCGTCGGATGCCAAACTAGGAACGGAGCCCCAAAACAGGCCGAGAATGTGGCCTGTGGCTCGGTAACGCCCACCTCGGTTCCGGCGACCTTCGCGGTATATCCGGAGAGGAAATAGTACATGGCCTGCTCCCGCGACAGCTTGGACACTGGCGGCAAAACACCGAACGCGTCACAAGTTAGAAAGATCACGTTAGTGGGATGCCCGCCAGTACAGGGCACCTGGGCGTTTCCAATGAACTCTATTGGATAGGCGCCGCGCGTGTTCTGCGTGATGCTCGCGTCGGAGTAGTCCACTTCACGCAGTTCCTTATCGAGCACCACGTTTTCCAATACGGCGCCAAAATGGAGCGCCTCAAAGATATCAGGCTCGGAATCATGCGTCAGATCGATCGCTTTGGCATAGCAACCGCCTTCGATATTGAAGATTCCGCGATCACTCCAGACATGCTCATCATCACCAATTAACCGGCGCTGCGGATCGGCTGAGAGAGTCGTCTTACCTGTCCCGGATAAACCAAAGAGCAGCGATGTATCCGTTCCTGTCTTCGCCATTGTGGCCGAGCAGTGCATTGGGAGTAACCCGCGCTTCGGCATGAGGTAGTTCATGATGGTGAAGACGCCTTTTTTCATCTCTCCGGCGTATTCCGTTCCGAGTATCACCATCTCGCGATCTTCGAAGCAGAGGTCGACCGATGTGCTTGATGTCATCCCAGCGGTGAGCCGATTTGCCGAAAAAGCTCCCGCATTAAAGATGACGTAATCAGGTTCACCGAAGTCCGAAAGCTCTGCGGGATCCGGCCGGATTAACATTGTTTTGATGAAGAGGGCGTGATAGGGCCGGGAACAAATCGCTCGAATCTTGAGACGATGTTCGGGATCCCAGCCGGCATAGCCGTCCACGACATAAACCCGGTCACGGCTGGAAAGATAGTCGCAGGCACGTTCCCGATTGATTTTGAACGAGAGCTCCGCCAACGGAAAATTGACTGGGCCCCACCAAACATCATCATCTGATGGCCTCTGCCTAACGATCCTCTTATCTTTCGGCGATCGTCCGGTCTTGCTTCCGGAGTAAGCGACGAGGGCTCCCGTTGATGAGATACAGGTACCTCGATCATATCGAATCGCCTCTTCATACAGAGCCGGATTGGATAGATTGGTGAGAATCGTGGGTCCGCTAATCCCGTGTTGGCTGAGATCGATGTTTTTCATAGTCAGGTCATTTGTTGGCAAACTGGAAACGTGATTGGTAGCGAGCGATCTCCGTTGCTGAGACTTAAGATTTGTGATTTCAAGACGCGATAAGTCCCGCACTTGTCGGTGGTGGCTAGAATGCCGCTAGGCGAATGACGGATGGTTGAAACGCTGTCGCAATGTTCGCACTAAAATTTCCGTCGCGCTCGGATGCACGGCTGGGAGATTCCCGATCTCCTGCGCGGACTGCCCGAATCTCATCGCCATCGAAATAAGATTGATGATCTCTGCAGCTCTGGAGCCGATGGCGATGCACCCCAAAATCCGAGCAGATTCGGCGTGTACCAAGCATTTGAACGCCATGTCTTCTCGCTCGATCGTGCTGAAATCATCATCGGTGAAAAGTGATCCATTCCAGGATAGTGCTTCCACCGGCAGTCCCGCAGTTTTCGCCTCTTCTTCAGTCCAGCCAATACTCGCGATCGGCGGATCGGTATGCAGGAATTGGGAGAACCATCGTTTGTCGAAGTGACTCGGTTTTCCAAGAATGGTCTCTACCGCGACGTTCGCTTGAGCGGTCGCAACGCTGTCGAGCAGGCCGATGCCGGTGACATCACCCACGGCATAGACCGAATCGATCGGGGTCTGCATATGCTCGTTCACTGGAATCCAGGCCCCGCTAGTCAGTCCGATAGACTCCAGTCCAAGTTCATCGCTGTTCGGTTCTCGACCAGTCGCTACTAGAGTGACATCTGGTTGGATGACCGTTCCGGTGGAGAGCTTATAGCTCGGCGACTTCGTAAGGATAGATGGCAATAGCTCGATTGGCTCGTTTAAGAGAACTTCAACGCCGCTGTCCAAGAGCACCTTTCGAAATTGCTCGCCTGCGATGGAATCCCAATTGGGCAACAATCGGGATCGCGCCTCGGCTATGGTGACCCGGCTACCGAGATCTCGATAAATAGCGGCCAGTTCGCAACCGATGTATCCGCCGCCGATCACGAACAGGTGCCGCGCAGCGGTGGCTCGCCGGAGAAGATGGTCGCTGTTTAAGACGCCCCTCTCTGGCTGGCTCTGAAAGTTCGGCCGCGAACCCGTGGCCACGATGATGTGATCAGAAGTGATCCGTAGATTAAGTCCTTTTGGGGGATCGGTGACGATGATCTCGTTAGGCCCGATGAGTCGAGCGCGACCAAACTTGAGATGCACCTTCTCGCAGTCGATCGCTTGGCTGAATTCAATGGAAAGCCGGCTGCTGCTCCGGCGCTGCGCAGTCATCCAGTCGGTCCAACTCGTTTCAATCAGATCCAGCGAGGTACCAACCTTGGGGGCTTTCTCCGTCCGTTTAAAATAGCTAGCACAGGCTCGTAAGGCCCGGACTGCATAACTACCTCTATGGAAGCTGGTGCCGCCCAAATCTCGTTCCTCGACGAGGAGGGTTCGCAGACCAGCCTTCGCGGCGGCCAGACAAGCTTCCTTGCCGGCAGAACCGGATCCGATAACAACAACTTGATATTGGTAACTCATAAAAGAATTGCCACTAATGCTTTTGGTTGGGAAGTGCGTAGAGCTGCTGACGCTGTCTTTCAGATATGGCATTCATGTTAATCAGTTCATCTCTGTTTGCGCTGAACATTAAGGCAAGCGACGGGCACTGACTCACCGCGGATTGGTCGAACTTGCTCCAGGGTTGTTGTCCCGGCGTTGCAGAACAGCATCACATTGCGCAGCTTCGTCGGTCTTGCCCGATTCATGGACTTTGTCCGTGACCGTTTTGGCTATCGTTGATCCCTTCCTTGGTGTATCGCTCAAGCAAAGAACGCCCAGTTCGCTTCTTCTTCGATTCTTCTGCTGATCTGCGGCCACATTTTTTCGCTTAACCCCTCGTTGATCAGATATCTAATAACGGCCGCCTCGCGGTCAGGGCTCATCTGTGGCGTTGACGACAACCTAAATTGTTTCCGACCGCTTAACGTCTCTTGCTCGTAAGGCCGAAAAAGGCATCCGTTGAGATAGAATTCCGTAAGGCACAACTCTCTCGAGCCTCCTGCAAGTTCGGATTTCACTTGGGGATCAGCTGACCTGCCATGTCCGCTCCAAGCAAACCCGATAAACCAGAACACAAACCCACCAGTACAGAGAATTGTCCAAGCTCCGAGATGATAGGCCTTGTATTCACTCCATAGGGTCGCCGCTACGATGACAATCAGGAACATTGTCCCCAGGTACAACGCCCAGATGCCACCGCGGTCTCGAGTCTTTTCCATATTTGTATCCGTTCTGTTCTCGCTGGAGCTCAGGTGGCGGTATCGGCCTATTCTGAACGAGGTGAATCGACCTTGACGGAGAAGGATCCAATCCGCGGCCGCACGATCCCCTCGTAAGTGGGATAGCTGATTTTGATCTGATCGGTATCCGTACCTGCCGCAAAAATGATATAATCGTTTTTGCTCAACGCATGGTCGACAAAGGTCGGCAAACCATAGAGGTTACCAAAAGGTGGAATCGCTTCTACTGAGCAGTCCGGAAACAACCATTTGAACTCTTCTTCGCTCTCTAAACGTACGGGTTCCCCGACCTTAGCAAATCCTTTGAGGTCGATGCGAAAATTTGTCGGCAGAACGACGACGAGGTGATGAGAGCCGGCTCTTACGATGACGACCTTAACGTAATATCGAGTGGCTCGAGACTGCGATTTCTGGATAGACGAATCCTTGGGCTGATGCAGGATCTCGTATCGCACGTTATTCTCGTTCAGGTAGTAGAGGAGCCGTTTTGGGATCTCCGTCCGACCTGTCGCAGCAAACCTGTTCGATGGTGAACTTTCGCTTGCCGGGTCGAAATGCATAGGACTCATCGTTAGCCTTAGGCTAGTTCAACATGTGTCGCACTGATTTCGATTCTCGATAGTCCGACGGAGACTGGCCAACCACTTGCCGAAAGACGCGATTGAAATGAGTGAGCGATTGAAAGCCTACATCGTACGCGATTTCGCTGATTCTCAAATGAGGGTTGAGCAGGAGCTTCTTGGCTTTTTCGACACGTACTCGGCTAAGATATTCCGTAAACGTCAGGCCGGTCGCTTTCTTGAACATCTTGCAAAAGTAGAAGGTGCTGACATGCATGGTTTGGGCGACTTTAGCTAAATCAATGGGATCGGCTTGATTAGCCAGAATGTAAGCTCGCGCCCGACGGACGAGGGGCGACTCTGCCTCTTCCTCCTGCACCACGATCTGATTTGCCAGCAGGGATAAATGCTTCGCAAATGTCTCCAAGAGTTTCACCATTGCTGTATATTGCTGAGGAGCA
>Ga0070708_100003736_pt1 | contig 11943 bp, 10 predicted proteins | sample KBSK5503metaG_FD_65469 | JGI IMG/M metagenome (GOLD analysis project Ga0070708, IMG submission 65469) | Corn, switchgrass and miscanthus rhizosphere microbial communities from Kellogg Biological Station, Michigan, USA - KBS K5-50-3 metaG | ecosystem: Host-associated > Plants > Roots >...
GGTCACGCGCTTCCGCTTCGTGACGGGTACATCGACGCCCTCACCCACGCCTCCGATCACGCCACCCAACGTACGTTGGAGAGCTTCGGGTACGAATGGACCACCTTCGACACGATCAATCCGGAAGACCGTGAGTTCTGGAGTAACTACTTCGCGGATGTCCCGGTTGATGAGCTTCGGGATCGGATCGGCCTTGATGCGGGCTGCGGGAAAGGGCGCTACGCGTACTTCACTGCTCCGTACCTGAAGGCACTCGTCGCACTCGATGGGTCCGATGCAGTGCGCTCCGCCGTTCGGAACCTTAGCGAGTTTCCCAACGTGACCGTCGTCCGTGCAGATGTCCGAGACGCTCCATTGGCGGACGAGAGTTTCGACTTCATCTATTGCCTTGGCGTCCTGCATCACCTGACCGATCCACACGCGGGCTTCCGCGAGCTCCTGCGTTTGCTCGCGCCCGGCGGGTCTCTGCTCATCTACGTCTACAGCAGGTCCCAGGAACCGGGCATCCGTGCGGCCGGGATCGCCGCAGCGAGTCAGCTGCGGCGAGCGACCCTGCGCATGAGTCCCCGCGTGCTCCGCTGGCTGAGCGCGATCATCGCAGCAGGCCTATACGCGGGATTCGTGCTCCCGGGGCGGATCGGAGATCGGATCCGGAACGACCGACTTTCGCGGTTTCCCATGGGGACGTATCGGGGCAGGCCGCTTCGCAGCCTCTGGTTGGATACGTTCGATCGTCTGTCAGCCCCTTTGGAAAAACGCTACGTCTGGGAAGAGATCGAGCCCTGGTTCGTGGATGCCGGTCTCGAGGTCGTGAGTATCAGGGAAAACGCCGGCCTTTTCGTTGTTGCCCGGAAGCCGGCACTCGAACAGGTCCGAACGGCCGTGTGATGAGCGATCGGCGGACGCTCATCCGGGAGGCCGGGGTGAGAGCTCGAGGCTCATCGAAGCTCGACGCGCTGGGAGCCGTTCTCTTCGCGGCCTGCGTCGGCGTGACGTATATCGCTGCGGCCGTACGGGGCGGAAACGCGGACGACGTCGCCGCGCTCTTCGCCGTTTGTGGATTGGCGTTCGTTATCGCCAGGTCGGTGGGCATTACCAACAGGGTGTTCGTGCCGGCCGTGATCGTCGTGGCCGCTGGAGTAATCGCTGTCGGTTCCGCCGACGACCTGCTTAGTCGTGCGCCGCTGAGCGGTCCGTTCGGCTACGCCAACGCGAAAGGCTCGTTCTTCGCCCAGGCGGCGATCGCGGCTTTGATGGTCGCGGCGGCGAGCACGAGTGTCCAGTCGAGGATCGCGGGAGCCTCCGCGGCGATCGCCTTCGCGGCCGTACCGTTCGTTGGCGGGACCGCGGCGGCGGCGTTTCCTCTCGTGGTTCTCGTGCTATTGGCCGCATTGGGCGGGCACACGCGGAGAACGGCGCGCTGGGTCGTGACGATCATGGGGCTACTTCTTGGCGTGACTCTGTTGGTCACGATGGTTTTGGGCGCGACCTACTCGCGAGGGCGGGAGGACGCCGTCGATCTCGTAGTCGACCGTTCGTTGAGCGAGCGGAGAGTCATCCTGTGGCATGAAGCGCTGACGATGATGTCGCACGATCCTTTGACCGGCGTAGGTCCGAGCCGTTTCCAGTTCGTGAGTCCCACCGCACGTGAGGATCGCGACTCGCGATGGGCTCACAACGAGTTCCTCCAGTTCGGGGCGGAGACGGGGGTCGGGGGGTTCGTGGTGCTCGTTGCCCTCTTCGCGTGGGGGTTCGTACGTCTGCATCTCCGTCACGCGCGGGACGCCTTGACGGTTCTTGGTGGAGCGGCGCTCGCTGCGCTCGGTATCCACTCGTGCGTCGACTACGTCCTGCACTTCCCCGCCATTCCGATCGTCGCCTCGGCGCTCGTCGGGACGGCGATGGCGTCGTCACGCACATTGCATCAACCCAGCTAGGAGTTTGCAGATCATGAAGCGAGTCCTGTACGTGCTGAAGACATTGGGAAGGGGAGGGACGGAGCAAGTCGTCGCGACCGCCGCCCGCCACTTCGACCGCGAGTCCTTCGCCTACGAGGTGGCGTACCTTCTTCGGTCCGGCGATGCTCTCGTTGACACGCTCCGGCAGTTCGATCTTCCCGTTCATTGCTTGGATGGTGATCGGGGCTTGGGATGGTTGGGGCGGCTCAGGCGTCTCGTCCGCGATCGAGGGATCGATCTGGTTCACGTTCATTCGCCGTACGCGGCAGTCGGTACGCGACTCGCCCTTCGCGGCCGCCACAGCCGACCGGTCGTCTACACGGAGCACAGTATCTGGGAGGCCTACCATCCGGCGACGCGCTGGGGGAACATGCTTACCTACTCGCGGAACGATCACGTGTTCGCGGTTTCAAGTCACGTCGTGGATTCGATCCGCTATCCCAAGTGGCTGCGCCACCGATCGATGCCGCCCATCGAGCTTCGCTACCAAGGGATCGATACCGATCTCGTAAAGCCGGCGGCGCATCCGAACGGTGTGCGCGAAGAGCTAGGACTCCCTGCGGGTGTGCCCGTGGTCGGCACGGTCGCGAATTTTACGGTGCACAAGGCGCATCCCCAACTGCTCCGGGCATTCAAAGAGGTGCGCCGCGCTATTCCTGATGCGCGCCTCGTGCTCGTCGGGACCGGACCGGAAGAGGGACGTGTGCGACGGCTGGCGCATGAGCTGGGACTTGACAGAGCGGTCCTCTTCACGGGCACACGCGCGGATGTCCCGCGTGTGGCCGGTACGTTCGATGTCTTCGCGCTTTCGTCTATCCAGGAAGGGTTGGCGATAGCGGTACTGGAGGCCATGGCCCTCGGTATCCCGTGCGTCGTGACTGATGTAGGAGGGATCCCCGAGGTCGTCGTGGACGGCGAAGACGGCATCATCGTGCCGCCAAAGGACACGGGCGCACTCGCTCACGCGATCGTGTCGCTCTTGCGTGATCCGGAGCGACGAACGCGGATGGGACTTGCCGCCCGGAGCCGGGCGGCCGAGTTTGACATCCGCGAGACCGTTCGAGTGTCGGAGAGTGTCTACAAGGAGCTACTCGCATGATTAGAACTGAACGACTTGCCGTGCGCCGAACAGCCCAGCGAGCGGCATCAGCCGTGGGGCGGGTCGTCCGACATCCGAGCTTCTTGTCGGAGGTCGGACGCAAGATCGGTACGCGACTGACCGCATCGCGTCATCGCTCTCGCGTTGGCGTCTATGCAAGCATGGGCGTCCCGCTTGATGCTGCGCTGGCGGATCTTTTTGGCGTGCCACTCGTCGAGGTCAACGGGCTCGTCCAAGAGCCCGCCTTCGAGCTCTTGCTGAACGAATTGGAGACGTACCACGTACCACCGCGCGCGCGTGTGATGAAGGGCGCGTCGTATCTCGAAGCTTGCTATTCGCTCGTACGCCTCCTGCAGCCGACCGTTGCAGTCGAGGTGGGTGTTGCGCTCGGGTACAGCACCGCGGCGATCATCCAAGGACTCGAGGACAACCGTCGCGGCATGCTCGACAGCGTCGATCTTCCGGTATTCAGTCCGGGTGTGGAGCGGTTCACCGGCCATGCCATTCCCGAACGCCTCCGTTCGACCTCCCGCTGGACGCTGGAGCTCGGCCCCCAGAGGCGCATCCTGCCGGGGCTGCTGGTTCGCAGACAGCCGATCGATTTCTTCCTGTACGACTCCGACAAGAGCTATGAAGCCATGATCCATTGCTGGCGTCTCGTATGGCCGCATCTGAGTCCCGGCGCGGTGCTCATGGTGGACGGCGTGAGCCACAATGACGCGATCCTGGACTTTGCCGACTCGGTGAAACTCCCGCCGGTGATCATTCCTAAGCCTGCCCGGCGGTCCGTCTACCCCGACCAAGTTTTCTACCTGGGCCTGCTTCGCAAGAACACCTGACCTGGATCGCCGGACGGCGAAAGCGGTGAAACTCGTGGACCCTGCGCTCGTGCATCAAGAACCAAGCACCACAAAGCCTACGCACAGGTCTGCGTCGTGGGTCGTCATTCTCATCGCCTTCGTATTCGTCGGTCTCCTCGTTATCGGTACGGCGGCGGCAGCGAGTTACGAGACGTGGGCAGCCGTCCTCGTAGGCCTCGTCATCGTCGCCGCCTCGATCCCGGCGCTGGCGCGTCAGGGCAAGCGCGAAAGGGACCGTCGGATCTTCTGGCTGCTCCTCTTGGCTCTGGTTCTGAAGCTCGGCGCGGGCGTCGCGGCGAATTACGTTGCGTTCGACCTTTACGGAGGGCAAGCCGATCTCTCGGGGTATCACAAACGGGGCGTCGAGGTAGCCGAACGGTTCCGGGCCGGCAACTTCGATCCCGGGTTGAAGGAAACCACCGGCACAGCGTTTCCGATCCTATTGAACGGCATCATCTACACGGTCATCGGACCGACGAAGCTCGGCGGTTTTCTCGTCCACTCCTGGCTTGCGTTCTGGGGACTCTTTCTCTTCTACCGTGCGTTCACGATCGCGTTCCCCGAAGGCCGCTCACGTTCTTACGCCCGACTTTTATTCTTCCTACCTTCTGAGGTTCTTTGGTCTTCCTTCATGGGGAAGGAGCCATGGATGGTCCTCTCGCTGGGTGTCGCGGCTTTCGGCGTAGCCAAGATGCTGAGCGGGCGCACGTGGAGAGGGCTGGCGGTTGCCGGCTTGGGCATGTGGATGGCTACGCTCATTCGACCGCACGTCGCAGCGATGGCGGGGCTTGCGCTGGCGTTCGCTTTCCTCGCGCGCCGTCCGCGAAGGGAACTCGCGCAGCTGGGGCCGGTGGTGAAGGTGTTTTCGCTCGGCGCTCTCGCGGTTGTGGCGCTCCTCTTGGTCGGCAATACCGAACGCTTCTTGGAGAAGTCAAACGTCGAGACGAAGAAGGGAATCACCCGCGCGCTCGAAGACACGTCGAGCGGGGGCAGCTACGGAGGCTCCGCTTTTACCCCCTCCATCGTCGATTCCCCTGCGAAGTTCCCGGCAGCGGCCATCACGGTGTTGTTCCGCCCGTTCCCGACGGAAGTCGGCAACACGCAAGCGCTTGCAACCGCAGCCGAAGGTGTTTCGCTCATGTTGCTTTGCCTCGCCCGCCTGCCGTGGATCGTTGCGGCCGCGCGTCGCTTCCGAGACTACCCATACGTTGTTTTCGGGCTCGCCTACACGGTCCTTTTCATCATCGGTTTCTCGAGTTTCGCGAACTTCGGACTCCTTGCGCGGCAACGAGTGCAGCTCTACCCGTTCTTCCTCGTGATCCTCGCCGTCCCCAAACCACATGCGCGCGTTCCCTGGCGGTCCGCTCGGCGCGTTTCAGCCGGTGGGCGAGAGGATCCCGCGGCCACGGGACTGGAGGTGCGCACATGACCACACCTCTTCGTGTCGCTCATCTCACGACGGTCGACCTGTCCCTGCGGTTCCTCCTCTTCGAACAGATGAAAAGGCTGCGCGACGAGGGTTATGAGGTGACGGGGATCAGCGCACCGGGGCCCTGGGTGGGGGACCTCGAGGCGGAAGGCATCCGTCACATCGCCTGGCCGCACGCGACACGGGCGTGGAACCCGCGCGCGGACACGCGGGCGTTCGTTGAGCTCTTGCGCATCCTGCGACGCGAGCGGTTCGACATCGTCCACACGCACAACCCGAAGCCAGGGATCATGGGACGCCTCGCCGCCCGGCTCGTCCGCATCCCGCATGTCGTCAATACGGTCCACGGCCTCTACGCGACCCCCGAGGATCGCTTACTCAAGAAGCTCCCCATTCTCGTCGCCGAATGGCTCGCCGCTCGATGCTCCGACGCCGAGCTGTATCAGAGCGCCGAGGATCTGGCGTGGGCGCGGCGGTTGCATATCGCGCCGCGCAGAAAGGTGGTCTTGCTTGGGAACGGCGTCGATCTGACGCGATTCGACCGCGACGCCGTGCCGCCGGAGCGTCGTGCGACACTCCGCCGCGATCTCGGCATCGCCGATGACGCCGTCGTTGTAGGCACCGTGGGGCGGCTCGTCGCCGAGAAGGGCTACCGCGAGGTGTTCGAGGCCGCCGCACGCATCCGCCGTCAGTCTCGCGCGGTTCGATTCATCGCCGTCGGGGATCCCGACCGATCGAAGCCGGATGTAATCGGCGATGGAGAGATCGAGCGCGCTCGCGAAGACGTGGTCTTCACCGGCTGGCGCGAGGATGTACGCGACCTGCTCGCTGTCGTAGATGTCTTCGTGTTGGCGTCTTGGCGCGAAGGGATGCCGCGTTCGGCGATCGAGGCGGCGGCAATGGGACGTCCGCTCGTCCTTACGAAGATACGTGGCTGCCGGGAGGTGGCTCGCGACGGCGTCGAAGGTCTGCTCGTCCCGCCGCGCAACGCCGCTGCATTGACCACAGCGATCGAGCAGCTCGTCGTCGACGGCGAACTACGTGAGCGGATGGGTATCGCCGCTCGAGCCCGAGCCGTGGAGCGATTCGATCAAAGGCAAGTGGGCGACATTGTTTTGGCGACTTACGAAAGACTTCTTGCCCGGCAGGCAGGGCCGCAGAACATCGACGGACCCGCCGGCCTGCGAGTACGGAACGCGACGGCGATCGATCGCGCGGCTATCGCGAGGCTCCACCGCGAGTCGCTGCCCGAGGCTTTCCTGCCAACCCTCGGCGATCGCTTCCTGCGAAGGCTCTATCGAGCGCTCGCAACGGACGAGGATGCGATCTGCTCCGTGGCCGAGAACGGTTCGGGCATCGTCGGCTTCGTCGCCGCCACGCGATCCGTCGGTCGCACCTACCGCCGGTTCGCGCTCCGCCACGGAGTCGCCGCCGGGCTCGCCGCCGCCCCGCGGCTGATGCGACCCGGCGTCGCGCGACGCGCCTTCGAGACGGCCCGGTATCCGTCGGGCGCGTCGCATCTCCCGGAAGCCGAGCTCCTCTCGATCGCCGTGGCTCCCGGCTGGCGGCGACGCGGCGTGGGGGAGATGCTCGCCGGCGATCTGCTGCGACGGCTCGGCGAAGGCGGCGCCGGGGAGCTGAAGGTCGTCGTCTCCGGTGACAACGAGCCGGCGAACCGCTTCTACGAAAGGCTCGGCTTCCGGCCGGTCGCGCGCTTGGAACTCCACGGCGGGACGCCGTCCAACGTTTGGGTGAAGACGTGGACTTCTTCGTCGCTTTCGGACTCGCGCTCCTCCTGACGCCCGCGGCACGCCGCGTGGGCGTTGCCGCGGGGGTCGTCGACCGTCCCGACGACGCCGGCCTCAAGATCCACGCCGGGGCGATCCCGTTGCTGGGCGGCGCGGCGGTCCTCGCCGCCGCGCTCACAGCCCCCGCCTTTCTCGGCGATGCGGTTCCGGGGGCTATCGTCGCCGCGACGCTCGTCGGCTTCGCGGCCGGGATGGCGGACGATCTTCGCCCACTCCCGCCCTGGCCGAGGCTCGTCGTGCAGGCCGGCGCCGGAGTCCTGCTGGCGGCCGGAGGCGCCCGTCTCGGCCTCGATGGAGCGGCCGGCTTCCTCGGGGTGATCGTGCTCGCGGTGGCGCTGACCAACGCGGTGAACCTGCTTGACGGCCAGGACGGCCTCGCCGGGGGAGTCGCCGCCATCGGCGCGCTTGGACTTGGGGGGCTGGCCGCGCTGGAAGGATCGGGCGCGCAGTCACTGGCCTTCGCCGCGGCCGGCGGCTTGGGCGGCTTCCTTATATGGAACCGCCCTCCTGCGCGGATCTTCCTGGGTAACGGTGGGGCGTACGCGGTCGGGATGCTCCTCGCGGCGCCGGCCGCCTCCGTTTCCCAGGAGGGCTGGCGGGGAACGTTCGCCGCCACGTTGTGTCTCGCCGTCCCGGCATTCGAGCTGGCGTTCACGGCGGCACGGCGGCTGGCCGGAGGCGAATCACTCGGCGCCGGGGACCGGCGACACTCGTACGACCTGCTCTCCCGGCGGACGGGGCGGGGACGCGCGACCGTCTGGTTCTGCGCGGCAGCATCCGCCTGTGTCGGTCTTTCGTTCGCCGTCCACGCCGTGCCCGTCGGAGCCGGCGCCGCGATCGTCGGCGCGGTGGCCGGAGCAGCTGGGGTTTGGGGTCGCTGGTTCTGGAAGCAACAACAGGATCTCGTAGGGAGTTGACGATGGCCAAGAGCGCTCGGTTCCTCGATCTACCCGCCGCCCTGGGCGGCCCGAAGGCCTTCCCGGAGGGGCTGCCCTTCGTCCGACCGACCGTGCCCGATCCGGACTCGGTGCTCGGCGATATCCGCGCCATCCTCCTAAGCGGGATGCTCACGAACGGTTCCTACGTGCGTGCGCTCGAGGAGCGAACGTCGGAGTATCTCGGCGTCCGCAACTGCGTCGCGGTTTCCTCGTGCACCGCCGGCCTGATGCTGGTACTGCGAACGACGGATCTCTCCGGCGACGTGATCGTCCCGAGCTTCACCTTCGCCGCGACGGCGCACGCCGTCGCCTGGAACGGGCTTCGTCCCGTCTTCGCCGATATCGATCCCGAAACGCTCACGCTCTCGCCCGATGCGGTCGAAACAAAGGCGGGCGTCCGCACGTCGGCGATCCTGGCGACCCACACGTTCGGTACGCCCTGCGATCCCCAGCGGATGGAAGAAGCGGCGCGGCGGATCGGCGTTCGATTGTTCTTCGACGCCGCCCACGCGTTCGGATCGACTCACGCTGATCGCGCGATCGGCGGTTTCGGAGATGCGGAGGTGTTCAGCCTTTCACCGACGAAGGTGCTCGTTGCCGCGGAGGGCGGCATCATCGCCACCAACGACGACACGCTGGCAGAGCGCTGCCGTATCGGGCGCGATTACGGCAACCCCGGGGACTACGACTGCCGGCTCATCGGGCTCAACGCGCGCATGTCCGAGATCCACGCTGCCATCGCACTGGCGTCGTTGTCCGGGCTCGACGAGCGCCTCGACCGCCGCAACGACCTCGCCGCGCGTTACATAGATGCGCTTGGCTCGATCCCGGGCGTCAGCTTCCCGCGTGTCCGTGACGGCGACCGAAGCACGTTCAAGGACTTCACGATCCTCGTTGAGGAGGATGGCTTCGGTCTGGACGCGACGGCGTTGGCCGAGGCGTTGGCCGCCGAAGGGATCGACACGCGTCGCTACTACGTCCCGCCCGTACACTCGATGAGCGCGTACCGCTACCTGGCACCCGCGACCAGCGAGTCGCTTCCGATAACCGAGCACGTCGCATCACGGGTTCTGACCTTGCCTCTGTGGTCGTCGATGATCGAAGAGCAGGTCGACAGGGTCGTCGAGGCCGTGGAACGGATCCAGCACCATCTCGGCGGCAGACCGCGAGTCGTCCGACTGCCCTGACGGAGGAAGCCGGCGAGGAGCGCGCCGGCGAAGGAGATCGACACATGGCGAAGCAGCGATCTACGAAACGACCCGCCGCCGGTGCGCGCGCGATGCGTCCACAGCGACGCGCGACCGACCTAGAGTTCACGGAGATCGACGGCGAGATCGTGATCTACGACGAGACGGACGACTCGATGCATCACTTGAATCCAACTGCTTCGCTCATCTGGCAGTCCTGCGACGGAACCGCAACCATCCGCGAGCTCGCCGCCGAACTACGCAAAGTCGCCGGGCTCCCGCTCGACCAGGTCGAGCGCGACATCACTACAGCGGTGCGACAACTCGGCGATGCGGGGCTGATGCAGGTCCCGAAGCAGCGGAAAAGGGCAACGACTGAGGCGCGTCGGTCGAACTCCGGGGCCCGAAAGTCGAGCAGGAGTCGAGCATGAGCGACCGATCCAGATACGCTCGCGCACCGGCCGTCCTGTGGCGGCGTGTGGGGAATGAGATCCTCGTTCTTGCCCCGGAAGCGCCAAGTCCGTCGAGCCTTTCCCCGGCAGCGGCGATCGTGTGGGATGAGCTCGAGACGCCATCACGCCTCGACGAGATGACGGACTCGCTCGCCAGCGCTTTTGACAGGGATCCGAGCGACATGCGCGCCGACCTGGAGGGGATCCTCCGCGAGCTCGAACGTTCGGGCATGGTCGTGGTCGAGGAATCGGTGGAGGCATCCGGTGGATGAGCACGTGAGCGAGCGCCTCACACGACTCGTCGCCGGGCACGGGCTCAAACGGCGCAACGCCGCGGATCTAGACGGCGTGGGGAGCGAACCGCCCGGCGAGGCCGATTGGCTGCTTCTCCGGAGCAGGCTTTTGTCGGCACGTCTCACCGGTCTGGCGGTGGCGGCTTCCGCCGAAGGGATCCTCTCCCTTACTCAATCGCAAGAGGCCGAACTGCTCGAGCAGCAGCGAACCAGGATGGCACGCGTGCTGGTCCTGGAACGCACCTTGCTCACCGTCACAGCCGAGCTCGAGCGTGCCGCTATCCCCGTTCTCGCGCTGAAAGGATCGTCGTTCGCCCACACCGCGTATCCAGACCCCAGCTGGCGCGACTTCGACGACGTGGACGTGCTCGTTCCGACGAACGACTTCGCGCGAGCCGGCCGCGTTCTCGTGGAGGCGGGCTGCAATGCGACGACCGTCGCGCCTCGGCCGGGGTTCGTCGAGCGGTTCGGCAAGGCGGGGGTGTTTCGCAAGGACGTTTTCGAGATCGACCTGCACCGGACGCTTATGCTCGGCCCCTACAGCATCTGGGTCGACGCCGAGCGACTCTTCGCGGAGCGCTCCACGTTCCCTCTGGGGGGACGGATCATCTCATGTCTCTCTCCAGAACATCGCTTTATCCATGCCTGTATGCATTCCATCCTCGGAGCGAATCCTCCGCTGCTGCTCCCGTTGCGCGACGCGGCGGAGATCGAGCGCGCAGGAGACATCGACATGGATGCCCTGGCAAGGGACGCGCGTGCGTGGCGAGTGGAATCGGTCATCGCGCTCGCGGCGCAGGAGGTTCGCGAACGTCTGGACATCGAACCCGGCCCGATACTCGGTGCCTTCGACACCGTTCGGCCGAGTCGCCTCGAGCGCAAGGCCGTTCGCGCGTATCTCGAGGTCGGTCATTCCGGCGGCCGGACGTCGAGCAGCATGATCCGCGTACTCCCCGGCGTTCGGCCGAAGCTCGCGTACCTGAGAGCGATCGTGCTTCCCGACGAAGACTTCCTCGTTCGACACACGGGCGGCTCGGGATCCAAGTGGCGCGGCTACGCGCGCCGCTGGCGGCAACTATTTCGGACCTTTCGTAATCGCCGGCGGGGCGTGTAAGCGCGCTCAGGAGCCGGTGCGTCAGTCGAACATGATCCCCGACAGCACCGCCGAGGTGCCGGCCGTCTTGGTAACGGTAATGACCACCGGGATCTGGGTCGTGCCGGAGACCGGAACGCGGAGCCACAGGCCTCCCTGGAAGGAAGCCGTGATCGGGTAGGTTCGGCTGCCGTCCGCGTCAGTGATCGTGATCGTCTCGCGCCGGGCGGTCGAATCCCAATCGAGCAGGTAGAGCGACAACACGGCCCGGTCGGCGGCCTTCCAGTTGACCGTCACCTTCACTTGCGTCGGAGACGAGTAAGCCGTTGCGTTCCCTTTGGTCCCGTCCGGGTTGGTGAGCGCTCGAATGTCACTGGTCTTGCTGGCCCAGATGAGGCCGGTCCCCGAGTTCACGGTGTAGGACTGAACCGACGTCGGCAGCGAGGCGGTGTCCTTCGGGGGCTTGGACCCACTTCCCTTAACCCATGCCGGGAGGATATAACCTCGGCTCCCGAACGCACCCACCCACACTCCCTGGCGAACCGCGTCGGTTGCGATGATCTCGGCTGCCGCCGTAGCCGTCGCGACGTTTCCGGCTGCGTCGGTCGCCGTCACCCGCACCTGGTACCGCGCGACGGGAAGCAGATTTCCGGCGTCGTCGCGTCCGTTCCAGGCGAACGTCTGCGCTCCCGCAGCGAGCGGCGCGGCTTGCGCGAGCCGGCGAACCACTGTGCCCCCAACATTCAGGGTGACGACGTCGACCGTCGCCGGCTCCGCGATCGAGAACCCGACCGAGGTAGTTCCCCCCGCAGCCGGATCGAACGAG
>Ga0070708_100003737_pt1 | contig 11937 bp, 9 predicted proteins | sample KBSK5503metaG_FD_65469 | JGI IMG/M metagenome (GOLD analysis project Ga0070708, IMG submission 65469) | Corn, switchgrass and miscanthus rhizosphere microbial communities from Kellogg Biological Station, Michigan, USA - KBS K5-50-3 metaG | ecosystem: Host-associated > Plants > Roots >...
CGTTTGCAACCTGCTCCGCTGTGCGTGTTGTGGTTCCTTTCAACAGCGCCTTCGCCATTAAGCGCGTAATGCCATTTGTTTGCGGTGTCTCCGCCAGAAGGCCGCTGCGAAAAACAGCGCCCATCGCTACCAGTGGCAGACGCGCATCTTCCCGCACCAAAAGTCGCAATCCATTTGATAGCTCGAATTTCTGAACCTCGCCCGCGCTAATCGGTTTCGCGGCCTCAGCTTTTGCGAGTAGCGAACCTTTGGGATTCAACGATATGACAGTGAGATTTTCGTTCGTCAGGTAATGGGCCGCGACTCGCTTAATGTCATCCAGCGTAACCTTCTGGACGGCGTTGAGATAATCCCGGCTGAAATTGAGGTTGCGCGTGAGCAACCAATTCGAGCCGATATCGGAAGCCTGGCCGCGCATCGTCGTAAGTGCGCCGAGTTGATGACTGAGCGACATTTTTTTTGCCTTCATCAACTCCTCAGCCCTCACGCCGCTCTGCTTTACTTCATCGAGAATGAGCAACACCAATTGCTCCGCTGCTTCGCGTTTCTTTGGATCGAGAGCGGCATCGATGCCAAACAAGCCTGGATCGCCGGGCGTGTAGGAGAATGCCGATATCCGGTAGACCAGACCGGCTTCCTCCCGCACGCGGCGGTACAAGCGCGAACTGCGCCCATCGCCGAGAATAGTCGAAAGAAGATCGAGCGCGGGAACGTCCGGATTCGTGACCTCCGGAATGTGCCAGGCGAGCGAGAGGTGCGCCAGTTCAGTGGCAAATTCTTGGTGAACTTCCCGGCGGCCCAATTGCGGCGGTTCCTCAGGAATGAAGACCGGCTTGAGTGATTTCTCCGGATACGCCTTGAAAAATTCGGTGAGCTGGTGACGCACTTTCGCTGCATCGACATCTCCGACCACGACAAAGGTGAGATTATTCGGAACGTAGCGCGTTTTGTAATACTGCATCACCTGGTCTTGGGTGAGCTGGTTGTAAATTTCTATGTCCCCGATCACCGGAAAGTGGTACGGATGTCGCTGGTAAGCGGTGGCGAAAAGAAGCAGCCCGGCCACGCGGTCGGGGTCATCCAATCCCATGGCGAACTCGCGCCGGATCACTTCCTTTTCTTTCATGTACTCCTCCGGCGGCAGAGTTGAGTTCATCATCGCATCAGCCAAGACGTCGAGCGCAGTGGCCACGCCGTCCTTCGGGACGTCGATCCAAAAGACCGTGCGATCGAATGATGTGTAGGCGTTGATGTAACCGCCGACATCCTGGATTTTTTGCGCGATCACATTGGTCGATCGTGTCTTCGTGCCTTTGAAGAGCATGTGTTCGAGGATGTGGGACAAGCCGGCGCCGAGATGTTGGTCCTCATCGATGCTGCCCGTGGCGCACCAGGCCTGCACACTTGCTACAGGGGCGCTATGATCCTCCTGCACGATGATCGTAAGTCCATTGGGCAGGACCCATTTTTGCGCTGAGCTCGGCGGAAAAGTGATCACCGTCGACTCGTTGGCGGGGGCGGCTTTCAAATTTGCAGAACTAAACATACTCGCGACGACAAGCGCCAGGCCTGGCGCAAATCGAATCATACGGATTTTGGCGCTGTCAGTTCCGGCGGAAGTTTCGCGGCCGTTGGTTTCGCTGGCGTGAACGGCTTCACAAAAGCTACTTCAAAATCATAGACGTTCTTGAAATCCTCCAATGAATCTTCCTCTGTCTTCCCGAAAATGCCCGCCTCAATCAGGTTGAAAACCATGTGCCCGATATCTTCGCAGCAGTGAATTCCCCAGGAGGAAAATACCGTCATCACCATCGGCCCGAATTCCTGCAGGGCGTATTGCCGCACCCCCTCCAGCAGCTCCGGTCCGGCCACATGGCGCACCGTCGCGCCTTTGATTTTCTTCTGCTGTTTCGTCGTGAAATCAAGCGCGTCGCGCAAAAACACATAAGCATCACGTCCGTAACGCGGATCGCTGGCGACAATCGAATCAAGAGCTTCGGTAAATCCAATTTTCTGCATGGGAATGAAAAAGGCGCGGTTTAGTCGCGCGGCATATGATAATCAGCAACTAGAGCGCAAGCAACTGCTGCAAGATCGACATTCGTTATTTATCGGACCAGATGGCGAACTCGCCGCCAGACGGAATCACGATATAATATCTGTTGCTGAGCGACCGGTGCATACCGCCTAATCTTCGAATTGTTCCGCGAGCGAATCGAGATAAACCGACAGCGCGTCCCGCCGCCGCGGAGCAGGTATCTGCGAATCCCCCGCCGCTTTAAGGTAATCGGCGAATACGCCACTACGACTGTTCGATTGCGTCGCTTCGAACCAGTTCATGTAATCATCGACGTCGTTCATGCGGGCGACGAGTTTCGTGTGTGTCATCTGCAGACGCGCAAGACGCTCAATAATTCGCTTGCGTTTGCCACGCGCCAGCAGCGCCGCGATTTGCTGGTACTCCCGCACAATCGGGCGCATGACTGGATTCGCCCGGATTGTAAACAAGACTAAATTCTGGCTCAATTCATTGAGTGCCATCTTCTCCGCCACTGAAGGCTTTCTCTGTGCAAGTTCGCTGAGTTGCGCCTGGTCGGGTGATTTTCCGGCGTCTGGAGTCTTTACGCGCAACAATTCATTCAGCCGTTGTTCGCTTTCAGCGAAGGTGAGCAACTGATAACTTTGCGCGTCGCCTAGTCGCGCGACCGCCGATTGCCATTTTTTTTCCACGTCCTCGCCTAACAGTGGAAACTGCGCCTTCAGATCGGTGAGCGGGTCGTTTGAGGCGCGCGATAAATTGTGGATGTACCGCGCCAGTCGCGAATGCCCGTCTATTCCGCCCACAAGCAATTGCACAAGCGAAAGCGAATACGCGCGATAAAGCAGCCGGGCCGGTGAATCGACCAGTGCGGGACGCTGTTGGAGAAATTTCTCGAGCGACATCCGTTTGATTGACACCAAAAGTGCTTCCACAAGCGGTCCGCGATCACGCCCAGGCGTGAGCGCAAGCACGCCTTCGAGTAACCAATCTGGCGGCTCGACGAAGGCCGTGCCAGGGGCGACGTCGGGTTCACTCCGATAAATCATTTCCAACAGAATCGCCCGCAGCAGTTCGCGCTCCACCAGGGTGGCGTCAATATTTTCGCCAATGGTCAAATCGAACTGGAGCTTTAGGCCAAAACCAGTCTGGCTAAACCGCAACGCGGCCGGTGGAATTTCCGGCAGATTTGCCTGCGCAGATTGCAAATTGACGACGATCGGCGTTTTCCACCCGTCGGGCTGTCGTAACAGGGCGAGCAAATTGGCCTTGGTCTGCTCTGCCAGCTCAGAAACCGCGCCGCGCAACGTAGCATTGGCACCGTAGATAATGAATTGCCGTGAAGGACTCACGGTGCGCGCCAATGTTGCCGCACAGAGCGATTGAGAGGAGACGAAGATCAACAGAAGTATGAAGATCGCGCGACAGATGGTCTTCATCTATAACGGCCAATAATATGCGCAAAACACGAATCTGCGCCGAGATTTTTTCACTGGCAGGCGGAAAAATATCGAGACTCTCCCGGCTTTGCGGGGTATAATTTACAAATACCCAAATAATCTATGAACACGAAACTCGTAATTTTCTTAAGTTGCTTCGCGGCAGTGGCACTGACAGCTTCCACAGTAAACGCTGGTCCGCGCGGCGGCCACGGTGGCGGGCATTTCGCTTCGATGCCAGCGCGTGGCGGGCACACGTTTACTCGCAGTGGAATGGGCACATGGAGTGGCCAGCGTTGGGGGGGCGGCACCTGGAGCGGTCGCAATTGGAACGGCGGCAATTGGAGCGGGCAGCGCTGGGGCGGAGGCAATTGGCGCCATCACCATCATAATAATAATGACTTCATCTTCATCGGCGGCTTCGGCTTTCCGTACTGGGGCTGGGGGTGGGGAGATCCGTACGGATATTATGGCTACGGCTACCCATACGGATACGGCTATGGTTATGGTTACCCCTACGGGTATGATTATTACGGCGGGTACGGATACGGCTACGGCGATCAGGGGTACGGCTACGGCGATCAAGGGTACGGCTACGGCGGTCGTAACCGCGGAGGCTCCTCGGTGGGGCAGCTGCAGCGCCGGCTGGCTCGGGCAGGATACTATCACGGCGCTATTGATGGAATCATGGGACCAGAAACGCGACGCGCGATTCGGGCGTACGAACGCAGCCACAATGACCGCGAGTACGGCATGACCGATCGCTACTAGGTTCTGGTGACAATCGGCCCTCGTTGATCCCGCGTTCGATTGTCGATCTTCGGTTGGTTGACCGGCGGACTCGCAGGGGCGAAAGGGCGAGCCGCCGGTTGTCCTATTTCGACCCCATCAGTGCAAGCGAAGCAGAGATTTGCCTTTGAGCCTCTTCAAGCTCATCCGCTCGGTTCTTTTCCGGGCTTTTTCTCAGGCATCTTCGTCGATGTAGCCGGCGAAGTCTTGCTACCAATTTCCTTGGCGGTGGTCGATTTTTCCGCTGCAGCCGGAGTGGATGGCGCTTCTTTTTTGGCGGCCTCTTTGTATGAGTCACTTCGATAATCTGTGATGTAAAAGCCGGAGCCCTTAAAGATAAGACCGGCACCAGTGCCGAGCAGGCGCTTCACTTTTCCGTGTCCCCATTTCGGCAGCCGGCAAAGGTTCTTTGGGCACTCGCGCAATGGCTCATCGCGCATTGACTGAAACGTTTCAAAATTCTGTCCGCACTTTTGACAAGAATACTCGTAGGTGGGCATGATTTTTAGAATTGGACGGACGGCGACGGCGGTCGGAAGTCTGCATTAAACCATGCACAATTCAAGGCCGGTCACTCTCGTGTGGATCGAATTTTTACGTAAACTTTCTAAGCTGCAAGAAACTGCCTCTTCCTTGACATTTCGCATTGCTTGCGCATTAGAAAGTCCATCCAAAAATTTCTTATGGCCCGTTTGTTTTATCGCAGTTTGTTGCCGGCAGTTTCCGCCGCTCTCCTTCTTTTGGCGGCTGGTTGCGGGGAAGATCCCCGTTTCTCGACCAAGACGCAGTATCTTGGCGGTGTGTACGGAAACGCTCCCGCCGGCCCCGCACATGATACTGTCTCATACTGGGACGGAGACGGGATAGAGGGGAAGCCCTCTATTAAGATCAGTCTCGGAGAGCAACGCGCCTACTTTTACAAGAGCGGCGTGCTCGTCGGCATTTCCCAACTCTCGACTGGCCGCGAAGGGCTAAATACTCCCTATGGGCATTTCTCGATCATCCAGAAGGACAAGGACCATGTTTCGAGCTTATTTGGAGATTACGTCGATTCGGCAGGCAACGTCGTTGTGCCCAACGTTGATGTAACGAAGGATCCGAAACCGCCCGGCGCTCATTTTAGAGGCACGCCGATGCCTTATTTTATGCGCATCGTTTCCGGGACAGGAATGCATGCCGGTTATTTGCCGGGTTACCCAGCTTCGCACGGATGCATCCGGATGCCTGAGTTCATGGCGGAAAACTTTTTCAAATCCGTGTCGACCGGAACACCAGTCACAATCACAAACTAGGTTTTTCCGTCGAAATCGGCATCCGGGCTTGCAGAAATTTCGCCACGGCGGCATCCTCATCGTTCCGCCGCTCGAAACATGATCATTATCACGCAACCGAACGCTACAGAGGAACAGATTAATCGGATCGTCACGCGGGTCCGTGAGTTCGGGCTCGATGCGCAAATCAGCCGCGGCGCGTCGCGAGTCATCATCGGTGTGATCGGGCCTGAAGCACTTCTTCGCGAAAAACCGCTCGCCGCCATGCCGGGCGTCGAAGCGATCGTCCCGGTGCTGAAGCCCTACAAACTCGCCTCGCTCGAATCTCGCGGAGCCTCGTCAGTGGCGATTGGCGGCGTCCAAGTGGGGACAAATGAAGATGTCATTCTGATTTCCGGCCCATGTTCAGTTGAAAGCAGAGAGCAGATTTTCTCAATTGCAAAGATTGTCAAAAAATCGGGTGCAAAAATCTTGCGGGGCGGCGCATTCAAACCACGCACTTCCCCCTACAGTTTTCAGGGTTTGCGCGAGGACGGCCTTCGGTTTCTCGCTGAAGCGCGCGCAGAAACGGGCCTGCCCGTGATCACCGAAATCATGGACCCGCGCGATCTGTCTGTGATTGAAAAATACGCGGACTGTCTCCAGGTGGGCACGCGTAACATGCAGAACTTTTCACTCTTGAAAGAGGTGGGCCGCAGCAGACTGCCTGTCCTGCTCAAGCGCGGATTCAGCGCCACGATCAACGATCTGATCATGAGCGCTGAGTACATTCTGAGCGAGGGCAACATGAACGTGGTCCTCTGCGAGCGCGGTATTCGCACCTTCGAGACGGCGACACGCTACACGCTCGATCTCAGCGCCGTTCCGCTCTTGAAATCCAAAACACATTTGCCGGTAATTGTCGATCCAACCCACGCGATCGGACTGCGTAAATTCGTTCCGCAAATGTCCCTCGCCGCGCTCGCCGCCGGTGCGGACGCACTCATGATTGAAGTACATGATTCCCCGGAACTGGCGAAAAGCGACGGCGATCAAGCGCTTACGCCGGAAATTTTCGCGGATCTCGTCCCGCGTCTCCGCGCCGTGGCCGCGGCCATTGGCAGGAAGCTCTAGCTGTTCCACTCGACGTCGTTCCCGCGAGCAACTTTGAACTTCGAGCTCTTTTCGGCGACACCTAACCCGTGCAGAAATCGGGATACGCAGAGCTTCTAGAAATCGTTGCTGAGAGCGAGCCAATTGCGCGCAAACTTCGAGCAATCGAGAGAGCGCAATGGGCGGTGCCGTTTTCGCATGTAGTCGAGCCGGCGCAGGCTTTTCTACTCGCCGCTATCGCGTCCAAGATCGACGAGACGATCTGGGTCCTCTGTCCGAGCGTCCATTTCCAGGAATTGCTCTATGAAAGTTTGCTCAACTGGCAGCCGGACGCGCTTTTTCTGCCGGAAGCGGAATTCGCCGCGATCGAAAATATTCTGCCAGATCCGGAGATTGCCGCGGAACGACTCGCAGTGCTCACGCAACTTGAGCGCAAGCAGTCCCGGCAGCTGATCATCGTAACACGCGTCAGTCTCGATCAAGCTGCTCCCCGACCCAGCGCGCTCCAAACCGCCTTCGTTCAGCTTCGACGCGGGACAAACGAGAAAATGGAGCGTATCCTCGAACAGCTCGCCAGAGCCGGTTATGAACGCGTAGCTCAAGTCACAACGCGCGGACAATTCGCAGTGCGCGGCGGAATTGTTGATCTTTATTCATGGCAAGCATCGTTACCGTTGCGCCTCGAATTTTTCGGCGACGAAATTGAATCTTTGCGCGAGTTCGACATCGATACCCAGACTTCGGTACGTGATTTAGATTCCGCTGATATTTTGCTCGGAGCGGTGGATGATGAAAGTGGCACCGTCCGCGATTATCTGGCACGCGATCATCTTCAGATCGACATCGAGCCAGACAAAAATTCCAGCGCTCACATTCAAATCAGCGAAGGCTGGATTGAAGTCGGTCCAGAAGATTTCAGTGGCGCGTTCCAAGATTGCGAAATTGGGGAATTCGCAATTGGTGATCTCATGCTCGTGGAAGCAAAACGCGCGCAATTTGCCGCGCGCTTGAATGAATGGCGCACGAACAAGGCGAAGATCGTCATTTATTTCCAGACCGAAGGCGAGATTGAGCGTTTTCGTGAAATCATGGGCGAGAAGGACGTGCTTGACGATGTCGATCTTGTCGAAGGCACTCTCGCCCGCGGATTTTGTTTCCCGGCCGCCAATCTTGTCGTGCTTTCGGCCGCGGAATTATTCGGAAGGTTGGCCGCCCATGGGCGCCGGCGATTGCGACGCGCAGAACACCGTCGTGTGCAGATCGATTTTAGCGAACTTACCGAAGGCGATTTCGTGGTCCATCTCGAGCACGGCATAGGAAGATTCCTCGGGCTGCAAAAATTTGGTAGGGCGCGACCTGAGTCTGTCCTCAGCGAACTCGAAGGAGGCGCGCCGGAGAACGATGGAGCGGACCATGAGTATGGCGAGGCGCTTGCAATCGAGTTTGCTGATGAAGCGAAGCTCTATGTCCCACTCGAGCAAGCACATCTCGTGTCCCGCTACGTCGGTGTTGGAAAAAAATCTCCGCCTCTAAGCTCGCTTGGCGACGCGAAGTGGACACGCGCCAAGAAAAATGCCGCAGCATCTATTTTCGATTACGCCGGCAAAATGCTCGCGCTTCAAGCTGAGCGTCAGACGCATGCCGGCCACGCATTTGCTCCCGACACTAAATGGCAATCCGAGTTCGAGCATTCGTTCCCGTTCCGCGAAACGCCGGATCAACTGAAGGCGATCATCGACACGAAGATCGACATGGAGCGTGCGCAGCCGATGGACCGCTTGATCTGCGGCGATGTCGGGTTTGGCAAAACCGAAGTCGCGATTCGCGCCGCATTCAAAGCGGTGATGGACGGCAAGCAAGTCGCAGTCCTCGCGCCGACCACCGTTCTCGCCCAACAACACTTCGAGGTCTTTCGACAGCGCATGCTCGATTACCCCGTGCGCATCGAAATGCTTAGTCGTTTTCGTTCGCAATCGGAACAGAAGAAAATCTTGCAACTGTTACGTGAAGGCGGAGTCGACATCGTGATCGGCACGCACCGGCTCATCTCCGGCGACGTTGTCTTTAAAGACCTCGGCCTCGCGGTTATCGATGAAGAGCAGCGCTTTGGCGTTTTGCATAAGGAAAAATTCAAGGAGATTTTCAAACTTGTCGATGTCCTGACGCTCTCCGCCACGCCGATTCCGCGCACGCTCTACCTTTCGCTGGTGGGCGTGAAAGACATGTCCACGATTGAGACCCCGCCACTTAACCGCTTGCCGGTGGAAACGGTAGTGTCCGGCTACGATGAGCGGCTCATTCGCGACGCGATCAGTCGCGAACTTGAGCGGCAAGGTCAGATTTTCTTTTTGCACAACCGAGTAATGACGATCGAGCGCGCGCGCGATCGCATCATCGATCTCTGTCCGCAGGCCAACGTTGAAATCGGACATGGCCAGATGGATTCGGACGAACTCGAAGCAGTCATGGTACGATTCATCAGCGGGAAAATCGACGTGCTTGTTTGCACGACGATTATCGAGAGCGGCCTCGATATCCCAAATGCCAACACCATCATCATCGATCGTGCGGATCGGTTTGGTCTCGCCGACCTTTATCAATTGCGCGGGCGTGTCGGGCGGGCCGAGCACAAAGCGTACGCTTATCTGCTTTTACCGCGTGAGATGATGACAATTGGCGCAGCGCGCAAGCGGATCAGCGCTATCAAACAATACAGCTCGCTGGGCGCCGGTTTTCGCATCGCGATGCGCGACCTCGAGATTCGTGGCGCGGGCAGCATTCTGGGAACAGCACAGAGTGGCCACATCATGGCAGTCGGTTTCGATTTGTATTGTCAATTGCTCAAGCAAGCCGTTGCTCAGCGCAAAGGTGAGAAAGTTCGACTCCGGCTAGATGTCGATGTCCGGCTCGATTTCATCGCCACGAATGAAACCGAATTCATTCATCTCGGGCCCGAAGCACGCGTCCCCGCGTTTGTTCCCGTCAATTTCATCAGCGATCCGGCGTTGCGTATCCGAGCTTATCGCGATATCGCGGAAATCACGACACACGAGCAACGCGAGCGTTTGGTCCGCGATTGGCGCGATCGCTTTGGACCATTCCCGCCCGCGGTGGACAATTTGTTCGTTCTAGTCGAAATCAAACTGACCGCTGCAAAATCGGGCGTCAGCCGCGTGGAAGTGCGTGAACGCAAGTTGATGTTGACCCGGCGCGGGGATTTTATACTTGTCGCGGGCAAATTCCCCCGTTTAGTTGCAGCCGAAATCGAACAGCATCTTGGAGAAATTCTGGAGCTGATCAAAAAACTATGAGACACATCATTCGTCCATTTGCTACGGCTTTGCTGGTGGTGGCTGGCCTTGCGCTATCCTCGCTTTGCCGCGCCGCGTTTTCCGCAGAGCCCCAAGTCGTTGACGGCATTGCTGCGGTCGTGAACACGGAAGTGATCACGTACTCGCAAGTGCGAGAGTTGTCCGCGCCCCGGGAGAAATTGCTGCGTTCGCAATACACGGGCGAGGAGCTTCAAAAGCAACTAAAGCAAGTGCGAGAGTTGGCCCTTAAAGATTTGGTTGATCGACGCCTCATCGTACAGGCGTTTAAAAAGGAGAGTTACGAAATTCCGGATCATTTTGTTGATCAGCGGATGCACGAGATTATCCGGGAGTCATTCGGCGGCGATCGCAACACGTTTATCAAGACGCTGGAGGCGCAGAACTACACACTGGGCGAGTTCAAAGAAAAGGAGATGGAAAGCATGATCGTGCAGGCGATGCGCGGTAAGAACGTCAAGAAAAGCCTGATCATTTCGCCGCCCAAAATAGAAGAATACTACAAGAAACATCGCGACGAATTCACCACCAAGGAGCAGGTCAAGCTGCGCATGATCATGATTTCCAGCCACGCCGATACCGGGAATTCGGCGGCACAAAAAGCGCTGGCTGAAGAAGTGCTCGGCAAACTCGCCAGCGGCGCCGAGTTCGAGCGGATGGCGCAAATTTATTCCGAGGACAGTACGCGCGATCTGGGCGGCGATTGGGGCTGGATCGGACGCAAAACACTCGCGGCCCCGCTCGAAAACGTTGCTTTCAAAGTCCCAGTCGGACGAATCAGCAATATTATCGATTACGCCGGCAATTACTACATTCTCAAAGTCGATGACAAGCAAGGTGGAGACACCCGATCGCTGGCGGAAGCTCGGCCCGAAATCGAGAAAAAACTGATCCAGCTGGAAGCCCAAGGTTTGCAGGAACGCTGGATCGCCAGCCTGCGCGCCAAGGCTTACATTCGAACATTCTGAAATTCGTAGTTCGATGTTGGATGAAGCGCGCATCCGCTTGCTAGGTCGTGTGGGATTGATGAAGATGTGCGATGCAACCGAACATCGGCATCACGCTCGGCGATTGCGCCGGCATCGGCCCGGAGATTGTCGACCTTGCGCTGAAGTCCGGACGTCTGCCCGATTCGACTGAATACAATATTATCGGGAAATATCCCGATTGCTCGTTAGGCCAGCCGACGGTCGAGACCGCGCGCGCCGCAGCGGCGGCTCTTGAAGAGGCCATAACGCTGGCGCGCCGCGGCGAACTCGATGCCGTCGTAACGGGTCCGATTCATAAAGCGCGGATGTACGCAGCCGCGTTCAAGTTTCCCGGACAAACAGAATTTTTCGCGGAGCGCTGCGGCTTGAAAAATTTCGCGATGTGTTTGACCGGCGGAAAACTCACCGTGGCACTCGTCACCACGCACATTCCGCTGAGCGAAGTTCCACGCGCGCTGAAGCGATCTGAGATCGTTCGAGTGGGCTTATTGCTCGCCGATTTTCTCCGTGGCCGATCTATCAACGCGCCGCGAATCGCGGTCGCAGGTTTAAACCCGCACGCCGGCGAATCCGGAAAAATCGGGCGCGAGGAAATCGAATTCATCGCGCCAGCGATCGAAGAATTGCAATCCGCAGTCTTCATCGGCCCTCTCTCTCCCGACACAGTTTTTCATCGCGCTGTAGAAGGTGAATTCGATGCTGTTCTCTGTATGTATCACGATCAAGGTTTGATCCCGCTGAAACTGCACGCCTTTCACAGCGGCGTAAACGTGACCCTCGGGTTGCCCTTCCCGCGCACGAGTCCCGATCACGGCACCGCCTTCGAGATTGCCGGCAAAGGCATCGCGCGACCCGACAGCATGATCGCTGCGATCACGCTCGCCGTTGAACTCGCGCAACCTAAATGACGGCAAAGATCGATAAGTACATTTCGGTCTTTAATCTTGGGCTGCAAAACACGTTCGTTTATCGCTGGAATTATTTTCTGCG
>Ga0070708_100003738_pt1 | contig 11937 bp, 10 predicted proteins | sample KBSK5503metaG_FD_65469 | JGI IMG/M metagenome (GOLD analysis project Ga0070708, IMG submission 65469) | Corn, switchgrass and miscanthus rhizosphere microbial communities from Kellogg Biological Station, Michigan, USA - KBS K5-50-3 metaG | ecosystem: Host-associated > Plants > Roots >...
CGTGTTGGCCGGCGCCGGGCTGCTCCGGTCGGTTGCGCAGAACCGATCCACTCGGTCGCCGCAAAGAGATGCACTCAGAGCGCATCCGATTCGCACACGATGCTATGGATCGGGTGTGCCCGAGGCCCCGCGTCCCGCGAGCATGAAGGCGATGCTCGGGCAGCGGGCGTTCCGCACCCTGTGGGTCGCGCAGTTCGTCAGCATCTTCGGCGACTTCATCGCGCTCTTCGGCGTCATCAGCCTGATCACCTTCCGCCTGCACGGCACCGCCGTCGACGTGACCTCGGTGGTGATCGCGTACATCCTGCCGCCGGCGCTGATCGGCCCCTTCTCCGGCGTGCTGGTGGACCGCTGGAACGTCAAGCGGGTGATGATCGCCAGCGACCTGGTGCGCGCCGTCCTGGCGGCCGCCCTCGTCTTCGTCACCGACGTGCGGCAGATCGGACTCATCCTCGCGGCCATCAGCACGGTGTCGAGCTTCTTCGCGCCCGCGCAATCGGTGGCGCTGCGCACGCTGGTGGCGCCGCAGGATCTGCTCGCCGCCAACGCTCTGCTGGCGCAGGCGTTCTACATGGTGCGCATCCTCTCGCCCGCGCTGGCCGGCGCGCTGGTCTCCTGGCTCACCGAGAAGGCCTGCTTCTGGCTCGACGCCGGCAGCTTCTTCTTCTCGGCGGCGATGTTGGCGTCGCTGGTCATCTCGCGGCCGTCCGGGCCCAAGCGCGAGGGCTCCTTGAAGGCGCTCGTCGCCGATCTCGTCGAGGGAAACCGCTTCATCTTCACTCACCGCGGCCTCTCCTTCGCCTTCGTCGCCATGGGCGCCGCGATGTTCGTGCTCAGCTCGTTCAGCCCGCTCATCTCGATCTACATCCGCGATACGCTGCACTCCGGCACCATGATCTACGGCGTGATCAGCTCGATGATCGGCGTGGGCCTCATCGCGGGCACGCAACTGGTGAACAGGACCGCGAGGGACCGGCCCGCGGACAGCGTCATCGTCTTCGGGCTCTTCATGCTGGGCATCGGGGCCGCCTTGCTCGGCGCCATCCGCTATACCGTCGCGGCCGCTGCGAGCACTTTCACCATGGGGCTCGCCATCGCCTTCGTCTACGTGCCCGGACAGACGCTGCAGCAACGCGAGACACCGCCCCCGATGATCGGACGCGTGAGCAGCACCTTCATGTCGCTCTTGTCGCTCTCGCAGGTGCTGGGACTCTTGCTCTCGGGACTGCTCGCGCAACGTCTCGGCATCCGCCAGCTCTTTCTCGCTGCGGCTGGAGCGCTCGCCGTGCTGACGCTACTCGGCTGGACGATGCTCCGACCGCGGGCGCAGACGGACGCCGCTGCCTGAGGCATCATCCCCCCATGCCCGACGCCTTCTTCCACCGCGATGGCGATCTCTACATTCCCACCGAGCTGACCCGCGGTCCCTGGAGCGGACAGGCCCAGCACGGTGGGCCGCCCGCGGCGCTGCTCGGCACCGCCATGGAACGGACCGAGGGCCGCGACGGCGCGATGGTGGTGCGAGCGACCTTCGAGATGCTCAAGCCCGTCCCGCTCGCGCCGCTCACGCTCTCGACGCGGGTGTTGAGCGCCGGCCGCAGCGTCCAGGTCATCGGCGGCCTGCTCTCCTCCGGCGGCGAGGAGATCCTGCGCGGGCAGGCCGTCCGCATGCGACTCACCGACGTGGCCTTGGACGAACCGCCGCTGTCACCGCCTCCGCCGGGGCCCGAGCAAGGCAAGCCGGCCCCCTTCTTTCCCAGCGGACACGACGTCGGCTACCACACCGGAATGGAGATCTCGTTCGTGCGCGGCGGCTTCGTCGAGCAGGGGCCGGCCGTCGCCTGGATGCGCATGCGCCATCCGCTGGTGGCGGGCGATCCCATCGCGCCGCTCGCCCGCGTGCTCATCGCCGCCGACTCGGGAAACGGAGTCTCGAGCGCGCTCGATTACCGGCGATTCATCTTCATCAACCCGGACCTGACGGTGAACCTGCACCGCTATCCCGATGGGGAGTGGGTCTGCCTCGAGGCGGAAACCACCGTCTCTCGCCGCGGGGTCGGCCTGGCGGTATCGGTGCTGTACGATCGGCGCGGGCCGATCGGACGCGGTTCGCAGAGCCTGCTGATCGGCGAGCGCAAGACCCAGGTGTGAAGGCCGTCAGCGGAGGAACTGCGGATATAGATCGTATTGGCACTTGTTCACGCTGGGCTCCGGCCGCGGAACGATCAGCGAGCCGTCGCGACCGGCGGATGCGACCTCGATGAGGTTCGGGACGGTGACGCAGCCGCACGACTTTCCAGAGACTGCGAGGACCTCCAGGTTGGAGCCGCAGGAGCCGCCCGTGGCGGCCCACGAAGCAAAGGCGCGACCGTTCCGGATGACGGAGAACTTCCCGCCGGTGCGCTGTTGCAGCCACTGCGGCGCAGGTGACAAGGACGCCATTCCGTCTTCGAAACGACCCTGCCAGGGGCCTGCGGAGAAGGGATATCTCGGGCTGCGGGACCGGAAGGCAAGGCTGCCGTCCATCAGGAACTGAAGCTCCCGCGCACCCGCCTGGGCCGCGACGTCGAACCACCCCGTGATCGGGTTGCCCTGGCGCGTGAGCCATCGCGCCTTCCAGGTCGCGGACTGATCGCCGACCATCACCAGGACGTCTCCGGAAAGAGCGACGCCCACCGCGCGCACTGGAGTGAGCTCGCTCGCGCTCGTGACCGATACCCAGTCGGTCTCGGGCGAGCCGGTCTTGTCGAGGCGCCGGTACGACGTGACCCACGAGCCGTTGTCGAATTGCGTACGAACCAGCGCGGTGCCGCCGGAGGGATCGACGGCCACCGCGGACCAGGGCGAATCGTTGCTGGGGGAGCGCGCGGTGGCGACCTCTTGCGTCGAGGTGTGGATGCCGTCGTGGCTGAAGCTACGGAGGGCGCTCGCGCCGGTGTATCCCGTGAAGGTGAAAGCGCTGAAGCCGGAAGGCTGGCTGAAGACGGAGAGGGTGCCCTGGTCGCTGCCCTGGATCTGTTCGCCGATCCGCTGCGCCTGCCCGTCCTTGATGGTGAAGAAGAGGTAGACCGGGTACCTCGTGTCGAAGCCGGCAAGATGGCCGAGAACGAAGTTGCCGTTGCCGTCGTCGGAGGTGCCCCCGAGGCAATCGCTGTCCGGCAGGCTCGCGACGGCCGACTGGGGCAGCGACGCCGGCGTGAGGCCCGCGCACTCGTCGACCGGCGGCGGGGGGAGCTGATCGAATGCAGCCTGCACCGCCGTTTCGGCGTTCATCGTGACGAGGCAGTCGCCGGTCCCGGAGCACGCGCCGGACCAACCGGAGAATTTCCACCCGGCAGCGGGAGTGGCGGTCAGGCCCACGCGGGCTGCGTCGGCGAATGAGGCCGAACAAGTCGATCCGCAATCGATGCCGGAAGGGGTGGAAACGATGGTCCCCGAGCCACTCGCGCTCACCCGCAACATCCACGTCCGCGCCGGAGGCCCGTTCCCTCCACCGGCATCCACACCGGGGCCGCCGCTGCCTGATCCGGCGTCGGTGCCGGTCGATGGCGACGAGGAACCACCTCCGCAGCTCACCATCACCGCGACCGCCGCAACCCACAGGAATGGACGCATGGAGTCTCCGAGGTTCCATGCGTACGGTGGGCACTCCGCCAAAAGTCGGCGAGAGACGCGCGCCTGCCTGGCCGGTCGTCTTTCGCCGGCGCTGGGATTGTCAGAGGGGCCGTTACGCTCAATTCGACATGTGCGGGGCATGCACCGGGCTCGATACGAGGCTGGAGGCCGTGGCGAATGTCGCCACTACACTCTCTTCGCGGCTCCCGCGGGCCCATGGCGGCGGCCGGAATGCGAAACCGGGATTGCGCAAGAGGGTTCGAATCGTCGCTGGGCGCTGATGCGCAGGCAGCGATCGTATCGAGCATCCGAGTGCGAGGACGCGCCCCGTCAGCGGCAAGCGCGCGAACAGCGACGGCGGGAATCCCTTGCGGTGAGTGGCGTAGTCCCGCGACGAGATCCCGAAATCCATCCTCCCCGTTTGTAACCGGGGGCGCGGCCTTTCGCGCTCAAGGTTGCCGGTACAAGAGATGACCGCCCTTGGCATCCGTCACGGTCATGACCGGATTTCCAGCCTCGTCTACGCAGAGTACCGCTCCCCTCGATGCGGAGCGCAATTCGTCGACGGTTTCCCACGCCGTCGCCTGCTTGCGCTGCACGACGACCTTCAGATCCGGACGTTCGAGATCGACCCACGTGAGCCACAGCCCGCCATTCGCGACGGCGGAGAGCGTGACCGACCCGTAGCGACCGGTGGCGCCAGGCCAATCGGAATCGAGCGCCCAGGCGAGGCCCGTCCAGCGGTCCAGGTAGACATGCCCGTCTTCATCGAATGCTATGAGAGGATTGCCATCGTCTCCGACAGCCAGCGATGCGGAGGAGAGGTCTGAAAGTGGGCAGCCGGTATCCTCGCTTAGACCTCGGATCCGTTTCATCTCTCCGAGACCCGTCCACGCGGTGCCGTCGAAGGAAGCGACATGGACGCCGGTGTCGTAGCAGCCGAGGTTCGCATTGGTGCGATTTGCCCAGCTGCTCATCATCCAGGCGCGGTCGCCGGCGCCCGGAATGATCGCCGAACTGTAGCCCCCGTAACTGACGTTCACGATGCCGGGAGAACCGATCGCGGTCCAAGCGCCGTCCCAACGATACGCTGCTTGGCCATAGCTTGGCCCTTTCTCTGAGTCGAACATCAAGAGGACGCGGCCCAAGGAGTCGGCGACCAGCGCCGGCTTGCCCGCTGTTTGGGCGCCGATCGGATCAATATGCGGGATGGCTTCGAAGGCAGCGCCGAGCCGCTCCCATCCACCGTCGCCCAACCTTTGAACCTCCACGTCCCAAGGCCAGTACTGGTCGGGCGACGTCACCGGACCAGCGAAGGTGCGCGCGAGGATCGGGTGGCCCCGCGCCACCGTGAAGGCCCAGAAATAGCTGGTGACGAGCAGCCTCGGGAACGACTGCCAGCCTGACGCGGTCTCGCGGCGCACCTCGAAGCCGCCGTTCCATTCACCGAGATAGATTGCGCCGTCGGTGTCCACCGCCGCGGCGAACTGATCGCTCGCGGTCGCGGCGAGCTCGCTCCACCCCGGCCAGGCGGACGCTGTCCGCGGAACTGTGACGCGGCAGATCCGACTCGAGGCAACCGACTGGGGCATCGCAACAGCCGTCGTTGGATCGCGCGGCTTGAAACCCGCATCGCCGCCGGCGACCGTGCCTGCGTCGCTTCCACCATCGCCTCCCGCTGTGGTGCCGCCGTCAGCTCCGGACTGCCCAGGCCCTGCGTCGGAGTCGCTGATGACGGAGCCCGCATCAACACCACTGTCCTGTCCGTTTCCCGACGATTGCGAAACGGCCTCGCGCGAGCCGCAACCCAAAAGGATCGCCGTGCCGACGAACGCGAACGCTCTGCAGAGCATCGTCCCGGAATCTGCGCATTTGCTCGCGCCCCGCAACGCCGGCTTCAAGTGCTGAACAGGACGGCATCGTTTCGCGTTGCATCTCCGGTGCGTCGATACATTCCTTGGAATCGAGCGATGCTGAAAAGACTTCTCATCCTGAATGTTCTGGTCGCCTGCGCATCGTAAGTCTCGTCAATCGCGTGTGACGTCGAAGAGCGAGAGGTCGACGGCATCCGCCATGGCCTTGTAGCCGGCGTCGTTCGGATGCAGGTGGTCGCCGCTGTCGAAAGCCGGCAACAGGCGCGTCGGATGGGACGGATCGCGAATCGCCTGGTCGAAGTCGATCACGCCGTCATACGTGCCGCTCGAGCGAATCCATCTGTTGAGGACGTCGCGCTTCTGCTCGCCGGCCTCCGTGTAGCGGATAAAGCGGGTGGAGCCGCGATAAGGCGTGAGCGTGCCGCCGATCACCCTCAGACCGCGAGCGTGCGCGCGCAGGATGATCTGGCGCTGCCCGGCGATGATCTGCTCCGAGCTCACTTCCTGTTCCTCCAAGGCAACGTCATTGATGCCCTCGAGGAGGATGACGTATCCCGCGCCTGGCTGTGCGAGGACGTCCCGATCGAGCCGGGCCAGCGCGCCGGGTCCGCCGAGGTCGCCCAGCAGGCGATTCCCCGCGATGCCCGCGTTGACCACCGCCCGCCGTGACCGATTCAATCGCTCGGCGAGATAGTCGGGCCAGCGATGGTTGGCATCCGGGGTCGAGGTGAGGCCGTCGGTGATGGAGTCCCCGAGGGCGACGATGGCCTGGGAACGCGGTGGGCCTTCGACCTCGACGCCGGCGAGGAAGTACCAGGATCGAGCGGTGTCCGGGCCGGAGAGGCTCCCGGCGCCGGTAAAGTCTCCAGCAGGCGAGAGATACGCGGTCTGTCGCGCAGCGTCGTGCACCGTCGTGGCGTTGAGGCTGTCAGGCAGATAGATGCTCACCACGAGCTCGCTCAATGCCGGCACGGTCAGCGAGACCGGATCGCTGACGACCAGCGCTCCCTCGGGAATGCTCACCTTGGAGGAGCCGCCGAAGGTGACGCTGCGATCCGACCCGACCACGATCGAGGGACCGCTTCCATGGAGTGCGAGATGGACCGCCCCGACCTGGAGCGCGGCGGTGCCGAAAGCGTTCGAGAGGCGCAGGCGAAAGCGATTCCCACCCAGACTGACGTGCACGATCTGGCGGAGGGTCTGGCCGGCGACGTGCAGGGAGCGACTCTCCGGCTCGGATCGCTGCAAGCTCGCCGCCCAGGTCGCGACCCAATGCCCGTCGCCTGGTTCAGGAGCATCCGAACCGCGGCCGTGGGCGCAGGCAATCAGGGTCAGGACGAGGGAACAGACCGCCAGGCGACTCGAGGGTCGAAGCCGCGATTCGAACATGCGCGGATTCTACCCGCGCGCCGAGCGCGCGGTCATCGCTGGAGGCGCGATGAAGCGAAGCCCGCGCGCATCGAGATAGCGCTCGAGGCGACCAGGGCTCTGCTGCGGATCGGCCAGGGCGACGTGGCCATCGGGCCTCACGAGGTAGCTCGCGTCGCGGGCAAGTCCCGCGCGCGCCGCGCTCCGGCTCCAGGGAAAGACGTGCAGCCGTAGTTCGCGCGACTCGCAACCAGCAGCCAGTTCCCGGCTCTTCGCGCCGTAGACGTGGACTTGCCAGTCGAGCGACTCGAGCGGCCGGAAGTTGTCGGGTTCATCCACCCACGGCAACCGGTCACCGCCGTGGACGAGGCCGGCGCGGCCTTCGCTCAAGTCGCTCTCGCGATACTCGATCGCCGTCTGGGAGATGGTGCGAAACATGAACCGCCGCACCGAGCGCAGCCGGGAGAGCGCGGAGATCACGCGAGGCGCCAGATGGACGCGCAGGGAGCTGGCGAGCCGCCCGCTCCGCGTGACGAACTGGAAGGCACGGTCAGTGGTCGCAACCAGACGGCGCGCGAAGCCGATCCGCTCCGGCTCGTAGGTGCCAAGTATTTCCGCCGGGGCTCGCCCGCGCAGCGCCGCCGCCAGCTTCCATGCCAGGTTCACGGCATCGCCGATGCCGGTGTTCATCCCTTGCCCGCCGACCGGACTGTGGATGTGCGCGGCATCGCCGAGGAGGAAGACGCGCTCCTGACGGAAGCGCGAGGCGACGCGGTGGTGCACGCGATAAGTCGAGAACCAGTTGACTCGGCGGACGTCGACGCGCAGCCGCTGCAGCAGGCCCTTGCTCACGTCGCCCCATCCGAGACTCCCCATCTCCGTTTCCTCATCGGATCGGATGGTGCCGATGAGCCGGGCGCGGCCTTCTGCCTTCAAGGGGAACAGGGCGATGAAGTCGCTCTCGTCGACGGAGACGTGCAGCTCGCGATCCATCAAGGGTCCGCCCGCCTCGACGTCCGCGACGTAGAAGAGGTGCTCGTATGTGCCGCCTGGGAATCCGATGCCGAGCTTGTCGCGGACGGTCGAGCGGGCGCCGTCGCAGCCGGCTAGGAATGCGGCCTCGCAAGTCGAGCCCTGCAGACGGGCCACGACGCGACCGTCGCGTTCCTCGAAGTCGAGCAGCTCCGATCCTCGCTCGACCTGGACGTCCAGCTCCCGGAGCCGCTCGATCAGGAAGCGCTCGTGCTCGTCCTGCGGGTAGATGAGCGCATAGGGAAAAGGGCTGGCGACCGCGCCCAGCTTGCCGAACTCGACGTGCGCGACCCTCTGGCCTCGGGCCCAGAAATTTGCGGCGGTGAACCTCAGTCCCGCCGCCGCCACCTTGTCGGCGAAACCGAGCTGGCGATAGAGCTCGAGGGTGCGCGCCTGGACCCCCAGCGCGCGCGAGGTCGTGCCCGGCTCGGCGCTCTTGTCGATGATGCGGATACGGATACCGAGGCGGGCGAGCCAGAGGGCGAGCACGAGGCCGGTCGGACCCGCGCCGACGATGAGGACTTCGGCGTCCACGCCAGCAAGCTAGCACCGCTCGGCCCGAAGGAGCGCGATCACTTTGTTGCGCTCACGTCGGGGTAATACTGCGGCGCCTCGCGCCGATCGAACATGCCGTAGTCGCGCACCACCCGGACGCGGCGGAGGCGCGCGCCATTCTGCAACGAGACGATGGTCTCGAAAGCTTCGGCGGCGGCCCGGTCCCGCCAGGACACGAGCAGGATGACATCGCCCGGCGTCAGAACGGCATTGAAGACGTCCCACGCGACGAGGCCCTTGGCCGCCGGATCGAAGCCCAGCCATCCGGCAACCTGTCGCGGGCCCGCCTTCTCGACCCAATCGGGCGGGCGCTGGGCGTCCACCAAGGTGATGGTGGTCGCGTCGCCCGCTTCCGTCTCGTCGAGCCTCTGTTCGCGCAAGGCGTAGCCTTGGGGCAACCGTGTATCGCGGGTCAATTGACCCACCCGCAGGCGATAGTCGCGCAAGACCTCGGATCGGCCTTTCTCCTGGACCTCATGGTGCTTTGCCCGGGTGCGCCAGCGAACCAGTGCTTTCTCGTCGCGCCAACTCGAGAGGGACAGAATCCATCCCTCGCGCGTGAGGCTGCGGTAGCGGACATTGTCGACAAAGCCGTCGATCTGCTCCAATTCCGGCCTGAGCATCTTGGCGTAACCGAGATAGGCGTCCCACTGATCGCCCTGCGGGCGGACTTCGAACAGCACCGAAAACATGGTTTCTCCTTCCTGCCTGACTTGCGCCGCGACGGAACGCTTCGACATGCATCGAAGCATTGTTGTTCCAGCTGCAGTACGGTTTCGCAATGACCGACGTGCTCCCTTCCGCCCACTACGAGCTGGCCAACCTCGGCGAGCAGGTGGCCGACCCTTCGCGAGCCGCGATGCTTCTCTCTTTGATGGACGGCAGCGCCCGTCCCGCCAGCGAGCTGGCCGGCATCGCCGGCGTGACGCCGCAGACGGCGAGCTCGCACCTGCGCCGGCTCGTCGAAGGCGGCCTGCTCGTTCTGGAGCGGCTCGGCCGCCATCATTATTTCCGCCTCGCCGGCGAGGAAGTGGCCGACGCCCTGGAAGCGATGGCGCTGCTGCGTCCGCCGGCACGCAGGGTCCGCCCGAGTCCCGAGCGCGTCGAATTGATCGAGGCGCGCACCTGTTACCTGCATCTGGCCGGACGCCTAGGAGTTGCGTGGCTCGACACGTTGGAGAGACGCGGCCTCATCCATCTCTCCGATGGCGCGTTGGCGATGACCAGCAAGGGCACGGCGCAGTTCGCCTCGTTGCGACTCGCGCCTCCACAGTGGCCCGCCGGCAAACCATGCCTCGACTGGACCGAGCGCCGCGCTCACCTGGGCGGACCACTGGGGGCGCTCCTCACCCAGCATCTCTTCGGGCGCGGCTGGCTGGCCCGCCGGAACGAGAGCCGCGCCGTCCGCGTCACCAGCCGCGGCGCGCGCGGCCTCGCACAGCATTTCTCGCTTCGTTGGCCCTGACCCATGTCCTTGAGGAAAACGATGAACCCAATCCGAGTCCTGGCGTTCCTCGTGTACCAGCCCGAGGCCTACCTGGCGTGCTCCTTGTGAGGTGGGAATGGCTCCGTACCGCGGCCGGGAGCACGATCAAGAGCACCGCCATCAGCGAGCTCGATGCGCTCCTCAAACGCTAGCCAGATCGCGGACGAACAGGATTGTTTCGAGTCGTTGCGGGGGTCGACGCGAAGCAGCGAATTTGGGCCGATCGTCGGAGCAGCGATGGAATCGTTGCGCTGAGCCGCCTAACCTCAGCCCGCGAATCCGAACACGAGGTTCAGCACGAACGCGAGGATCGCCGTGTTGTAGACGAACGACAGCACCGCGTGTAGCAGCACGGTGTGGCGGATCTGCGGGCTCGAGACGGTGACGTCGGAGACCTGGAAGCACATCCCGACCGTGAACGCCAGGTAAGCGAAGTCGAGGTAGCTGGGAGCGGAGCGGCCGGGAAAGTCGACGCCGCCGATGCCTTCGGCGTCCTCCCGGTAATAGAGGTGCGCATACCGCAGCGTGAACGCGGTCTGCGTGAGCGCCCAGCAGAGGGCGACGTTCACCAGGCTGAAGGTGACCAGGACGTTTCCCTCGGTGCCCGCGATCGCCTTCGCGCGGTGCACCAGCGCGGCGGTCGCCAGCAGGCTCAAGCCCGAGGTGAGCAGCACGAGGACGTTCACGGTCGTGCGACCGGGATCTTCGCCTGCGGCGCGGTGACGGGTGGCCGCTGCGGTGCAGCGGACGATGGTCCACCACGCCAACGATAGCAGGCACGTTCCGCCAGCCACCCAGGCCGCGATCGCCGACATCCTCCAGGAGAGCCGCGGACCGGTCAGCGCCGCGACGACGGCGGCAACTCCCATCGAGATGCCCAATCTGGCGAGCGCGCGAGGGGGGCCGGGCGCACGAGAGGAACGGGAGCGCACGCCACAGGATAGCGCGCCGCGCTCCGGCGGCCGATTTTTCGCGTGCGGCCGGCCGGCCGGGTCGCTACTGCGGCAACTTGAGCTGAAGACCGAACGTGTAATCGACTTCGATCGGCTGCCCGCGCAGCGTCGCCGGCGTGTACCGCCGCTTCTCCAGGGCCTCGATCGCCGCGCGGTCCATGAAGGGCAGGCTCTTCAGCACGCGGCAGTTGCGGACCGTCCCCTGCGTCGTCACCACGCACTTCACCACCATGGTCCCCTGGATCTCACGCTCCAACGCCTCTCGCGTGTACTGCGGGTCGGGGCCGGAGATCATTCGCGGCGGGGTCATCGCGTCGTTGAACTCCGGCGGCCCCGAGAGGAGCGTGGGCCCGCCTCCTCCCGGCCGTCCGTCGTCCAGACCGCCCGGGATGCCCTCGACGACGGGTCCCGTCCCCATACCGGGTGCTGTCGCGGGATCTTCCGCCTTTGAGTCATCGGGTGGCGCTTCCGGGGACGACGGCGGCGGCTCCGCGGGCTGAGGGACTTCCTTCGGCTCGAGCATCGGCCGCACCGCGGGCCTGGGCTTCTCCCGGTCTGCCCGTGGGGTCGTCGGCTTGTGTCCCGAGGGCTCCGGGACCGGACGGCCGGGCCGGTACGGTGGCAGCGGAACGTCGACGATCCGCGCCGGGACCTCGCGCGCTTGCAGCCAGGCGAGGAGCAGGGCCGCGCCCAGAACGGTGCAGTGCATGGCGATCGAGAGGGCGACCGATCCGGCGCTCCGCCCCGATCTCTTCGGATTCGCGATCGCGTCGAACATGTCCTCCCCCTCGGCGAGAACGAGACGCAGTTCGGCGATTACCACCGAAGTGGAAACGAGCGCGAGATACCGGAGGCCTTGTTGTTCGATCGCCCGTCAGCGGACGTTCCGCATGATCAGTGAAGCATGCGCGGCCACCATCGCCAGCCGACGTCGTCGCCATCTGGCATCCGCACGCCTCTCGGGAGCGTCTGGACGACGGTACCCTCCGGCCCGATGGTCAACCCGAGCCGATCACACGTCCCTGGCGCCATCCGCAGCTCCGTCGAACCGCAC
>Ga0070708_100003740_pt1 | contig 11935 bp, 10 predicted proteins | sample KBSK5503metaG_FD_65469 | JGI IMG/M metagenome (GOLD analysis project Ga0070708, IMG submission 65469) | Corn, switchgrass and miscanthus rhizosphere microbial communities from Kellogg Biological Station, Michigan, USA - KBS K5-50-3 metaG | ecosystem: Host-associated > Plants > Roots >...
CCCCGACTCCCTGAGCGCGCTCTCGAAACGTCCGCAACCTAACAACGTGCTCTGACACGAGGGGGGGTGGCGTCGAAGGCGGCGCGCAAAACGGCGGGATAAATTCCCGCCGGCTGGAAATTGTCCTAGCCGCGCGGGTCGGACCGATGGGCGGGCCATCACTTATCCACAGCCCCCGTTGCCTTGATGGCCCGTGGCCCAGCGCAGGCCACCACTCGGAACGAGCGCCGACGACAGCAGAGAACTGTGGACATTTTTTGCCCGCCGGGGCCGCAAATGTCACACACCTCCCATCCGATGACCATTTTTGGTGGCGGCCCGGGCCACCACTGACGTTCAGATTTTTTCTCAACTTGAGAAATAATCTGAACGTTGCAGCGCGGGACCTGCAACTTGGTTCTTGGGCCATCCTCGGATGGTTCGCCGCCAAAGTCGTCGCCGTGGTCCTTCTATAGATCGCGTCGCAGGATCCGGTCGTTAGCAGGCCGGCTGGTGTGACGTCGCCCCGGCCACCCGCCGGCAAATTGCCTCGCGTTCCGCGGGGTGGTGGCCCGGCCACCACTTATCCACAGCCCTCGTTCAGCCTGGAGGCGTGGGCCACCACCCCGGCCCCAGCTTTTTCGCTCCGTCACGACCGTTCTTCGCGGCTCCGCTGCCCGGGAAGCGAGGTGTGTGACATCTGCGGTCCGCGCGGCACCAGAATGTCGTACAGTTCGCCGCTGCCGGCGGTGCCGTTTGCGACCCGTGGCCTGGGCCGCCATCAAGCACCCGTTCGTTTCGTGGCGCGGAGAACGCTTACGCCCAGCCGGTTACCGGAGCTTCGCCCGAGCTCCGCGCAAATGTGACTCGCCATGTTCATCGCTCCGCGTATGAAGCATCAGCGGCAATGAGGACCCGCTTGGAAGGGGAAATCCGGGCGGACTTTGCGGCGAAAGGAGAACGCCCATAAAAAAGAACGCCCGAAGCTCAAGCTGTCCAAAGAGTCGGTCCGAGTTCTCGCCCAGCCGGAGCTTCAAGAGGCTGTCGGTGGGATGGGCCCAACGACCACTGCGATAACTTGTGGTTGCCCCTCCGTCCGGTACGCGTGCACCACGTACTTGAGCTGCGGTGGCGGTTGCGACCCCTGAGTTGATCTCGAAGCCTCGAAGGGAATGAGCCCAACGGAAGGGCGTTCCAGTAGTGCTTCAGGCAGTCGACACGTCCCTGAAGGCGGATCGCGGACCTCTTGATCCGTCTTCAGGGTGACCCACCGTTCACGATCCAAGGAGAGCTACCGATGGCTAAAGCAAAGCGCCCCATCCCCGAAGGAATGAGAAGCGTCACGCCGCACCTGCCCATGCAAAACGCGCTCGAGGCGATCGCCTTCTACAAGAAGGCCTTCGGAGCCGAGCTCAAGAGTCACGCCCCCGGCACGACGCCCGGCAGCACGATGCATGCCGAGATCCGCATCGGGGATTCGTCGGTGTTCCTCGCGGACATGCTCGGGCCGGGCCCGGTGAAGACCCCTTCGAGCGCCGGCGGCGCCACCTGCATGATGCACCTCTACGTGCCCAACGCGGACGCCACCTTCGCGAACGCGGTCGGGGCCGGGGCGAAGGTGGTGATGCCCCTGGCCGACATGTTCTGGGGCGATCGCTACGGACAGATTACCGATCCGTTTGGCCACGTGTGGTCGATCGCAACCCACATCGAGGACCTCACTCCCGAGGAGATCGACCAGCGCGCGAAGGCCTTCTTCGCGCAGATGAAGCGGTGAGCGATCGGAGCGCTGGCGCTCCACATGCGTGCACTGGCCTGATGGTCACGCGCTCCCGCGGTTTGCGGACCGTGACAAGGAACCGCCGAGCTATCCCTTCGGAGCTTGGTAGGTGAGCTTTCCCGCCTTCCGCATCGCTTCCATCGATTCCTTCACCGTCATCAGAACGGTCGTTTGAACGGACTTGAGGTGACCGGCTGCGGTGGCGGCGATCGAGACCGAAGCTGCGGTGGAGGCATCGGGAGTTTCCATGAGCACCATCACGTCGTGCTCCCCGAAGCAGTAGTAGAGGCTGTGGAACTTTCCACCAGCCCGCTCGATCAGGCCGCGTATTGCCTGCTCGCGGTCCTCTGGACTCTTGGCCAGGTTCGCCCACGCTTGGGAAGTGTACGCAGCTTGAAGCAGGTAAAGAGACATTTTCACCCTCCTGGTCGCGACCACTTGCTACCCGGGTCGCGATCGGGCGAGCGTTAGCCCCGGTGAGCACTTCCAGTCAAGGAGCGACGAGCGGGCGACTGGTCGTACGAACCTTTTCCCGGAAGCGAAGGGAGGGATGGCGAATGATCGAGGAAGCCGATGTTGTCGTAATTGGCTCGGGTGGACTGGGAGCGGCGACCGCATTCTATCTCGTCCAGCGCGGAGTCGGACGGCTCGCGCTCGTCGACAAGCATGACATCGGCTCGCAGACGTCACCGCGCGCAGCGGGGATGGTGAGCTATGCACGCCAAAGCGACCTGATGGTCAGCCTGGTAAAGCTGGCGGGCCAAAAGCTCAAACGCTTTACCCAGGAGACAGGGCAACCACTGCAGTGGACGCAATCGGGTAGCCTCAAAGTCGCGCGGCGACCGGAAGACGTGAAGGTCATCGAGACCGATTGCGCGCGCGGCCGGCGGCTTGGCCTCGCGGTCGAGCTCATTTCGCCGGAAGAGGCACATCGTCTCAATCCGTTCCTTGCGCCCAACGGAGTGCTCGCGGTGATGCGCGTCGACGACGACATGTACTTCGATCCGGAGCAAGTCGCCGTCGGCTTCGCGCGCGCGGCCGCAGCGGGCGGGGCGACGGTGTTGCCTCACACCTCGGTGTCGTCCGTCCTCATTACAAACAACGAGGTTGCCGGCGTCGAGACCGACAGAGGGACCATCCGCGCACCGATCGTCGTCGACGCGGCCGGCGCATGGACCCGCCAGGTGGCCGAGGCCAGCGGGATCCACATTCCTCTCGTTCCGACTGGACAGCAGCTCTTCGTCACCGAGCCGGTACCGGGAGCGCTCGCGGACTTGCCGATGGTGCGCATCATGGACGCCGCGGTCTACCTGCGCCCGTGTGACGGGGGATTCCTCTGGGGCGCGTATGAAGAAGGTCCCCGCTTTTTCGACATGAGGGCGCTCGGAGCGGGATTCCAGATCAGGGACATGCCGCTCGATCCCGAAGTGCTTTGGCTCTGCGCCGGCGAGGTCAAGGACCAGTTGCCGATCTTGTTGAAAGCGAAAGTCCGCGAGCATCGCGGCGGGATTCCAACGATGACGGCGGACGGACAGCACATCGTCGGCCCGGCGCCGGGGGCTCGGGGCTTTTTCATCGCCGGCGGTTGTAACGTCGCCGGGCTTTCAATCGCACCCGCGATTGGAGACGCGCTCGCCGCCTGGATCGTGGAAGGTAAGCCACCGTTGGATTTGACGGCGCTGTCGATCGCGCGGTTCGGCGATGAGGCGCGTTCGGAGGAATGGCTCAAACAGAACGCCGCCTGGCAATACCGTCATTTCTACGGATCCGCTTGACCTGAGCTCGGAATCTTCTGAGCGCCGCGCCCTACGCGACCTTGGCCTTCATTCCGCCGCCGCCGCGGGCCGCCCGCTCCTTCGCGGCGGCGCGCTCGTCGAGCCAGATGGTGAGCGGGCTGGCGATGTACACCGACGAATAGGTCCCGACGATGATGCCGATGAGCATCGCCATCGCGAAGTCCCAGATCTCGCCCACCCCGAAGATGAGCAGGCCGATCAGGGACAGCGCGGTCACTCCCGAGGTCAAGATGGTCCGCGACAGCGTGTCGTTCACCGCGATGTTGATGATCTCGGGAAGGGGTTTGCCCTTGTAGCGCACCATCTCCTCGCGGATCCGGTCGTAGACCACGATGGTGTCGTTGATCGAGTAGCCGATGATCGTGAGCAGCACGGCGATCGAGGTGAGGTTGAACTCGCGCCGGGTGACGAGGAAATAGCCGCTGACCATGATCACGTCGTGGACCATGGCCACCAGGGCCCCGGGGCCGAATTTGAAGTCGAAGCGGAAGGCGACGTAGATGAGGATCGCCACCATCGCGTAGATGAGCGACATCACTCCCTTGTTGCGCAGCTGCTTTCCGACCTGGGGGCCGACGTAATCCACCCGCTGCTGGATGAAGTCCGCCTTCTCCTGGCCCGCGCGCATCGCGCCGAAGACCTTGTCCGCCATTCCGGAGGACACCACCTGGTACTCGAATCCTCCCAGCGATTCGCCCAGCGTCCTCACCTCATTGACGCCGGTGCCGGTGCTCTCCACCGCTTTCTTGATCTGCTCCGGATCGAGCTTCTTCTCGGAGCGGAAGGTGATCAGGCCGTTGTCGAGGTCCGGGCTGAAGGTCTTGATCGGGGCCAATCCCCTGATCGCGGCCTCGGCGGCGGTGGCGGTTTCCTTGGTCAGCTGGGTCACCCCGCCCAGGCGGAGCAGGAACGAGTTCTCCGAGGTCGGGCCGATCCCCTGGACGGAGACGTCGTGAAGCCCGGCCGACTGCGCCCGCTTGCGGATCTCCTCGGCGCTGATCGGATGGGTGAACCGCAGCTCCACCACCGTCCCGCCGGCGAAATCCACTCCGAAGTTGAATCCGAAAATCGCGATTCCGACGACGATCGCCAGGTTCAAGATGGACGAGATGAAAAGGGCCGGCCGGCGCTTGCCGATGAAGTCGATGTTCGTCTTGTGCTTGATGATCTGCATGAGGGGAATTGACCCGGGCTAGACCGAAACCGTCTGGGCGTTGCGGCCGTGGATGAAGTAGGTGGTGATCACTCGGGTGACCACGATCGAAGTGAACAGCGACGCGAGCAGCCCGATCACCAGCGCGGTGGCAAAGCCGCGGATCGGACCGGTTCCGGTGCTGAAGAGGATGGCCCCGGCGATCAGCGTCGTCACGTGGGCGTCGAAGATCGTCCAGAAGGCGCGATCGTAGCCCTGGTCCACCGCGGTGCGCGGCGGCTTTCCGTGCGAGAGCTCCTCCCGGATGCGCTCGTTGATCAGCACGTTGGCGTCGACCGCGATGCCCAGGGTGAGGACGAACCCCGCGATCCCCGGCAGCGTCAAGGTGGCGTTGAAGATCGCGAGGAACGAGAGGATCAGCATCCCGTTCAGGATCAGCGCCACGTCCGCGATCAGGCCGGCGAACTTGTAATAGACCGCCATGAAGAACACGACCAGCGCCAGCCCGACGATCGCCGCGAGGCTGCCCTTGCGGATGAGCTCGGGTCCAAGCGTCGCCCCCACCTGCCGGATCTCGCCGGTGGTCACCGGGGCCGGAAGGGCTCCCGCCTTGAGCACCAGGGCGAGGATCTTGGCGTCCTCGAGCTGCTCATCCCGGGTCTTGGTGAAGCCGCGGCCCAGCGTGATCCGCGCCCGGCCGTTGGGAATCTTCTCGTTGATCCGCGGCGCGGAGTGGACGTTGTCATCGAGCACGATGGCCATCCTCCGGCCGACGTTCTTCTCGGTGAGGGTGCCGAAGTCGCGGCCGCCCTGCGCGTCGAAGGTCAGGTTGACCTCCGGCTCGCCGAACTGATCGAAGGAAGCGTCGGCGCCGTTGAGGCTTTCGCCGGTGAGCGGCACGTTCTTCTCCACCAGATAGGTGCGGTAGACCTCGCAGGTGTCCTTCTTGACCTTCGAAGCGACGCACTCGAGGAGCACCTGCCGGTCGGCGGGGAGCTCCTTGCCCTTGAAATAGGCGAGGAGGACGTCGCGATCCTTCGCCTCGAGCTGGGGGAACCCTTCGGCGCTGGTGGGGTGGATTCCGCTGTCGGGGGGAGGAGGATTCTTCTGGATGACCGTGCTGAAGAAGTTCGAGGCGTCGTCCACCATCCGGAATTCGAGTTGGGCCGTGGTGCCGATCAGCTCCTTGGCCTTCTCCGGATCCTGGTACCCGGGAAGCGAGATCTGGATCGAGTCGGTTCCCTGCTTGCGGATGTCGGCCTCGGCGACGCCCCACTTGTCGATGCGCTGGCGGATGACGAGGAGGGCCTGGTCGATCGACTCTTCGCGGAACCGGTTGGCCTGGGTGTCCTTGAGGGCGAGCACGAGCTTGTTGCTGTCGCGCCGGACCTTGCTGAAGTCCTCGAACTTGGAAACGACGTCCTTTTCGATCGCGTCCATCGACGCGGGGTCCTTGGCGGTGAGCGTGACCTCGAGCTTGTCGGGGTTGGCGTCCGCGGTCACCTCGCCGAGCTTGGCGTCGCGCACGTAGTTGGCGATCTGGATCGCGCGGCGCTCGGCGCGCTTCTGCAGCGCGGTCTTGGTGTCGACGCGCATCACCATGTGGATGCCGCCCTGGAGGTCGAGGCCGAGGTTCAGCCGGTACCTCGCCGGCGGCGCCCACCGGGGCAGCTTCTCCTCGAGGAGCTTTAAGTTATTCCGCTCCTCGCGGGGCAGCTTGAAGAAGCTGTAGTAGCTGGGAATGAGGAACCAGACAGACCCCAGGGTGATGATCAGGATGACGACGAATTTCGACCACCAGGAGCGATCCATTACTTCTCTTCCTTTCCGGTGGCGACGGGAGCCGGCTCCTCCGACACCGCGCCTTTGCCCTGGATCGAAGTCTTCAACACGCGGATCCGGACCCCGTTGGCGACCTCCAGGGTGACGATCTTGTCCGTCACCGCGTGGATCTTGCCGAGCACGCCTCCCTGGGTGACGACGTCGTCGCCCTTCTTCAAGGCGGCGAGCAGCGCCTTGTGTTCTTTAAGCTGCTTCTGCTGCGGCCGGATCATCACGAAGTACATGATCCCGAAGAGCGCGACGAGAAAGAGGAGCGTTGTCGTTCCGCCGCCCGCGCCGCCCGCGCCGCCAAACTGAGCCAGGACCAGATAGGTGTGAGACACGGCTAGCTCCAGGGATTCGAAATGAAGAGTTTAACGCCAAAGCGTTGGAATGGCGTCCGATTCCCGAACGCTTCCTGCCCGAAGGGCGGTCGTCTTAGCAGCCTGCCAGGGCGCCGGCAAGCGCCAGGACAGGGGGCGGACCTATTCGGCCTCAGGCTCCGCGGGGGTGCGGAAGGGAGCGGCGAATTCCATGTATCGATCCTGCTCGATCGCCTGGCGGGCTTGTTCCATCAGGCCGAGGAAGAAGGTCAGGTTGTGAAGGCTGTTCAGGCGCATCGCCAGGATCTCCCTCGAGACGAAGAGGTGCCGCAGATAGGCCCGCGAGAAGGTGCGGCAGGTGTAGCATCGGCAGAGAGAGTCGACCGGCCGCTCGTCCCGGGCATAGGCGGCGTTCTTGATCACCACCTTGCCCGCGGAGGTGAAGAGCAGCCCGTTGCGGGCGCAGCGGGTGGGCAGCACGCAATCGAACATGTCGATTCCGGCGGCGACGCAGGTGGTGAGATCGAGCGGCGTCCCCACGCCCATCAGATATCTCGGCTTGTGTTTGGGCATCAGCGGGGCGGTGTAGGCGACGCCTTCGTGCATCGCCTGCGGCTCCTCGCCGACCGAGTAGCCGCCCAGCGCATATCCGGGCAGATCGACGGCGCAGATCTCCTCGATGTGCCGCTTGCGCAGGTCCAGGTAGGGTCCTCCCTGGACGATCCCGAAGAGCGAGCTGCGCCTGCTCCATCTCCTGGCGCAGCGGTCGAGCCAGTGCGTGGTTCGGGCGAGGGAGGCCTCGAGGTACGGCCGTTCGGACAGAGCCGGGGGGCACTCGTCGAAGGCCATGATGATGTCCGCCCCGAGCTCCTCCTGAATCTCGACCGACCGCTCCGGCGTGAGCAAGTGACGCGAGCCATCGAGGTGGGACTGAAACTCCGCGCCCTCCTCGGAGATCGCCCGCTTCTGGGCGAGGCTGAACACCTGAAAGCCCCCGCTGTCGGTGAGGATCGGCCCCGACCAGCCCATGAAGCGGTGCAATCCGCCGAGCTGCCGGACGACGTCCGAACCGGGGCGCAACATCAGATGATAGGTGTTGCCAAGGACGATCTGCGCGCCGGCCTTTTGCAGATCGTCGGGGCCGATGGCCTTGACGCTTCCGGCGCTTCCCACCGGCATGAAGGCGGGAGTCTCGACGATGCCCGAAGGGGTGTGCAGCCGCCCTCGGCGGGCACCGCTGCGGGCGTCCTCGTGGAGCAGCTCGAACCGCGCGAGCTCGGGCCTTTGATCCGAATCCATGCCGCCTTCTAGCAGTGTTGAAAAACTGCTGCGCAGCCCACCTGCTGCGTTGCGGTCCCCCTGGCGTGCTCACGTACTGCCTCGTACGCTCCGCGCGCCAGGCCCCACCGCGCCTCGCATCTGGGCTTGCTCGCGACGTTTTTCAACCCTGCTAGTCCGAGATGAGCATCGCGTCGCCGTATGAGAAGAAGCGATAGCCGAGCCGCACCGCTTCGGCATACGCGGCGAGCACGCGCTCGCGCCCGGCAAAAGCGCTCACCAGCATCAAGAGCGTCGACCGGGGAAGGTGGAAATTGGTGAGCAGCGCATCCACCTGGCGGAAGCGAAAGCCGGGCTGGATGAAGAGCGACGTCTCGCCGGGGCCCGGCTGGAGCGCGCCGTCCGGCCCGGTCGCCGTTTCGAGGGCGCGCACCACGGTGGTGCCCACCGCCACCACGCGACGCCCCTGCCCCCTCGCCCCGGCCACCGCCAGCGCCGTCGACTCGGGGATGAAGTAGCGTTCGGAGTGTATCCGGTGGCGCTCGATGTCGCCGTCCCGGATGGGCAGAAACGTCCCCGGGCCCACCTCCAGGGTGAGCGAGGCGAGCTCGATTCCCCGGGCCTCGAGCCCGGCGAGCAGCTCCGGGGTGAAGTGCAGGCCCGCGGTGGGCGCGGCGACGGAGCCAGGCTGCCGCGCGTAGACCGTCTGGTACCTCTCCTCGTCGGAGCGATCGGGATCGCGCGCGATGTACGGCGGAAGCGGCATCCGGCCGACCGACTCGAGGAGCTGGGCCAGACTCGCGCTCGATCCCCCCGAGAAGCGGACCCGGTACTCGCCCCCTCCCAGCGCCTCGACCACCCGAGCCGCGCTGCCGTCGTCGAGCTCGATCGTCGTCTCCGGCTTGAGGCCCTTGCTCGACTGACCGAGGCAGATCCAGTCGAGATCGTCCGCGCGCCCCTGTAGCGCGGCGGAGGCGCTGGCCGATCCGGCCGGCCTCACCAGCAGAAGCTCGGCCTTTCCACCCGTCGGCACCTTCTTTCCCACCACCCGCGCGGTGAACACGCGCGTGTCATTGACGACGAGCAGGTCCGAGGGCCGAAGAAGCTCGGGCAGATCGCGAAAGCGGCCGTGCTCCACCTGGCCTGCGGAGCGCGAAAGGCGCAGCAGCCTCGAGGCGTCCCGCTCGGGCAGCGGCGCCTGGGCGATCTGCGAGGCCGGAAGGGCGAAGTCGAAATCTTCGATTCTCATCGACGGCAAGGCGAGTTGCGGCAAGGGCAAGCTCTAATAGAGCTGCTGTACCTCGACGCCAGGGTAGTAGTGCAAGAGGATCTCGCGATAGCCGCGGCCCTGGGCCGCAAACGCCCTGGCGCCCCACTGGCACATCCCCGCGCCGTGTCCGTGGCCCTTGCCGAGGAGCTTGATCCCCCCGGCGTCCCCGCGCTCCAGCCCGAACCAGAGGCTCTTCAGCCGGTCGTACCCGAGCTTCTGGCGGAGCTCGACCGCGTCGAGGAGTCGGTTCGACCCCATCGAAAGCGTCCTCACCCGCCCGGTGCCGGAGCGGGCCGCGATTCCCAGAGACGACCCTTCCGCGATTCCGAACAGGGCTTTCAGATCTGCCCCGGACACCGAGAGCTCCCAGGCGTTCGAGGCCAGCTTTCCGCAGGGACAGTCCACGGGCTGAAGATAGGGCAGGTCGCGGCCGAGGGCCGCCTGTCCCGATTCGGTCCTGCCCCCGCACGAAGCGTGGAAGTAGGCCTCGATCGGCTCGAGGTTGAAAGTCAGGATTTCGCCGCGGGTCGCCTCGACGGCCTGGCGCACCTTCTCATCGTGACGGCTCAGTCCGCGGTAGACTTGATGGAGCACGCCGGTTCCCAGATGGGTGGAAGCGTCGGCGGCGTCGAGCTTCTTTCTCAAGGCGTAGGTCCGCGCCGCGACCGCCTGGGCCTTGAGGGCCTCGAGCGGAAACGCGGGCGGCATTTCGGCGCCGACGACGCCGACGAGGTATTCTTCCAAGGGCAGGACGTTGATCAATTGGAGCCGAGCCGAGCGCTGCCGAATGACGAGGTCGCCGCGAATCCTGAAGCCCCCGACGCGAATCGCCTGCTGGGGATCGTCGACGACGAGCCGGAGCCGGATCGCGTCTTCCTCCCAGGCGACGCCGTTGATTTCCAGCTTGCCGTCGACCACCCGGACGCGGGCGCGGGTTGAATCCAGGGGCTTGAACTCCGCCTCCTCGTCGTCCCGGCCGATCGAGAGCGACTTGCCGGACACCTCCACGGTCGCGCCCGCATCCTCCATCGCGATCCGAAGGGTTTCCACGGCGCCGGCGTGGACTGGCATCAGGCAGATCCCGAGCAGTGGCGCGATTCGCCGCACGGGCGCGAGCATAGAGAGCATCCCTTGCGGCTCAAGAAAACGGCCGGACCGGCGATGAGAGCGACCGATTCCACCGGGGAGGATCGCGGGGCCGACGCGCTCCGGTTCCGGGTCGCGCTCACCCAGTTGAGCACGCGGGCCGCTTTGGCGCTCAGGCTTCGCATCGTCCAGGGGCTGAGCCGGTCGGAGTGCGCCGCGTTCCTGGGCGTCTCGCAGTCCGCCTTCGACGTGCTGTTCTTGCGCGCGGTCCGCGAGCTGCGCGGTTGCCTCGAATCGAGCGCGGACGGGGGCGGAAGGCTCGGAGGAAGCCCGTCCCAGGCGACGCCGCGCGGAAGCGAATCCTACGCCGAGGAGGTCGAGCAAGCGGAGCACCTCGCGGTGTCGACCGACGACGGATCGAAGCGTTCAGGGGATCGCCTCGCGGCGTCGACCGACGATGGCTCGACGTCTCGCGGTGAGCACGCGGTGTCGACCGACGACGGGTCGAAGCGTCCAGGGGGCCGCCTCGCGGCGTCGATCGATGATGGGTCCGCGTCTCGTGCGGAGCACCTAGCGCGGTCGATCGCCGATGGGTCGAAGCGTTCCGGGGATCGCCTCGCGGCGTCGATCGAAGCGACGTCGAATCGTCCAGGGGGTCCCCCCGCGGTGTCGACCGATGATGGGTCGAAGCGTCCAGAGGATCGCCTCGCGGGCTCGATGGATGGGTCGCCGCTTCCCGGCGATGCCCCCGCGGCATCAATCGCCGATGGCTCAACGTCTCGCGGTGAGAACGTGGCGTCGACCGACCCTGGGTCGACGCTTCGCGGGGATCTCGCCGCGCTCCTGGTTCTGGTCAGAAGACTCCAGGCGATCGCGGCCGAGATCCGCGCCCAGGACAGCGCGGCCCTGCGCGAGGAGGCGTCGTCGCCATCGCTTCGGCGCAGGAACCTTCTCTGGCGCGCCCTTCTTCTCGCCATCGTCGGTGCGGGTCTCTTTCTCTACCTGAGGCCACGCCCTCCGCCGCGGGTCATCTCGCGGGTACCGCAGGAAGACCTTCGCTGACGCCCAATCGGCGATCGCTCCATTCGTCGGCCGAGGCGGCCCGTGTAGCGTACGACATTTGCGTGCCGCGCGGACCCGAAATGTCGGACAGTTCGTAAAACCGGCACATCGCCGAGCCCTTCCGGGTCGCATCGCCAAGATGGTTCACGCCGGTCGCGCTTGTCTCACGCACCAGATTTCGTCGTAGGGATCGATCCTATCGCCGAGTGGCTTCAAGACCGTCGGCCGAGGCGGGCTCGCTTAGCGTGTGCATTCGCGTGCCCGCGAGCTCAGGATTCATCACTTCTCTCCGTGCTGTCGCGAGCGAGAAGCCATATCGATTCGGCGTAACGAAGCCGGCCGTATCCACGCCCAAGCGTGAGCCAGCCGGGGTCTCCGTTGCGTTTG
>Ga0070708_100003742_pt1 | contig 11934 bp, 12 predicted proteins | sample KBSK5503metaG_FD_65469 | JGI IMG/M metagenome (GOLD analysis project Ga0070708, IMG submission 65469) | Corn, switchgrass and miscanthus rhizosphere microbial communities from Kellogg Biological Station, Michigan, USA - KBS K5-50-3 metaG | ecosystem: Host-associated > Plants > Roots >...
CCGGCGCATCTCGCTGAGGATGATCCAACGCGAGCTCGAAAGGTCGCGAAGAGCCGCGTAATCGGAGTCGGATTACTCATTCCCGTCCCAGCCGGAGCTTGACGTACTCGCCGACCAGTATCGCGGCCGGGTACAGCACTTCCTCCTCCTGCTGCGCGTGATGAATGATCTTCTGGGCGAACTGCACGTACACGTGATGTCCTTCCTCGGTCGCTGCGCGCAGGAGTCCTTTCACCGCAGTCACGATGAGCCTGTGCTGCTCCAGCATTCGAGGGAGCTGGAGCTTCAGCGTTGCTGAGATTTCGACGATCTGACCCATCTCGGGGGTGATCTCTCCCGCCGCGAGCCGGGGCAGCAGTTCGAGGGGAGGCATTGCAAATGCCTCTTCCAGGCGCATGTGCGGGGACAAGACTCTTCTCACCGCGTCTGCTGCGACCGCGGTCCGACCGCCGACCTTCATGGCTTTCGAAAGGATTTCGCGCAGCTCGCGATGCTCCGGCCAGGAGCTCTCGGGGACTTCCTGATCGGTCATTCTCCTCCTCCGCCCGCAGGCCGCCGGCCTGCAAAGCTTCAGCCTGCCATCCGGGCCTCGCCCGCCATTTCGGAGCGGCCCTGCCGCCACGCCAGAAAGAGCGCTCCGCCGAGAACGAGGACGATCCCGACGAGCGCGTACGCCCCCGGCCCCGGGTAAGACCGCCCGTATCGTGAGAACCGGGATCCGAACGACCAGAACGAGAAGGCCGCGAAGTAGGCGAATACGACGAAGACGTCCACGAGCGTACCCATCGTTCCGAGCACGGCCGCCCTCAGAAAGAGCAAACCGAGTATCCCGAGTGCGAACGGGATCCATTTGAATTCGACGAAGTCCGCAGGGACCTCTCTCGGCCCCGTGACGTCGTTCGACGAATCGGACGCCTCGACGCTTGCCGGCGGCTCGAGGAGCTCGTAGTTGGACGTCCCGTGCTTGAGCGCTCCCGGAGGGAACGTCGCGACCTTCCAGAGCGGCAGGAAGAGGGTCACTCCGAGGAGGAGCGCCGCCGCGAGAAGCAACCCGCGGGGAGCGGGCCTCAGGGGGAAATTCAGCAGGCGACTGGTTCGTTCGATCACGGCTTTCATCTCACTGTCTCCTCGGAGAAAGGTTCCCCCCGAATGGAGCGAAGGATGTGATGCAAATGTATCAGCCGTCTCGACGCGCCGGGGTCAGCCATTTGGCGAGCAGACCGCAACGCAGAAGTCTGGCCGGCGTCAGACGACGTTCGCGGACAAGACCACCGACGGGCGCGGGCCGAGAGACGGCCGGACCGCCACGACTTCGATCTCGGGAGGATGGAGGATGTGCTTCTTGACGCTGCACTGATCGGTCGCGCGCACGATCGCTTCCCGGTATTTCTCGGGGAAGTCGGGGGGCAGCTCGATCTCGATCGAGACGCGCGTCACCCGTTTCAGCACCGGGTCCTTCTCCGCGGACAGCTTCAGACCGACGTCCTCGGTCGGCAGGCCCCGGGCGCGGCAGAACTGGAGAGCGTAGTAGCCCGCACACGTTCCGATCGATGCGAGGAAGAGGTCGAAGGGCGTCGGCGCCGTTCCCCCTCCGCCGATCGCGGCCGGCTGGTCCGTCCGCAGGACGAAACCGTCGAACTGCGCCTCGACCGCGAGATCTTCGGGAAATCGAACTTGCATTTTCATGACCCACATCAGACACCTCCTGCTTCCAGGTGTCCTGATGCAGGCGCATCAGGTTCTCCCGAGGTCGGACGCATTACATTCCGGTTCGGGAGGCATTCATGTTTTCTTCCGTCGAGCTCGAGATCGAGCTCTTTTGCCGCGGGATCAAGATCGACCGGACCTGCGAGCTCGGTTCCGATGCGCGGCGAATTGCGCGCACGCGGGCCGGTCTGGGATCGGGCCTCGAGCTCGTGATTCGCGGACCCCGCCGGAAACACTGGGTCAACGTGCCGGTTGTCGAGCGCTTTGCCGCCGCTTCGCCCTTCCGCCTGTTCAAGCAGTCCGACGGTTACTGGATCTTGGACGAGCGTAGCGGCGAGGGGTATTCCGCCGAGTTGCCGACGGAGCCGGCCTGGTACTCGCGCCGGACGTCTTCGGGCGTCGAGATGAGCCGGATCGGCGTGCTGCAGGGGAACTATCTGGGCGTCTACGTTTCGACGTCGTGCCTCTTCTGGGCGTCGCGGCCGTCGCTCGCCTGCAAGTTCTGCACAATCGGTAAGAACGTCGGAGCGGTCGAGCAGGCGAGAAAGAAAGTCGAAGACGTCGTCGAGGTTGCGCGGGCTGCCCGGGATGAATCGGGCTCAGTGTTCACGCACTTGAACACTGGCTATCACTACGAGGACGTTGACCGGCTGGAGCCGCTCCACGGTCTTCGCCAGTGCGAGCCGTTCGTCCGAGAAATACGAAAACGCGTCGGGGGATTCATCGGCGTGCAGTGCATGCCCGTTCCACGGCGCAAGTTTGGAGAGTACGACGATCTGATCGAGGCGGGAGCCGACCACTTCTCCTTCTGCTACGAGTTCGAAGACCCTCGATTCTTCGAGGCGATCTGTCCGGGCAAAGCCAAAACTCTCGGCCAGCAAGCGTTCTTCGAGGCGATGGAGTACACGACGCGAAAGCTCGGCCGGGGTCGCGTCTCGGGCGAGATCATCGCGGGGATCGAGCCGATCGACGCGACGAAGCGCGGGATCGACCGGATCGTCGCCGCCGGCGCGTTCCCGACCGTGTGCATCTTCCGCCCGACGGTCGGCAGCGAGATGGAGAACGTCCCCCCCCCTGACCCGGACGCAATGAAGGAAGTTTTCGCGTACGTCTACGAAGCATGCCGAGACATGCACCTCCCCGTTGGCATTCTCCCGATCGACGTTTCGCTCGTCGTCCAGCCAGAAGAGGGCGGTGAGCTCGTCGCGAAGAGCTTCGGGTCCCGGCTCTACGACTGGCAGTGCTCGGCAATGCGCGCTCTCGCCCGTCCCTACGTCGCCTGGAAGATGCGGCCGCGCGCCGCGTGAGGCCCCTGGGGGGCCGAGTGCCTCGATTGGAGAATGAAACGGGCCGGTCGGTCAGCAGCGCTTGTCGCTGCGGTCTCAGACCGGCCCGTGGAAGAGAGAGAACCCGACCCCTCCCGAGGCCAGACGTCGCGGCGCGGGGCGTGTCCCCGCGAAGACGTCGGCAGCGGACGTTCCGGCGAAGAGATCGCCGGCGCCTCGCGTCGGATCGAAGAGCCGGGTACGATGCCGATCTCCGCGGATCGAAACGGCGCAAGAGCGCCGAGCCCGACGAGTTGCGGTCTGGCTCTTCTTTTCAGATTTTGCGGTCTTCCGGTTCATCGTCTCCCTGGGCGCATCCTCTTCGATGGCGAAAGGTTCTGTCATGGTGAGAATTCATCAGGCTCCGTGCGGGCAGGGCGGACGGGTTCGACCGCGACCACCGGCTCCTTCTCAGTCTGATGCATTTGGATCATAGAGACGTGATCGGATCGGTAGAAGCTGCGGACGCTCCGGCACCGATCGCCGGGCAGGGAGACGACATGAGCACGACGTACGAAAGCATCCTCGATTCCGATGTGAGAGAGAAAGCATCCGCAAAGACCACGATGAGCGCCTTCGTCATGTGCGACGTCGGGAATGTCGCACTCGTCGAAAAGCCGATTCCGAAAGTCGGGCCCAACGACGCTCTCGTACGGACGACCGCGGCCCTGATATGCACCTCCGACGTCCACACGGTCTCCGGCGCAATCGGACCCAGGACGAACCTGACCCTTGGCCACGAAGCCGTCGGCGTTGTCGAAAGGCTCGGCTCCGAAGTCCGAGGCTTCGACGTCGGCCAGAGAGTGCTCGTCGGAGCGATCACGCCTTGCTGGCGGTGCGAGAACTGCCTGCGCGGCTTCTCCTCACAGTGCCACGAGGCCCTCGCGGGATGGAAGTTCGCAAACGTGAAGGACGGAAACCTGGCGGAGTTTTTCCACGTCAACGATGCGGAGGCCAACCTGACTCCGATCCCCGACGAGGTGCCGGACGAAGCGGCGGTGTACGCGTGCGACATGATGAGCACCGGCTTCATGGGCGCCGAGCATGCCGCGATTCCGATCGGCGGAACCGTTGCGGTCTTCGGCGCGGGCCCGGTCGGCTTGATGGCGATTGCGGGCGCGAACCTCCTGGGCGCCGGACTCGTGATTGCGGTCGAAAGCGCGGGAAAGCGTCAGGACTTCGCGCGCTTCTACGGGGCGGATCACATTGTCGACTTCTGGCGGCTCGATCCGGCGCTTGAGATCCTCAAAATCACCCACGGAAAGGGCGCCGACTCGGCGATCGAGGCGGTCGGAAACGCAGCGAGCTTCGCGAGTTGCGTTGCAGCGACGCGTCCGGGAGGAACGATCTCCAACGTCGGCTACCACAGCCACGGCGACGTGGTGCCGATTCCGCGGCTGGCGTGGGGGGTCGGCATGGCGGACAAGACGATTCGCACCGGACTCTGCCCCGGCGGGCGGGAGCGAATGGAAAGGCTCCTGCGGCTCCTTCAAAAGAATCGCGTTGATCCAACGCATCTGACGACGCACCGGTTCGCGTTCCGGGAGGTGGGACGCGCCTTCGAGATGATGCGGACGAAGGAGGACGGGATCCTGAAGCCGCTGATCCTCTTCTGAATCAGGGCCGGGGCGGGTAGGAGACCAGGTAGGCATAGGCGGCGGCGACCTCCGCGGGTTCGAGCTCGCTGAAGATCGGCATCTCGCCCCGGTCACTGAACATCATCGGCGTGGGCCTGGTTCGCCCCTCTCGCACTTTCAGGATCACCTCTGACCGAGTTCTCTCTGTCGGGAGGCTCGCCAGCGACGGGATGGCGCCGGGCATCGCCACGGAGATCGCGAGGCCGGAACCGGTCGCCTCGTGACAGATGTGGCAGGTTCCCTTGATCAGAAGCTCGCCCACTCGAGCAGGAGGCTCAGACAACCAGATCTGCCTGCGTTCCGCTCCTGGGATGCCGGCGAGCTCCTCGACGTAAGCCAGTAGAGCATTCACCTCTTCCCGCGTCAGGTGCCGGAAGGGTGGCATCTTCACGCCGCCGTTTTGGAGCCGAGCGTGGAGTGCGATTTGCGCCTGGGAAACGAGGTTGTTCGTCGTCTTCGCGTCCAGCTCGATGCCGCGCTGCTTCATTTGCGCGCGGATCATGACGGACGAAGTTGCCTGAACCGGCCCAATGAGCGAGTTGATCTCTGGCGGGACGCCCGCGCCGTCCGCCTTGTGGCAGGACTGGCAGTTCAGCCGATAGAGGTCGGCGCCCGAGACCAGGAAATCGCCATCCGGCCCCTCCCGGGAAGATCGCTGATCCGAGGCGCTTGAGGGGGGAGGACTCCAGAGTCCGACGCGACCCATGTTGGATCCCACAAAAGGGATCCCGAGATGTCTCAGCCAGCTGTCTCCTTCGACGGGTGAGATTTGAGGACCCCTGATGACGCGGGCGGGAGCTTCCGCTCGCCTCGTGCGCGCACCGACCGCCGAGACGGCTCTGAAGGGCACCCCTGCCAGAGGCAGACAGGCCCCGACGCAGCCAACGACTCGGAGAAACCTCCGGTAACGGAACGGCCGGTGCGATCCCCGGGCGCCCGAGCTCCGTTGCTCCGCGCGAGCCCGGAAATCCTTCTCGCTCTTCACCGCGTCAACGGGCGATCTGAAAGTCGGCTTGGGTGGCTCCGTGCACTGAGACGGATTTCTCGCTGCCCTTAAGCTTCGGGTGCCAGACTTTCACGGTATAGGACCCGTCCGGAACGTCGGGAATGTCATAAGAGCCGTCGGGTTTCGTGACTGCGAAGTACGGGGTCGGCAGCACCGCTAGGAAAGCCTCCATCTCCGGATGGACGATGCAAAGGACCGGGGCGAAGCACTCCTTCCGAAAAGTGTGAGACCTCTTCTCTCCCTTCGGAAACGTGCCCAGATTGAACTTGTCGGCGCAAGCGTCCGGCGAGAAGACATTATGGAGATAGGGATCGGAGTTCGTGAAATCGACGGTAGTGCCGACGAGCACCGGGAGGACGTGCGGCAGAAAGACTCTGTTGCTCTGGTCCATCGTCGCGTGTTCCTTTGGCGGCGGGAATGTCTTTCCGGGAACTTTCGCCACGTAGACGACCGCATTGCCGTTGTCGCTCTGGCCAGCGCAGGCGACTTTGCCGTGAATGCCTCCCGCAAGCAGGGGAACCGTCGCCAGAGCGAATAAGACGCCGCAGAGGAACCTTTTCATGGTTTCGTTTCCTTTTACGTTCACAGTGCGAACCGCAGCACGGTCGCGAGCGTGTAGTTCTGCGAGTTGCGCAGATCTCGGTGGTACTCGAGCATGGTTTTGATGTTGGCCCGGATGAGCAGGCTGAAATTCGCGTTCAGAGTACGGATCGAGGGAACCGTCGGGTCCGCGACGCGCAGGTTCTCGTAGCGTACGGAGACCTGGAAGGGCGGCTTGATGACGTAGTCCGCTTGGGCGAACCAAGCGTCGTAGTTACGCGTCGTCTCGCTGATCTGCGCCAGTGTCTCGTTGTCGAGCAGCTGGAGCCTGTCGGTCCCGTGCAGGGCGACGCCGAAGACGTTCAAGTCGCCCAAGTACCACGATGCGAAAACGCCGTACCGGTTGTAGCGGCGGTCCTGCATCTTGAAGGCATTACCACTATCGTCCGTGATATCAAAATTGACGTCTTTCCCGTTGCCCGTGTACCCAAGAATGCCGACGCGCAACGACTCTTCACGCCAGTTCTCGGGAGGAAGCTTCACACCTCCCGTATCGCCGTCCAGGCCCATACCTCCGATCTTGTAGTCGAGGCGGGCATAAAGATCCTTCTGGCTGTTGGCGCCAAAAGTACCGTTTGGACCACCTGGCCCGATCGGGCTGTCGACGCCGACCGTGTAGAAGAACCGGTGAGCCGCGACCCCGTACATCTCGATCGACCGGGCTCGCGCCGGAAGGCTCACTCCTCCGCCGCTGTCCGCGAGGCCGGTTCCTCCGCGAAAGCCGATCGGGTTGTAGGTGAAGAGCGTGTCGACGCCGTTGTCGGTCATTAGCCACATTTCCTGAAAGCCGTCGTAGAGATTCGGCGCGAACTTCCCGATTCGGAAGTTCACCAGATGCTCGGGGCCGAAAGCCGAGGTCACGTCGAGCCGTGCATGCTCGATCTCCGTGTCGCTGCCGCCGTCAGGCCGCTCCGCCCAGGTTATCTCGCCGAAGAAACCGAACGTTGTCCCCAGGGTACCGGCGGAAAAGAGGTTGACTTCCTGCGGAAACTGAAAGTCGTTGTGAATGACCTGGTGGCCAAAGTCTTCCTGGCTCGAGGAGTAGATGTTCTCCATCTTCGTGTTCAAAGCGAAAGGAACGTTGCTGGGAAGATCGCTCGGGTAGACCATTCCCGGCCACATGCGCTTGTAGGCCTCGGCACCGAGCGAGACCGGCGGCTGCTTGACCTGCTCGGCCGTCTCCGCCGGCATCCGATAGCCGTTCAAGCGGAAGGCCTCCCCGAATGGATTCAACTTGGGAAAGATCACGTGACACGTCTGACAGGAGGTCTGGTACTTACGCGAGAAGGCGGGGACCGCACCAGCCGGCCGCGCACCGAAGAGGATCAGTCCAACCGCCAGCCAGAAGAGGTCCCTGCGGACATCGCGCATTGTCATTCTCACGGAGCCACTCCTTTCGTCGCTTCGAGTGATATCTCCCGAAGACTCGGCTAGGTTTTCATTCTAGGAAAGGGTGGGAAACCGCGCCTGATCCAAATGCATCAGTCCGGGCAGAGTGGTTCGCCTTATCGATCAGTGGCCTCGGCAGATCGGCGAGGAGAGATCGGTGGTATTAGCTGCGAGATCGGGCGGAAGGGTGTAAAGGCGCGCAAGAACTTCCGATCACGCGCCTTGGGCATCCGAACGGATCGCGCAGGTGCATCCGCGCCTTCGGTCGCTACGATCTCCGAGGCCGCGCTCCAACCTCCCGACGCTCGAGCTCGATCCGGTGGTAATCGGCGAGCGCCCTGCGCACGATCTTCTGGAGATTCTTCATCCTCCGAGCCGATCGCCGACGCTCCCGCTCGTCGAGCCGGGCCTGACGGCGACGCACCGTCTCCCGCCAGAGCAGATCCACCGCGCGTCTCCACCGCGCGTTGAGGAGCTCGGCGGCAAAATCGAGTGCGCTGGCCACGGGATCCACGTGCTGATTCTCCCTCAGGACGATTGTTTCGGCTCTGAGTCATTTGCATCAGGCGCGTCGAGGAACCCCGCTCTACATTGCAGTCCAGCGAAGGAGGAAAGATGGTCGGCTCGACATGGGAGTGCGCGCGGGGTCCAGACGGCGATCGAGTGAATCGAGGTGGGACCGGAAGCGCGGCCGGCCGCCGAACGGGACCGCGCCGTAAGCGCCGAGCGGGCCCGGCTGACGAGGAGGAGCAGCTGACACCGCGGGAGCGGCAAGTTCTCGTCCTTTTCGCTCAAGGACTCGGGACGGACATGATCGCGCAGCGGCTTTCGATTTCGAGAGCAACCGTGCGAAACCACTCCCAGCGAGTCCTCGCGAAGCTCCGGGTTCATAGCCGGATTCAGGCCGTTGCCGTCGGATATGCAGCCGGCTTGATTCCGATTCCGGTTCCGACGTCGAAGCCGCGGCCGAAGGAGGAGAAGTGACGCCCGGGACCCATGACCGCGAAGGCGCCCCTCGAGTCTGGACCCGCCCGGAGGCCATTGCCCGGTTGCGCGCCCACCTCCTGCCAATGACGGATGAAGAGAGCTCGCTCTGCCGGGTCGCCGGCGAGCGGGGCTTCTTCTGCTTCGGATTCAGCCGCTGGAACGCGTCGGAGTTCGATCGCCGCTGGAGGGACTTCATCGGCCGCAGCACGCACTTGACGCGGGCGCAAATGGAGGAGTACGCCAACCTGTGGCAACTCACGGAACAGAGCCGGTGCAAGGTTGCCCTCGCCTGCGATGCAGCAGCATTAGGACGAGGACCTTGTCGCGGATGGAACGAGTTCTCGAACGACGAGCTCGCGCGGTTCTGCTGCGACCTGCTCGGGGATGACGTGGAGGTCGTCGAGTCGATCGACTGATTCAATTGCATCATTGATCCCGCCGCGCGAGCCGCGAGAATTCGGTCAGCTCCTTTCCTCCGGAGGTGGCATGCGGCCGGTTCGCAGAGCGGTGCTCGGCTGTCTCTGGGTCATCCTGCCGAGTCTCCTCATGGGCGCCACCTCTGACTCCGCTTCCGCCCAGATCACTCCGACGCCGACGGTCCCGCCGCACGCGATGAATTTCGACGTCTCCGACTGCAAGACGTGTCACGAGAAGGCGATGACCGCCTTCGAGCAAACCCACCACGGCAAGATTCCGGGCTTGTGCGAGTCGTGTCACGGAGACGTCACGAACCATCTGAAATCCGAATCCGAGAAGGGAGAGGTCGGAACGATCATCTCGTTCAAGAAGATGAAACCCGCCGACGTCAACAAAGCGTGTCTCACTTGCCACGACAAGATGCGCCAGGCGAACTGGATGGGCGGTGTCCACGATCGCAAGGGCCTCGCCTGCACGACCTGCCATTCCGTCCACGATTTCAAGTCGCTCACGGCACAGCTGAAGACGACCCGCGACAACGAGACGTGCTTCTCCTGCCACCCTGCCATCCGGGCGAAGGGTATGCGGACGTCTCACCATCCCGTTCGGGAAGGGAAGATGGGCTGCGCGGACTGCCACAACCCGCACGACGCCACCCGCCCGAAGATGATCAAGGCGGAGTGGGTCAACGATCTCTGCTACACCTGCCATGCCGAGAAGCGCGGGCCGTTCCTCTGGGAGCACGCTCCGGTGCGCGAGAACTGCCTGAACTGCCACGACCCGCACGGCTCGAACCACGACAAACTTCTCGTCGCCAAGCTGCCCTACCTCTGCCAGCGCTGTCACCTGAACACCCGCCATCCCGGGAGCCTGTACGACTTCCGCAACACGATCGCCGGCACCAATCCGTCCAACCGGGCGGTCGAGCACGCGTGCAAGAACTGTCATCAGAACGTGCACGGCACCAATGCGCCGTCGGGGCCGTACCTCGGCAGGTGAGCCGATGAAGCGACTGCTTCCTGCTGCTCTCCTCGTCTTCGCCGCCGCGCCTGCCGCGTTCGCACAGAGTTCTCCCGCACAGGGCTTCACGCTCGGCGAGATCGATTTCGGGCTCGAGCGTGCATACGCCGATACGAACTCCTCGAAGTTCCGCGAGTACCGGGACCTGCCGAACGGACCCTACCTGCCGTTCTTCCGGCTCTTCGGCGACGACGGAATCCGCTATAACCTGATCGTCGAGAACGGCTTTCGCGACGACGCGCGTTACCGGCTCTTCGCGGACGCCGGGCCGTTGAGGATCATGGCTGACTACAACCTGATCCCTCATCGGTTCGGAAACGATGCGCACACCCTCCTCCACGAGGCGGCGAAAGGCGTGCTCGTCATCGACGACACGATCCAGACTGCCAACCAGAGAGCGCTCGAAGCGCAGTTCGCGAGCAACCGAAACGGCATCAACTTTCCCTTCCTCTCCGGGCTGGTCGCCCCCGAGCTCGCCGCCGCGAATCGCCTCGATCTCGCTTTGCTGCGCCAGCGCGGCACGTTCGAGATCGGCTTGACCCCAGGGCATCCCGTCGACGTAAAGCTCACCTACTTTCAGGAAAGGCGGAGCGGCAACCGCGCCGCCGGAACTTCTTTCGGCTTCGGCAACGTCGTCGAGTCCCCCGAGCCGATCCAGTACCGCACGGAGGATTTGGGATTGTCCGCCGAGGTCTCGCGATCCTGGGGTCTGATCCGCGGGGCCGCTCACTACAATCGTTTTGACAACCAGATCGACGCGCTGGTGTTCGACAACCCGTTCCGCGCGACCGATTCGACGGACGCGAGCGCGTACACCGGACCGGCGTCTGGCTCGATCAACGGTCCGTCCCGCGGGCGGATCGATCTGTCCCCCGACAACAAGGCCATCACGGGGTCTCTGGGCTTCCTCCTGCGGTTGCCGGCCAACTCCCGGCTCACCGCCGATTTCGCTGCGTCCCGCTGGACGCAGGATCGTCGCTTCCTGCCGTACACGATCAATACCGCCATCACGTCCCCCTTCCGTGCCGACGATCCGAACAACTTGCCGGCGCAGAGCCTGGACGGGCGGATCGACGTGACGAACGTCTCTCTCTTCTTCACCTCCCGGCCGATGTCGGAGCTCGGGATCACGGCCCGGTATCGGGTCTACGACCTGTCGAACAAGACGGACCGGATCGAGTTCCCGGGCTACGTGCGGTTCGACGCCGTGTGGGAGCCGATCCCCCGCGTCAGCGTCCCATACAGTTACAAACGAACCCAGGCGGACGCCACGATCTCCTATGACTTCGGACGGTTGACCGCCGAAGGAGGTTACCGATACGTCCAGTGGAATCGGGAGTTCCGCGAAACGGATCGAACCCGCGAGCACACCGTCCTCGGAGCCGTGAACCTTCATGCCACGGGCTGGGCGTTGCTCCGCGCCAGTTACGAGACGGGTTACCGGGATCGGGACCGGTACGACTACGTCGCCGGAGAAGATGCGTCCTTCGTCGAGCCCGCTCCCGCGGCCACGAATCTGCCCTCCCTCCGTCGCTACGATCAGGCCGGCCGCAACGTCGACCGATTCAACGGCCTGTTGCAGTTGACGCCGGGAAGCGGAAACTTCACATTCTCCCTCTCCTACCTCTTCACGAAAGAGGACTACGGCCGCGAGGCGGTGGTGGACCCGTCCGGGCTGCGTTACGGTCTGATCGACGTACGTTACGACACCGTCACCGCGGAGGCCGATTACTCGCCCTCGGATCGGTGGAGCGTTTACGGGTTCTATACCTACGAGAAGAACAGGAACTTCCAACGCGGCCGGCAGAGCGGGGCGAACCCTTCGACCAATCCCCTCGACGATTGG
>Ga0070708_100003743_pt1 | contig 11932 bp, 12 predicted proteins | sample KBSK5503metaG_FD_65469 | JGI IMG/M metagenome (GOLD analysis project Ga0070708, IMG submission 65469) | Corn, switchgrass and miscanthus rhizosphere microbial communities from Kellogg Biological Station, Michigan, USA - KBS K5-50-3 metaG | ecosystem: Host-associated > Plants > Roots >...
CCGGGTTTGCGCTCGAGGCGGGGTGGGTGCAGGATGCCGCGGCACTCGGTTCAGCCGCGACCCCGAGGAGGGCGATGACGGAGTCGCTCGGATGAGGATCACCAGGAAGCGGATGAGCGAGGCCGCGCTCACGGTCACGGCCGCGCTCGTCGTGGCCGCCTTCGGCTCGGCCCCGGCAGGAGCTCGGCAGGGATCACCGTTCCGTCTGATCAGCACCGGCCACGAGGGAGATGTGCGGTTCGGGCCGAACGGCCCAGGACGTCATGGGCCTGCCCTGTCCTCTGTTCCGGCAACCGTGAAAACGATCACGGTCGACACGACGCCGTGGACGGGGTACGAGAACGCCATCTACGCGTCCGACGACAACACGGTCTTCGTGGCATACAAGCGGTTCACGGAGGATCCGTCGGGCGGCGGATACGTCCCCGCCGAGCTCCGCGTGGCGAAGAGCACCGACGGGGGTATCTCCTGGACGATCCAGGTCGTCGATCCAGATGCGATCGAACAGGCGGACACGATCGACGGCAGCGTTTCCATCGACGGCGACCACGGCTCGACCGTCTTCGTGGCCTATCACGTGCGGGCGAGCGGGCTGTTCTCCGACATGAAGCTCAGGGTGGCGAGGAGCACGGACAGCGGATCCACGTGGACGATTGGAACGGTCGCCGACGGATACGCCGGGAATTACAACTCGATCCGGGTCCTGGACTCGAGCGTCGCGGTGATCAGCGCCCACGCCGCCGGCGCTGACGAGGGCGTCCACGTCTACGTCACCAGGAACGGGGGCATCACGTGGACCGACTCTCTCGTGGAAGCCGGGCTGGGTGACGGGATCTACACCTCCGTGGGGGCCACGAGCCTCCGCACCGTCGCCGTCGGATGGTACAACTCCCTGTATCCGGAACACACGGACTTGAACGCCGGCTGGCACGCTCGGGGCGCCTCGTGGAAGACGATGACGGTGGACGGCGTCCCTGGCGACAGCGACCTCACCGGCCTGGGCGCATCCACGTGGGTGGCGTCAGGCCCCACCGTCTGGATCGCCTACGAAGCGGACACCAGCCAGGGGGCCTTCGTCCGGGTGGCGAAGCTCGTGGTGGGCATACCGGGATGGACGATCGTCCCGGTCCAGCAAGGCGGGACGATCGGTTGGAATACCGCGGTGCACTCCGTGGGCACGTCGAATGTCTATGTGAGCTACTGGCAGGTGGTGGGGACGAAAGGAGACCCGATGCTCGCGGTGAGTTCGGATGGCGGTACCACCTGGTCGCCGTTTGCCATCCCCGACCCGCGCAATACGCAGCCCTACCTGGACAGCACAGTGCCATCGGTCACGGTTCAGTACGAGAGCTATCAGACTACCGATCAGCTTGGACACAATCCCGCGTTGCGAGTGGCCCGGATCGAGTCGGGGTGGCACGCTGGACTGGCTGGCGACGGCCATCGGTTTCCGTGAGCGGCTTCGGTCCCCCGGGCCGGACGGAAACATGGCACGTTCCGCACAGGCCGAAGATGTCGGCTGTGCGCGGTCGTCGTGAAGCCGCGCCGCCTGGCGACGCCTGACCCAGGGGATCATTCCCAGGTCCTTTCTCTGCCCGCGCCTCACGCCGTCGTCAGAGGTGAGGGGTATCCTCGGGGAGAGATGCGGAAGGATCGCCGGCTCCGCGGACTGCCCCTCGGGGGGATGGCCGTCGCAGGGGTGGTGCTCGGCCACTGGCTCACCTACGTATTCGCCGTCCCCGACCCCCTGGTCCGTGCGGAAATCCTCGCGGCGTCCGGACATTCCTACTGGTTGCTCGCGATCAAGTCTGCGGTCGTCCTCGGGTTCGTCTCCCTCGGAACCGTGTTCGTCCGTCATCTCGGCGCCGCCGAACGAGGTGAGCCGACCGGGGCGGATCGTTTCGTCGCGCTGGCGGCCCGGCTTTCCTTCGTTCAGCTCGGGGCCTTCATCGCGATGGAGATGACGGAGCGTCTGGCGGTCGGCGCCCCGGTCGCCGCGATGTTCGGGCACCACCTCTTCGTGCTCGGGCTCGCCGTGCAGGTGGTGGTGGCCTGCGCTGGAGCGCTCGTCCTGCTCCTGTTCGGCCGAGTCGCCGCAGGGATCTGCCAGAGCACCTCCACTCATCCCCTCCCGCAGCCCGCCGTCCTTGCTCGGTGGCCCACCCTGCCGACGGCCCGGCCCGTGGAAGTCCTGGCCGGCGCCGGAGGCGTTCGCGGTCCCCCCTCGCCGCTGAGTCACCCAGCGCGCTTGCGATAAGCGGCCGTTCGGGCGCCGAGCCGTTCGCCTGCCAGCGCGCACCGAAGCGCCCAGCGCCAGAGGAGGAACACATGAGAAAGAGGATCGCGGCTTCCTTCGCCGTGATCGCCGGGCTCGTCGGGGGGCTCTTGCTGGCCCAGACGGCACCGGCCTCAGCCCACGAGGAACGCGCGGTTGGCGCGTACCACTTCGTGGTTGGCTGGGGCGAGGAACCGGCATACGCGGGTGTCAAGAACAGCGTCCAGCTCATCCTTTCCACAAGGAGCGGGAAGCCCGTGAACACCCTGGGCGACTCCCTCCAGGTGGAGGTGATCTTCGGCAATCAGAAGCTGACGCTGCCGCTCCCGTTGAACTTCGATCCCGATAGCGGCGAAGGGATGCCCGGGGACTACCGCGCGTGGATGATCCCAACCTCCCCGGGGGACTACACGTTCCACTTCACCGGCAAGATCGGGAACCAGAGCGTCGATCAGAGCTTCACATCGGGCCCCAGCACATTCGATCCGGTGAGCGATCCCGCGCAGGTCCAGTTCCCAGTCAAGGAGCCGCCCGTGTCGCAGGTGGCGGGACTGGCCCAGCGGATCTCGGCGCGCCTCCAGACTGCCATCGCGGCGCAGAAGCGCGCCCAGGACTCCGCGAACACGGCCAAGACCATCGGCGTCATCGGCATCGCGGTCGGGGCGGCCGGCATCGCGGTCGGGGCGCTCGCGCTGGCGATGTCCCGGCGTCGGAGGGTCGCATCGGTCGCTCCCCAGCCTTCCGTGTCCTCCGAGAAGAGGAGCTGAGGCGCATTGCGACGAGGCCTGACCGTCGCGCTGCTCGCCGCTGCCACGGTCCTGGCGCTGGCCCCGGCCGCTCGGGCCCACGCGCTGGTGCGAACCTCGGATCCGCCCAACGGGGCCGTGCTCCAGGCGCCGCCGGCCCGCGTGGTGATCACGTTCACCGAGCCGCCGGATCCGAAGCTCTCGTTCATCCACGTCCTGAACGCGGCCGGACAGGACGTGGGCCAGGGTCCTTCGGGTCAGGTTCCGGGGCAACCGCTCGAGCTCCAGGCTGTTCTCAAACCCTCCCTGCCCAACGGCGTCTACACGATCACGTGGCGCACCGTCTCCCGCGTGGATGGGCACGTCACCGGGGGCTCGCAAACGTTCGGGGTCGGGGTGACCCCACCGGAGAACGGGCCCACGTCGGCATCCGCACCGACGACCCCCTCTCCCCCACCCCTCTCAGTGATCGGGCGGTGGATGTTCTACTGGGGACTCGCCGTTTTGCTGGGGGCGGCCGCGGTTGGTCTCTTCGTCAGAAACGGCCTCCCGGCGGGAGGGCGACTCCTGTTGGGCGCGGCGTTGGGCCTCGCCGCCGGCGGCCTGGTGGCCATGATCGTCTCGGAGAAGTCGACCGTCGGCGTCTCGCTGGCCCGGCTCCTGGAGACGAGCACCGGCCACCAGTTCTTCAATCGAGCCATCGCCCTCGGGTTGGTTGGGACGGCGACCGCCGCCTTCGCCATCCGTCCGACTCCGCTCACGCTGGCCCTCGTGGGAGGTTCCACGGCCAGCGCCATGTTCATCCACGTCATGGCGGGCCATGCCGGTGCGTCCGGCCGGCTCAGCGGGCTCAACGTGGCGGTGCAGTGGGTCCACGTCCTGGCCGTCGGGGTCTGGATCGGGGGGCTGGCCTGGCTCCTCCTCGGGGTCAGAAACCTGACGGGCCAGGAGCGGGCCACCATGGTCAGGAGGTTCTCCTGGATGGCCGGGTGGGCGCTGGCGGTTGTGGCGATGACCGGCCTCGCCCGCGCCCTGGACGAGGTCGGATGGCCGGACCACTGGAACCGCCTGTTCGACACCAGTTTCGGGATCACGGTCCTCATCAAGGTCGGGCTCTTTGCCGCTCTGGTCACGCTGGGCGCCGTCAACCGCTACCGCAACGTCCCCCGCGTGGATTCGCCGAACCCCGGCGTCCGGCCGCTGCGAGCGACGGCGGCGGCTGAGGTGGCCATCGCAGCGCTGATCTTCGCCGCCACTGGGGTCATGAGCGAGCTGCCGCCTTCGGCGTCGGTGGCCGCGGCGGCCGCCAAGCCCCAGCCGCCCGCCCAGATCGTGCTCACCGGAAACGACTTCGCGACGAGCGTGCGAGTCCGCCTGTCGGTGGCGCCAGGGACGATCGGCCCGAACCGGTTCAGTGCCCTCGTCCAGGACTTCGACACTGGCCAGCCGGTCGCCGCTCGATCGGTCGCCCTGACCTTCTCGCTCCCCTCTCAGCCGAATGTCGGGACCCCCACGGTGCCGCTCCTGGCTGAGGGATCCGGGGTCTGGGCGGCCCGGGCCACGACGCTCTCCATGTATGGCACGTGGAACGTCGAGGTACTGGTGCAGCAGGCGCAGAACTCGGTGACCGTGCCGCTGCGTCTCACCCCTCGGCTCCCTTCGGAGAACATCAAGGTGGCCGCGGCATCCGGCCAGCCCACCATCTACACGATCGCATTGCCGGGCGGGAACTCCCTCCAGACCTATGTGGATCCCGCCAGAGCGGGGAACAACACCGTTCATTTCACGTTTTTCCAACCGAGCGGCAATGAACTCCCAATCTCCACGGCCGTGGGCATGTCCGTGCCGCCGGGTGGGGCCGTCCAATCGATGCCCCTCATCCGGTTCGACCAGGGGCACTTCGCGGCGAACACGTCGCTCTCTCCCGGACGCTGGCGATTCGTGATCGACGCGACCACTGGCCAGGGAAGCGTCCTTACGGCCTACTTCGACCAGACCATCCCGCCATGAGAAAGGATGAACCGTGACCGCCCGACGAACAGTTTCGCTCGCGGTGGGACCCTTGGTCGCCATCGCCCTCGTGGCCTCCGCGTGCTCGAAAAGGAGCGCGGCGGTGGGCCCGACGCCCACTGCGTCGGCCCGCCCCAGCAGCCCGGCTCGGCTGATCATCCTCTCCCCCACCAACGGGCAGGTGATCAACGGCTCCACGGTGAAGATCCGGGTCGCCCTGACCGGTGCGAAGATCGTGCCCGCCACCACCACGCACATCGTGCCGACGGAGGGCCACATCCACGTCTACGTGGACAACCAGATCGCCGGGATGAACTTCCAGCTGACCGACGAGATCGGCAGCGTCACGCCCGGCATGCACGTCCTGAGGGTGGAGTTCGTGGCTTCCGACCACCTGCCGTGGGATCCTCGGATCTTCAGCCAGGTGACGTTCGAGGTGAAGCCGTGACCTCCGCTCACGTCGAAGCGGCGAGGACCGCGCGACGGCCCGAGGCGGGCGACACCGCTCTCCTCACGGCCGCAGGCCTCGCGGTGCTCATCCTCCGCGTGGCGATCCTGGGGAGCCCCTCCGCCGGTGTGTTTCTGGCCGTCACCTACCTGCTGGTCGGGGCGGTCTTCGTGGCCGTGCCGGTCGCGGCCGATGGGCAACGCCTGCTCAGCCCCGCGACGGTCGTCGCAATCGGCCTCGGAGGGATGGCGCTGGCCTCGTTCGTGGCGCCAGCTCGGCTTCCCGCCGCCCCAGGCGCGGAGGCCCTGGCGCTGAACTCCCTGGCCGCGGTGTCCGAAGAGGCATTCTTCCGGCGTTTCCTGTACGGAAGGCTCCTCCGGTACGGGCCGGCCGCTGCCATCGGGATCTCGGCGCTGCTGTTCGCGGCGGTCCACGTTCCCGCGTACGGGATTGAGGTCTTCTGGGTGGACCTCGGCGCGGGGCTCCTCCTCTCGTGGCAGCGCTGGGCGTCCGGGACGTGGGCTGCTCCCGCGGCCACACACGTCGCGGCCAACATCCTGGCGGTGATCCGATGAATCCTCGGGCCGCGATCGTGTTCGCCCTCACCGTGGCCACGGTAGCCACGGCCTGCTCGTCCTCACCCCAGCCGATCAGGATCGGTGTCCTGTACCCGCTGACGGGGTCGCAGGGTGCTGGAGGCTCCGACGAATACCGGGGCGTCCGCCTGGCAATGGACCTGGTCAACGCCGACGGTGGCATCAGAGGCCATCAGATCCAGCTCGACGCGATCGACGTCCCCGGTCCCGACGCCGCCTCGGGGGCCGTCGACACCCTGGCCGCGCGAGGGATCCGGTTCATCGTCGGAAGTTACGGCAGCACGATATCGCAGCCGGCAGCGACCGAAGCGGCTCGCCGGGGTCTCCTGTTCTGGGAGACCGGCGCCGTTGGTTCGATGGCGCCCTCGGCGGGCGATCGGCTGTTCTTCCGGGTGGCGCCGGGCGGCTCGGTCCTCGGCCGCTCCGCCGTCTCCTTCATCGCCGGCCAGCTCGCGCCGCTTTTCCACCGGGCCCCCGCGTCGATCCGGTTCGCCGTCGCGAACGTCGACGACGCGTTCGGCAACGCGGTGGGAGGAGGGGCGGTCGAGGAGATCGGGGCGCTCGCTGTTCCCTTCGCGGGCCAGTTTCGCTACGACGCTTTGCACCTCGACGCGCCCGCCGTCATCAAGCGCATCGCCGCGTCGAAACCCGATGTCCTGTTCGTGGCGGCCTACATGCAGGATGGGATCGCCCTCCGCCGCGAGATGGTCCGGCAGCACCTGCCCCTGCTGGCGAACATCGGTACCTCCTCCAGCTACTGCATGCCGCCCTTCGGGGCCGCGCTCGGCCGGGATGCCGTGGGCCTCTTCGCCTCGGACAAGCCCGACAGCGACGCCCTCAACACGGCGGGGCTGACTCCCGCGGGACGGTCGCTCCTGGAGCGCGCGAGGGCAGCCTACCGTTCCCGGTATCAGCGGGAGATGAGCGCTCCGGCGTTGGCCGGGTTCTCCGCTGCGTGGGCACTCTTCCACACCGTGATGCCCGCCGCGGCTCACATGACGCCTGAGGCGGTGGCCGCGGCGGCCTTGCAGGCAAGGATCCCGCTGGGCGGGCTGCCGAACGGCAGCGGGCTCGAGCTCACCGCGCCCGGCACGATCGACCCTGGGGCCAACGTTCGGGCGGCGAGCGTGATCTGGGAATGGGTCGGGGTGAACCAGCGGGCGGTCGTGTGGCCCCCACAGTTCGCTACGGCCCAGATCGATCCCATCTCGATCGCTCCGTGAGCGGGTCCCGCCGCGCCCTCGGGATCGGCGTCGCGGTGGTGGGCGTCTACGTGGCGCTGGCGACGGTGAGCGGGAGGCTGACGATCCTGGCGCGACGGCCCCTGTTCGACGGGTTCGCTCCGCCACCACCGTACAACTTCGTCAGCCCGCCTCCGGACCTCGCCTCGACCAACAAGCGACCCGCCGCAGGTCGGTTCATCATCAACCTCGATCCGACCGCGGGCTCGGAACCGAAGGTAGTCGCCACGTCCGACTTCCAGGCGAGCATCGCGCTGGCCCAGGGGGCGATCGCACCCCACGCGGGCGATAGCTCCGTGGTGCTGGTTATGAGGCCACTGGCCCCCGCTCCGGCCGTCTCGCTCCCTTCCGGGCTCCAGCTCGTGGGGAACGTCTACCGGTTCACGGCCACCTACCGGCCCAGTGGCACTCCGGTCACCCGGCTCCGCCAGACCGCTCAGCTCGTGCTCGCCTACCCGTTGCGGTCACACACCCTGGCTTTCCGACACACCCTCCTGAGCTCCGCGGACGCGACGTCCTGGACCGCGGTGCCGAGCACGGACTCCATCGCCCAGCAGCTCGTGCAGGGAAATGTGCGCGATCTCGGGTCCTTCGCGGTCGGGCAGTCCGGCACCGGGACGCCGAACCCTTCGTCTTCGCCGGGGCACATCGTCTCCACGGTCGTCCTGTGGGGGTTGGTCGGCGCCGTCGTCCTAGCCTTCGTGCTCGCCGAGCTGCGCCGGCGGCGGAACCGCGAACGATCGCCGGCGGCGCCGTCCCCCCGGTCTCCGGGATCACAGCGGCCGCGGCGGCGTCCCCCGCCCAAGCGCGGGCGCCGGGGCGACCCCTGGGAGTGATCGGTGTCCCTGCCGCTTGCGGACGGCGCCACCAGCCCGGTGGACCAGGGCGTCTCCACCATGCTGTTCCTGGCTGCCTTCCTGTTCGGCCTGGTAGCCCTGCAACGTCTGCGCGGCAAGGCTTTTCGCCGCCTCCCGGTGGCGGCGGCATGGGGGGGCGCGTTGCTTGCTGTCGCTTCGATGGCCCTGGCGCTGGTCCTGCCTCCCATCATCAGGCCGGTCGTCGCCGGCGCCCGTCCCTCCTCGTCCGCGCGGCTTCAGATCCTCTCCCCTGGGCCGGGTGAAGCGTTCCACGGCGATCCTGCTTCAGTACCCGTGCGGCTTCGCCTGATCGGCGGGAAGATCGTGTCCGTCACATCGACCAGGCTGGTGCCCGATGAAGGCCATATCCACCTGTTCCTCGACGGCGCCCTGGTCTCGATGAGCTACAGCCTGGCCAAGGACCTGCAGGTGTCACCCGGCATCCACCGGCTGCAGGTTGAGTTCGTCGCCGTGGACCACGCGCCGTTCAATCCGCGCGTCCAAGCATCTGTCGAGTTTCAGGTGGTCGGCTAGGTGCCGGCCGCCGAATCGCGCCGGGGGCGAGTACGGTCGCCTTCGAACGGAGGTGACGTCCATGTCGGGTCATGAGCTCGGCCTTCGCCCCACGCGGAGGCAGTTCCTCGTGGCCATGGGTGTCGGCCTGATCGGTGCGGCGTGCACGAGCGGCAGCCGCTCCCGAGGGTCGAACTCCGCGCCGTCGGGATCGCTCGCGGCGCTCACCACCGGTGCCACCGCGCTCTCCCTGGTGGGCAGCGGCGCCGACGCCCCGCCCACCGGCCCGGGCGCGAACCGCTTCGGATTCGCCTTGGTCGACCAGCAGAACCGGGCGCTGGTCGGTGGCGCTCCCCAGGTGTGGATCGCGCTGGACCCGACCGCCAAGGCGATCGGCCCGTTCCCGGCCACCTGGCACCCGTTCACGGGGTACCAGAGCACGCACGACCGCTCACCCCAGAGCCCTCTGCCGGGCGAGTTCTCCGCTCAGGTCGACTTCCCCAGCCCCGCGAACTGGACGGTCGCCGTCATCGTGCAGAACGGTTCGACCACGCTCGCGGGCACCGGCATCCTCCCGATCTCGGCCGGACCGGTGTTGGCCGCACTCGGCGCCAAGGCCATCTCCACTCCGACCCCGGTCGCGACCGGGACCGCAGCCATCGAGGCCATCTGCACCAGGACGCCGGTCGACCACATGCATTCCATCTCCCTGGACAAGGCCCTGAAGAACGGCAAGCCGACCGTGGTCTGCTTCTCTACGCCTCTGCTCTGCCAGAGCCGGCTGTGCGGCCCCGTCACCGACGAGCAGATCCTGGTCTTCCAGAAGTACGGCCCCGCCCGCGCCAACTTCATCCACGTGGAGGAGTTCCTCCCGGGGCCGAAGCACCGGCCTCCGGCAGCCACGCTCGAGAACCAGTCGCCCGCGTTCAAGGCGTGGAAGCTCCAGACCGAGCCGTGGCTCTTCGTCATCGACGGCAAGGGCGTGATCCGTTTTCGGTCCCTGGGCCCCGTGACAGCTCCCGAGATCGAAGCCGCCCTCAAGCCCCTGCTCTGAGCAAGGGCCAGCCTGGCCAAAAGCCGGGGAGGGACAAGGTTAGGCCTTTCGGTCCCTGTCCAAAGACCAATGGACGAGGACGCCCTCGACCGATCATCGTTCCCGCCTCCGAGGACGGTACGACGCCAGCGAAAGCGGGAGCCGGGATGTCGAAGCGGGTCAGACAGATCGTGATAACCGTCGGCTTGGCTGCCTTGCTGATGGTTGCGGGCCCGCTGTCGTTCGCCAACCCGCCCGGTAACAACGGAACGGTCAAGGTCGACGGTCTCCCCTTCGACGATGCGCCGAACAACGAGCCCCACCCGGGCTGCTCCTTCCAGATCGATTTCTACGGGTTTGAGGCCGGCGACCTGAGGGCGTCCGTCACGTTCGAAGGGGTTCCGCCCACCGGCGGAGGCACGCTTGCCACGGATAGCGTCTTCATCGGCGGAGACGCGGCCGGGGGCGGCAACGATCTCGATGCGTCGAGGACGTATGACCTGACTGCCGCGCTGGCCGGCCTGATACCGCATGACCGGCAGGGCTATCACGTCAAGCTGACCGTCCATGCCGCCGGCTCGATCGGCTCCGACGTCAAGCACAAGGTCTTCTGGGTGCAGGCGTGCTCTCCGGTTGGCGGCGAGCCGCCGCCCGGCGGAGGTGGCGAACCACCGGGCGGAGGGCCGCCTCCGAGTGGAGGAAGGCCGCCTCGGACCGTCCCACCCGCAAAGCCCGCGGCCCCCGTCCCGGGCAACCCGATCTTCACCGGATAGTTGGCCGCGCCCTCGGGGGCCGTGGCGGCACGGCTGAGAGCGATCGTCGTGGGCGCGATCGCCCTGGCGTTCTTCTCGGCGCCCCCCCCACGCTCGACGGCGCCCGTCACGGCGCCCCCGGACTTCCCGCACCCGGTTGGATCCTCTGAGGAATCCCCCACTCCTTCCCCTCAGCCTCCCGCCTGCGAACGGCAAACGCTCATCGGGACGGTCGCCATCGGGAGGGTGACCGCGAGGAAGGCCCCCAACCCGTCGGCGCGAGAGATCGGCTCGTTCGCCAGGACCAACGCAGAGGGTGCTCCCCAGGTCTTCGATCTCCTGGACGAGGTCATGGGAACGGACGGCGCCGTCTGGTACCGGGCCCTCTTGCCCATCCGGCCCAACGGCACGACCGGATTCGTCCCGGCACGGTCGTTACGACTGAGCCTGACCCTCTATCGATTGGAAGTCGACCGGTCGCGTCTGCGGCTGACGCTGTGGAATGGATGTCGGATCGTCCGTCAGTACGCCATCGGACTCGGGACGAAGGACACGCCAACGCCGGTCGGGAGCTTCTACCTGGTGGCGCTGGTGAAGCCGCCGACGGCGGGCTCCGTGTACGGCGCATACGCCTACGGCCTGTCCGCCTACTCGGATGCCCTGACCAACTGGACGGGGGGCGGCATCATCGGGCTTCACGGGACGAACGATCCGTCTTCCATCGGCAAGCGGATGAGCCACGGCTGCATCCGGATGCAGAACCGCGACATCGAGCACCTCGCGAAGATCCTGCCCCTCGGCACGCCGATCGAGATCCACTAGGACGATGGCATAGGCTTGCGCCCCAGGATGACCCTGAGGCGCCTCCAGAGATCATGGGAACGGGCGGCCCAGAAGGACCCGCTCTTCGCCATCCTCACCCTCCCCGACAAGCGAGGGCGATGGGACGTGAGCGAGTTCTTCGCCTGGGGAAGGGACGAGATCGCTCTGGTCCTTCACTATGTCGAGTCGTTGGGTCTTCGGATGCGGAGGGGCCGCGCCCTGGACTTCGGCTGCGGCATCGGCCGACTCACCCAAGCGCTGGCCCCGCATTTCGAAACCGTTGACGGCGTGGACATCGCCCCCACGATGATCCGGCTCGCCGAGACGAAGAACGAGTTCGGGGTCCGATGCCGGTATCACTTGAACGAGCGCGCGGACCTCGGCATGTTCCCCGACGAAGCCTTCGACTTCGTGTACTCGAACATCACGCTTCAGCACATGGACCCGGGGCTGGCCGCGGAGTACCTGCGGGAGTTCCTTCGTGTGCTGAGGCGGGATGGCGTCCTGCTGTTTCAACTCCCTGCCGAGCCGCTCGGGGTCTGGCCAGAGGACCAGGCGCAGCCGCCGGCTTCCTCACCCCGCCTGTCCAAACGCCTGGGGAGAGCCGTCCTCCCCGCTTCGGTCACGAGACGATACCGG
>Ga0070708_100003745_pt1 | contig 11930 bp, 7 predicted proteins | sample KBSK5503metaG_FD_65469 | JGI IMG/M metagenome (GOLD analysis project Ga0070708, IMG submission 65469) | Corn, switchgrass and miscanthus rhizosphere microbial communities from Kellogg Biological Station, Michigan, USA - KBS K5-50-3 metaG | ecosystem: Host-associated > Plants > Roots >...
TACATCAACTCCCCGGGCGGCTCGGTCTACGCCGGGATGGCCATCTACGACATGATGCAGTACGTCCCCAACGACGTCGCCACCTACGCGATGGGAATGGCCGCGTCCATGGGACAGTTCCTGCTGACGGCGGGCACGCAGGGCAAGCGGTACGCCCTCCCGCACGCCCAGATCCTGATGCACCAGCCGTCCGGCGGCATCGGCGGTACCGCCTCCGACATCAGGATCCAGGCCGAGCAGATGCTCTACATCAAGCGGACGCTGTTCGAGCGCACCGCTTACCACACTGGACAGCCTCTCGAGCAGATCGAGAAGGACGCGGACCGCGACCGCTGGTTCACCGCCGAGGAGGCCAAGGAGTACGGCTTCGTCGACCAGGTGATCCGCAGCGCCCTCGAGGTGCCCACCGCGGGGCCGGTGTCATGATCAACCCAAAGGAGCCGAACGTGAGCGAGCACAGCTTGCGGAGCCCGCAGTCCAGGTACGTCCTGCCGTCCTTCGTGGAGCGCACGTCGTACGGGATCAAGGAGATGAACCCGTACAACAAGCTCTTCGAGGAGCGGATCATCTTCCTCGGCGTCCAGATCGACGACGCCTCGGCGAACGACGTCATGGCCCAGCTGCTGACGCTGGAGGCCATCGACCCGGATCGCGACATCACCATGTACATCAACTCGCCCGGCGGGTCGATGACGTCGATGATGGCCATCTACGACACGATGCAGTTCATCCAGCCCGACATCACCACCTGCTGCATCGGGCAGGCCGCCTCGGCGGCCGCGGTGCTGCTCGCCGCGGGGACCAAGGGCAAGCGGATGGCGCTGCCGAACTCCAGGATCCTCATCCACCAGCCGGCCACCGAGGGCGGCTACGGCCAGTCCAGTGACATGGAGATCCAGGCCAGGGAGATCCTGCGGATGCGCGCGGCCATGGAGGTCATCCTGGCCAGGCACACCTCTCAGGACGAGGAGAAGATCCGCCGCGACATCGAGCGGGACAAGTTCCTCACCGCCGAGGAGGCCAAGGAGTACGGCATCCTCGACGAGGTCCTGACCATGATCAAGAGGGGCAGCGAGCGCGCTGTCGAGGTAGTGTCATCCTTACCGGGAGAATTCAGCCCTTCCCTCCCGGGCCGCTGAAGGGTTTGATGGTGTCCATCGGGACCCAGTAGGCGGTACCGTCGATATGCAAGCGCTTGACGGCCTCGCGGGACATGTCCGCTGGAGGCGGCCGGTACGGCCGTCGCGGCGGCACCATGTAAAGGAGTATCTGGGTGGCACGCATCGGTGACGGTGGGGACCTGCTGAAGTGCTCGTTCTGCGGCAAGAGCCAGAAGCAGGTCAAGAAGCTCATCGCCGGGCCGGGCGTGTACATATGCGACGAGTGCATCGATCTCTGCAACGAGATCATCGAGGAAGAGCTGGCTGAGCCCACCGAGTTCAAGTGGGACAGCCTGCCCAAGCCGCGTGAGATCTACGAGTTCCTCGACGCGTACGTGATCGGCCAGGACAAGGCCAAGAAGTCCCTGTCCGTGGCCGTGTACAACCACTACAAGCGCGTCCAGTCCGGTGACGACCGGCCGGGCGACGAGGGCGTCGAGCTGGCCAAGTCCAACATCTTGCTGCTCGGCCCGACCGGCTCGGGCAAGACCCTGCTCGCCCAGACGCTGGCCAGGCTGCTCAACGTGCCGTTCGCGATCGCCGACGCGACCGCGCTGACCGAGGCCGGCTACGTCGGCGAGGACGTCGAGAACATCCTGCTCAAGCTCATCCAGGCGGCGGACTACGACGTCAAGAAGGCCGAGACCGGGATCATCTACATCGACGAGATCGACAAGATCGCGCGCAAGAGCGAGAACCCGTCGATCACCCGTGACGTCTCGGGCGAGGGCGTGCAGCAGGCGCTGCTGAAGATCCTCGAGGGCACTACGGCCTCGGTGCCGCCGCAGGGCGGACGCAAGCACCCGCACCAGGAGTTCATCCAGATCGACACGACCAACGTGCTGTTCATCTGCGGCGGCGCGTTCGCGGGCCTGGAGAAGATCATCGAGCAGCGCTCGGGTCACAACGGGATGGGCTTCAACGCAAAGCTCCGGGTCAGGAACGCCAACACCGACCAGTTCGGCGAGGTGATGCCGGAAGACCTGCTGAAGTTCGGGATGATTCCCGAGTTCGTCGGGCGGCTGCCGGTCATCACCAGCGTGCACAACCTGGACCGGGACGCGCTCATCCAGATCCTGACCGAGCCGCGCAACGCGCTGGTAAAGCAGTACCGGCGGCTGTTCGAGCTCGACGGCGTGGACCTGGAGTTCACCCCTGACTCGCTGGAGGCCATTGCCGACCAGGCGAACCTCCGCGGCACCGGCGCGCGCGGTCTGCGCGCGATCTTGGAAGAGGTCCTGCAGTCGGTCATGTACGAGGTGCCGAGCCGCAAGGACGTGTCGGGCGTCGTGATCACGCGCGAGGCCGTGCTCGAGAACGTCAACCCGACGATCGTCCCCAGGGACGTCACGCGGCGCAGTTCCCCGCGCGAGAAGTCGGCCTGAGTCGGCCAGTTCGCCCGTTGCGCAGGCGTTCGGTCACCCCGGACCGGTCTGCGCGCTCATGCCGTCAGGGCCCGTGTGGGCCGATGCCGACTTTGGGCGTATTGCCCATGATCATCGTTATTCGCATGTAGCCTCACTGCATATTGCCGTATCTGGCGGGGTTCCCGCTCACGCCAGGATCTCGGACGCTGACAAGGCAGCCGTCTTCCGTAGCGACGGGGAATTGAGCGCAGATGAGTGGTTGGGACGCCCCCACGGGCAGCTGGGACTCGCGTCAAGAGCCGGACGAGGCCGGCGGGCCTGACGATCAGGGCCATCAGCCAGGCGAGCCGACCGGCGGCTACCGCACCGTGCGCGGCGGCGACGCCAGGCTTCGCGCCGGCCGCCGCGGCCTGCCGGGCTACGAGCAGGCGCAGAACTACGAGCAGGGGCCGGACTACGGGCAGCAGGGCTACGGATCGGGCACCGGCGGGCAGATGGTCCGCTATGGGCAGCGCGAGACCGACGAGTCCCGGTTCGGTTCCGGGCAGCACGGCACCGTGGGCGTGGGGCCGCACGGCACGGGCCCGCAGCGCGCCATGGGCTCCGGACCGCTGAGTTCGCCGCCCGCTCAGGGATCGCAGGCCGCCGTGGACCCGCTGACCGCGCCGGGCACGTTCAGCTCCGGGCCGCAGGACCCGCTCGGGCCGCAGAGCACGTTCGACTCGGGGCCGCGCCGCGCGATCGGGCCCGTGCCGCCGTCTCCCCAGGTGCCGCAGGCCTCGCTCGGCTCGGGCCCCCAGGGCGTGGTCGGCTACGGCGAACAGCCCACTGCGGCATACCGCCAGTACGGTGCGGACGAGCCTACCCGTTCGGGCTGGTCTGATGCTCCTGACCAGCAGAGATACGGTGACCGGCCGGGTTACGGCGACCAGCAGGGCTACGGGTCCCCGGCAGGTTACGGCTCCCCGCCCGGACCGGGCCAGGACTACGGCCAGCAAGGTCATGGACAACAGGGTTACGGCCAGCAGGGATACGGCCAGCAGGGATACGGCCAGCAGGGTTACGGCCAGGCCGACGGGTATGCGCCGCCGGGCGCCGAACCCTCCGACTACCCCCAGACGGGCGCCGAACCCTCCGACCACCGTCAGAACGGCTACGGCGACGGCGGCTTCGGGCAGAACGGCTTCACCCCGGACGGCTACGGCCAGGGCGCCGCCTACCCGCAGGAGGGCTACGGCCAGGGCGGCTTCGGCGCGCCCGGTGCCCGCCAGGACGGCTACCCACAGGACCCCTACGCCCAGGAGGCCTACGGCCAAGGCGGCGGCTACGGCCAGGGCGCAGGCGGCTACGGCCAGGCTGGCCAGGCTGGCCAGGCCGGCGGATACGGCCAGGACAGCTACGCGCAGCAGGGCTTCGAGCAGTCGGCTGCCGCGGGCTACGACGACGACGCTCTGTTCCCGCCCGGCGCCCTGCCCGCCGCCCCGCCCGGCCACGGGTCGCACTCGCGCTCGGGCCCCCCGCGGTCCCTGCCGCGCTCGCCGCAGCGGCTCCGCGGGACCCGGATGGTCCTGTACCTGGCCGCGTCGGTGGTCGGCGTGGTCGCGATCGTGTTCCTCGTCATCCAGCTGACCAAGAGCGGCGGGAACACCACGGCCGGCGGCTCGACCACGCCCAGCGCCGGCGCCACGGGCGGGGCCGCGGGCACGACGACGGGCTACGTCCTGACCCAGGCGCCGCGGGTGGGCGCCTTCCCGCTCAACAAGACCGCGACCGGACAGGTGTCGGCCAGCGCCCGTGACACGTCGGCCCCGGTCGCGGCGGCCATGAAGGCCAAGGGGGCGGGTACGCCCGGCAAGTCCGTGATCGGCGTGTACAACATGACCTCGGTCACCTCCATTTCCTCTCCGGGGTACACGGGCATCGTCTTCATCGGCTACGACGGCACGTTCAACCCGGCCGCCACGATCAGGATCGTGCGGTCCCACCTGAAGTCCTCGCGCGTGGTGCGGCCGGGCACGCACGGCGGGGAGATGGTGTGCGGGTACAACACCTCGACCGGTTCGGACGCCAGCGAGTGCGTGTGGGTCACCAAGACCACCTTCGGCCTGGTGGAGTTCGTCAAGGGCGGGGTCGCGTCGAAGTACCCGGGCGCCTCCGGCCTGGCCCGCCAGGTCAGGGACGCGGTGGAGGTCGGGGCTTCCTGACGAGGCGAAGGCCGTAGACTCACCTGTCGTGAGCAGACCAGGTCCCATCGAGCTGCCTTCCCAGTACGCGCCCGCCGAGGTCGAAGGGCCGCGCTACGAACGCTGGGAGAAGGCGGGTTACTTCACCGCGGACGCGCAGTCCGAGGCCCCGGCGTACACCATCGTCATCCCGCCGCCGAACGTCACCGGCTCCCTGCACATCGGCCACGCTCTCGACCACACGCTGATCGACGCGCTGGTCCGGCGCCGCCGCATGCAGGGCTACAACACCTTGTGGCTGCCGGGCATGGACCACGCCGGGATCGCCACCCAGAACGTGGTCGAGCGCGAGCTCGCGAGGGAGGGCCTGAGCCGCCACGACCTGGGCCGGGAGGCCTTCGTCGAGCGGGTCTGGCGGTGGAAGGCCGAGTCCGGCGGCCGGATCCTCGGCCAGATGCGGCGCCTGGGCGACAGCGTGGACTGGTCCCGTGAGCGGTTCACCATGGACGAGGGCCTGTCCCGCGCCGTCCAGACCATCTTCAAGCAGCTCTTCGACGACGGCCTGATCTACCGGGCCGAACGGATCATCAACTGGTGCCCGCGCTGCCTGACCGCGCTCTCCGACATCGAGGTCGACCACAGCGACGACGACGGCGAGCTCACCTCCATCCGTTACGGAGAGGGCGACAACTCGATTGTGGTCGCCACCACTAGGCCGGAGACGATGCTCGGCGACGCCGCCGTGGCGGTGCACCCGGACGACGCGCGCTACACCCGCCTGGTCGGCAAGACGGTGGAGCTGCCGCTGACCGGCCGGCGCATCCCTGTGGTCGCCGACTCCCGCGTCGACCCCGCGTTCGGCACCGGCGCGGTCAAGGTCACGCCCGCTCACGACCCGAACGACTTCGAGATCGGCCGCCGTCACGACCTGCCCGCCGTCACGATCATGGACGAGCACGGCGTGATCACCGCGCACGGCCCGTTCCAGGGCCTGGACCGGTTCGAGGCCAGGCCCGCGGTGGTGCGCGCGCTGCGCGAGCAGGGCCGCATCGTGGCCGAGGTCCGCCCGTACGTGCACTCGGTCGGGCACTGCAGCCGGTGCGGCACCACGGTCGAGCCGCGCCAGTCGCTGCAGTGGTTCGTCCGCGTCGGCCCGCTGGCCCAGGCGGCCGGCGACGCCGTCCGCGACGGCCGCGTCCGGCTGCACCCGCCGGAGATGAACGCCAGGTACTTCGGCTGGGTCGACGACATGCACGACTGGTGCATCAGCCGTCAGTTGTGGTGGGGCCACCGTATTCCAGTTTTTTACGGACCGAACGGGCAGGCGGTCTGCGTCGGCCCCGACGAGGAGCCCCCGTCTGGCTGGACGCAGGACCCGGACGTGCTCGACACCTGGTTCTCCTCGGCGCTGTGGCCGTTCTCGACCCTGGGCTGGCCCGAGGACACGGCGGACCTGCGCACCTTCTACCCGAACAGCGTGCTGGTCACCGGCTACGACATCCTGTTCTTCTGGGTCGCCAGGATGATGATGTTCGGCCTGTACGCGATGCGTCAGGCCCCCCCGGACGAGGCCGTGCCGTTCCGCATTGTGGTGCTGCACGGGCTGGTCCGCGACCAGTTCGGCAAGAAGATGTCCAAGTCGCGCGGGAACACCGTCGACCCGCTGGACTGGGTGGACCGGTTCGGCGCCGACGCGGTCCGGTTCACCCTGGCCCGCGGGGCCAACCCCGGCGGCGACATCGCCATCAGCGAGGAGTGGGCCGCGGGCTCGCGCAACTTCTGCAACAAGCTGTGGAACGCCGTCCGCTTCGCCCTGCTCAACGGCGCCCACGTCCCCGCCGCCCCCGACATTTCATACTCTGTGCCAGATCGATGGATTTTGTCGCGTTTGTCCGCCGTGATCGCCGAAGTGGATGAGCTCTTCGAGGACTTCGAGTTCGGCAAGATCTGCGACGTGCTCTATCACTTCGCCTGGGACGAGGTCTGCGACTGGTACCTGGAGCTGGCCAAGGTCCCGCTGACCTCCGGTGACGCTGGCGCCGCGGAAAGCACCAGGGGTGTGCTCGGCTTCGTGCTCGACCAGTTGCTGCGGCTGCTGCACCCGGTCATGCCGTTCGTCACCGAGGAGCTCTGGACCGCGCTGACCGGCGAGGAATCGGTCATGGTGGCCTCCTGGCCGGCGTTTAGGTTTGCCGACCCTGCCGCCGAGGGGGAGATCTCCTCGATGATGCGCCTGGTGACCGAGATCCGGCGGTTCCGCTCGGACCAGGGGCTGCGGCCCAGCCAGCGCGTGGCGGCCCGGCTGGCCGGCATCGCCGGCACGCCGCTGGCCGGGCACGAGGAGCGGATCAGGTCGCTGCTGCGGCTCGACCCGCCCGCGGACGGCTTTACCGCGTCGGCGTCGCTCGAGGTCGAGGGCATCACTGCCGAACTCGACGTGGCCGGCGTCATCGACGTCGCGGCCGAACGCCGCCGGATGGAGAAGGACCTCGCGGTAGCCAGGGCCGAGGCCGGGCAGGCGGAGCGCAAGCTGGGCAACGCCGACTTCACCGCCAAGGCGCCCGCCGCGGTGGTGGCCAAGACCCGCCAGCGGCTGGAGGTGGCCCGGGCCGACATCGCCCGGCTCGAGCAGCGCCTCGCCTCGATCTGACGCCCCCCGGGCCTCACAAGTAGGCTGGTGCGATGGACATCGAAGCGCGGATGCGCGAGGTTGAGCGGGAGATCATCTCGCGGCGGCCCGAACAGTCCGTCGACCTTGCCCTGGACCGGATGGCCGAGCTCGTCGGGCTGCTCGGCGATCCGCAGCGCGCGTGCCCGGTCATCCACATCACCGGCACCAACGGCAAGACGTCCACCGCCCGGATGACCGACGCGCTGCTGCGCGGCCGCGGCCTGCGGACCGGCCGCTTCACCAGCCCGCACCTGGTCTCGATCAGGGAGCGGATCGTCGTCGACGGCGCGCCGGTCTCGGCCGAGCGATTCGTCGAGGCCTACGACGAGATCATCCCGTACGTCCGGCTGGTCGACGAGCGTCACCCGGTCGCAATGTCCTTCTTCGAGGTGCTGACCGGGATGGCCTTCGCCATCTTCGCCGACACGCCGGTCGACGTGGTGGTGCTCGAGGTCGGCGTGGGCGGCAGGCTCGACTGCACCAACGTCGCCGACGGCGTGGTGGCCGTCATCACCCCGATCTCGATCGACCACACCCGCCTGCTCGGCGACACGGTCGAGGAGATCGCGGGGGAGAAGGCCGGCATCATCAAGCCGGGCGCGACCGCGGTGCTGGCCCAACAGCCGCTCCCCGCCGCGGAGGTGCTGCTGCGGCAAGCGGTCGAGGTGGGCGCCACGGTGGCGCGGGAAGGCGTGGAGTTCGGCGTGCTGAGCCGCGAGCAGGCGGTGGGCGGCCAGCAGCTGGTGCTGCGCGGCCTGCGCGGCACCTACGAGGACATCTTCCTGCCGCTGTTCGGCCTGCACCAGGCGGGCAACGCTGCCTGCGCGCTCGCCGCGGTCGAGGCGTTCGCCGGCGTGTCCGACGGGGGCGAGGGCAGGCTCGACGCGGACCTGGTCCGGGAGGCGTTCGCGAAGGTCACCTCGCCCGGCCGGCTCGAGGTCATCAGGCGCAGCCCCACCATTATCATCGACGCGGCGCACAACCCGGCCGGGATAGCCGCGACCGTGGCCGCCGTCGAGGAGGCCTTCACCTTCACCCACCTGTCCGGCGTCTTCGCCGCCAGCGGGGACAAGGACGTGCCCGGCATGCTCGCCGAGCTCGAGCCGCTGCTCGATGAGGTCGTGGTGACCCGCAACTCCTCGGACCGGTCGATGGAGCCCAGCGAGGTCGCCGAGCTGGCGGCGGAGATCTTCGGCGAGGAACGGGTCCGCTCCGCCGACCGGCTCGACGACGCCATCGAGGCCGCCGTGGCGCTCACCGACGAGGCCGTGGCCGAGGGCGTGCCGGGCAGCGGCGGCGTGCTGATCACCGGGTCCGTCATCACGGCGGGCGACGCGCGCAGGCTGCTCGGGCCCTCCGGCGGCGAGCTGCCGCCCGAGCCGTCGGCCAGCCAGCCCGCCCGTCACTCGTTCACCGCCGCGGAACTGTCATGAGCTGGCGCGACATCCCGGTCGAAGGCAGGGGCATCCGCCAGCTCTGCGGCACCGTGCTGATCATGGAAGCGGTCGTCATCGGGCTCGCCATCCTGCCCGCCATCGTCCTGGAGCACGCCAACCGCGGCCTGGCCGGCGGCATCGGCGGCGCCCTGGCCGTCTGCGCCCTGCTGGTCGGCGGGGTGGTCGGCCGGCCGCGCATGGCCTGGGCCCTGGCGGCAGGCACCGTGCTGCAAGCCCTGGTCATCGCCGCTGGCGTGGTCCTGCCCGCGATGTACATCCTCGGCGTGATCTTCGCCGCCCTCTGGCTCACCGGCATCTGGCTAGCCCGTCGCCACGCCACCCCCACCCAGCCCTAAACCCCCCAGCCCTGCTTGCCTTCGATTTCCATAATCATGGGCAGTTTTGGCCAAATAGAGACCATTTCTGCCCGCGATCATGAAAACCCGTCAGGCTGGCGGCGCGGTGCCGGTCGTTATGGCCCTTGATTCTGGATCTTTTTCCTACGCGATCATGGTCGGGCGCGCTACCCTTCCGGTAGCTTTAAGTAACTTTAAATATGCGATGAGTAATCGGAGCGCCTGAGGTGACAACCGACCTGGGGAAGGACGCGGCGCGGACCAGCGATGCCGTCCCGCGCCAGCGCGGTGGCGCCCACGCCGCCGCTAGGACCAGTCGCTTCCGCCGCAAGAGCGGCCCCGCACTCCGGGCCGCGGCTGCCCCCGAACCCCGGAACAACGCGGACCAGGCGCCCCCGCTCCATCGGCGCGCCGCCGACCCGGCGCCCCTCGCCCCACGGCGCACCACCGACCCGGCGCCCTCACTCCTCACCGCCCCGATGCCCCCGCCCAGGAGCGCTTCACCTGCGCCCAGAGCCGGGTCAGCGCACCAGGCCGGGTCAGCGCACCAGGCCGGGTCAGCGCCCCGGGCCGCGTCGGGCACCGTGCCCTGGCCACGCGAGGTGCGCTGGCCACGCGAGGCCGGCCCGCCGTCCCAGCGGCCCCCGCAGCCCCCGCCGAGCCAGGGAGCCGCGCACTCCAGCGCCACGGCCACCATACCCCTTCCAGTCGTCCCGCCCGGCGACCGCGCGGCCGGGCCGGTTGCATCCGGGGCGGTCGAGGCTCGGGCCAGCGACGGGTTCGACCGGCGGTGGGCGGTCACGGCGCGATCGGCGACGGCGAACCTGTGCGTGATGGCCATCGTGGCCACCGTGGTCCCGCTCGTCGTGGTGCAGATACCCGACGCCATCGCCTGGTCGTTGCCGCCCCGGCTGACCGCTGGGGGACCGGCCTCGGTGGCCGACGTGCTGCGGGCCTCCGGTCTGGCCCTGCCCGCGATGGCGGTGGCGGGATCGCTCGCAGTCTTGGCGGTGCGGCGGCTGCGGGCCGGACCGGTGCTGCTCGCGGGCCTGCTCACGCTGGCCGTTGCGGACGCGTGCGGCGACGCGGCGCGTACGATCGCCCTGGTCGGCGTGGACCGATCGCTGCACGGCGCGGGCGCCGGGATCGCGATGGCCGGGGCGGTAGCGGTCGTCACGGAACGGCAGGCCCACCGCCAGCAACAACAACGCCAGCAGCAACAACGCCAGCAGCAACGCCAGCAAAAACAGCCCTCGCCCGGACCGCAGAACCTGGCGCATCGGCTCCTGGCCGGCTGGTGGGCGGTGCTCACCGTGACGGGGCTGGCCCTGGCGCCCGAGTTGATGCGGTACCGGGTCACGTCGGGCGGCTGGCACACGGCGCTGCAGCCCTACCCCTGGCTGACCGGGGCCGCGCTCGCGCTGACCGCGCTGTACGCGATGCTGGCCGAGGAGAGCGCCGCGTCGACGGCCAGGAGTGCCTTCCCGGCCGCCGAACGGGCTCAGCTTGCCCTGCTCACTACGCCGGTGGCGGGCATCTGTGCGATCGCGATAGCCGTCACGTACCGCGGAGACAAGGCGGTGGTCGCGGCCGCCGTGGCCGACGCGATCGCGCTGGCCGGCATCGCCGCCATCACCGCCCGGGCGGGCACCGCCGCCCGTTTCGCCGTGGTCTGCGCCGTCGGCGGCTTCACCCTCGCCCCGGCGGCCGGCGCGGTCACCTCGCTGACCGCGCTGACCCAGCTCACCGCGCTGCCCGCGGGAGTCGCCCTGGCGGCGGCCCTGGGCGGCGCCGCGCTAGCCGTGCTGGCCCGGCGGCCGCACGCCCGGGCTATGACCGCGGCCGGCCTGTTCCTGGCCGCCGTCGGCCTCGCCTCCTTGGACCTGGCCGGGCTCGCGGCTCCGTCGGGCCGCCAGCTCGCGGTGCTGAGCATCCCGCTGACGGCCGGCCTGACCATGGCCCTGACCGCCTCGCTCCGCGGGGCCGGCGCTGCCGGAGCCCTGGCCGGCGTGGTCATCATGATGGCCGGCCTGGTGACCGGTTACCTGGCCGCGGGCGCCGTTCAGCTGCACGCGCTCACCGGCGCGCGGACCCTGCCCGCGTTGCACATCGCGCTGGTGACGGCGGCCGGGCACTGGGCGCTCCTCGCGGCGAGTGTCGCCGCCGTCGCAGCACTAGCCCTGGCCTGCACCAAGGGCCGCGAGCGCGGCGGCCGGGCCGACGGCGAACCCGTTGCTGTCGCGGCCGGCGCGCCGGTCCCTGGGGCCGGGGCCACCGCCGATCACGGGTAAGCTGGCGTAGTAGCGAATCGCATCGTCGACCGCGGCGAGCTGTCTGTGCCCCGGTGAAGGAGCGTCGTTGTCAGCACACGTTGCCGTCCTGATAAGACCCGACGCGATAAGACCCGACGCGCCAGGATCGCGAAACAGACAGGCCCCGGGGAGAGATCGAGCTCCCCGTCCCCGAACCCCTCTAGACGACGTCACCGTCGTCCAGGCGGAGAACCAGGTATAAGACACAACGAACGGTCGCCCGGTCGGCGCGGCCCGCAGAACCCGTATCGATAGCTCTAAGACCGAAGCCCGCGGAAGGTCCCGTTCCCGATGAGCAACGCGCTGACGTTCCTCGGCCGCGACATGGCGGTCGACCTCGGCACTGCCAACACGCTGGTCTACGTGCGCGGCCGCGGCATCGTGCTGAACGAGCCGTCGGTGGTGGCGCTCAATACCAACAACGGCCAGATCGTCGCGGTGGGCG
>Ga0070708_100003747_pt1 | contig 11928 bp, 9 predicted proteins | sample KBSK5503metaG_FD_65469 | JGI IMG/M metagenome (GOLD analysis project Ga0070708, IMG submission 65469) | Corn, switchgrass and miscanthus rhizosphere microbial communities from Kellogg Biological Station, Michigan, USA - KBS K5-50-3 metaG | ecosystem: Host-associated > Plants > Roots >...
CAGAGCTCAGCGCAGGGCCCGGCCCCGATCGAGAACGAGCTCAACCTCATCACGCCCGTGTCGAAGTTCATCCACGACGCGGCCCTCAAAGCCTTTGCCGAGTACGCGAAGGAGAAGTGGAACGTCTCGGTCAAGGTCAGCGCCATCCCGGCGGGCACGCCGGTCGCCTACGGACGCATTACCGAGTGGAAGGGCAAGCCGGAGGTGGATATTTTCTGGGGCGGTGAGTCGGCGCTGTTCGAGAAGCTGGCCGAGCAGAAGCTGCTGCAGAAAGTGGAGATCTCGAAGGCCGCGTGGGACTCCATTCCGGCCTCCATCGGCAAGCCCAAGCCGATCCCGCTGAAGGACAAGGACGGGTACTGGATCGGCACCGCGCTCGAGCCGTACGGGCTCGTGTACAACCCCAAGCGCATCCAGCGGCTGGGAGCGCCGGAGCCCAAGGAGTGGGACGACCTGCTCAATCCCAAGCTCAAGGGCGAGGTCGCCCAGTGCGCGCCCACGCGCTCGTCCTCATCCAACGCGACCTACGAAGTCATCCTCTCCCTCTACGGCGAGGAGAAAGGCTGGGAGTGGCTGACCCGTCTCGCCGCCAACACGGGACACTTCACCGCCCGCAGCCGCGACGTGCCGACCGTCGTCGCCAAGGGCGAGTTCGCCGCGGGCTTCGCGGTGCCGTCCTACATGGCCTTCGAGGAGAAGCTGGCGGGCTTCGACATCAAGTTCGTTGCGCCCAAGTACGCGTTCGTGACGCCCGAGCCCATGGCCATCCTGTCGGGCGCGCGCAACCCGAAGGCCGCGCGGGCCTTCGTCGAGTTTCTCCTGACCGAGCGCGGCCAGAAGGTCTTCATGGAGCGGGGACTCTTCCCGATCACGCCCAAGTTCAAGGTCCAGGGCGCGCCGGGCTCGACGGCGGAGCTGGCGGTGGAGTTCACGGGTGGCGTGCGGTCGTACTTCGACCGCGAGGTCGCGAACGTGTACGACGAGGGCGTCGCCGCCAAGCGCTCCGACGCGGTCAAGACGCGATTCCGCAGCGACATCGAGGCGAAGTGGGAGGAGCTGAAGAAGAAGTAGTCCGTGAACATCACGGTCCGCGAGGTCGTCAAGCGGTTCGGCTCCGTCATCGCGGTGGACCGCGCCGATCTTGCCGTGCGCGACGGCGAGCTGTTCACGCTGCTGGGCCCGTCGGGCTGCGGCAAGACGACGCTTCTCCGGCTCCTGGCGGGCTTCTACCAGCCCGACTCGGGCGAGATCCGCTTCGGCGACCGCGTCGTGAGCGGCCTCGCCCCCTACGAGCGGAACATCGGGATGGTCTTCCAGAACTACGCGCTCTGGCCCCACATGACCGTCGAGGGCAACGTCGCGTACGGTTTGCGGCTCCGGAAGCTCGGCGCCGCCGAGACGGCGGCGCGGCTCGCCGAGGGGCTGCGCAAGGTCAATCTCGCGGGCTTCGAGGCGCGCTATCCGGGGCAGCTCTCGGGCGGCCAGCAGCAGCGCGTGGCGCTCGCGCGTGCGCTCGTGCTCAACCCGGACATCCTGCTCCTCGACGAGCCCCTGTCCAACCTCGACGCGAAGATCCGCATCCAGGTGCGCGCCGAGATCCGCAAGCTCCAGCAGGAGCTCGGCATCACGACCATCTACGTCACCCACGACCAGGAAGAGGCGCTTTCCCTCTCGGACCGCGTGGCGGTGATGAAGGATGGGAGGGTCCTCCAGGTCGGCGCGCCCAAGGAGCTATACGAGCGGCCGCGCACCCGATTCGTAGCCGACTTCGTCGGCACCAACAACCTCCTGCCGGGACGCGTCAGCGGGCGAGACGGCGCGGAGCTGGTCGTCGACACCGCCGTCGGCCGGCTCCGCGCGGTCCCGAGCGGCCCCATCGGCGACCGCTGCGTGCTCGCGATACGCCCCGAGAACGTCGCCATCACCGCCGGCGCCGCGGCGAACGGAGGCAACGTCGTGCAGGGCCGGGTCAGCTTCGTGGCCTACCTTGGCAGCGCGCTGCGCTACGACGTGGAGGCGGGCCAGGGCCAGGTACTCAAGGCCGACATCCGTGATCCATGGCATCACGAGCCGCTGGCGATCGGCCGCGACGTGGCCGTGACCTTCCCCGCCTCGGTCACTCTCGCCGTCGCCCCCGACGATGCGTAGCTCGCGCTCGCTGCCGGCGCTCGGAGTCGCCGTCATCTGGCTGTTTCTCGCGCTTTTCCTCGTCTACCCGCTGACCCGCATCTTCTACGACGCCGTCACCGACGAGGCGGGACGCCTGACCGTCTCCAACTTCGCGGCGTTCTTCACCGACAGCTTCTACCTCCGCGCCCTGTGGAAATCGCTCGTCCTCGGCGTGGCCACCGTCGCCGCGTCCTCGGTGATCGGCATCGCCGTCGCCTTTCTCCTGGTGCGCTACGACTTCCGCGGCCGCGGCTTCTTCAGCTACCTGACCATGATCCCGATCATCTCACCGCCGCTCGTGGGAACGCTCGGGTTCACCTTCATCCTGGGGCGGGCGGGCTCGGTCAACGTGCTGCTGATGGATTGGTTCGACATGCTCAAGCCGATCAATTTCCTCTACGGCATCCACGGCGTCGTCCTGGTCGAGACGCTCCACCTGTTCCCGATGATCACGCTCAACGTCGTGGACGCGCTCGGCAAGATCGACCCTGCGCTCGAGGAGGCGGCCGAGAGCGTGGGTGCCCGCGGCTGGAAGAAGTTCTGGACGATCACGCTGCCGCTGACGACGCCGGGATACGTGGCGGGCGCGCTCCTCGTTTTCATCTGGACGTTTTCCGATTTCGCCACGCCGCTCATCCTGGGAGTCCAGGACCTGCTGGCGCCGCAGGCCTATCTCAACATCGTCCAGTTCGTGGACCGCCGAATCTTTCGGATGGGCATCGTGATCTCGGCGCTGATGGTGATCCTGGCCATCGCGTTTCTCATGGTGGCCCGGCGATGGGTCGGGCTCAAGGACTACTCCTCGCTCTCCTACTCGACCATCGCGCGCCGCCGCCTGAGCGCGCTGCGCCAGGCCGGGGCCGTCGGCTTCCTGACCGTCCTGATGCTGCTGTCCTTCATTCCGTACCTGGGCGTAGCGCTGGCCTCCTTCAGCAGGGGCTGGTCCCTGACGCCGCTGCCGCTCTCCTACACGCTCCAGCACTACGAGCGTGTCATCGTCGAGACCCCGAAGTACATCCTCAACAGCTTCCTCTACTCGGGCTTGGCGGTGGCGCTCTGCATCGCCATCGGCGTGCCGATCGCCTGGATCCTCGGCCGGTCGACGATGCCCGGGCGCGGGACGCTCGACTCCCTGAACACCTTGATCCTGGCCGTGCCGGGGACGGCGATCGGCATCGCGTACATCCGCGCTTTCCACTTCGACCTGCCCGGTTTCGATCGCGGCCTGACGTCCTTCTGGATCATCATGCCGCTCTGCCTCGCGGTGCGCCGCCTGCCGTACACCGTGCGCGGCGCCTATTCGTCGCTCCTGCTCGTCCACCGCTCGATGGAGGAGGCGGCCGCCAGCGTCGGCGCCTCGGGTCTGCGCGCCTTCAGGGACGTGACGCTGCCGCTCATCTGGAAGGGCGTCGTCGTTGGCGGTCTCTTTTCGTTCATGACCTCGCTCCAGGAAGCCTCCGCCGTGCTTTTCTTGGCGCTCGGCGGCTGGGAGATGATCACCAACGGCATCTTCGCCTTCTACATCGCCGGCTCCTCGAGCGAGGCCGCCGCGCTGGGCGCCATCCTGATAGCCGTCGCCGCCATCAGCGTGATCGCGATCAATCGCTTGGCAGCGGGGCGAATGGGCGGTGTCTTCGGGTAGCGGTTGTGCCTGACCGACGGATTGCCGGGCGATATTGGCGAGCAATTCAAGCAAGTTAGCCCACTTGTCTAACTTGGGTCGCTGTGATAGTGTTCCTATTCACATGAAGCACCTGCGACATCCGTGAGCGAGCGAAGTGGCCGACGAGCCCTCACCGTGGCGGTCGCTCGCCATGCTCGCTTCGGTGGGCATTACCTTCGTGGTGGCCACTGCGGGAGCGACCATCGGCGGCTATTTTCTGGACCGCTGGCTCGGTAGCACTCCCTGGTTGACGTTGATCGGGCTTGCCGTGGGCGTCGCCGCGGGATTTCGCGGATTCTTCAAATCGGTCACGAAGTCGGAAGGACGGGAGCGCAATGGGTCCTGAGCTGGTCGCACGGGTCAATTGGATCACGCTGCTGCTGCTGGTGCCCGTGACGGCGGCGAGCGCGTGGGTGGGCGGGGCGTCGAGCGCCGTCGGGACGGTGGCGGGCGGTCTCCTGTCGCTGGCGAGTCTCTACTGGGTCGCGCGCGGCGTTCGGAACGCCGGGGGCTTCCTCGCGGGCGGCCGGTCGCACAAGCTGTGGGTCGTTGCATTGGTCTTCCGCTACGTGGTGCTCTTCGGCGTCGTCGCGCTGCTGCTCCGCACCGGAGCGGCCCACCCGTTGGGGCTCGTGGCCGGGCTGTCGATCCTGCCCCCCGTCGTGATCATCCTCGGGCTGCGCGCCGCTCGGGCGCTGGTGTAGGAGACGACATGGGAGCCATCGAGCACCCGCCCATCCTGAGCCTGGCCCCGCTGGGCGTACCAGACCACGTCTTCTACGCGTGGATCGTGATGGCCATCCTCATCGCGGTCTCGGTGGCGGCGACGCGAAATCTCCAGCTGGCGCCGAGAGGCCTCCAGAACTTCATGGAAGTCGTCCTCGAGCAGTTCCTGACGCTGCTCGACGAGGTGATTGGCCACGACGGGCGCCGGTACCTGCCGCTCATCGCCACGCTGGGCCTGTTCATCCTCACCTCAAATCTGCTGGGGCTCGTCCCGGGCCTTGTCGCGCCGACGGCCAACATGTACACGACGATCGCCTGCGCGGTCATCGTGTTCTGCTACTACCACTACCTGGGCATCCGCAAGCAGGGGTTCGTCGGCTACCTGAAGCATTTCTGCGGGCCCGTGCCGTGGCTGGCGCCGCTCATGTTCCCCATCGAGGTGGTGAGCCACCTGGCGCGCGTGCTCTCGCTCTCGTTGCGGCTCTTCGGCAACATGTTCGCGGGACACATCCTGCTGGCCGTCATCTTCCTCCTCACGGGGCTGGGTGGGCTGTTCGGCTGGGCGCTGACGGGCAAGCTGGGGGGCATCCTGCTCGGGGTGCCGGGCGGCGCCATCCTGATCGCCTTCACGGTCGGATTCCTCCTGCCGCTGAAGATTTTGGTGGCGCTCCTCCAGGCGTTCGTTTTCTGCCTGCTGTCCATGGTCTACATTTCGAGCGCGGTCGAGGATACGGAGCACCATTAGTCGTTCACCACTAGCAAGGAGGGCGAGTCGTGCGACGTTCACTGAAGCTGACCCTGATGACGTGGTCGATTCTCTCGGTTCCCAGCCTGGCCTTCGCGGCCGAGGGTGGCACTGGCAGTTGGGTGGGGCCCTTCGCGGTGCTGGCTGCCGGCCTGGGCATGGGCATCGCCTCGGGTCTCTGCGGGGTCGGTCAGGGGTTGGCCGCGGCCTCCGCGGTGGAAGCCGTCGCGCGCCAGCCTGCCGCCGCCGCCCGGATCCAGACCGTCATGATCATCGGCCTGGCGCTCATCGAATCGCTGGCGCTGTACGTGTTCGTCATCGCCGCGATCCTGCTGTTCGTCCAGCCCGTCAAATAGGCGCGAGCGGGCGTTCCGGGCCGCGCCCGGGACGCCCGCGAAGAGCATGACTCGACGCGCCCAGCTCAAGATTCCGCGGATCCCGGAGATGACGGTCCGTCGCCTCTCCGTGTATACGCGCTGCCTCCAGCAGCTGGAAGAAGACGGGGTCAAGACCATCTCGTCGCAGGAGCTGGCGGACCGATTCAGCCTGAATTCGGCCCAGGTCCGGAAGGACCTCGCCTACTTCGGCGAGTTCGGGGTGCGCGGCATCGGCTACTACGTCTCCGGCCTCAAGGCCGAGCTGCAGCGAATCCTCGGGCTCGACCGCGAGTGGCAGGTGGCCCTGGTCGGCTTCGGCAACCTCGGCTCCGCCCTCTTCCACTACAAGGGCTTCGCGCGCCAGGGCTTCCGGATCGCGGCCGTCTTCGACGATGACCCGGCCAAGCTCGGCCGCTCGGCCGACGGCGTGCCGATCCTGCCGCTGCGCGACCTGCCGCGGGAGGCCAAGGCCCGCAACCTGCAGCTGGCCATCGTGGCGGTGCCCGCCGAGTCGGCGCAGCAGGTGACGGAGACGCTCGTGGCGGCCGGCATCAGGGCCATCCTCAATTTCGCTCCCGGCCGGATCCGGGCGCCCAAGGACGTCCGCTTCAAGGGCGTGGATCTCTCCATCGAGCTCGAGACGCTGAGCTTCTACCTGGCCCAGGGCGCGCGCTAGCAGCGCCGGATTTGACGCGGCCGGGCCCGTAGTGGTTTCCTAGACACGAGCCACAGGCTTTCATGACGGTTGCCGCATCCAATTCCCTCCTGTCCCGGTGGGCCGCGCTGAATGAGCTGTCGGCGGCCCTCGCCCGGGGAGAACCTTGCCTGCAGGCCGACGGACTCTGGGGCTCCGCCCGAGCGCTCGTGACCGCGGCCCTCGTGATCCTGACCGGCAGGCCGGCGCTCGTCCTGGCGCCGGGCACGGTGGAGCGCCACCGGATGGCCGAGGACGCGCGCTTCTTCCTGGGCACCTTCGAGGCGAACGATGGCCCCCGGGTGCTTGAGTTTCCGCCGACGGAGCCCGCCTCGTGGCGCGGCCGGCACCGCGATCACGCGGCGGAGCGCGCGCTCGCCTGCCACCATCTCGCGAGCGGCCGCCCCGTGGTCGTGGTCGCGACGCCATCGGCCCTCGCCGCGCCTCTCCTCCCGCGCGCCGAATTTCTCGCGCGCACGTTTTCTCTGACGGTCGGAAGCACGCACGAGCGCGCTGCGCTCCTGGGCCGGCTCGAGGCCGCGGGCTACGAGCGCGTGGAGACCGTGGTGGAAGTGGGGCAGTGGAGCCTGCGCGGGGGCATCGTCGACGTCTTCTCGCCCACGCGAAGCCAGCCGGCGCGCGCCGAGTTCGTGGGCGACGAGGTGGAATCGCTGCGGCTCTTCGATCCGACCACCCAGCGCTCGGTCGAGCCGATCGGCGAGCTCGTGGTGCTGCCCCTCGAGTCGGACGCCGACTCGGCCGTCCTGCTGCCGGCGTGGATGCCGAGCGACACGCTGGTCGTCCTCGACGATCCCGCGGTCCTCGAAGCGCCGCCGGAGGACGCGCCCTCCGCCGTGCCGCTGGCCGAAGCGCTCGCGGGCTTCCAGCGGCTCGAGCTGCCGCTGCTCCAGCGCGGGGCCGGGACGGCGCCGCGCGTGGCCATGGGCACGCGCTCGGTGGGCGGCTTCCAGGGCCGTTTCAAGGAGCTGGCCGAGGAGATGCGCGGCTGGCGGGCCGAGGGCTTCACCGTGCGTCTCGTCGTCGACGACCAACAGCAGGCCGTCCGCCTCCGGGGCATCCTGGCCGAGCACGACCTCGAGCCCTGGCCGGGCGCGACGCTCTGGAGCGGGGAAGGGCTCGGCGTCATCACGGGCGATTGCGCCGCCGGCTTCCAGCTTCCGGAGATCGGCCTCATGCTCCTCGCCGAGGCCGACATCTTCGGCGAGCGGCGTCGCCGGCTTCGCCGCCCCGTCTTCCAGCGCGGACAGGCCATCGCGGCCTTCACCGACCTGAACCCCAACGACCTCGTCGTCCACGAGATGCACGGAGTCGGCCGCTACCACGGCTTGCAGACCATGTCGGTCGACGGCCGCGAGTCGGACTTCCTCCTCCTCGAATACGCGGAAGGCGGGCGGCTCTATCTCCCGGTCGAACGGCTCGACCTCATCTCGAAGTACATGGGCGCGCCATCGGGGGCGGCGCGGCTCGACAGGATGGGCGGCGGCGCCTGGCAGCGGATCAAGGAATCCGTCCGCGCGGCGGTGCGCCAGATGGCCGAGCAGCTCCTCCGCCTCTACGCGACGCGCTCGGTGGCGGAGCGGACGCCGTTTTCCCCCGACACGCCCTGGCAGCGCGAATTCGAGGCCGCGTTCCGCTTCGAGGAGACGCCCGACCAGGAGCGCGCGATCGAGGACGTCAAGGCCGACCTCGAGCGCGCACGCCCCATGGACCGGCTCGTCGCGGGGGACGTGGGCTACGGCAAGACGGAGGTCGCGCTGCGCGCGGCCTTCAAGGTCGTGGCCGACGGCCGCCAGGTCGCGATCCTCGTGCCGACCACCGTCCTCGCCCAGCAGCACTTCCACACCTTCAGCGATCGATTCAGCGCGTTTCCCGCCCGCGTGGAGCTCCTCTCGCGCTTCCGCAGCCCGAAGGAGCAGAAGGCCGTCGTCGAGGGGCTGCGCACCGGCGCCGTGGACGTCGTCATCGGCACGCACCGGCTCCTGTCGAAGGACGTGGTCTTCCGCAACCTGGGCCTCCTCGTGGTCGACGAGGAGCACCGCTTCGGCGTCGGCCACAAGGAGCGCGTCAAGGAGCTCCGCGCGTCGGTGGACGCGCTCACGCTCACCGCCACGCCGATCCCGCGCACGCTCTACATGTCGCTGTCGGGCGTGCGGGACCTCTCGCTCATCGAGACGGCGCCGCTCGACCGGCTGCCGGTGGAGACCGTCGTCACCGGCTTCAACCGCGCGGTGATCAAGGAGGCGATCGACCGCGAGCTCGGCCGGGGCGGCCAGGTCTTTTTCGTCCACAACCGCATACAGTCGCTGCCGTCGATGACCGCCTTCATCAAGGCGCTCTGCCCCGAGGCGCGGGTCGTCATGGGGCACGGGCAGATGGGCGAGCGGGAGCTCGAGTCCGTGATGATCAAGTTCGTCGACGGCCAGGCGGACGTGCTCGTCTCGACGGCCATCGTCGAGTCCGGCCTCGATATTCCCGCGTCGAACACCATCATCATCAACCGCGCCGACCGCTTCGGACTGGCCCAGCTCTACCAGCTGCGCGGCCGCGTGGGACGCGAGCGCCAGCAGGCCTACGCCTACCTCCTCGTGCCCGCCGACGGCCGGCTCGACGAGACGGCGCAGCGGCGCCTGCGGGTCATCGAGGACATGACGGAGCTCGGCGCGGGCTTCCGGCTCGCCATGCGGGACCTGGAGATCCGCGGCTCGGGCAACCTCCTGGGAGCCGAGCAGCACGGCCACATCGCGGCCGTCGGGTTCGATCTTTACACCAAGCTTCTGGCCGAGGCCGTGAGAGAATTGAAGGGCGAACCGGTCGGGACCACGGTTGATCCCGTGATCACGATGGGCGTCGAGGCGCTCCTTCCGGACGCCTACATTCCCGAAGTGAACCAGCGGCTCGCGATCTACCAGCGCCTGACTGATCTGGACGGAGATGACGCGATCACGGAGATGCGTCTGGAGCTCACTGACCGCTTCGGGCCGCCGCCGCCTCCGGTGGAGGCGCTCCTCGACGTGGTCGGCCTGCGCGCGTTGGCCCGGCGGCTTCATGCCGAGCGCGTCGAGGCCGGCGGCGGCCGGGCGCTCGTGACCTTCGCCCCATCGACGCCGGTCACGCCCGAGCGGATACTCGCGGTCATCGCCCGGCCGGGCAGCGGAGTCCGGATGCGGAAGGAGTTCGTGCTGGAGGCTCAGGTCCCCGCCGGCCCGTGGCCCTCGGTGCGCGACTCGGTCCGCGCCCTCCTCGAGTCGTTGGCGTGAGAGGCGCGTCGCGGCTGGCTGTCCTCGCCGTCGCGGTCGCCCTGGTCCTGTCCGGCTGCTCGGTTCCCTCGTGGATGCCGGGCGGGGGGACCGCGAAGGCCAAGGGGCCGCCGCCCACACCGAAGGCGCCCCCGCCGAGCGAAGCCCGGGCCCCGATCCTCTCGCGGCCCGCGCCGGCAGCGGACAGCGAAGCGGTCGTCGACCGCGTGATCTGCGTGGTCAACAGCGACGCCGTCACGCTGTACGAGCTGGAAGAGGCCGAGGCCTACACCATCTACGAGAGCAAGCAGCCGGCGCCGACGGGCGAGGAGCGCGTGGCGCTCCGGGACAAGGTGCTGGCCGGCATCATCGAGAAGCGCCTCCAGCTCCAAGTGGCGGAGCGCGAGAAGATCACGGTCGACGACGCGGAGATGAAGGAGCAGCTCGACGAAATCCAGAAGCGGCTGGGCGCCAAGGATGAGAAGGAATTCGACCAGATGGTCAAGGCCCAGGGCCTCTCGCTCGACGGCGTCAAGAAGCGGCTGCGCGAGCAGCTGCTCGTGGAGCGGATCAAGCGCCGCAAGGTCAACCTCCGGATCTCCGTCACCGAAGAGGACATCGACCAGTACCTCAACACCAACAGGGAGAAGCTCGAAACGGGACTGACCTTCGAGGCCCGGCACATTCTCTTCCTGCCGACGGCGGGCGCCGGCGAAGACGGCTGGCAGCGGGCGAGGCGGCGGTCGGAAGACATCTACACGCGCGTCATGAGCGGGGAGGATTTCGGCGAGCTGGCACGCGAGTTCTCCGATGACACCGCCACCGCCAAGAACGGCGGACAGCTCGGGATCCTCAAGCGGGGCGAGCTGGCGCCCGACATCGAAAAGGCCATCCTCCGTCTCTCGCCCGGAGAGCACTCGTCGCCGTTCCGCTCCGAGGTCGGCTACCACCTGTTCGAGCTCGACTCCAAGGAGACCCTCGCGGGTGAGCAGCTGACGCAGGCCCGCAACCAGATCCGCGACATTCTCTACAAGCAGAAGTACGACGTCCGGCTGAACGAATGGCTGGTCGAGATCCGAGGCAAAGCCATCATCGAGATGCGGCTCTGACACCCGGCCCTGACATCCGGCCCTGACATCCGGAAGATCCCGAAAATTCGTTTGACATCTCCAGTCGGGCTATGGGAGATTGGCCGTAGCAGTCGAGTCCGGTACCCCGTACACATTCAGCCCCCCGGAGATCGCCATCTCGCAGCCTAGTCCGAAACGACCCGCGCCGAAGTCGCCCGACTCCACCGAGGAGGCCGTGTCCGAGCCGCGTGGAGCAGGAGGCAACCGGATGAACCTGTCGGAGCTCAAGGACAAGACCATCACGGAGCTGAACACCGTCGCCAAAGACCTTGGCGTCCAGGGGTTCAGCGGGCTCAGGAAGCAGGAGCTGATCTTCAAGATCCTGCAGGGCCAGGCGGAGCGCGACGGGCTCATCTTCGCCGAGGGCGTTCTCGAGGTGCTCCCCGACGGCTTCGGCTTCCTCCGCGCGCCCGACTACAACTACCTGCCGGGACCGGACGACATCTACGTCTCGCCCTCGCAGATCCGCCGCTTCGACCTGCGGACGGGCGACACGATCTCGGGCCAGGTGCGGCCGCCGAAAGACACCGAGCGGTACTTCGCGCTGCTGAAGGTCGAGGCGATCAACTTCGAGACGCCCGAGCAATCGCGCGACAAGACCATCTTCGACAACCTCACGCCGCTCTACCCGATGGAGCGGCTCAGGCTCGAGCACGAATCGGAGAACCTGACCACGCGGGTCATGGACCTGCTCTGCCCGATCGGCAAAGGGCAGCGCGGTCTCATCGTGGCGGCGCCGCGCACCGGCAAGACCATGTTGCTCCAGAATCTGGCCAACGCCATCGCCAAGAACCACCCCGAGGTGTACCTGATCGTGCTGCTGATCGACGAGCGGCCCGAAGAGGTCACCGACATGCAGCGCTCGGTCAAGGGCGAGGTCATCTCTTCCACCTTCGACGAGCCGCCCCAGCGGCACGTGCAGGTGGCCGACATGGTCATCGAGAAGGCCAAGCGCCTCGTCGAGCACAAGCGAGACGTCGTCATTCTCCTGGATTCGATCACCCGGTTCGCCCGGGCCCATAACGCCGTCATCCCGTCGTCGGGCAAGGTGCTTTCGGGCGGTCTCGACGCCAACGCGCTGCAGCGGCCGCGGCGCTTCTTCGCCGCCGCGCGGAACGTCGAGGAGGGCGGCTCGCTCACGATCATGGCCACGGCCCTCGTGGACAC